>OODH01001832.1_pt1 | contig 11504 bp, 9 predicted proteins | sample 1671391 | NCBI WGS metagenome assembly OODH01 (sample SAMN06348152, study PRJEB24527) | human gut metagenome | biome: human gut; feature: ankylosing spondylitis patient; material: feces | host: Homo sapiens | place: China | collected 2015-10 | reverse complement strand
TTTAAACAGGAATGGAATTACTATAATTATAGTAATACACGATTTTGATACCGCAACTAGATGTCAATATATTATTGAAATAAAGGACGGAAGAATTATTGATGATAATTCTTTGTAATTAACAATAAAATTTTAAATGCCGACAAGCTATAGCTTTTAATGCTATATTTTGTCGGCATTATTTTTTTGCCCTTTTTGCATTGAAAGCAGAAAGGGCAAAATGTTTATTAGGATAAGAAGTCCTCCGATTAATTTGAAAACCAAAATTTCAAATTGAACGGAGGATGTATTTTGAAAAATACATATTTAGTAAAAAAACAAAACGATAATGGTATGTTTGTTCTTGAAGAGGTTTCGGGAACACAATGGATAGAAATAGTTAAAAGGAACAAATCACTTCCGAAAGAACAGAAAAGATATTTTATTTCAGACTGTATTGAAGAATCTGACGGCATTGATCGTATGTACATCGAGGTTTCTTATGAAGAATACAAGAAATGGAATGTCAAAAATACCATTTTATTGAAAAATCGAGAGTACAAAAAGAAATTTACCATAGTATCTTTTGAAGAAATCTTATTTAAAAATAAAGATTTGCTTAACAAAGATAGCTTAACCGACAAAGCTGATGTAGAAAACGAGGCAATCGCTAATATCAATAATAAAGAGTTAATCAAAGCTCTGTCAGAATGGCAGCCGTGGGCTTTGGATATTTATAACGCATATATTTCCGGAAGAAAAACAACGTGCACTCGAGAAATAGCGAATAAATACAAGGTTTCTTTGCAGACTGCTCGCTCATATAAGAGGCAATTTGAAAACTTTTTGTTGATTTTTTTAAATTAGCCTTTCGTTTTTTGTCTTCAAGGTTGTAGATACCATAGTGAGGGGATAAAATTCCTCGCCATATTAATGGCATTATTCACACCTTGAAAATTTAATATCAGCACATCAGATACATTCCTTCTGCTGTTCGGAACGGACAAGCCACATAAGCGAACACCTTTACAGGTCTTCAGGATTCAGACATTGAAAGGCAAATTCAATGACGGCGATGACCGGCAGAGGGGATAATGATACTTCCGTCCAGTCACAGCTCGAGCGAGATAGAACCGTCGCAAGCAATGAGGGCGGCTGTGGGAGATCCTCACGGTGGTGAAATTCCAATGAGGTCAATATGCGTTGACCGTCTGATGTGTTCCCGGTTGGGGGATATTGAGGATAAATACCAACCAAAGCAAGGCGGTTTCATATTCAGAGAAATCCCAATGCCTAAGTAACGGCACATTATATGTCTTGCAGATATTCAACCCAATGTGCCGATAGCGGTGTTGTGTATGTAAACCGCCTTGCAAAACGATTGATATATGACAGCAGGCAGCGGTTATGTTTTGCATAGCTGTTGCCTGCCGTAACAAAATATATTTATAGAATTGGAGAGATTTATATGTTAGGTTTTATTGTAGGCTTATTCCTCGGCGTGTTTATTGGCGTGGGCGTTATGTGCCTTTGCAACGCAGCTTCAAACGCTGACAAGAATATTGGAAATCATAAAACATCAGAGGAAACTAAAGATGATGAATAAGAGTAAAGCAATAAAAAATTCAGAATGTTACTATGAGTTAAATATGTTAAATCTTCTTTTGAAGATGAATCTGCTGACAGAGGAAGAGTACAAAAGCATACTTGAAATCGTCTTGGAAGAATCTGAAAGCGTATTGCTGACCGCATAAAAAATAATTTAAAAAAGATGTAATATTCGCTGGATAGTTTCAAACTCTTGTGATATTGTTGTCTTGCAAAAACAGATTTATAGGAAAGGAAGAAAAATGGTAGTTACTGAGATACAGCCGACAAAAAAGAATAATGAAAAAATCAGATTGGCAGCTTATTGCAGAGTATCAAGTGATTCTTCGGATCAGATGAATTCGTTTGCGGCTCAGATAAAATATTATACCGATTATTCAAAGGTTCACACCGAATATGAGTTGGTTGATATATATGCTGATGAAGGCATATCGGGAACTTCCCTTAAAAAGCGTGACGAATTCAAACGGCTCATAAAGGACTGCGAAAACCGTAAGATTGATTGCATTATTACGAAATCAATTTCAAGGTTTGCAAGAAATACAAGTGATTTGCTGACCGTACTGAGAATGCTTAAAACTTTGGGAGTCCGTGTGTATTTTGAAGAACAGGCACTTGATTCAGAAAAAATGAATGCCGAACTATTTGTAACACTTCCCGGTCTTGCGGCACAGCAGGAATCAATCAATATTTCCGATAATATGAGGTGGAGTTACCTCAAACGAATGGAATCAGGCGATTTCAACACTACATATCCTGCGTTTGGTTATCGGATATCAGACAACGAACTTATAGTCAATGAAGATGAAGCGAAAACAGTAAGGACAATATTTGCACTGTACTTGCAGGGTATGGGAAAACAAGCCATAGCAAATACACTCAATGAAAATAATATACCGTCCCGAAAAGGAAAATGGCATTGTTTCTCGGTGGACTATATTCTTAATAACGAGAGATATATGGGAGACGCATTACTGCAAAAAACATATACCACAGAATCGTTCCCCTTTGTAAGAAAGAAAAACAGAGGCGAATGTGCTAAATACTATATAGAGAACAGTAACGCCGCAATTATATCAAGGGAAACCTTCAACGCCGCAAAAGAATTGCAGAGAAGAAAAAGCGTACAGCATTCAAATGCTTCATATCCATTGAGCAGAGTCATAAAGTGTTGCGAGTGCGGTCACAATTACAGGCGGATAGTAATCAATAACAAAGTATATTGGGGTTGTTCATATAAGGCATCACTGAAAACAGATTGTACAACACAAACACTGCTTGAAAACGATATATACAGTGCTTATATTGCAATGATGAGCAAGCTCAAAAGATACAAATCGGAAATACTCGACAATATGATTAATCAGCTTGAATACATAGAGGAAACAACAAATCCCAATCAGGCATCAATATCGGATATAGATAAACAGATAGCTGATTTAAGCTCACAGAACCATATGATAGCAAGGCTCCGCACAAAATCCATATTAAGTGAAAGTGAGTTTTCAAAGCAGGCGCTTGAAATAAACTCGAAAATATCAAAGCTACGCAGCAAGCGAAAGCTTCTGTTAACCGATGATTCCTCAGAGGAAACGATAAGCAATCTGAAACATCTCAGCGAAACAATAGATAACTTTGATTACCGTGACGGTTTCAATGAAGAAATGTTCAGTGACACGGTAGAGCAGATTAAAGCAGGTTATGATAATAAGCTTGTATTTACACTATCAGGTGGACTTGAATTAACGGAATTTATTAAATGAAAGGATATGAACGATGAAAAACAGAAAGGTTAAATACGGATATGCCTATCAAAACGGTGTTATTACGGTGCATCCGACAGAGTCAACAACGGTGAAAAGAATATTTGACCTGTATATTAACGGCTTGTCATTGATAAAAATTGCACAGCTTCTGATTTCAGAAAATGTTGAATATATGGTCGGTGAAGTATCATGGAACAAAGGGAAAGTCAAGCGAATAATTGATGATGATATTTACACAGGAACAGATACTTATCCATCCATAATCAATAAAGATATATTTGAAAAGGCAAACAAGGTAAAATCTGCAAGGGACACTCAAAAGGTGTGGACAGGTCGTCTGACATATATAATCTCAATGTTCCGATATTATGTGCCGACTGCAATTCACCGTTAAAGCGCAATCACGAAATGAGATGTGTTCAGGGCACAAGATGGGTTTGCAAGAACGGAGAGTGTCATAATATAATACACCTTAACGATGATACGCTGATTGAGCAAATAACAGACTTGCTCAACCGCATAATTAAAAATCCCGACCTGATAAAGGATAATGATGACTGCGGTGAAATCAGCAAGGAAAGCGTAGGGCTTGAAAATGAGATAAGGAAATACCTTGAACACGGTGAAATCAACAAAGACAGTATTACGGAGATGATATTCAGAAACGCTTCCCTGAAGTATGCTAATATCAAAAATATGAATCATATAACGGAAAAGCTGAGAGCAGACTTTAACACAAGTCCGCTTTCAGCTTTTTCATTATCGCTGTTCTCTCAAACAGTTACCGCAATAACGCTTGATAAAGACTATATAGAAATAACTTTTAAGAATAATCAAAAAATCGGAGGTATAATATGGAGCAAAAAGTGCTACAAAGAAAAGTCAATTACATAGCTCCCACTCTCAATACCGAAACAGAGTCTGAAACAGCTTACAGACAGATTCGGGTAGCCGCATACTGCCGTGTATCCACCCCAATGGAAGAACAGCTCAACAGCTATGAGGTTCAGGTAAAGCATTATACCGACAAAATCAACAGTGAGCCGAAATGGTCTTTTGCAGGAATCTATGCAGACAAAGGTATATCGGGAACAAGTGCAAAAAAGCGGGATGAATTTATGAAAATGATTCGAGCCTGCAAGCGGCATAAAATTGATATGATTATCACGAAATCTATATCAAGGTTCTCACGAAACACACTTGACTGCCTGAAATATATAAGAATTCTGAAAGAGCTAAATGTTGATGTGTTTTTTGAAGAACAGGGACTTCACAGCAAGGATGCAGGTGCTGAATTCTATATTACAATCTACGGCAGTATAGCACAGAGCGAAGCAGAGAATATCAGTGCCAATGTCAGGTGGGGCAAGCAGCAAAGTGCCAAAGAAGGAAAAGTAGCATTCTCCTATAACTCATTTCTGGGATACAAAAAGGGCACAGACGGAAAGCCTGAAATAGTTGAAGATGAGGCAAAAATAATCAGAGAGATTTATGATAAATACCTTGAGGGTGACAGTATCCGGAAAATTGCGGATTATCTGAACGATACTCAGATTAAAACTCCCACAGGAAAGGAAGTTTGGTATTACGGGACAGTAAAATCCATACTTTCAAATGAAAAGTATAAAGGCGATGCCCTGATAAACAAGACATATGTAATTGACTGTATCTCGAAAAAGGTTAAAAGAAACGACGGAGAAAGAGCTCAATACTATGTTGAAAATAATCATCCAGCTATTATCTCACCCGAAAAATTTAATCGTGTGCAGGAAGAAATGGCAAGGAGAAGCAGTAAGAAAAAGGTTAAACAAGTTGGCACAAAGACCGAGCTTGGTAAGTATTCAAGCAAATACGCTTTATCGGAACTCCTAATCTGCGGTGAGTGCCATACTCCATATCGCAGATGTACATGGACAACAACCGACGGCAAAAAGAAAATTGTGTGGCGGTGTATAAACAGGCTTGACTACGGAAAAAAGTATTGCCACCACTCCCCTTCACTTGAAGAAAGCGTCCTGCAAAGTGCTATTGTCCAAGCTGTTCAGAATAACATAGGTAAATGCTCGGAAGTGCTTGAAAAGCTCAAGCAACACATACGAATAGGACTTTTAGGCGAACAAACCGAGGACAAAACAATAGACATTCAAATAGAAATTGCAAGGCTTGACAAAGAATATGACGATTTACTCAATCGTATAACCTCCGATATGGAGAACGCAGAAGCCTTGGAATCACAGCTTGAGGAAATCGTACTCAAAAAACACAGCCTGCAAAAAGAACTGCAAATATACGAAAACTCAAGCAACAGACAGGCAAATACAAAAACAAGACTTGATGAAATCTTCCAAATTATCGAAGGTCTTAAAAACCACCCTATGGAATTTAACAATGTAATACTCAGACAAATTATTGATGGTGTAATCGTTGAATCAAAGGAGAAAATCAAGGTGGTATTTATCGGCGGATATGAGGTGGAGCAAGAGTTATAAAAATATACCTTTATATAAAACCAAACCACACCTTATAAGTTGACAAATATATTGTAACTTTTTGACTAATGTGATATAATTAAAACAAAAAATTTAATTTTATTAACGATTTTGGACAACCAATAGTATGAATATTAGGGTTCAAAACCGATTTGTATATCTCTACGGAAAGAGTAAACGGAGTTAGAAATATTGAGTAATGTTACGCATTTGGAAATATAGATCGTGATATTTGTATTGATGATTTGGGTAGCATTAATGGAAAATAATAAAAAGGATGTGACAGATATGGCAGAGAGTAAATATCATTTTGAACGATTAACACCAATTGTTGATATGGATTTAGAAGTGTATGAAGATGCGATAAATTATGTATTTGATAACCAGGATATAAAGAATGTTGCTATTACTGGTGCATATAGTGCTGGAAAAAGCAGCGTTCTTGCTTCATACAAGAAAAAACATGAGAAATTACGCTTTCTGCATATTTCCCTCGCACACTTCCAGTCTCCAGATAAAGAAAATGAAACAAAAGAGAATAAAAAAGGAGCAAATGAATCTGCATTAGAAGGCAAAATTCTCAATCAACTGATACATCAAATTCCATCAGAAAAAATTCCGCAGACCAATTTCAAAGTTAAGAAAACAATTAGTCCAAAATGTGTTTTAGTAAGAACAATAGTGGTTGTATTACTTTCCATTTCAATCATTTATTTTACCTGTTTTAATATGTGGAAAGACTATGTAAATTCTCTTCCTGATAATTGGTTTAAATATTTTCTATCATTTTCTACAAACCAATATGCGTTGATAGTTGTTGGAATTATAATAGCTTGTTTATTTTCATTATTTGTGTATGAACTGATAAATATTCAAAAGAATAGGAATATTTTACGAAAAATAAATTTGCAAGGCAATGAAATTGAAATTTTTGAGGAGAGCGATGAGTCGTATTTTGATAAATATTTGAATGAAGTACTATATCTGTTTGAAAATTCGGATGCAAATGTAATTGTGTTCGAAGATATGGATCGCTTCAATACGATTAAAATTTTCGAACGGCTTCGTGAAATAAATACACTTATTAATATACATAAAAAAGGAAATAATGTTCTTCGATTTTTTTACTTGTTGCGTGATGATGTTTTTGTATCAAAAGACAGAACAAAGTTCTTTGACTATATTATCCCGGTTGTTCCAGTTGTAGATAGTTCCAATTCTTATGATCAGTTTATTTCTCATCTCAAAAATGGTGGACTATTTGAGAAGTTTAACGAAAGTTTTCTGCAAGGTTTATCGCTATATATTGATGATATGCGCCTTTTGAAGAATATCTACAATGAATTTGTAATTTATTACAACAGAATAAATATTACTGAACTTGATTGTAATAAAATGCTCGCCATAATTGCATATAAAAATCTTTTTCCTAGCGACTTTGCAGATTTACAGCTTAATAAAGGATTTGTGTATACGCTTTTTGATAGTAAGGATATCTTTATTGCAGAAGAAGTAAAAAAACTCGAGGAGCGTATTTTCGAGAAAAGCAACGAAATTGAGATGGCGAAAAATGAGCATCTAAAAACAATTAAGGAATTAGATGTTGTATTTGAGGACAAAAAGCCTAAAGTTTATTATGGTCAGAAAGGTAATTTAACTCAGGAAGAACAAAATGAGTATTCTGAGCGTAAGAACTCAATCAATAATAAGCTTAATAATAAAATTTCTAGTATTGAAGATGAAATCTCTATTCTTGAACAAGAACTTATTTCAATCAAAAGTAAGCAATTAAAAGATATCATTACAAGAGAGAATATAAATTCTATATTCAGCATTACAAGCACAAATGAAATTGGAAAGGAAACAAATTTTAATGAGATAAAAAGCAGCGAATATTTTGACCTCTTGAAATTTCTTATTCGCTATGGATATATTGATGAAACCTATGCAGATTATATGTCCTATTTTTACGAGAATAGTTTAAGCCGCATTGATAAAATATTCCTACGCAGTATAACCGATAAGAAGGCTAAAGAATATACTTATCAATTAAAAAATCCGCAGTTGGTTGTTTCACGACTTAAATTAGTGGATTTTGATCAAGAAGAGATACTAAATTTTGATTTGCTCACATATTTACTACACTCATTGTCTTACACGGAATATATTGAAAGGTTTATTGATCAACTAAAAAATACAAAGAATTTTAAGTTTATTGGCGCATATTTTGACATGACATCCGAATTGTCATCTTATATTAAATACCTTAATATAAGATGGTCTGAAATGTTTGTTACAGCTCTCAATGAACATTCTCTAACGGAGCAACAAGTACGCAGATATTCAATCTGTTCAATCTATTATTCCGATGACGAAATTATAGAATCAGTCAATAAAGAAAATTGCTTATGTGAATATATTTCTAATTCTCGAGACTATCTTGCAATAGACAACCCCGATATTAACAGATTAATTCATTGTTTTACTCTGCTGGAAGTATGCTTTAGTGGCTTTGATTATGATGAATTAGATAAAAACTTATTCCTTGCTGTGTATGAGAAATCTTTGTATGAGATAAATGATGAGAACCTACAACTTATTCAAAGAGAAGTTTTAGGAGCAAAAAACGATGAGGATATCCTTCATAAAAATTACACGCTATTGTGTTCCCATCCTGATTCTGCAATAACTCAATATATTAATCAGAATATCAATGCGTATTTTGATGTTATCCTGAAGATAAGTGATGGGATGATTTGTGATGACGAAAATGTAGCTATTACAATATTAAATAATTCTGATCTCACTATTGAGCATAAACATTCTTATATTTCTGCACTACGGACAACTATTATTTCTATAAAGGAGATCACCGATGATTCTTTGTGGTCGCTATTGTTGGATGCAGATATAGTGGAATATTCCGAGTGCAATATTATGGATTGCTTCAATGCTGTGAAACTTAATGAAAGTGTCATTGCCTATATCAATAGATGTAATATTGATTTGGATTTTTCAAAGGTAGAGTATGATGAGGATACTAAAGACAAGTTGTTTGGCTGCGTGATTGTATGTGAATCAATTGAAAATAGTAAGTATGAACAAATATTAGTTTCATTAAATTTCTGTTATGATGATTTTAGTATTACCAAAATTCCCAATGACAAAATCAATATCTTAATCCGTACAAACATTATTAGAATGACAGCACACAATTTGGAATTTATAAGAGAAAACTATCCAGACCAAAATTATAATTTTATTTTTAAAAATATAGAACAGTATGTTGATATAATGAACGACGATTTGTTTTCACAAGATGAGCTATTAGAGATATTGACTTGGAATATTAGTGATGAACTTAAAATCAAGTTGCTTGAGTTTTCTAACGATGAAATCTCGGTAGTTGGAAAGGATTATTCTTCTGCTATATGCTTATATATTCTCAAGAACAATTTTATGGAAACTGATTTGATGGATTTGTTTTCATCATATGAGGAATGGATTGATTCTATCCAAATAAAGATATTTGATTATGCTGTACAGTATATTGAAAGTGTTATTGATAATCCAAAGTCTGTTTCGGAAAAATTAAAAAATGATCTTATTCGTTCCGACAGACTGAACAGAGACTTAAAAGTTGATCTATTAATATCAATGATGCCAGATCTTGATGAGAGTTTGATAAAAGAAATACTTACTCTGCTTGACTTAACTGACTATCTAAAAATATTCGATACACGCAGCAGACCAAAATTTGAAATCAATGATGAAAACGAAAAACTACTTACTGCGTTTAAGGAAAATAAATTAATTGCTAGTTACAAGAATTCCGAAAAGGATGGTTATTATAAAATTATAAGAAATAAACCGGCAATAAAATCATTGCCCCAAAAATGATATAATTTAATGTCTCAAGAATTACATATTCGATCGGTTCGATTTTGAGGCTTTTCAATTATACGGTATTAGGAGTCAATTGATATTTGTCGATAGATACTATGTAGAAAGTAATTTTTAAATAAAACAGGACTTTATAAATTTTATGTTCGCTTTGTAAGCTTGCTAAATATATTGTAACTATTTAGCTAATGTGATATAATTAAAACAATAAATGTAATTTTATTAACGATTGGGGGGCAATCAATTGTATGGTTATTACTCCAGCATTAAAGGCTCAAATAGAAGCTGATATTGAGTTGTGTGAAAGCCATACTGAAAGGGATGGCAGTGAACAACTATACTTAGATTTGGTTGCACGATATAGCGTGATTGACGGCGATTTTAAAAATAATTTATCCAATGGCGGGAAAGCTTCAACCATCGGTGTTGAATTTGATTTTCGACCTGAATTGAAAGCCATATCGTCAAAGTTGCATATGTATTTAATAACAGGGACTGATTCATCTACACAGAGAGACCCTCTGGAAAATAAAATTAGAGGGTTTTTACAGCGCGGTGAAGAGATAAAGAATTTAGAATACCATCCCGCATTAGATGGATTTCCTTTTTCGTATGTCGAAGGACCTTTGTATGATACATGGATGAACGAAATAAAAATTTTTAGTAATCGATACCTAAAAGATCATCCGTTGTATAGTGATATACAAACCGCCTGTCTACATAAAAGCAATGATCCATCTGCTTATGATAAAATGATGGGATGTTTGAGAGCTTTAGCCTCTGATCAAGACTTTTTTACACCAAATAAAGAAAGGGGTAATAGTACAGTCATGAGGAGCAGAAAAACATTAGATCAACTACTTTCTGAAGATATTGAACGATGTGAGCAATTTTTAGCATCTCCCGATGATGAAGAGGTTGGACGAAATTTATATATTGAAATTACGGCAAGATACGATATTATTATCGAGAATTTTGGAAATGGTCTTTATCAGTATTTTCCGGAGCAACATTTTTATGATCCTGAAGTATCAGGTGAGTCCCTTATTTTTAATTTAAGAAATTTGTTGGGTAAAATGATTACATATCAAGCAGCACACAATATACCCAAAAATAGAGCTGTTGAGCCACATCCAACAAGAGAGAACAGCAACAAAGTATTCGTTGTTCACGGTCATGATAATGGGGCGAAACAAGAAATGGCACGAACTCTTGAAAAGGGTGGGTTCGAAGCGATTATCCTACATGAGCAACCTGATTCTGGAAAAACAGTCATTGAAAAAATAGAACGCTACTCTGAAGTTGGTTTTGCTGTTGTATTATATACAGAATGTGACATGGGTAGAGATAAAACTTTTCCTAAAGAAGATGAGAAATACAGAGCAAGACAAAATGTGGTGTTTGAGCATGGATACCTCATCGGAAAACTTGGCAGAGATCGTGTTTGTGCTTTAGTAAAAGGTAATGTTGAAACGCCGGGGGATATTAATGGAGTAGTATATATTCCGATGGATGCAGCTGGCGCATGGAAAATACAATTAGCTAAAAATATGAAAGAAGTAGGATTGGCAGTAGATATGAATACGCTTTGCAGTTAACTTTTATATGCTAGAAACCCGTATATAGTATTAGTTGTTCAACTAAATACAAAATTAATATCTTAAGTCTAATTAAATAGTTAAAAATAGTATTTTAATATAATTCTATATATATTGGTAAATCTTTAGTTGAGGCAGCTAAAGGAGAAACTGCTCAAAAC
>OODH01001830.1_pt1 | contig 11507 bp, 9 predicted proteins | sample 1671391 | NCBI WGS metagenome assembly OODH01 (sample SAMN06348152, study PRJEB24527) | human gut metagenome | biome: human gut; feature: ankylosing spondylitis patient; material: feces | host: Homo sapiens | place: China | collected 2015-10 | reverse complement strand
CTGGGGCAAGATGAGATATATTACTTTCCCGGCTTTACAGAATACGATCCTTACTGTTTTGATCTTAAACCTTGCAAAGGCTATGAACCTGTTCGAGTCCGCATTCGTAATGCAGAACGATGCTGTTTTAGGTACTGCAAACGTACTTGAAACCTATATTTACTATCAGACCTTCAACAGTGGTGCGATTCCAAATTACGGTTATACGACAGCCGTTGGTCTGTTCAAATCTCTGGTTGGTTGTGTACTGGTACTGTTCTGCAATCACTTAAGCAAGAAAGTACGCGGAATCGTCTAGGAAGGAGCAGCAGATATGAAAAGCAAGAAAAAAATAGAAGTTTTCCCGATCGTAAACGGGTTAATATTTATCATCTTAAGTTTACTGATTATCATCCCGATGTGGAAAGTATTAGTTGACTCATTCGATTTAAAAACCGCATATGGTATGAAATTATGGCCGGAGGAATTTGGTCTTGCAGGATACATTTCCGTATTCAAAAACCCTACGCTGTCCCATCCGTTAATGATTTCTGTAATCACAACGATTGCAGGTACGATCATCGCCTTGATTTTATCTACATTTGGTGCATATGTACTGATCCAGTGGGATATGCCGGGACGTAACTTATTTGCAAACTTGTTACTTTTTACCATGATTTTCCAGGGTGGTATGATCCCTACCTACCTCGTATTAAAATCATTACATTTAACCAATACCATCTGGGTCGTTATCTTATTCCCGGCACTGAACGTGTATAACCTGGTATTGATGAGGAACTTCTTCGAAGGTATTCCTGCCAGCCTGTTTGAGTCGGCAACACTTGACGGATGTACGCCGATGCAGACATTTATCCGTATCGTACTTCCAATGTCAAAAGCAGCATTGGCATCTATCGGTCTTATGTTTGCCGTTACATACTGGAACGACTATACACATTACAAACTTTACATTACAGATTCAAACCTTTACAACTTCCAGATGAAGTTAAGAAGTATCATCATGGGTAGTGATCTTCCACAGGCAAACGGTGGTGCAACAGAGAACACCGTAAAGAATGCGGCGATCATTGTTATCATCATTCCTTTCATGATCGTATATCCGTTCTTACAGAAATACTTTGTAAAAGGTGTAAATATCGGAGCTGTAAAAGAATAAGGAGGAAGGTTTGTATGGCGACTATTTTCTGGGCTGGAGATTCTACCGTACAATACAATGACATTCTTACATTTCCGCAGACCGGCATAGGACAGGTGATGAACCTGTTCCTAAAGCCGGAGGTGCGGGTGGAGAACCATGCCAAAAACGGCAGAAGCACAAAGAGCTTTATCGATGAGTCGAGACTGACACCGATTTATGACAAAATTACCGCAGGAGATTTTCTATTTATCCAGTTTGGACATAACGATGAGAAAAAGAATGATCCACAGCGGTATACAGATCCATATTCCGATTACATGGTGAATCTGGAAAAATTTGTAAATGCAGCAAGAAACAAAGGAGCATGGCCGGTTTTTATTACGCCGCTTGAGCGCAGATGTTTTATTGATGAGGAACATTTAGATATCGGGGAACATACCGATTATGTGGCGGCAATGAAACAGACAGCTGAAAATTTAAATGTTCCGCTGATCGATCTTTACAGTATGAGCCGCGCAGAAATGCGAAAGGCTGGAGCTGAAAAAACCAAAGAATGGTATATGCATCTGCCGGCAGGTGTCTATCCGTCCCATATGGACGGGCTGACCGACAATACGCATCTGAAATATATGGGTGCAGTTGTCTACGCGGGATGTATAGCGAGAGGTTTAAAAGAACTTGGCGGTATCTATAGTGATTTATTAGTGGCTTGGGAGTGATCCCTTGCCATTTTTGTATCAGGAAATAAAACCAGTGTTTAGGAGGATTTGAGGGTTATGTCATTGTTATGGAAATCAGATCAGGAAGATGGGACTTATAAAAACCCGATACTTTTTGCAGATTATTCCGATCCGGATGTGATACGCGTAGGGGATACCTATTATATGACGGCATCCAGCTTTAACTATGTGCCGGGACTGCCGATCTTAACATCCAAAGATCTGGTAAACTGGGAACTGAAAAATTATGCGATCGAAAAGATCGATGAGCCGGGCTATGATCTGCCGCAGCATGCAAAGGGCGTATGGGCACCTGCGATCCGTTACCATGAGGGATATTTTTATATTTACTACGGAATGCCGGATGAGGGCATCTACATGGTGCGCACAAAAGACGCACTTGGAACCTGGGAAAAACCGGTACTTGTGTTAGCCGGAAAAGGTCTGATCGATTCCTGCCCGTTCTGGGATGAGGATGGAAATGCATATATCATCCATGGTTATGCGAAGAGCCGTATTGGATTTAAGAGTCATCTTGGCATATTCCCGATGTCATGGGATGGAACAAAGGCAACAGGGGAGGATCATATTCTCTACTGTGGACTTAAGACACAGCCGACGATTGAGGGACCTAAAGTATATAAACAAAATGGATATTATTATATTTTTGCCCCGGCAGGCGGTGTAAAAACCGGCTGGCAGGTGATTCTGCGCTCCAAAAACATTTACGGACCGTATGAGGAGAAAAATGTGCTTCATCAGGGGAACAGTATCATAAATGGACCACATCAGGGGGCTCTGGTGGATACAGTAAATGGAGATGAATGGTTCATTCATTTTCAGGACAGAGGACTTTACGGACGAATCGTCCATATGCAGCCGGTTACATGGGAAAATGACTGGCCGGTTATGGGGATCAACGCAGTGGATGGCTGTGGGGAGCCATGTATCATCCATAAAAAACCAAATACCGGAATCACGGAGAAACCTTGTTATCTTGCGGCGGGAGATGATTTTTCATCGGAAAAAATCGGCTTGCAGTGGCAGTGGCTTGGCAATCCGAAGGATGATTTCTATTCTTTGAAAGAGAGAAAGGGATTTTTGAGATTATACTGTAAAAATCCATCCGGAAAAGTGGAGCCGATCCTCTGGGAGTGTTCGAATGTGCTGACGGAAAAACTGGTCTGCCCATATTTTGAGGCATCTGCCTGTGTTGACATTTCTGCCCTGTCTGAACAGGAGCAGGCAGGAATGGTCATGATGGGCGGTCACTATGCATATCTTGCAGTCCGCATGATCAGAGGTCAGAAACGTCTGATCCTTGGAAAATCTTATGACGGTGAGGATGGAATGCGCGAGAAGGCAGAGCAGCTTTTGGTACTGCCGGAGGGACAGGAAAAAGTTTATCTGATCTTTGCGGTGCGCGAGGAAGATAACGGTAGTGTATTTCATTGTTATTATTCACTGACCGATGATACGGATCCAGCTTCATGGACGGAGGTGCGGGCAGAGTTCACACCGTCTGACCATACCTGGGTCGGCGCAAAGATCGGTCTGTTTGCGAATATTGTTGGCGATAAAGAAGCCGGCGGTTATGGGGATTTTGAATATCTGCACGTAGAGGCATTAGAAGATTAATATGGGGCTTTTGAGAGAATTAGAACAGAAAAATTTAGATGGTGTGATCCGGGAACTGACGGAAAATCCAACCTGTATTGATGATACGACGGAAAAAGGTGTGCCGCTTGCGTTATATGCCGCAGAACTTGGAGATTTTCCCATTGTAAAATATATTGTCGAGTATTCGAGAGCGAGTATGAACACAATGGATGAAGACCACCGGACGATTCTGCACTATGCAGCGAGATCCGGGAATCTGGAGCTGAACCGGTATCTGGTGGAGAAGGTCGGAATGGATATTACTGCCGGTGACAGATGGTGTGTGACACCATATCAGATTGCATATGAAAGAAAAGATGAGAAACTTCTTTCTTATTATAAAGAGCGCATAGGTGCATCTTATGAGGAGATGTATCATAATCCGATACGCCGTGGCATGTTCCCGGATCCATCAATTGTGAGAGTCGGGGAAGACTACTATATGGTGAATTCCTCGTTTATCTTTTTTCCGTGTATCCCAATCTCACATTCGAAAGATCTGATCCACTGGGAGATCATCGGCCATGCGGTTACAGAGACGGAGTGGGCATCACTGGATGAGTTGGAGGGCGGCAGAGGTTACTGGGCACCGGATATTTCCTATGATAATGGGAAATTTTATATCACGGCAACTTATAGACTGAATGACACAGGAACCGTATACCGCAAACAGATCGTGGTGAGCTCAGAGAAACCGGAGGGACCGTACAGTAAACCGGCGGTCATTGATGAGGATGGAATTGATCCGTCTATCTTTCACGAGAATGGCAGACACTATATGCTGCTAAACCGCGGGGCGAGAATCTTAGAATTAAACGAGGACTGTACAAAGCAGATCTCGGAGGCAGAACTATTATATTATGGGGATCAGAAACGTGCGCCGGAGGGACCGCATCTGTTAAAAAAAGACGGCTATTACTATCTGTTTCTGGCGGAGGGCGGAGCCGGGCACCGGATCTCTGTTGCAAGAAGCAAGACTTTAATGGGCAATTATGAACCGTGTCCGTATAACCCGATCATGCGTCAGATGGATGAGGGAGCGGCGATCCAGCGCTGCGGTCACGGAAAACCGGTCTGCACCCAGAACGGGGAGTGGTATATGGTGTATCTCTGTGGCAGGATGATCGGAGATGGTTACAGCATGCTCGGAAGGGAGACGGCGCTTGATCCGATCAGCTGGACGGCGGATGGCTGGCCGGTCGTAAACGGTTTAAAGGGACCTTCGGTTCTGCAGAAAAAACCGGATCTTCCGGTGTGGATGCCGGAAGAAGAGCCGGATATTGGCTGGAACCCAAAATGGATGACACCACGTGCACCGGAGCCGGAAGGAATCCGTTTTCTCTCATCAGGAATCCGTATCAAAGGGAGCCGTTTTCCACTCAGAGATGTGGCTGCTAAAAATATTTTATTGCAGAGACAGACTTCGTTTTGTTTTACTGCGGAAACGGAACTTGTGATACCGGGACTTACAGGTGGTCAGGAAGCAGGTTTAGTCTGTTATTATGACGAAAATACATGGGTGTGTCTTGCAGTCTGCAGGGAAAATTCTTATTATATCCAGGTAAAAGAACATATTGGGGATAAAGATGTTCTGCATGAGAGACAGATGCTTCCATGTGATTGTTCAGGGAAAAAGATCAGCCTGAAAGTGGAAACAGAGTATTTAAAGCGGCGTTTTACTTACCGGCTGCAGGGGGAAGAAAAACATATAGCAGCAGAGATTGCGAATGTTTATTATCTATGCGATGAAGGAATTCATATGGGTAAGCGCTTTACCGGGGCAATGACAGGTATTTATGCGGTTGCCGGAGAACACAAATTGTATGCAGATTTTTTTAATTTTATTTATCAGGATATCGAAGCATAAAAAAGTCAGTATCAGAAAAACGAGGGAGACAAATGGAAACAAAAAGACAGGAAGATATCAGAAAACTTATGCAGATGCCGGAAGAGGCGATTGCTTCTCTGAATGAATCAGAGGCAGACCGGCTCGGAAGACTAGCAGTCATGTTTTATAAAGAAACAGGAGATGGAGTATATAAGGAGAAAGCGGAACAGATCCGTGCAGCGCAGGGCGAATTGCCGGAGGATATCTGTGCCATGCCTTTTTTTATGGAATATGAAACGGTATGTGGGAAAAAAGAGCGGTACAATAAGATCGTTGACCGGATGGAAGATGAGGCGTCAGCCGGATTTGCCGATGCAAAAGCAAGAAATGCATATTTAGCAGCCCTGGTGGATGTGATTGATGGAATCAGTTTTGAGATTTATGAAAAATACCGCACTTTGACCGCAGTTTATAAACGCGTATTAAAGGATGCGTTAGCTGAGGGAGAAGAAACAACGGAACTTGCCTATGCCATATTAAAGGGCTGCAATATTAGAATTTTGCTGAAAGAAAAATATGCAGAAACAGGTGCTTTAATGGCAGGGCATCTGAAAAATACGGGCATGACAGATCAGACGGAATATCTGTCAGACATTACAGCAAGAACAATAGAACAATATGATCTGCTTGCGATGGAACAGTCGGAATAGGGAGGAAAAGAGTCATGGAAGTAAAACTGATTATGAAATCTGCCCGCAATGCGGTCATTGAAATTGCAGATGGTGGAATTTACAATACAAAAGAAACATATCATGTTCTGCTGAACGGTGAAGAGGTATTTTCAACGGATACGGTTATAAATTCATTGTTTGATTTAAAACCGCAGACTTCCTATGAGGTTTCTGTAAGAACAGCAGATGGTACCGAACTAGGAACGGTATCGTTTGTTACAGCATATGAATTTGTCACATTAAATGTCCGTGATTTTGGTGCCACAGGCGATGGAAAACAGGATGATACGAAGTTTATACAGGCAGCGATCCTAGCCTGTCCGAAGGAAAGCCGTGTGCTTATTCCAAAGGGAAGCTATCGCATTACCAGTCTGTTTTTAAAAAGTAATCTGCGCCTTGAGCTTGCAAAGGGAGCAGAACTTATCGCAGATACAGACAGGGCGGCCTATCCGAAATTTCCTGGTATGATTGAAAGTTATGATGAACAGGGTGAATATAATTTAGGAACGTGGGAAGGAAATCCATTACCGATGTTTGCCGGCATCATCACCGGACTGGATGTAGAAAATGTATTGATCTACGGAAGAGGAACGATAAATGGCAATGCTTCAAAAGAAAACTGGTGGAAAAATCCGAAAGTCATGGTAGGAGCATTCCGCCCGCGTCTGTTTTTCTTAAGCCATTGTCAGAATGTGACACTTTGTGGTGTAACTTTCAAGAACAGTCCGTCCTGGACACTGCATCCGTATTTTTCAGATAACCTGAAATTCTACGGACTTACGATCAACAATCCAAGCGATTCGCCAAATACGGATGGCCTGGATCCTGAATCATGCAAAAATGTAGATATTGTCGGTGTGAAATTCTCACTTGGAGATGACTGCATAGCAGTTAAGTCTGGTAAGATCTATATGGGAAAGAAATATAGGACACCTTCTGAAAATATCCATATCAGACAATGCCTGATGGAAAATGGTCATGGTGCAGTAACAGTCGGAAGTGAGATGGCTGGCGGTGTCAAAAATCTGGTCGTGGAAGAATGCCGGTTTTACGATACAGACCGGGGACTACGTATCAAGACACGCAGAGGACGGGGAAAAGATGCCGTTTTAGATCAGATTATTTTCCGGAAAATCGATATGGATCAGGTTATGACGCCGTTTGTGATAAACTGTTTTTATTTCTGTGATCCGGACGGCAAGACCGAGTTTGTCCAGAGCCGTGAAAAAATGCCGGTAGATGATGGTACACCTGCGATCTTAAGACTTGATTTTGAAGATATTAAAGCCCAAAACTGTCATGTGGCAGCTGCATATTTTGATGGACTGCCGGAACAGAAAATTGAGCAGATCATTATGAAAAATATTACAGTGACATATGCTAAGAATCCGAAATCCGGCGTTCCTGCCATGTCTTCCGGTGTGGAAGAGTGTACAAAGAAGGGAATCTTTGCGCGCAACATCAAAGAACTGGTATTAGAAAACGTGGAAATAGAGGGACAGGATGGAGAACTTCTTGTTACAGAGGGAATTGACCATTTCGTGCAGTAGAACAGAAAGAGGAAAACATATGCAGTTAGGAATACGTTTACATGATATCAAAAAAGCACCACTTGAGGAGCGCCTTGCAATCGCAAAGGAGCAGGGGTTTTTGTGCGGACATCTGGCACTCTCAAAAGTAATCACGGAATATCCGGTGGATGATGGGGCACTGACTCCGGGGTATGCAATGTACTTGAAAAAAATATTTGCAAAAAACGATCTTGATATTGCCGTACTGGGATGTTATTTAAACCTTGCAAATCCAGATGAAGGACAGCTTGCAAAGATCACACACCGTTATCTGGCGCATATTCGGTTTGCATCACTGCTTGGCGTCGGGGTAGTCGGAACAGAGACAGGTGCTGTCAACGAGGCATATAAGTTTGAGGAAAAAAATCACTCGGATGAGGCGCTGGATATTTTTATACAGAATGTGAAACCGGTGATTTCCTATGCAGAAAAAATGGGCGTTATTTTTGCAATCGAGCCGGTGTGGAAACATATCGTATGCAATCCGAAGAGAGCGCGGAAAGTGCTTGATGAGATCGCGTCTCCAAATCTTCAGATCATTTTTGATCCGGTCAATCTTTTGGATATCAGCAATTATCAGAACAGGGATGTGATCATAGAAGAAGCGATAGAGCTGCTTGGAGATGATATTGCAATGGTCCATATGAAAGATTTTGTGGTGCAGGATGGGAAACTGGTGTCAGTCGCTGCAGGAACAGGTGAGATGAACTATGAGAAGATTATTCGTTTCATTAAGGAGAGAAAGCCGTATATACATGTGACGCTTGAAAATACAACGCCGGAGAATGCAGTACAGTCTAAAGAATATATTCAGGGATTGTATGATTCGTGCCGGATTTAAAAGAAGTTTTTTAGAAAAAATCAGGCTGGGAAGAAAGTAGGATTGCATTCCTGTGATATAAGATGTAAAATAAAATTGATAATATAAAAAAGAGGAGAATAAAAATGTTAAGAAAACAGACAAAAAAGATTTTAGTTGTTATGCTGTTTGCGCTGACATTAGTTCTTGTCGGAAGAGTTGATGCGAATGCACAGACTGCTGCACCGGCAGGCGTGAAACAGGTAAAAGCGGGCAGCAGTTCTGTAACAGTGCAGTGGAACGCTGTTATGCAGAATGATATCTGCTATTATTACCGCGTCAGTGATGATGCAGGCTTTAAGAGCAATACCACCAGAAGCAAACGTAATTATAATGCATCCGAAAGTTATATTTCCGGTCTTTCTGCGGGAAAGAGTTATTATGTCCAGATCGGAACATCTACAACAAAATCATCCAGTGCACCGGATGATACTGCATGGTCAAAAGCGATCGAAGTTGTGACAGTTCCGGAGCAGGTGGTATCGAATTCTGTAAAACAGACCGGAGCAGGCACGACATCCATTTCGCTGAGCTGGCAGGCTGCTTCCGGGGCAAACTGTTACAAACTGACCTGTTATCAGAGTGGAACGAGCGAAAACAATGCATCAGAGATTGTTTCCAAAAAGAACAGTGCCAAGATCACAGGATTAAAGAAGAACAGTCGTTATCAGGGACATATTTATGCAGGAAGAACAAGCAGTACAGGTTATACCGCATATGCAACTTCCGGTGGTTATTATTCAAATTCAGCAGTGACACCTACTAAGATCACAGGTGTAGAGAACACGGCTTTTTATCCGGCATCAAATGCTGCATATTTTGAATGGAAAAAAGCAAATGCTGCAAATGGTTATGAATATATTATTTATGACAATTCCAAAAAGAAAATTTATTCGGGCTCACGTACTTCAAGTGCCTCATTCCGTGTTTCTACAAATAAATTAAAAAAAGAACAGTTTTACCAGATCAAGGTAAGAGGTTACGTTAACTTAAGCAATAACAAGAAAGCATATGGTGAATGGTCTGACGTACTGTATTTTGCAAAGGATCCGTCTTACAAACTGTCTGTAAAGACTTCCAAAAAAAAGATTCAGTTAAACTGGAAGAAAGTGAAAGGCGCATCAAATTATACGGTATATATTTCCGATAAACAGAACTCTGGTTACAAAAAGGTTGGAACCTATAACAGCAAAAAGACAAGTGCAACTATCAGAAAATTCGGGAAAAAGGCATTAAAGAGCGGAAAAACTTATTATGTAAGAATTGACGCAAGTAAAAATGTAAAGGTAAATAAAAAATCAAAGACTTTCAAGAATACGCAATATTATACATGGAAGGTTAAGGTAAAATAGGAAAAAGGAAAAATCCAAAAGACTGGAATGCAGATCCGGTCTTTTGGATTTTTTGTTTCAGTGGAAAATCCAGACACAAAAAAACTGCCATATCAAATCGGATACGACAGTTTTTTCAGTGTTCAAAATTAAGCTCTTTCAACTTTGCCGGATTTCAAACAGGAAGCACATACATATAATTTCTTAGGTGTTCCGTTTACTTTACAGCTCACACGCTTGATGTTTGATTTCCACATTCTATTTGATCTTCTATGAGAATGGCTGACATTATTTCCGAAATGAGCGCCCTTTCCACAAACTGCACATTTTGCCATAGTTTTGCACCTCCTTGTAATTCACTAAGTCTGCCTGTACTATCAGACTCACAACATGTTTATTCTAACAGATTCATTTTTATATTGCAAGCAAATTTTAAAAAAAATATTAAAAATAGTAAACAGGACTAGGAATTTTGGTAAAAAGCGGTTATAATAGACAATAAACTAGCGTTAATATGGCTTTGAAAGGAGCAGGAACGTATATGAATGGACATATGGATACCCAGTTGGGAAGAGTTTCAATAGACCCGGAAGTGATTGCAACCTATGCAGGATCTGTAGCTGTAGAGTGCTTTGGAATCGTAGGTATGGCTGCAGTTAACATGAAAGATGGTCTGGTGAAGTTACTGAAAAAAGATTATTTGACACATGGTATTAATGTAGCGATTGACGAGGATAATAAGATTACGATCGATTTTCACGTGATCGTATCCTACGGCGTCAGCATCAGTACGGTTTCCGATAATTTAATAGAGACGGTAAGATATAAAGTAGAAGAGTTTACCGGACTGGAAATCAAAAAAATTAACATTTACGTCGAAGGCGTGCGTGTAATTGATTAAGGAGGACATAGAAGGTGGAAATCACTACGATAAATACTGAGCTTGTGGCGAAGATGTTTCTTGCCGGAGCAAAGAATCTGGATGCAAAGAAAGAATGGATCAACGAGCTGAACGTATTCCCGGTTCCGGATGGTGATACCGGTACAAATATGTCGATGACCATCAACGCTGCAAAACGGGAACTGGAAACTCTCAAGGATGATCCAACCGTTGAGCAGGTATCCAAAAAGGCAGCTTCGGCTCTTCTGCGTGGTGCGAGAGGAAACTCCGGTGTTATTCTTTCTTTGCTGTTCCGTGGATTCTCCAAAGGTCTGGAAGGCAAAGAAGAAGCAGACGCAAAGGATATTGCGCATGCACTGTCTCTGGGTGTTTCTGCTGCTTATAAAGCAGTTATGAAGCCGACAGAAGGTACTATTCTGACCGTTGCGAGACTTGCTTCTGAACATGCCCAGCAGGTTGCCCAGCAGGAAGAAGTAACCGAAGTGATGATGTGGAAAGAGATCCTTTCTGCAGCAGAGGATGCGCTTGCACAGACTCCGGAAATGCTTCCGGTACTCAAAAAGGCAGGCGTTGTCGATGCAGGCGGTCAAGGCTTTGTTGAAATCTGGAAAGGTATGCTTTCGGTAATCGAAAACGAACAGATCATTCCTTCCAAAGAAGAAGCTCAGGCAGCTCCAAAAGAGAAAAAGGCACACGGTGTCGCAGCAGAGTTCAATGAAGAGGATATTCATTTCTGCTATTGTACCGAGTTTATCATCAACTAAGAGCAT
>OODH01001828.1_pt1 | contig 11520 bp, 8 predicted proteins | sample 1671391 | NCBI WGS metagenome assembly OODH01 (sample SAMN06348152, study PRJEB24527) | human gut metagenome | biome: human gut; feature: ankylosing spondylitis patient; material: feces | host: Homo sapiens | place: China | collected 2015-10 | reverse complement strand
GGACCGGGTCTTTCTGGCCCGCCACCCGGAGTTTACGGTGGTGGAGCCTGCCGCAGCGCTGCCCGCCGGGATGACAGCAGGGGAGCACGGCGCGCTTTCGGTGCCCACCCGTACCGGCATGGACGGTTTTTTCCTGTGTGCCATGCAGAAAAACGGGGAAAAGCTGCAATGAAACAGGTGGCTTGTTCGTAAAAAACAATAGGAGAACACAATGGAACAAAAACGCTGTATCTCTTCCTTTACGCTGGCAGAGCTGACCGCTGAACTGAAAGCGATGGGTCAGCCGGGCTTCCGGGCAAAGCAGATCTTCCACTGGGTGCACCAGAAGCTGGTCACCGAGTTTTCTGCCATGACCGACCAGCCCAAGACCCTGCTGGCAAAGCTGGAAGAAAGCTTCTACATTGCCGCGCCCAAGATCGAGCGCAGGCAGGAAGCAAAGGACGGCACGGTAAAATATCTGCTGCGCATGGCAGACGGCAACTGCATCGAGACCGTCGTCATGCGCTACCACTACGGCAACACGGTGTGTGTGTCCACGCAGGTGGGCTGCCGCATGGGCTGCCGCTTCTGCGCGTCCACCCAGGCGGGCCGCGTGCGCGATCTGGAAGCAGGCGAGATCTGCTCTGAGATCTACACCGCCCAGAAGGATATCGGGGAGCGCATTTCCCACATCGTGCTCATGGGCATTGGCGAACCGCTGGATAACTTTGACGAAGTGATGAAGTTTCTGGAGAACATCACCTCGCCCGAGGGCGTGAACATCGGGATGCGCAACATCAGCCTTTCTACCTGCGGTCTGGTGCCCAAGATCGACCAGCTGGCCGAGAAAAAGCTGCAGCTGACCCTCTCGGTGTCGCTGCACGCACCCAACAATGAAATTCGCAGCGGCATGATGCCGGTGAACGATGCCTATCCCGTGGAAGTGCTGATGCAGGCCGTGCGCCGCTATCAGGACACCACCGGCCGCCGTGTGAGCTTTGAATATTCCATGGTGCGCGGTGTCAATGATTCCGATGCCTGCGCCAAACAGCTGGCAAACCTGATCCGGGGCATGGGTGCCCATGTGAACCTGATCCCCATCAACCCGGTGGACGGCAGCCCGTACTCGGCCACCGATGCAGCCAACGTGCACCGCTTCCAGCAGAAGCTGGAGAGCCTTGGCGTGAACGCTACGGTGCGCCGCCGCCTTGGCAGCGAGATCAGCGCCGCATGCGGCCAGCTGCGCCGTGACGAAATGAACGGGAAAGCGTAAATATTAAAGGGAGAAGCCTATGAAACTTGCAGGAAAAACGGATGTCGGCAGGGTCCGGCAGGATAATCAGGACGATTATCGCGCAGGAGAACTGCCCGGCGATGCCGCATGGCTGCTGGTATGCGACGGCATGGGCGGTGCACGCGGCGGCAGGGAAGCCAGCCAGAGCGCGTGCGATGTGATCGAGCGCTGCTTTCAGGAGCAGTATGCTTCCAAGTGCCTGCCCGGCGAAGAGGAGACCTTTTTGAAAAAGAGCCTGCTCAGCGCCAACCGCTTTGTGTTCCAGAAGGCCCTGCGTGAGGAATCGCTGGCGGGCATGGGCACCACGGCTGTGTGCGCACTGGTGCGCGGCGGCAAGGTGTTCCTGTGTCATGCAGGCGACTCGCGGGCGTACCTGTACCGGGACGGCAGGCTTGCCCAGCTCACCCACGACCACTCCTATGTGCAGGAGCTGGTGGACTGCGGCACCATTACCGTGGAGGAGGCCGAGCACCACCCCCAGAAGAACATCATCACCAAGGCGCTGGGCGTGGACTACCGGCTGGACTCGGAGTTCACCACCGCACCGCTGCAGAAAGGGGATATCCTGCTGCTGTGCTCGGACGGCCTGACCAATGCCGTGCCCAGAGAACAGCTGGAACAGCTGCTGCGCACCGGCAGGTTCTACGACCTGCCGGACCTTCTGATCCGCACGGCCAACGAGAACGGCGGCCCGGATAACATCACCGCGCTGCTGCTGTGTGTGGAGGAGGTGCGCTGATGGACAACCTGATCGGCAAAAAGCTGGACGGCCTGTATGAGGTGCGGGAGCTGATCGGTTCCGGCGGCATGGCAAACGTCTACAAGGCGGTCATGCTGGGGCACAACGGCCCGGTGCCTGCCGGTACCGTGGTGGCGGTAAAGGTGCTGCGGCAGGAGTATATGCACGACCCGGACCTTGTGCGCCGCTTTAAAAATGAATCCAAGGCCATCTCGCTGCTGAACCACCCCAACATCGTAAAAGTGTACGATGTATCGGTGAATGATGATCTGCAGTATATCGTGATGGAATATGTGGACGGCATGACATTGCGCGAGTACCTTAACCAGCGCGGCGGCAGGCTGACCAACCGGGAGACCGTGCACTTCATCTCCCAGATCTTAAAGGCGCTGGAACATGCCCACGCCAACGGTGTGGTGCACCGGGACATCAAGCCCCAGAACATCATGCTTTTGGACAACGGCCAGCTGCGCATGATGGATTTTGGCATTGCGCGCATCTCCCGTGCCGAGAACCAGTTGCTGAGCGGCAAGGCTATGGGCAGCGTGCACTATATCAGCCCGGAGCAGGCCAAGGGCGATGAGACCGACTGCACCAGCGATATCTACTCGGTGGGCGTGATGATGTACGAGATGCTCAGCGGTCATCTGCCCTTTGATGCAGATGACATGGTGGAAGTTGCCATCAAGCAGATCTCCGATAAGCCGAAGTCTTTGCACGAGATCGCGCCGGAGGTGCCGAATGCACTGGTGGAGATCACCGAAAAGGCCATGGCAAAGCTGCCGCAGAACCGCTACGCATCCGCCCGCGAAATGCTGGATGCGCTGGACACCTACGTGCACAACCCCTCCGTGATGTTCGAGTACAAGTATATTACAGAAGATGCTCCCGAAAAGGTGGTGAAACGTACCATGAACCAGAACCGTGCAAACCGTCAGGCCGAAAAGCCTGCGCCTCGCGGCAAAAAGGCCGCACCGCGCAAGAAAAAGCGCACCATCTTCCTGCCGGCACTGTTCGGCGTTACCATTGCATTTGCACTGGCGTGCCTTGCGCTGTGCTGGATGATCCTGAACGATTCCTCCAACCTGATGAACAACAAGGCCGATATCACGCTGGGCGATTATATCGGCATGACGCAGGATGAGGCTGCTGCCACCGAGCAGGTGGTCTCCGGCCAGATCAGCGTTACCTGGGAGCAGGAGTACAACAGTAACTATGCGGCGGGCTATATCTATAAGCAGTCGCCGGTGTCCGGCCGCACGGTGCGCGAGGGCCAGAATGTGACCCTGACTGTGAGCCTTGGCACCCAGTACGTTACCGTGCCGGACCTGACCAACTATGTGCAGGCCGATGCAGAGCAGCAGCTCAAGGAGCTGGGTGTCTCGGTGCTGGTAACGCAGGCTGTGGATACCTCTGTGGCATCCGGCGCGGTGATCCGCACCGACCCGGCGGCGGGCAGTCAGGTGGCTGCAGGCAGCACTGTGGTGATGTATATCAGCCGCCCGCAGGTGGCAACCACCACCAAGGTGCCCTCGCTGACCGGCATGAGCACCGCTGATGCCCGCACCCTGCTGGTGCAGAACCATCTGGGCCTTGGCAGCCAGACCGAGCAGTACAGCGACCAGCCGGTGGGCACTGTCATCAGTCAGAACCCGGCGGCAGGCTCTACCACAAAGCTGAACGGCCGCGTGAACATTGTGGTAAGCGCCGGGCCGGAGCCTGCACCGGAACCGGAAGCACCCAGCGACAGCACCACCGGCGGCGACTGGTGGAGCGGCCTGTTTGGCAGCAGCTCCTCTTCTTCCAGCACCGAGACCGGCACCGAACAGGGCACAGCGGGCAGCGGCGACTCTTCGCAGAAACCGCTGACCGACTGGTGGTCCTCGCTGCTGAGCTGACGGAGGCGTGCATGAAGGGATATATCACAAAGGGCATCGGCGGCTTTTACTATGTAAAAACGCCGGAGGGCATTGTGGAGTGCAAGCCCCGCGGAATTTTCCGCAAACAGAAGATCACGCCGGTGGCGGGCGATGAGGTGACGCTGGAGACCGAGAACGGTGCAGCCGTCATTGCCGAGATCGCACCGCGCAAAAATGTGTTCGTGCGGCCTCCGATGGCAAATCTGGATGTGCTGTTCCTTGTGGCCAGCACCACCCAGCCCACGCCCAGCACGCTGGTGCTGGATAAGCTTGCCGCCATTGCGGTGGACAAGGGCGTGCAGCCGGTGATCGTGTGCACCAAGGGCGACTTGGCCGAGGCGGAATTCCTGCGTAAGGCCTACGAAAAATCGACCCTGCCGTTCATCCGCATCGATTACGAGACCGGCGGCGGGCTGGACGAGGTGAAGCAGTGGATCGGCGGCAGGCTGTGTGCGTTCTGCGGCAACTCCGGCGTGGGAAAATCCACCCTTTTGAACCACCTGCTGCCGGAAGCAGAGCGCGAGACCAGTGCCATCAGCCAGAAGCTGGGCCGCGGCCGCCACACCACCCGTGAGGTGACGATCTTTGAAGCCTTTGGCGGGCGCATTGCGGATACGCCGGGCTTTGCCAGTCTGGAAGCGAACCGCGCCGGGTTCATCCCCAAGGAAAATCTGGAGCATGCGTTCCCGGAGTTCGGGCCTTATCTGGGCCAGTGCCAGTTCACCGGCTGCTCCCACCGCAGCGAAAAAGGCTGTGCCGTGCGCGCCGCACTGGCCGAGGGCAGACTCTCCCAGACCCGGTACGACAGCTACTGCGCCATGTACGAGGAAGTCAAGGACGTGAAGGATTGGCAGCGCCCGAAAGTATAAAGGATAAGGAAGAGATTCATGTCACGCTGTGTGATCATTTCGGCCTGCCCGGTTTCTCCGGAGCTGGCAGAGGCCCTGCGGCCGGACGACTTTATCATTGCCTGTGATGCAGGCTACCGCAACTGCGCACCTCTGGGGCGCAGACCCAACATCATTGTGGGCGACTTTGACACCGCCCCCTGCCCGGAACAGCAGGACGACGATATCATCGTGCTGCCCCATGTGAAGGACGATACCGACACCGAGTATGCCGCAAAGCTGGTCTCGGAAAAGGGCTTTGACGAGGTGCTGCTGCTGGGCGGCCTTGGCGGCAGACGGGTGGAGCACACCCTTGCAAACCTGTGCACCGGCCTTGGGCTGGAACAGCGCGGTGTGCGCACCACCCTGCTGGATGAGCGCAGCCGCATCACCTACGTGATGCCCGGCGAGACCCGCCGCTACCCGAAGGAGAAGTACTTCTTCTTCTCGGCCTTCCCGATGGAGGGCAGGGCGCAGGGCGTGTGCGAGCGCGGCTCCTACTATGAGCTGACCGATGCGGAGCTGACCGCCAGCTACCCGCTGGGCGTCAGCAACGAGTACGCTGCCGGGTCGGACTGCATCACCATCTCCACCCGCAGCGGTGCGCTGGTGGTGGTGGAGACCATCGCAGACTGAGCGCTGCTGCCCTTGCCGGAACGTTCCGGCCCCTGCCTGCATAGGATGAGCCAGAAAACGGAAAGGCGGGGAGCATATGCAGGTAGTTGTGATCCGAAGCCCCAAGGCGCTGCGCGGCATTCTGCGCAGACTGTTCGGCATTCAAAAACAGTAAAAAAGATCCCCTCGCTGCTGGTCGGCGGGGGGATCTCGCTTCATAATACTCCTTTTTATTGCGTCAGGGCGTTGTAACAGGCATCGAACGCCTGCATAAAATCAGTGATCTCCTGTTCCGTAGTCAGGTGGCTCAGGCTGATGCGCCACGAGGACAGCGCGTTGCGCCGGTCATGGCTCACGGCAAACACGGCGCGGGAGGGCAGGCCGTCCGAAGAGCAGGCCGATTTGACCGAGACGCATACGCCCCTGGCATCCAGCTCCCGCTGGAACACGGTGCCCTTCACGTTCTGTACGCTCAGGTTTAAAATCTGCGGCACGGCGGTGTCCGGGCTGTTGATGCGCACCTTGGGGTATTGGGCAAGCCCGGTGCGCAGGCGGGCGTTCAGGGCGCGGATGTGCTCCACCCGGGCGGGCAGCTCGCTCACTGCCTTTTCCAGCGCCAGCGCCAGCGAACAGGCCAGCGCCACGGTGGGGGTGCCGCTGCGGTAGATGGTGGTGCTCTCGCCGCCATGGATGAGCGGCTCCAGCGCAAGGCCGCGCCGCTTGACCAGCACACCGATGCCGTTCAGCCCGTAGAACTTGTGGGCGGTCAGGCTCATGGTGTCGATGCCCGCAAAGCTGACCGGCAGCTTGCCCACGGCCTGTGTGGCATCCACATGGAAGTGGCAGTGGGGGCAGGCCTTCAACATTTCCGCGATCTCGGCCACCGGCTGCACCACGCCCAGCTCACTGTCCACGGCAGTGACGGCCACCAGAATGGTGTCCGGGCGCAGCAGTTCTTTCAGGTGGGCAAGGTCCACCGTGCCGTCCTGCCGGATGTCCACAAGGTCGATCTCGTATCCCTGCTCCTGCAGGGCGGTCAGGCTGCCGCTCACCGAGGAGTGCTCCAGCGGGGTGGAAATGATGTGTCTGCCATGGTGGCGCTCCAGCCGGGCGATGCTCTTGATGGCAAAGTTGTTGGCCTCGCTGGCACCGGATGTATAGATGATCTCGGCGGGCTGCACATTCAGACTGCGGGCAATGCTCTGGGTGGCGGCATCGATGGCAGCCTTTGCGGCAGTGCCTGCTGCGTGGCGGGAATTGGCATTGCCCGGGCAATTGCGCTCCACCTCGCAAAAGCGCTGTAAAACCGCTTCGTCTACCGGGGTATTGGCGGAATAATCCAGATAGATCATAAACTCTCCTGATAATTCTCTTATAATACAGATTACAATGGTAGGTTATATTATAGTGCGCTTTGGGCCGGATTGCAAGAGAAGCGGCGCAAACTTCCGGGCTGGAAATACAGGAGAATTAAGCAAAATGGTTGCACGGCGGCAAAAAGTCTGCTATAATCTCTTGAAGGACTGCCCGCTGCGGCCTTTTGCGGGGCTTTTGGCGGCGGTTTGGAAAGAGCCTGAATGAAAGGGGGAGCGCACCATGCTGCACAAGAATCATCGACTGCGCTGTATTGCACTTCTCATTTCCGGGCGGGATCATTGTTCCCAAATTTCAGGGGCATTGCCGTTTTGCTGACGGCGGTGCCTCTTTTTTTGGGGCTGCGAGTTCTGTAGGAGGCAGAAAAACTTCATGAGCGAAAAGATCGATTACTCCAAAGGCATTTACGACGCGCGCCAGCTGGGCGCAGGCCGCATGTTCATTCTGGGCGTGCAGCACATGTTTGCCATGTTCGGCGCAACGGTGCTGGTGCCGCTGCTCACCGGCCTGAGCGTTTCCACCACCCTGCTGTGTGCAGGTCTGGGCACCCTGCTGTTCCACCTCATTACCAAAAAGAAGGTGCCTGCATTCCTCGGCTCCTCCTTTGCGTATCTGGGCGGCTTCTCCATCGTGGCCCCCATGCTGGCAGATGCAGACGGCAACCTGACCGTTGCCAACACCAAGATGCTGCCCTACGCCTGCGCCGCCATCGCATTTTCCGGTCTGGTGTATCTGGTGGCCAGCCTGCTGATCTCCACCTTCGGCATCCGCCGCATCATGAAATTCTTCCCGCCGGTGGTCACTGGCCCCATTATCATTTCTATCGGCCTGATCCTGGCCCCCTCTGCTATCAAAAACTGCCAGTCCAACTGGATCCTGGCCTTTGTGGCACTGGGTGTCGTGATCGTGTGCAACATCTGGGGCAAGGGCATGGTCAAGATCCTGCCCATCCTCATCGGCGTGCTGGTGTCCTACGCAGTGGCACTGGTGACCGGTGCAGTGGACTTCCAGCGCATTTCTGAGGCTGCATGGGTGGGCATCCCTCTGCACAAGGAGGCCATGGGCCTGTTTGCCATCGACGGCAGCCCGGAGTTCATCAGCGCACTGTTCACCATCATCCCCATTGCACTGGCAACCATGATGGAGCATGTGGGCGATATCGCCGCCATCAGCGCAACCGTGGGCCACAACTATATCAACGACCCCGGCCTGAACCGCACCCTGCTGGGTGACGGTCTGGCAACCACCATGGCCGGCCTGCTGGGCGGCCCGGCCAACACCACCTACGGCGAGAACACCGGCGTTCTCGCGCTGAGCCGCATCTACGACCCGCTGGTCATCCGCATCGCTGCGGTGCTGGCCATCATCCTGAGCTTCAGCCCCAAGTTTGAGGCAGTCATCAACACCATCCCCACCGGCATCATCGGCGGCATCAGCTTCGTGCTGTACGGCATGATCTCTGCCATCGGTGTCCGCAACGTGGTCGAGAATCGGGTGGACTTCACCAACAGCCGCAACCTGATCGTTGCTGCTGTCATTCTGGTGTCCGCGCTGGGCTTCAACTCGGTGGGCGGCCTGACCTTCATGGTGGGCAGCGTTTCCATCAATCTGTCCGGTCTGGCCATCGCCGCCATCGTCGGCATCCTGCTCAACGCCATCCTGCCCGGCAACGATTATGAGTTCGACGCTGCCGACGGTTCTGATGCTGCCACCAGCGGCAATCTCCAGGTGTAAACAAACTATTAAATAGGAATAATTCTCAAAAATTATCCTTGACTAACCCAGGAATCATTGCTATAATAGGCTCAGAAACCAAGGCCGACCGTACCAGGGGCGGCCAAAAGAATAACTGAGAAATTATGGAGGTCTATCGTATGAAAAAGTATGTCTGCACCGTTTGTGGTTATATCGCTGAAGGCTCCATCCCGGAGCAGTGCCCCGTCTGCAAGGCTCCCGCTTCTGCATTCGTAGAGAAGACCGGCAACACCTATGTGACCGAGCATGTCGTCGGCATCGCCAAGGACGAGGACGGCGTGTGGTACTGGCGCCAGACCTCCGACAACGGCGAGACCTACGAATGGATACTCGTGGACGGCGAGAAGGTTCCCGCAGGCGGTGAGAAACCCGAAGTGGGCATCGACGCCGAGGGCTACTGGACCGTGAGCCTCGACGGCGGAGCCACTTCCGAGCGGCTGAAGGTCGGCGGAGAGTACGTTTCGGCATGGCCCGTTTCGGGCGGCGACCATAAGCCCGGCGCCGAGGGCGTCACCCCGCAGCTGAAGGTTTCGGCCGACGGGGAGTGGCTCGTGAGCCTCGACGGCGGGGCGACCTACGCGCCGCTTTTGCAAAACGGACAGCCGGTCAATGCCTTGGGGGATAAAGTCGTCGTCAGTTACAGTTCGGCTTTCAAGTCGGTGACTTACGACGCGACGACCGGACTTTTGGCGGTCGAACTGCTCGACGGCGAAAAACTTACGCTTCCCGTCTTCGACGATTTCGGACTGACGGTGACGGCTTCCGACAACGAGACTTTCCGCCTCGGGGAGACCCGGGCCTTCGAGGTCGTGCAGAACAACGTCGCCGAGGCGGTGATCGACGCTCCTGCGGGCTGGACGGCCGTGCTTGGCGAGACGACGCTGACGGTCAAGGCTCCCGCGACGTTCGACGCCGCTTCGCAGCAGGCGGCGGTCTCGGTGACGGTCTATTCGGACAGGAAATACCGGAAACTCGTCACGCTGAACGTGACGCTGCTCGACGAGCAGGTGGATGCCAACGCCGCTCTGGCATGGCGGAATTTTAAGGCCGGAACTGCGGATAACGTCCTGCTCGATTATTCGTATGCCGGTTACAAGCACGGCGAGGAGGCTCCGGCCGATGTCTGGGGACTGGGCTACAAGGTTTACAACGTCGTCGACTACGGCGCCGATCCCACGGGCGTCAGGTCCTCGCGCGGGGCGTTGACTGCGCTGCTCAAGGAGCTGAAACTTTCCGGGCGGAGCGATGCGGGGGCGAACCTCGCGAATGCCAATGCCCGGGCGGTGATCTATTTCCCCGAGGGGCGTTTCGTCCTCCACAACGACGACGACAACGTGGTGGACCCAACCTCCGCCAACCAGAAATACACCGATTCGAAGGGGAACAACCGCAGCGAGGAGATTTTCATTCGCGGGGGGTATTTCGTGCTCAAGGGCGCGGGCCGCGGCAAGACGACGCTCGTCATGGACACGCCCAACCTGCCGAACAACTCGGAGCAGATGTGGTCGTCGCCCATGATGATCAATATCAAGCACAATTCGGGACTTTCGGACCTCACGACGGTGACGGGCGACGCCGCACGCGGCACGTTCTCGGTGGAGGTGGCTTCGGCGGCCGGCATCGGGAAGGGCGACTGGGTGTGCCTTTCGCTTTCGAACAACGACCCGACGCTGGTGGCGCAGGAGCTGGCGCCGCACCGGGTCGAGGGAAACATGACCGATATTCAGACCATTACGGTCGAGGACTATCACCAGGTGGCTTCCGTAAGCGGCAACCGCGTGACCTTCGCCGAACCGATCATGTACGCTGTGGAGGCCAAATGGGGCTGGAAAATCCGTAAATACCCCCATTATGAACATGTCGGCGTCGAGGACCTCACGTTCGAGGGTCGCTCGAAGGAGAACTTCGGCCACCACGCTTCGTGGGAGGACGACGGGGCTTACAAGCCGCTCAACATGATGCGTCTGACCGATTCGTGGATTCGCCGCGTCGATTTCAGGGGCGTCAGCGAGGCGTTGTCGATCGTGTCGAGCGCCAACTGCTCGGCCTACGACATCGAGATCAGCGGCAACCGCGGCCACTCGGGCGTGCGCTCGCAGTCCTCGTCGCGCATCTTCATCGGCAAGGTCTGCGACCGCAGCCGCGGGCAGGCTGTCTCGCCGCCCTATACGAGCACGGGGTATTTCGAAAACGCCGGACAGTACCACGCCTCGGGTGTGTCGAACACCTCGCTGGGGGCCGTGCTGTGGAACAACACGTGGGGTGACGACGCCTTCTTCGAGTCGCATTCCAGGCAGCCGCGCGCCACGCTCGTCGACCGCTGCACGGGCGGATTCGTGCAATGGCGTTTCGGCGGCGACGAAACCAACGTGCCCAACCACCTGGGCGACCTGACGATCTGGAATCTGAACGCCACGCGTGCGGCGCACGATTTCGGGGCCGAACCGTTCAAGTGGTGGCTCTCCTCGGACAAGTGGTGGAAGACCATGCCGCCGATCATCGTCGGAAGCAACGGCGCGGCCGTCGAGCCGCTGTGGCTCTACGAAGCGCAGCTGCGCCAGCGGTTAGGGTATGTCCCCGCATGGCTCAATTCTTTGAAATAGAATAAAAAACCAAACATATTATGAAAAAGTATCTGATCCTGATCTTCGTCGCGCTGGCTGCGGTTTTCCAGTCGTGCGACAACAACGACGACCTGTGGGATGCGATCGACGACCTGAAGAGCCGCGTGCAGGCGCTCGAAACGCAGGTCGACGCGCTGAATGGCAACATCGAGGCGTTGCAGAAACTCTACGGCGGCGCCACGATCTCCAAGGTCGAGACCTCCGATGGCAAATATCTCATCACGCTGACCAACGGCGAGACCATCGAACTGGTGCAGGGCAGCGAGGCCGAGGCCGTGATTCCGATCGTCTCGATCAACGACAAGGGCGAGTGGCAGGTGTCGATCGACAACGG
>OODH01001818.1_pt1 | contig 11589 bp, 4 predicted proteins | sample 1671391 | NCBI WGS metagenome assembly OODH01 (sample SAMN06348152, study PRJEB24527) | human gut metagenome | biome: human gut; feature: ankylosing spondylitis patient; material: feces | host: Homo sapiens | place: China | collected 2015-10 | reverse complement strand
TATTGGTGAATTTGGCGACATTCGCAGACTGATTATCAACAGTCTTGCCGTTGTCGTCCTTGACTTGCTTGATGCTCACTGTTGGCGTGCCCATATCGGCAAGAACCGTCACGGTTACCGTGTATTCCGCCTGGGAATAGTGCAGGCCGGCAATGGCGTTGGTGGGCTTGGTTTCCTTCACCGTGTAGGTGTAGGTGCCATCGGTCTTGTATACGATCTTGCCGAAGCTCGCCTCGTGATTTGCGGTATTCGCATTGATCGTGACGGAAGCTGAATCGGGCAATGGAGCGTTCTGGGCTGGGTCAGAGCCGGCAATGGTGAAGTTGAAGGAGTCACCTTTCTTCCATTCACGACCGCTGATGCTCTTGGACACCTTGATCGAACCTTCAGCCAACGTCGACTTCTTGTGAGTGTTGGTGACAGCGACGTTCCACTCCTCCACATTGTCAGCCGTATTCGCGTCGGACTTGGCTTTCCACAGCTCGTCGGCAGTGATTGTCACTTTTTGACTCTCGTAAGAAGTTTCGTAGCCTGTAACAGCCTCTTCGACCACCTCATAAGTGTGACCGGGAGCCAGGTTTTCGAAAGTTGCCTTCCACTCCGTATTAGCCCTTGCCGTAACTTTGCGTTCCGAATTGTTTCCGTCGATCTTCAGTGTAAACGTCACCGATCCAGGATTGCCTTCTGAGCTCGCCTTGCCATCAGCATCAGCCCACTTCTTCTGCACTGTGATGGCACCGGTCTTGACCTGATCGACAGGCTGTTCCACATAAGGCGTATCACCGCAGGCGTGCGTTTCACCGTCACCCGAGTAGGCCAAGCATGCGCTGTCGTTGGTATAGAAACCAGGCTTACCTGCAGACGTGGCATTATCGGCAGCGTCAGAACCTGCACTACCAATCACGTTGTTATAGCCATCCTGACCGTCGTTCTTGTTCACCGCATACTCGTTATATGCCGTCTGCGTAGGCTTGATATCGAACTGCAGCGTGTAAGTCACACCGTCAGGAAGTGGCTCCGTGCTCTTCGGCGATGCGATAATCGTATTACCATTCACCTTGATATTCCATTGCGCAGTTACGGTAGTGCCATCATTGGTAACCACTTTTGCGGTTTTTTCAGGATCGGCATCAGCAAATTCAGCATATTCCGACAGCGTATCCTGAATGGTCACGCCGGTATATCCGTTGGTGGTCGTAATGGTTTGCTGAATGTCTTCGAAAACCTTCGACAGCTCAGAAGCCGTACTGGCGGTCTTGTAGTAGCCCTTGTCCGAGCCGCCACTAAGCGTTACACCAGACCAAGCATCCCAAGCAACACTTCCATAATTCGGATAATTGCTGGACACCGCATTCATAAACACATTGGCTTTGCGCGTCTCATCTGACGGCCAATTGCACGAAGTTACGCTCGTGTCAGCACCAGAGAAGATGCCTACGCTGTACACACCAACATTCGCATCTTTCAGTTGCTTAGCGATCGTCAATGTATTGTTCGCAACAGTATTGTCGAATGCACTACTCGTAGTCGGCACACCATCGGTAAAGAACACTACATACTTGATTGCATTAGTTCGCTTGTCCTTATCCAAGGTGGACTTAGCTTCGCGGAAACCAGCCGCAGTATTAGTGGCACCCTGGGGTTTTAAGCTTTTGACCCTAGTTTTCAGTGTCATTACGTCAGACGTAAGTTCGCTTAGCGTAGATGCAGTTTTAGCAAAGCTCACCAACGAAACCTGTACTTTGTTATCAGCGTTTGCGATTGTCTCATTCTGCATATCAACGCCATTTAAGAAAGTGGTCACTGCCGCCTTCAGCGCTGCAGAGCGAACAGCATTATCGCCTCTGCACGGGGAGTAGGAGGGCTGATCACCATTCATGCAGTAGTTCATCGAGCCGCTGTTATCGAGCACTAGTGCGATGTCGACTGGCTGGGAGACGGTTTGCGAAGTGCTGGACCGCTTGCCCGTCACGTTGAGGTTCAGCGTGTATGTATCGTTGGCACCCTTCTTCTTGGCGATGGTTTTATGATGTTCCGGCACTCCAAGCGGCTCAGGCTTGGCAGTCACCGTGAAGTGACCTTGCACCGTATGATCGGCCGCAACAGACATGTCGACATAACGCAGACCGTTTTCATCTGTCTTGATAGCAAGATTGGAAACGACATTGCCATTGTCAGTGCCTTCAAATGTCACGTCATACTTAGACCAGTCACTTGGACTACCTTCCAAGTAGAAGCGAACTGTTTTCGATACATCTGCGCTAGCGAGGATCGGTAAGGTACCGCTCTCTGCCGTATTCGACGAGATCGAATCCGATTCAAGACTTTCGGTTTCATTATTCGAAACACCAGCCTTAAATGTTGTGTTCGTATCACCACTGGCCAAACCGTTTACAGTGATCTTCGCAACAGCCTGCGAGAAAATAACGCCGAACGCCGCACCCTGCCTTGAGCCATAACCACTGTTCTTCATCTCAATGGAAACCTGAGTTGGAGTGGACGTTGTATACAGACGAATGCCTTGAGGTACGCTGTCTCCATCCTTACCCGTGCAAGTTATGGTTTGATTGTCAGTCGAAAATTGCGGCTTACAGAAACTGTAATTGCTACCGTCTGTTGGATAAGATCCCAGTTGCGTAATCGCGGAACTGGAGGCGTACACCATTTGCTCGTCTTTGTTAGTGCTTTCCGCATCCGCCATAACGAACGAATACTGCAGATTAGTTACGTTCTGACCGTCTTTAGCAATGGTGATCTTTGAAAGCTGTATCCTCGAATCGTTCTGATATCCATCGTTTTGATATAGCGCGGGCTTGCTTCCGGCTGGGAAATCAGAATATCCCTCAACACCGAAGATTGCGTGATGTCCAGCTTCACCTTGGTATGTACGCTCATCCCACGTTGGCACTCCACTGGCGACGACCGTACGATTGCCGGAATAACGCGCGGTAAATGACATGGTCAGGCCACCGCCGAGATTCACGGTCATTTTTTGGCCGGCGTCTTTTTTGGCGGCATTTGAGTCGAACTTGGACATATCAAGCCAACACACGCGCTGCAAAGCATTCGTTCCAGCGTAAATACAGTTGGAATCAGTAACATCCGCCACTACGGAAGGGCTATTTTGCTCGGCGTTGACAGTTTGCGGATCGGGCTGCGAAGCGGTATCAGTCTGCGAGTTCGTATCCGAAGATGTAGCATCTCCGGCATTTGCCGCATTCGCCGTGTTTACGCCGGTATCCGTACCAGTGTTGGTATCGGATTCAGTGCCCGTAGGGTCGACGGAAGTATCGCCCGCATTGTCAGTGCCCTCGTTATCCGTGGCGTTACCGTCACCGGTCGTTTCGTTAGTAGTGGTCACGCTCTGGTCCGTGGTGGTTTCCACAGTGGTCGGCGTATCTTCCGCAAGCGCGGCGGAGGTGGTGGCATAACCCATGCCGCCCAGCATGGCGACCGATGCGAGCACAGCCACTATACGTTTTGCAAGTCCTCCCCTGGGCTTCGCCTCATATTCATGTGCATGCCTCATGAGCATCCCCTTAAATCCTGTGCAATCACGCGTCTTACGACGCGCAACCTCTCTTCATGCCAAGATTCGCAACATCTTCTACGTGCCCGGAAAATCCTGACAGTGCTTCAACTCTGGAAGCTAGAGGAAAAGGGACTGCCATGCGTACACCCTAAGTGCGGGAAAGTCGGGTATCGCACAATCGATGGAAATTGCTGAATCGCAACACAAGTCACCCACGAAGAGCACCCGACGTTATCGCGAAGAAACGATGGGATAATCACTGCAATGACGCTTCTTCACACTTTCGTAACCATTAGTCAATAATGGCAATCACGCATGCTCTATTCGCCAACCACAACTTTTATATTCAAATTGCATGTCAGACACGCCTTCATGCAGTAACCGAATCAGCCGCGCTTCGGCCACCAAGCAGCATGCCTGCGAATATGCCACGGCTTGCGTCGCAACCAAACCAACAACGCGCCCACTACGAGAGTCGCAATACCTGTGATCGCACCAATCGCGCGGGCATCCTTCACCGCGTCGTTTTCGGCGGGAATCTCATCTGGAATGGCGGAACGTGTGGCCGAAACCAGCAGACGGTGCGTGTTGACGCCATACGGCGTGCAGGTCATCAGGGTCACGCGATCCTCACCAGGCACGATTTTCAGCTGCGACGTGTCGTTCGGCTCGATCACCGTGATACGGTCCACCTGATAGCCGAGCGTTCGACCCATCACTTCGATGTAGAAGTAGTCGCCGACACGCATTTCATCGAGCCGCGTGAACATGGCCGCCTCGACCAGTCCGCGATGCCCGGTGAGCACCGCATGCGTGCTCTTGCCGCCGACTGGCAGGCTGCTGCCGTACAGGTGGCCCGCGCCCGAAGCAAGCGCCGATTCGGAAGTACCATGGTAGATCGGCAGTCTCACGGAAATTTTCGGAATGCGAATCGTACCCATCACGCCACCGCCGGAATCCAACAGACTCCGGTACTCCGCGTCCGCCGAACTGGCGCTTGCGGAACCAGCGTCCGCGGAACCGGCGTCCGCGCCTGTACCCACACCACTCTGATTGTCCGATTCACCAGAATCGGACACACTGGCACGCGATCCTCCGCGCACATCAGCGAACGGATCCTTCGCCTCACCCAAAATCGGCTGTCCGGATTCCGCAAGCCGCTTGTTATAGTCCTGGGCCGCGGCGAACGCGTCATCCGCCTGCGGATACGGCCAGCCCGCAACCGTCTGCGCGGATCTTACCGACGTTCCCGACAGATCACGCGCCGACCGATACTGCAACATCGCCGGAAAACCGCCAATACAGATCGCAGCGACAATCAACAGCGCCGCAATCGCACGCATCGCCAGCGTTTTGCCGCGAGCGTGACGTCGTTGACGCATTTCGTCGGCAACGTCAATCGCCTCTTCGAACGACGGAAAGCGACTTTCCAACGAAAGTCGACCACCCATCGGAGCCTCTTCGGGTGACAGCCAACGACCGTCATGCCATTCCGCCGTTTCCTCCATCTCACGCAACCGTGCCGTCACCCGACAAGCTTTCGCAGCACACGTTCCAGTTCGTCGATGCGCAACGCCTGTTTCGCGATCAATTCGTCGCATTGGTTGATGATGAGTTGCGCTTGGGCGAGCTTCGAAAGCGCATCCTGCGATTCCGTTGCCGACGATTGCGCATCATCGCGCATAAGATCATGATGCCGAATGACGCGCAGGTCGTCGCGGTCCACCCGCTTGCTGTTGCGGCGGTCTCGTTCCTCCTGCTTTTTCCAGCGTGCAATGCACCGCTCAATGCGTTTGTATCCGATGAGTTTCGGGTCGAGACCCGCCTCGCGGAAGATGGCGGCCGGCGATTCGCCCGCATTGTATCTGCACATGACTTCGATGCGGAAACTGTCGGCATACCGGATATGCGACGCGCTCACGCTTTCCACTGCGGGAAGGCTGGCCAAATACGCGCGCTCCTTTGCGGTGAATTTTCCATCAACCATTCTTCCCTCCCCCTATATTGCCTAAACAGCTTGGTTCAGAATCGTATCGGAGCTTTCCCATTGGCACCCTCGTTAAAACCCTCGAATAAAGCCCACCCTTCCCCCAATGAAAAGAAGGAGTTCCATCTTCAAAACAAAACAGTTCCGCCATTTTGCACAGATAGTAACGCTCATAGAATTACCCCCCCCCATAAAATTTACAAAAACTTAACCTTGCCCCAGAGTGCCCTTTGGCTCATCATGGGGCATCACGTCCTCGAACACCGTCATGCAGACTCACTAGGCTAGAAACATGACGCAAGAGCTCGTTTCATTGACTATCATCATGGCGGTGGCGGCCGTCAGCCCGATTGTGGCGCAGCTGATTCCAGGAAGGTTCATTCCACAAACTGTGCTGCTGCTCGTCACCGGAGCCGCACTCGGTCCGTACGGACTGGGCGTAATCGAGGTGAACGACGCCGTGAAACTCTTGAGCGAGCTCGGCATGGCGTTCCTATTCCTGCTCGCCGGCTATGAAATCGACCCGAAACGACTCGCCGGACATCAAGGCAAAGTCGGCCTTGTCACATGGATCATCACCTTGGGGCTCGCCGGACTCGTCGTGACCCTGCTTCCATTCTTCGCAAAGCAAGGCATCAACGGCATCGCCACGGTAATAGCACTTACCACCACCGCTCTCGGCACACTCATGCCGATTCTCAAGGAACGCAACCTCGAAGGCACCCCCATCGGCGACGCCATCATCTCGTACGGAACGTGGGGCGAACTCGGCCCAATCCTTGCCATGGCCATCCTGCTATCCACCCGAACCGGCTGGCAGACCATGCTCGTGCTCGGCGCGTTCCTTACCATCTGTCTACTGTGCGCAATGCTACCCACGAAAGCACTGAAAACCGGCCATCGCCTGTACCGTTTCCTTACGGAAAACGCGAACACGTCATCGCAAACGCTCATGCGACTGACCACATTCCTGCTCATCTTCCTTGTCACCATTTCTGCACTGTTCGAACTTGACGCGGTGCTCGGCGCGTTCGCCGCAGGCTTCATCCTGCGTTACATCATCCCCGACGGCAGCAAGTCGCTGGAAATGAAGCTGGAAGGCGTCGGCTACGGATTCCTTATTCCTGTGTTTTTCGTGGTGTCAGGAGCCGCGATCAACGTGCGCGCCGTGGCAGGCCGACCCGCGCTGCTCGTCGCGTTCATCGTAATGCTCATGCTGATTCGCGCGGTGCCCGTATATGTTGCGCTATCGCTCGACAAACGCGAGAATCCGCTGTCATCGCATCATCGCGTCACCGTAGCGCTGTATTGCACGACCGCTCTGCCGATCATCGTCGCCGTCACGTCACTGGCGGTGAAGGTCGGCACCATGCAAGGCGACACCGCGTCAACACTGGTCGCAGCCGGCGCGATTACGGTGTTCCTAATGCCACTGCTTGGCTCGATCACATATCAGGTGGCCGACGTACATCCGGTCACCGCGGTTCGGGAGATTGCACACACACCATCCGATTGGCGGACGATCGTGCACGAACATGCGCAGGTGCGTGCGCTGCTGCACCATCAGGACCGGCTCAAGCGTATGGCGGAAACATTGGACGCACTGGAGAAGATGGGAACGATGGGACATGGCGATGCGGCACATAGCAATGCCGGACATGGCGATGAATATCGAGCCGAACTTGTGAAACGTGCGCGCCGCGAAATCGACCGGCAGTTGAAGGAACTCGGCCTGGACCCGCAGCTCACCACGCAACTGCCACACAACTACCGTTATCCGAAGAACTGAAACGCGAATCCGAGCCTTTCCGGCACTCTAAGTGTCCGATTCTGGAGAAACGGACAACCGTAACGCACTTTTACCCGTCTAGTTGTCCGATTCTGGAGAATCGGACATTCAGACATGCGCCTATTCGACGGATTTGAGCGAACTAATCGGGTCGATACGATCCAACACCGGATTCACGAACAACTGCACGAGCAGCGCGAAAGCCATGGTCGCGCCGGCCGCAATCACATAACTCAACGGCGTGCATTCCACTTCGAAATACAGTGCGGGCATATTCAACGCAGCCGTCAGCAATCCGCCGACGAAACGGCCGAGAGGCAAGCCCAGCACCACGCCCATCATGGTGAGCACCATCATTTCACGGTTCACATAGTGGTGAACCTCTTTGTCGAAGAATCCGAGCACCTTGAGCGTGGCCATCTCGCGTTCACGTTCTGACACGTTGGTGTTGGCGAGCGTGAACAACACCACGAGCGCGAGCCCGCCCGCGAGCGCCACGATCAGCGCGACCACCGCACCCATCAGATCGAATTTGAAGCTTTCCGCCATGTGCGCGCAGCTCACGGCTTTCATGACCGCATCGTCGTCTTCCAGCTTTTCCGCATAGGCGGCCTGGGATTCGCCTGAACCTTTGAGCTTCGCATACATGGCGTTCCACACCAATTGTTGGCCGTTTGACGATGCGCCATTCGAGGTACCGGATTCGCCGTTTTGATTGTCCGATTCTCCAGAATCGGACGCGGAAGATGCGGAAGACGTGCCGGATGCAGCAGTATCGAACAGCTGGCGATAATAGGTTTCGCTCACATACACGTCCGATCCGATCACACTGCGGATCACCGCGCTGACATGCGCTTCGGCCTGCATATCGTCACCGTTGGTCAGCGTTACCATACCGCCCGCTTTGACGCCCATCGCGCTTGCCGCGGACTGCGATACGATCACGCCGTCATCGCCCAGACTTACCGCGCCCTTCGTACCGGAGGTACCATTCGCGTCCGATTCTCCAGAATCGGACATCTGGGACCCGTTTTTACCCGTCTGGTTGTCCGATTCTCCAGAATCGGACACCGAAGACGCAGAGGAAGACGCTCTGGACTTCCCGCTGAACAACGACTTCGCAGCGTCCACCCAACTGGAGCGCACCGGCTGCAACGTGACCATCTTGCCGAACTCGCTGCGTTCACTGTCGGGCACGGCAACCAGCTGAATGCTTTCGCTCCCCGAATCGCCGGTCAAATCACCCGATTCAACGCGCACGTCCATGCTCGACGTGACGTGACCATCCGAAGCGACTTTCTGCCGCATCGCATCAGCGTCATCATCGTTCGCGACCACCATCAAATCGTACTGATACACGTCCTGATACTGTTTCGCACCCAATGCGGCAACGGTGTCGTTGATCGCGAGTCCGCACACAATCAGCGCGGTGCAGCCGGCCACGCCGCCGACCGTCATGATCAGACGCGATTTGAAACGGAAAATGTTGCGCGCCGTGACTTTGCCGAGGAAGCTCATGCGATTCCACAACGGCTTGATACGCTCCAGCAGAATGCGCGATCCTGCACGCGGCGCTTTCGGACGCATGAGACTGGCCGGCTTCTGTCGCATTTCCTGCGCGCACGCATACACGGTTGCGGCAAGCACGCCGACCACGAACAGCGCGACCCCGGCCGTTCCGTACAGCCAGTCGTATGCCAAGCGTACGTCCGGCATCACATACAAGCCTCGCAATACGACGAGCAGGAACGCCGGAATGCCAAGGAAGCCTGCGATCAGGCCGAGTCCACCGCCGATCAGGCAGGCGAACAGCGCGAACAACAGGTATCGTGAGGCGACCGCAAGACGCCCGTAGCCGAGCCCTGTGTATGTGCCGATCAGCCCGCGATCCTCTTCGACCATGCGCGCCATGGCGGTCAGACTCATCATCACCGCCACGAGCAAGAACACGATCGGGAATGCGTTGCCCAGCGATTGGATGGATTCCAGATCAGATTTCAGCGAGCTGAATCCGCCGATTTGCGACCGGTCCTGCACATACCAACGCACTTGCGGAATGCTGTCTTCCAGCTCGTTTTGCTTGGATTGCAGTGTCCGTTCGGTGTCTTTTTTCTGCTGGTCCAATTTCGATTGCGCCTGGTCGAGTTGCGCTTTGGCTTCCGCTAATTGCGGGCTTGCGGCAATTACCGTTTCACGTAGTGTTTCACGGGTTGTTTCGTCGAGGGATCCTGCAGCCGCGCCCGCCTGCATATTGACGATTTGGTCGATTTGCTGGTTGAGCTGGCTGCGATTGCTGTCGATCTGCTGTTGCGCTGCGGCGAACTGTTTGTCGGTTTGCGCTTTCGCCTCGTCGATTTGTTTGGTTCCAGCGTCGAGTAGTTCCTGATGACGCGCTTTCTGGCGATTGGTTCGCACCGTGCCGTCGATGCGGTCAGCTACTTCGCTGACGGTGTCGTCGTACACGTCACTGAACGAGTCCTTGTCGGCGGCGCCTTTCACGAGAATGGTGACGGCCGTGTACATGCTGCCGGTCACACCGTCGGACGGCGCAAAGAACGTGTAGTCGCTGGTGGCGGAGGAACGGAACGCGTTCGTACCCGAATAGCCGTCTGGATTGGTGAGATCCTGCGGGTCAAGCACCACGCCCACAATAGTCAGTTCGGTGGGGAAGCTCGGTGCCTGATTGTCCGATTCACCAGAATCGGTCACCCGTGCGGCACTTTTGCCATCCTGCGTGTCCGATTCTGCAGAATCGGACACAGAAGAAGACGCCGAATCCTGCGGTGTCACCGTAATATGGTCGCCCTTTTTATATCCGGAATCCTTGATGAATTTGCGCGTCACCGCGATCTCACCGGACTTCTCCGGCATGCGTCCGCTCTGCAGATACGGCTGGTCAATGCCGTTCGTGCCGATCTCCTGCATGGTCACGGTTTTTTTGCCGTTCAGATCGACGGTCACGGTTTGCGAACGTTCGCCCTGCACTTTCGCGACACCGGAAATCTTACGGAGCGCGGCAATATCGTCATCGGTCAATCCGGCCGTCGACAACACCTGAATGTCGTGCAATCCTTGGGTGTCGAAAAAACGATCCGTCGCAAGAAAAGCGTCTCGGCAACCCGCGTAAATGCCCGTAAGCACGGCGACGCCCAGCAACGAGATCAGTGCGATGGAGATGAATCGCTTCCACGCATGCAACCACATACGCACCATGTCTTTGATGAATGCCATGACGACCTCCAGCCCGTAGCGCTCAAGCAGCACCAACCATTGCTCCCAAAACCTTCATTTTATTGAACTATCGAACTATTGAACACTATGAAACCGAATCCACGCGCTACAGCTACAATCGGGGAAGACGCGCCATACCAAAAACCATAGGCGCGTCACCTACCACTACTGCCGAACGCAACATCGCCAAGATCGCAAACTTTTGCCGAATTTGCCGAATATTGCCGAGGCACCCAAGAAGAGGAAGCATTCATGAGCGACGCAACCGTTGCGAAGAAACCGCGCGAAACCGACGATGTGCCGGTTCCGCCGACGCTGCGCAAGTCTTTGAAGAATCGTCATATTCAATTGATCGCATTGGGCGGCGCGATCGGCACCGGCCTGTTCTATGGTTCCAGCGAGTCGATTCAGCTGGCGGGCCCGGCCATTCTGCTCGCCTATCTGATCGGCGGTCTGGCGATTTTCCTGATCGTGCGCGCCCTGTCCGAAATGGCGGTCGAGGATCCGAAGGCGGGCGCGTTCAGCTATTACGCCACGCAGTACTGGTCGAAGCGAGCCGGCTTTATTTCCGGCTGGAATTACTGGTTCAACTACGTGCTCGTGGCCATGGTGGAGTTGGCCGTGGTTGGCTCGTTCGTGAATTACTGGTTCCCGAACATTCCGAAGTGGGTGTCGGCGGCGGTGTTCCTGGTGGCCATCGCGGCGCTGAATCTTATGGGCGTGAACAAGTTCGGCGAATTTGAATTCTGGTTCGCCCTGATCAAAGTCGTCACCATCATCGTCATGCTCATCGTCGGTGCGGCGGTCATCCTCTTTGGCTTCGGCAACGATGGCGTCCCCGTCGGCATCAGCAACCTCTGGGTCAACGGCGGCTTCATGCCTAACGGCTGGGGCGGGATGCTGGCGGCCATGTGCGTCGTCGCCGCGTCCTTCCAGGGCGTCGAACTCATCGGCATCACGGCCGGCGAAGCCCAGGACCCGAAACATACTTTGAAGAAGGCCGTCAACAATATCGTCTGGCGTATCCTCATCTTCTACATCGGCTCGATT
>OODH01001816.1_pt1 | contig 11605 bp, 7 predicted proteins | sample 1671391 | NCBI WGS metagenome assembly OODH01 (sample SAMN06348152, study PRJEB24527) | human gut metagenome | biome: human gut; feature: ankylosing spondylitis patient; material: feces | host: Homo sapiens | place: China | collected 2015-10 | reverse complement strand
TTAATTTTACCTATGAAATAGAACTGTAATTCTATGGATATAAAAATGTTTAACTTAAATAGTAGATAACATGAAAAAAACATTATCTCTTTTGTGTGCTGCTTGTATAGCAGTAGGTATGCAGGCTCAAACCTATATGGTAAACGATTTTGAGTCTGGGTTGAATGGTGCGAATGCTGCATGGGGCGGTACAGCCGAGTTAATAGACAATCCTTGTTCTTCGAGCGATAACTCGTCGACAAAAGTGTTGAAAGTAGTCAGTACCGAATTTGCCAATGTGGCTATTCCATTGAACTTGCCGGAAGGAAAGACATTGGCCGATTATACAGGTGTTCGTTTACAACTTGCTGTGTTGGAAGGGTCGGAAAATATCACATGGGTTGGTAATGAATTAGGATTGGTTGATAATGATACCCAAGAGAAAACTTTTCAAGTAGCTCAGAATTCATGGGGAGACGCTACGTATAATACTTGGATGTCGCTCGATTTCAATTTTGATGAAACAATTTTGGCTACTTATTTGGACGGTAATCATGCTAGTACAAGTTTGTTGATTAAGGTGGGGCGTCAAGCGTTCAATTATGCCATTGATAATATTCGTTTAATCGAGAAAGAACAAGTTGCCGATCCCAATACTATCTTTACTTTCGAGACTATGGATTTAGGTACGACTCCTCGTTGTGGAATGCCGTGGTCGGGGTCTTGCGAAGTGGCCGAGAATCCTTACACGACCGGTATCAATACGTCATCGAAGGCTTTAAAGGTGAATGGAGGCGAATGTTCTCCCGTTACGTTTACAGAGGCTCTTCCTGCTGGTAAAACGTGGAATGATTATTCTGGAATCAAGTTGCAAGTCTGCTTTTTGGAAAGTGGCTTCGAGTGGTGTCCTATTGAGATGGGTGTTCGTACCGATGGTGGCTCACACATCAAGTTCGGTTATACGGTTGATGCAAATACCGGACAAGAAGGCGCTGGTATCGGCGATTATACTCCGGGCGAGTGGTTGGACGTAGAATTGAAAATTGATCCGGCTATGATTACCGATGAGGCTAAATCTGTCAGAACCATGTATCTTCGTTTGATGAAGTCCGACTTATCGTATTTGTATGACAATTTGGTCTTGATCCCCAGCTCTTCGACTGGTGCTGTTTCGGAGGTGGTAACCGATGATGTGAAAGTTTACGGAGCCAATGGTTGTATCAATGTAGATTTGCAAAAAGATATGCAGGTGACTGTGTATAGTGTAGATGGAAGAATCGTTTCCTCGCAAATGTTGTCGAGCGGTCGTCATACGGTAGAAGTACCCAAAGGTATTTATATTGTTAATCGTACAAAAGTTGCTGTATTCTAATAGGTGGAATAGATAGTGTGTTTATGAAGTGGGGGCGGCTGTATGCTGCTCCCTCTTTTTTTGTGTCGCAAGCAAGAGGATTAAAGTCTCCTCTGCTGTGTCGCGGAGCAATATAGTGAAGTTCATATAGGTTGGAGGAGAGGGAGTAAGAAAAGGTAAAGTAAGGTACACCCGCTAAGGAAAAACGCTTTTAATAGGGTCGAGAGGGCACTTGCCGGCGGAAGAAATAGGGCGAGGTTTTGTTTGAACATGGTGAGTCCCACAGCTCTTTTCTCCTGTCTTGCTCCGTAGCATTACGGGGTGTTTGGGGAAGTCCTCTCGGAGTAAAAGGATTAATCCTTACAGTCAAAAAATTTATGGAATCTTTCCAATCCTCTGTCTTCGATGAAGAATCGAAGCGGGGGGAGAAGGAGAAATACAATCCATTTCATTCATTAAAATTCAGGTCTATTCCCACTAAATTTCTACTGAGTCGTTTGTCCTTCCCGCGGTTGGGAAGAAAAATATATCATTATACAACACATAGGAGAAGTGGAAATACTCTGCCTCAAATAGGGGAGGTGTTACGTAGTGACGAAGGGGGTAAAAGAAATGATATAAGCAAATAGGAAGTGAAGTACAGAATCTCAATACAAAAAAATTGCTCAGAGCCATGTGGCTCCGAGCAATTCGCTGTGAAAACAAAAATCTAAATTGGAGAATTGATTATAAAATGATCTTTTGACCGTTTACGATATAAACTCCGTGAGGAATGTCGTTAACAATGGTTTTTCCGGCTTCTACTTTTTGCATGAGAACCATTTGTCCGGTTATGTTGTACACTGCTATTTCGGTGGGTTCATTCGAGATGATAACCAGATTCCCGTCGGCGGTGTAGATTTTTGAACCGGTTACGGTTTCGTTGTCGATTGCAGTAGGCAGTTTGGCCGGTAAATCGAAGGAATCGGGAGCATCCGTACTCCCTTGTTTACATATAACATAACATTCAAAAGGAGCGATATCGCGGCTGTTGTTAACAAATGAACTTCCGGTATTATTGATTGCATATATTCCCTCGGCAGCCGGTACGGTTTGCAAAGTTGCTATCATGTCAAAATCTTTTCCTTCGACAGCATTAAATACCGGGGTTGCTGTAATCTCGGCATTAGAAGCACTAAATGTAACGTCTCCGATGATGTTGATGTGTTCGTCTAACTCGGAAGAATTCGGGAAACAAATGATATACGGAGTATTGGCAGAGAATGTTTGCGTGGCTGCAAAACCTTCGGTTGTAAGCTCTCTGAGCCAGAACGGGTTCTTGGAAGTATCGTATTGACCTTCTGCATTATAAGCACTGAGTTCTACTTGTTCTCCCGCTTTATTTCGAGCTTGGATTGTCGAAACATCGAAGGGTAAAACAATCCCTCGCCAGCCGGTTGTCTCTTGTGCATTTGTCGTCAGACTTTCTTCGATCGTGCGGGTATAACTGATGGCATCGGCATGAAATGCAGTGGGGGCTTCGAAAGGCATTGCATCGGTCAACACGATTTTTTTAGCGGTTCCATTAATAACTACGTTGTTATTTTCGACTTGGGCAGAAGCCGGTGCATAGACCAAGCAGTTGGGATTTGCTGCAACGGGGACTTCGAAATATTCGATAACTCCGGTCATATCGATAGATGTGACTTTTTCGTTCGAAGCAAATAACGCTTGTATTTCCAGAGCATCAGGTGTTGACCCCGATATGGTTATCTTTTTAGCTGTCGCTAATAGATCGGTAGTCTCCGGTGAAACTTCCTCATTGTCGGCTGTGATATTCGCCAAAGGAACGATTGTGTTCATGATCCCATAAATGCTAGATTCTTTATAAACCGAGATCGACGTAAAAGGAACTTTGAGTGTACAGTTTTCGGGCTTGAAAGCTCCGGTAAAAGGGGAGTCGCCGTTACCGGTAGCTGTAACCGGTGGAGTGAGCGATTTACATTCGATTGTCGACAAAGAGCGGCAGTCGTAAAATGTCCCCGGTGAAATCGATTGAATGGTTTTGGGGAAAGCAATAGCTTTCAAAGCATGACAGTTCGCGAAAATCCAATCTCCGTCTATTTTTTCAAGGGTGCTGGGTAGGGTAACACTTTCCAAAGTGGAACAGCCGTAGAATGTACCTCCGGGGAGGATTGTTATCCCCTCGGGAATGCTGATGGAGGTTAGTTTCTTACAATTATAAAATACACCGGTTCCCAAAGATTCGGCGATGGCCGGCATATTTATTTCTTCTAAATTTGTACACCCGCTGAAAACATCATTTCCGAATCGACGTACAGTTTCCGGTAGTACGATTTTTTTCACAGAAGAGCAGAGAAAGAATGCGTGATAGGCTACTTCAACAGTTTCTTGTGGTAAGATAACGGTTTCGATGACTGTATTGCTTAGGAACATTTCTTTGGGAAAAACATTTTCGACGGTTTTCATTCCGTTTAAATAAGCTTCGCCACCCGACACGATTTTACTATTCAGCATATCGAGATATTTCAAAGAAGGAAGTTCTCGAATCGTTTTTATGTCCGAGCTATTTAAATCGCCTTGTAAAATAAGTGTTGTGATCGTATCGGTTGTGGCAGGAAGCAGAGAGGATAGAGTCCCGGCAACGTCTACTCGGATAACCCCTTCGGGTACATCGGGTTGAGGTTCTCCTTTTTCAGCGACTATTCGCATGGCGTTGATATAGGAAAATCCCGAAGTGTTGTTACTGCTTTTACCGATAGTCAATACAACGACTCCTTGTGCCGTGGGTTTTATGCCCTTTACGGTAGCGACCGACGAAGTGTTGGAAGCTGCGTCGATGGTCGCACTTCCGCTATTTTCTCCCGCATAGGTATAGGTTGTTTCTCTATTTCCATCGCCTGCCCGAGAACCGAAAGTTTGGAAAGAATAAGTTGCAGTCGGGTTTAAGCCAGATATTGTCAAAACGGGATTTTCTCCATTGGAACTGAAATTACTTGTCGAAATGGCTGTGTTCATGTCCCAAATAGTGGAGTTACTGCCGTTGTTGGCCGCATGGGTAAAACCGGTAGTAATTTCTATCGAAACGGTCGTTGCGTTTCCAGTGGAATCATTCAGCATGTCGACTCTATATCCGCTGGCTTGGTTGTTAACATTATTCCAGCTATCGAGTCCGGCTTCGGCAGGACCGAAGTTAATATAGATGGGTGTCGTAGATATTTCTATCGGGGTACTCCCTGCTATTTCGGGGATATTGGCATTTTTGACGATATTAAATAAAATGTCATGAGCGGCATCATTCAAATGCACACCGTCACCTGAATCGTATTCGGGGCGTATAAAGCTATATCCGTCTTCGGTCGCTATGGGAGTGTAGAAGTCGAGTGCGTATTCGCCATATTTATTCAATATACTATCTGTCAGTTCTTTGAATTGATCTCTTGCTGCTTGCTTCCAAATGTCGGGTTGATGTTCTTCGCTGTATGGACCATCATACTTTTCCCCGAAATTATGGGGCTGTGAAGTGGTAATCCAAACTTTTACACCAGCAGCTTTCGCCAAATCTATGATAGTGGCGAAATGTTTCATTTGCGTAGCGACAGGAATACCGTTCGATACATCGTTGGTGGGCATGTTGATAATGATCGCGTTCGGCGACAGGCTGAGCGCTTTGGTAATATTTCTTTCTGTATCGACTTCGAGAATATGGTTTCCCGTGTTGTAGGGATTGGTTCCGGTCGGCATGATTGCACATGTGGTATAACCACCTTTGGCCAGATTGGTAACCGTGTTGGTAGGGTCTATCGATTGCAGGTAGGTGCGATACTGATTTACCCAAGCTCTATTGGAGTCGGAGACGCCTGCTCCGGCTGCTGTCGATGAGCCTAATACGACAATTCTGGTTCCTGCATCGGTAAAAAACATAAAGCAAGAAACCAGTAAGAAGCATAATGTACTGAGGATTGTTTTTTTCATATCCGTCTTCATGGTTTAATTAATAAATAATATTTATCCACAAAGATACGGGCGTGTACTTATATAAATAAAGTACTATTTTAATAAAGTATGATATTAATATAACAAAAAAAATATGTTTCGGCTTATTTCTTGATTCGACGTGAGGCCCTCGTCATCGTGAAGGCTCGTTTGTAAAAAATGAATATAGGTATAGTTGCTCCGACAGCTAATGCGAATAAAACAGAGACTGTCGTTATACCGTTTTTGAAAATCTCCAAAAGGTAATGGATTGCTTCGTTATCGTTATTACTGCTTTGAAGGAATTTGATAAGAGAAAATACAGTGCGATAGGCATACATTCCCGGTATCATCGGTAACAATGCCGGTATGTAGAGTACCGTGGCCGGGCAGAAGAGCTTGTAGGCAGAAAAATGGCTGAGAAGCCCGATAGAAAATGCTGCGATGAATGATGCCGAGGCTAAATCTAATCCGGCGTATTGCAGTAGTACGAATCGTATGCTGTGGCCGATAGCAGCGAGTATGGCCTGCATCATGTGACCAATATCTGGCGCGGCACCGAGCTGGGCTTCAATACGGACGAGCCCTACCTTGCGTCCATCATCGGCAAGACGATTACTCAGATCACCTTCTACACCGCCGACGGTGTGTATGTTCTGCCGGTCAGCGTGGCGTTGTAAAGTCGCGGGCAACTGCCTGATTTAGCAAAATACAGTACAAAACGGCAAGGTCACTTGGCAGCAGGCGACCTTGCCGTTTTATAGCAGCCTGCGTCTTTAATGCACAAACACTAACGCGAACTTGCCTATGGCAGGCAGAGCAGGCTCATCATGCAAACAACGAAAAACAGGAAGTTCCCGTTGGGGAACGCCCTGTTGTACATATTGTTGTTGTATGTGGATTTAATCGCAAGTTTTACAAGCAGCGCAATTCTCAACGACCTGTTTGCGATATGCAATTCACGGTTGTTATCAACGAATCAAATCGTGAATTGCGATGGCAGGGTGCGTCCTATTCAGGGGCGCACCCTGTTTTTGTGTCTATTTTTACCATCACATAAATTTGCACTGCCGTTGCCATAGCAACCGACAAAGGAAAGTGAATCTGATAAAATGCTCTGCGGTTGGTTATTGCTAACTAACTGCAACAACCAAAGAACCATTGATTTATCAAAGGAGTTTTCCATGAAAAAGATTTCTCGTCGTTCGTTTATCACTGCCATGGCTGCTGTAAGTGCAGCCGGTGTTCTGGCCGCCTGCGGTTCTTCTTCAAGCAGCACGGCTTCTTCTGTGGCTTCTTCCGCTGTATCCAGCGAAGCAACTTCCTCTGCCGCATCTATGGATGAGACCGGTACCCATACCGTCGTAGACCACGGCGGCAACGAAGTAGAAGTGCCTAATAAGGTCACCCGTGTCGTCATCGACCAGATCCCTATTCTGTCCACCTATATGGCCTATTTTGAGGGCAGCGCACCCTATATCGTGGGCTACTGCGGCTCCTTCAAGTCGGTCATTTCCGACACCGTGCTCAAGAACATCGCCCCGGAGCTGATGGAATCCAGCAACACGGTCTATGCGCAGAGCGACCTGAACATCGAGGAGATCATGAAGCTGAATCCCGATGTTATCCTGTACAATGCGGGCAACTCCTCCCATGCAGAGATCCTGAAGGCCAGCGGAATCCCCTCCATCGGCTTTGCCACCGTGGGTGCTTCCACCGAGGCTGACCCGCTGGAGCGCTATGAGGAGTGGCTGAAACTGCTGGAGGATATCTTTGGCGAACCGGGTAAGACCGAGGCCTTTGTGGCTGCCGGTGACGAGATCGTGGCCGATGTGGAAGCCCGCATTGCGGATATTCCTGAGAGCGACCGCCCCAGCGCCCTGATCCTGTGGAAGTACTCGGACGGTGTGCCGCAGGTCTCCGGAAACGGCACTTTCGGTACCTACTGGATGAAGCATCTGGGCGTGACCGACAAAGCACTGGAAGCCACCGGTTTTGCCCAGACCAGCATGGAACAGGTCTACAGCTGGGATCCGGACATTCTCTTCCTCGATGGCCCCGGCCTGCAGCCCCTGCGCACGGACGATGTGCTTTCCGGCAACGTGGATGGCGCTGACTTCTCCACGCTGACTGCTGTGCAGAACGGCCGTGTGTACAACACCACCCTTGGCATGTGGAACTGGTTCACCCCGAATCCGGATGCTCCGCTGGTGCTGGCGTGGCTGGCCTGCAACACCTACCCGGACGCTTTCGCAGATTACCCGTTGGGCGACACCATCAAGGAATATTACAAGACCTGGTATGGCTATGATGTGACCGATAACGAGCTGGAGGAAATGCTGCTGTACTGATGAAGGACACCATCTGGATCAAAAAAGGCCGCTTTACCCCGCTGGCTCTTCTGCTGATGCTGGCACTGCCGCTGGTCACTTCGGTGGTCTGCCTGTGCTTCGGACGTATGAATGTCCCGGTCGGGGAAGTGCTGGCCGCTCTGCGCACAGCTCTGACCGGCGGCAGCGCGGCCAATGTGCAGAACTATTCCATCGTCATCAACCTGCGTCTGCCGCGCATCCTCATGGCCATCATCGTGGGTGCAGGGTTGACCTGTGCGGGCAACACCTTTCAGTCCCTGTTTTCTAATCCGCTTGCCACGCCGGACATTCTGGGCGTGACCAGCGGCACCTGTGTGGGCGCAATTCTGGCCATCATTCTGTCGTGCAGCATTCTGGAAACACAGCTCATTGCGCTGGTGTTCGGCCTTGCGTCTGTCTGCTTTACCCTGAAAATTGCAGGCAAGAACGATGGCCGTTCCATGGTCTATCTGGTTCTGGCCGGAACCATTGCCTCTTCTCTTTTCAATGCGGTTGGATCGCTGCTCAAGTATACGGCCGACCCGCAGGATAAGCTGCCGGAGATCACCTACTGGCTGATGGGCAGTTTTACCAGTGCCAGCTACCAGAAGGTCCTCATCGGCTGCCCGCTCATCATCGCAGGCATCGCTGTCATTTACCTGCTGCGCTGGCGGCTGAACATCCTCTCCCTGAGCGATGACGAAGCCCGCGCCAGCGGCATCAGCATCAAACAGACCCGGATGCTGTTCATTCTGGCTTCCACCCTCATCACCGCCTCGGCGGTATCTATGTGCGGACAGGTGGGCTGGATCGGGCTGCTGATCCCGCACTGCGCCCGGATGCTGGTGGGCAGCAACAACCGCTATGTCGTGCCGGTGAGCCTGAGCCTTGGTGCCAGCTTCATGATCCTGATCGACACACTGTCGCGCACCATCAGCATCATTGAACTGCCGCTTTCCATCCTCACCGCCATCATCGGTGCGCCGGTGTTCATCTCTCTGCTGAATAAGACAAGGAGCAACCTGCGATGATCTTGCAAGTACAGAAAGGTTGTTTCGGCTACCCCGGACAGCCTGCCATACTGGAAAATATCGACCTGACACTGGAAGAGGGACACATTCTTGCCATCCTCGGCCCAAACGGCATCGGCAAGACCACTTTGCTCAAATGTATGATCGGTCTGCTGCCGTGGCACAGCGGCAAGACCCTGCTCTATGGTAAGGAGATCCACACCCTGAAGCCGAAGGAAGTGTGGAGCACCATCTCCTACATCCCGCAGTCCCACGGGTTTGCCTTCTCCTATACCGGACTGGAAATGGTTTTGCTGGGCCGCAGTGCCCATCTGGGTATGTTCCAGCAGCCCGGTAAAGAGGAACTGGAAATGGCCGAAGCCATGATGGAGCGGGTGGGCATCTCTCACCTTGCCAACAAGGACTGCAACCGGATGAGCGGCGGTGAACTACAAATGGTGCTCATTGCCCGTGCCCTCATCAACGAGCCGAAGCTCATCATTCTGGACGAGCCGGAAACCGGTCTGGATTTCCACAATCAGATCTTAGTACTGAATATGGTGGAGCGGCTGGCGCATGAGGAAGGCATCAGCGCCATTATAAACACCCATTATCCTACCAACGCCATGAGCGTAGCGGACGAAGCACTGATGCTCAACCGCAAGGGTGAATTTTTCTACGGTCCGGCCGCTGCCATCCTGAACGAACAGAACATTTCCTATTCCTTTGATGTTCAGGTCATCGTGGACGAGTTGAATTATCAGGGACGCGCCGTGCGCAGCATTGTGCCAGTGGCCTTGCGAGGGAATGCCGTATGAAGATGCCATTTACGCTTTCCCAGCTGCGTCCCATCCGGGAAGCCATGACAGTTTCCCGCCCAGCAAAACTGGGCGAGAGTGTACCTGTTACCTGGTTCTCGCTGGGCAGCGGCACCTCCATCACTCCGGAATATTACGACTGCACTACCCTGTATCTGTGCGGGGAAGGTTGCGGCATATTTCTTCTGGGTGGAGAGAGCCGTACTGTCCCGCTACATCCCGGCCAGCTGCTGGCCGTTCCGCCCAAAACGCTCTGTGGCTGTCTGACCGACAGCGGCATGATCTATACTGAAATCATTCTGAAAAAGGAGAACTTCACCATGAACAACATTCTCAAAGCAGGCCAGCCCACCGAACTGAAAAATCTCATTTCTTACGAGGACGGCAGCATTGCAAACCTCGACCTCGTCCACGCCGACAACATGAAATTCGTGCTGATGGCCTTTGACGAGGGCACCGGCCTGACCCCGCACCGTGCACCCGGCAACGCCATCCTGACCGCGCTGGAAGGCAAAGCCATCATCGGCTATGAGGGTCAGGACTATGAGCTGACCGCAGGCCAGAGCTTCCGTTTTGACAAAAACGGCCTGCACAGTGTCACCGCACAGGGCAAGTTCAAAATGAGCCTTCTGTTGGTGATCGAATAAGCGATTTTCTGTTTCATAACTGACACAAAGAACCCGTCCGGACGTACCGGACGGGTTCTTTGCGTCTGCCAGATTCAGCAGTAGTAGAGGAACGAACGCAAGCGGCTCCATGCAGTTTCATCCCAGTCATTATCAAGGGAAATCTGGAACAGCGGAGCCCGACAGGCATCGTGCAGGCCGCGCATATCCAGAATCATCGCTGTATTTTCATACCGGGGTGCAAGGGTCAGCACTGCATTGGTACGGTTAGAAAGCTCCACGGCCTTGGCGTACCGATATCGACCGTTCCCGCCTGAAAAATTCGGCAAGGCAGAGTCCGCAATGAGGAACAGTGTTTCAGCGTCTTCCGCAAAGGCACTGTGCGCTCCAAGTTCATTACCAAGGGTCTGCATCTGCCTCTGCATCTGGTCAAGCCAACCAGCCGATGGTTTGTTTTCATCCAAATTATCTTTCCACAGAAACCAGAGCGCCTCGCTGAGTGGGGCGCGAAGCACCTGTTCGCCTTCGGCTTCCAGCGCAGCAAGTATGCCGTTGTCCAGTTCTGTCAGGCAGAGCGGCGTACCAACAGCGGCAATGCGGCGGCCTTTGGTGAGAAGTGCTCCGATCTCTCTCGCCGCTGTGTGCAGCTGCTCCCAGCCAGGCAGAGCATCCCACTGTGCCGAAATGTCTGCACGTTTATCTGCCGGAGCAGCATAGAGGATATCTCCCGCCAACAGCGCGCGGAAGAGTGCGTCACGGTTCTGCGCCATTTCGGGCAGTGTTTCCAGCATTGGGCTGATAAGTTGAGCATTCTGCTCTTTTCTGCGGTCCAACACAGCACGGATGACACGGGCGTACTGACCGTCTGCCTCCGCACCCTGCGTCTGCGGAATTAGGAACTGTGCCGGTGCCGGGTCTGCTTCCTGCTGTGCAAGGATGCCGCCCAGCAAAGCAGGGAAGGGCAGATATTCCTTTGCGCCGGTCTCGGCACGTCCAAGGCTCAACGCATGAGCGCTGAGATGCGGCAGTGCATGGGCATCTACCCCTTGTGCACGGAAATATCCGGTCAACGATGCCGTGTATTCACCCAGCGGCGGCAACCAGAGCGGAAAATCCTTTTCCGGCACCGCCGGGAGATGGCAGGGGTGAATATCGACCTGCTCGATATTGAAATCTGTCGGCAGAGCCACCGCCGGGCGGTGTTGCAGGCTGTTCAGGAACGCTTCAATGCGAGTGATGACACCCACATTGGAAAAATGCTCATCCACTTCGATTTGCAGGTAGGGTTTATCGCCCATCTCCTGCTTGAACAGGTGTGAGAGCATGGTGTCCGGGCCGCAGCCGTGGTTGGTCAGATAGACAGCGTAGAGGTTCGGGTGATGAGCGATCAGCTTTGCTCCGGACAGGATATGCTGCCCGAACGGATAATAAAGATTATCGTATTCATCGGAGATGTCCAGCGCATGACCGGGCAGGTGGCTCAGCGTGATGACTT
>OODH01001812.1_pt1 | contig 11619 bp, 10 predicted proteins | sample 1671391 | NCBI WGS metagenome assembly OODH01 (sample SAMN06348152, study PRJEB24527) | human gut metagenome | biome: human gut; feature: ankylosing spondylitis patient; material: feces | host: Homo sapiens | place: China | collected 2015-10 | reverse complement strand
CAAGCTGGGCCGCTCCACGAACCCGGAGCTGCACCTGGGTATCTGCGGCGAGCACGGCGGCGATCCCTCCTCCGTGGAGTTCTGCCACAAGGTTGGCCTGAACTACGTGTCCTGCTCCCCCTACCGCGTGCCTATCGCCCGTCTGGCTGCCGCCCAGGCCGCTATCAAACATCCCAGAGCGAACTAAAATATTCGTATTTTCACTGAAAATAGGCTTTGAAGAGGCGAAACGCTTCCGAAAAGTGAACGGATTTTCCTTAACCCGTCAAAGTCAGTGGACTGGCGATTTGTTCGTAGACGTTTATATCTAAAATCACAAAGAGGGACTTGCATTGCAAGTCCCTCTTTATATTTGAACCAGAGAGCACTTCCGTTCATTTGGAAGTGCTCTTTTTTATTGGAAAGAAGGTGGCCTAGTTGACCGATGACGCTGCACCAGATAGACGTGCTGAGGAAAAAATTATCCGAGTGAGATTAAACGAGCTGCACCCATTCAAGGGCTATCCCGCCCTGAAAAACATTATGCCGCGCAAACAGCCGTACTTTGTACGGGAGGAGAACCCATCTATGATCCGGCTTATTGCCCGTGTAAAGGCGCGTGGTGTACGTCAGCCCGTACTTGTTCGCCCGGATCCGGAGGGGGGGTATGAAATTATAGACGGCCATCGGCGGTATCGGGCCAGCGAACTGGCAGAATACTCAGAGATACCAGTCATTATCCGGGATCTGAGTGACGAGGAGGCTGTGTCCGAGATGGTAGATGGCAATGTATACCGCGAGAACGTCCTGCCCAGCGAACGTGCCTGGGCCTATCGTATGTATTTGGAGGCGGAAAAAAAGCAGGCGGGACGACCTGCCAAAAATTTGCCGAAAATTTCGGCAAATTTCCGTAGCGACGATGAGATTGGGAAATCCCTAGGAATCAGTGGGGACACCCTGCGCAATTATATCCAGCTTACAGAACTGCGGCAGGAACTCATGGACAAGGTAGATACTCAAGAAATTGGCTTATCTGTCGCTTATCAGCTTGCCGCCCTCGCCAAAGACGAGCAGGCACTTTTGCTGGATGCAATGGCATATTCGCAGAATACACCGTCACTCTCTCAGGCCCAGCGGCTGAGAAAAGCCAGCAAGGAAGGGACACTTACGCGGGAGACAATGCGGGAGATGCTTTCCGAGGAGAAAAAAACGGAGGCGGAAAAGCTGACGTTTTCCACGGACACGATCCGCAAATACTTTCCCCGCTCCTACACGCCCAAACGGATGCAGGAGACCATCATCAAGCTGCTGGAGGCATGGCAGAAAAAGCGCCAACGCAGCCAAGATCGCTAATTACATACGACAAGTTACCGGACGCACCTTGCGATCCGGTTTTTTTGTGCCCAAAATCAGGAGGTCATTATGTTTGTCTGCACATTTCGCTATAGACCAAAGCACGTTGCCTGCTACCTTTGCACAGAATACAAGCAGAAACAGGGGTGTACGCTTCCTGTCTGTCCCTGGTTGGCTGAGCGGATTGAGGCCGGAGTGGTGGGGTATCAGGAGGCGGTGATGGCTACCATTCCCCGGAACCGACTGCTTGCACCGCGTCTGCGTGCCCTGGTCGCCAGCTTTCCTGGGAGTCTGTGGAAGGACGGGACACACAAGGAGCGCATGGAATATGCCAAGACCCGGCTGCACTACTACCGACGCAGGGATACTCCGGCCTTTTATGCCGCCCTGTTCCTGCTGACCTCCAGCGCAGAGCTGTGGAAACGTAGTGCCAACTGTTTTTACCGGAAGGGCTTCGAACCTGCCTATGCGGTACTAGGCGGTATCTCCCCCCATGACTACGCGCTAATCTCGGCGGCAAAGGGCCTGTATCGCGGTGTCGGAGGCCCCGCGACGATGGAGCTTGCAGACCCAGATATTGTGGACGCGGAAGTGTTCCGTATGATCGTCAATGCCACCCTTATCGCCCGGTATGGCCTGCCTGTGTTGGACATTCGGGCACGGAGGGCGCGTGTATGACGCGGTTCACTATCCGGGGACATGACCTGCTGGCCGTAGAACGTTTTCGGGACGATACCCGCTATATGGTCGAGTTTGAAGTCCTAGAGGACGATAATCTCATCGCTTTGCGCGGAGAGACGGCCCGCCTGTTCCTGAGTGAACAAGGGTATCAGAAAGTGCTCCATAGTCAGGAGCTGGGGAAAATCCATATTGCCGACCATGCCCTTGTTGTGGAGGGGCATATCACCCGACCCAAGAGGAAGAAACATCATTAACAGAAATTGGAGGGAATTATCGTGTATAAGGTAAAGTATTTGCAGGAAGAACTTACCAGTCTGTTCCGTACCCGGATATTAGAGGACGGGAACCCTGCGGAGGACGCCATGGACTACCTGGGTAATATTGACTTCCATGCACTGACCCAGGCTGTGCAGGACAAAGCCCGAACGGCGTACACCTATATCACCCAAGGGATGCAGGAGAAGTCCTTCAACTATCGCGGCCCGGAGCTGTTTGGACAAAAGGCCACCCTTCTGTATGTGGAGGACGACCAGAGCACGATGGAGATTGCCGTCACCACCCGGACGCTGGAGCTGTGGCTGCTGGAGGACATGAGCCTTGTCTGCGTGGCCTGTGTGCGTGTGGAATATGAGGGCGGCGAATACGTCACCGAGTACCGCACCATCAAGGGGGATGCGGCGCAGAGCGAGATGTGTCTGGATCTGGAGGATCTGTCAGATACCCTGGACGAGCTGTGCGGCCCCTGCTTCGAGTGTGAGCAACCGGTCTACGAGCTGTAAAAAGAGAAGGAGGTCAGCAAGAAGGACGTGCCCTAGATGGGCGCTCTTATTACCGCCAAAGAGAATTTTCACGCGGTCAGTTTGAGCGGGGGCAAGGATTCCACCTGTCTCCTGCTGCTGATGATCGAGCGCGGCCTGCCCATTGACGCAGTGATTTGGGCGGATACCGGCATGGAGTTCCCGGAGATGTACGGCCATATCTCCAAGGTGGACGAGCATCTGTACCGAGAGCGGGGGCTACACATCACCACCCTGCGCTCTCCCAAGAGCTTCGAGTACATGATGTTTGACGAGCCCAAACAGAAGCCCTCCACCCTGGAGAACCGGGCGCGGTTAGGCGTTCCGCCCTATGGCAACGGCTGGCCGGGCATCAAGGTTCGCTGGTGCACCGGCCAGCTCAAGACCCACCAGATCAACAAGGAGTTGACCCGTCTCAAGGGCCAGCACCGCCTTCAGCAGTATGTGGGTATCGCGGCGGACGAGGCCCATCGCTGCAAGGATCTCCACTATCCTCTGGTGGACTGGGGCATCACCGAGGCCCAGGCCCTACAACTGTGCTATGACCGGGGCTTTGACTTCGGCGGCCTGTACCGGATCTACCACCGCGCCTCCTGCTGGTGCTGCCCCTTTCAGCGGATTGGGGAGTTGCGAAATCTACGCCATCATCACCCGGAGCTGTGGGCGCGCCTGCTGGATTTGGATAACCGTGCGCGGACACAGTTCGGCCCCGGCCCGCTGGGACAATTCAAACAAAGCTGGAGTGTGGCGCGTTTGGCGGAACGGTTTGCGCGTGAGGACGGGCAGACCGCCTCCATTCAGCCCAATGCTCCTAACGACGCTACATAGGAAGTGACAAAACATGGCAGTTTTCCGCATAGAACGGACGCTGGACTATACCGTAATGAGCAACCACCACCTGAAGGACACAGCCCTGAGTTTGAAAGCCAAGGGGCTGCTGTCCATGATGCTCTCCCTGCCGGACGAGTGGAATTACACCACACGGGGCCTTGCGGCCATCTGCAAGGAGGGCGTGGACGCCATCGGCGGGGCGCTGCGTGAGCTGGAAAAGGCGGGCTACATCGTCCGCCGCCAGCTTCGCGGTCCTGGAGGACGCATTAGCGACACGGAGTACACCATCTACGAAAAGCCCTGCCCCGGTGCGGAGGAACCGCCAGAGGAACCAGGACCAGATACGACCCCGCCAGATACGGGCGCACCAGATACGGCTTTCCCGTATCTGGTGGAACCGGATATGGTGGAGCCATCTACGGAAAAGCCCGCAGAATTAAATACTAAGAGATCAAATATTCAAAAATCAAATACGCATCTATCAAATACTCATTCATTCGTTCTTTCCACACCTGAGCTGGAAGGAATGAAGGACGTGTATGAGAAGCGAGAGGAAATTCGGGAACAGATCGAGTATGACCTGATTTGCACTCCGGTCAACCGGACCCAGGTGGACGAGTTTGTGGAGCTGATGCTGGAGGTGGCTATGACCCGCAGCCCTACCATCAAGATCGGACGGGACGCGGAATACCCCACCGCCTTTGTGCAGCAGCGGTTTGAGCAGATCACCTCCAGCCATATCGAGAAGGTTCTGGACGGCATCAGCGAGAACAACACCCGCGTCTGGAACGCCAAGGCTTATCTGCTGGCCGCCCTGTTCAATGCCCCCAGTTCCACGGATAACCACTACACCATGCTGGTCAACCACGATTTCCACCACGACTACGGCGGCTGAACAGGCCGCCTTATTTTATGCCCGGAATAGCTGGGAGAAAGGATTTGCCATGAAACGACCTCTGGCCTATATCACCGCCCCCTGGGGCGAGAACGAGTATGAGAACACCGAGAACGCGGCCCGCTGGTGCCGTCAGGTGTACGACGCGGGTTTTTCCCCGGTCTGCCCCCTGCTGTTCCTGCCGCTGTTCCTGGAGGACGGCATCCCCCAGGAGCACAAGGACAGCATCGACATGGCCCGCGACTACCTCCGGCGCGCCCGTGTGCTGGTGGTCTGCGGCGGCAAGGTGGACGAGACAGTGAAAAACGACATCGCCACCGCCGAGCGCCTGCGGATCACCGCCACCACGCTGGACGGGATTCTCACCGTCAAGGGACAGGGGCGGAGCCATTGACCCACTGCCGTTTGTTGCGGCGGCTGCGGGTCCCGCCTTAGCGCCTTGGCTTACTCTACCTAACCCCAAACCCATTCACCCACAAAGGAGGATAATGAACATGCGCATAAGATACCGTTACGCCCGCTCTTTGTTGGCGGGCTTTCTGGCCGTCGTGCTGCTGTTTTCCTTGGTACCTGCGGCATCTGCCGCTCAACAAAACAGCTATCATGACCCTGCTGAGAATTGGAAAGAGGCGTTGGACCGTACCAACGAGTTGGATGCCAATGCTGTTGTGACCCACGAGACCTTCGACTGTGCCTATTGCAATCAGGCGAGAGATTTTATCGTCTATCGTACTCCAGAGTATACCCGTACAGGGGAAACGGCGCTGAATCGAGGCGTTAAGTTTTCAGATGGGACAATGCTGGACGGAAAACAGCATGGCAGCTTGGATGACGGGACCCCTGGAGTGGATGCCTATTTTACAGGTTATCATTGGACAAAGGCAGTTTGCCAATCTTGTGGAACTATCAATGCCAATATGGGAACATACAGTTATTCCTATGACAAAAATGTTTATTGGCTTTTTGACTGTGCCGCCAACTTCTTTGAGGACCTGCCGGAGAGCGTCGAGATTGAGCAGGTAGACCGGGAGTACCACCGTGTTATCACCACGGGCGGCCAGTATTGCGGCTTCTGTTACGGCACCTACCACACAGAGGACGCCACGCTGGAGCGTCACCACATGGAGACCAGCATCCGGCCGGAGCTGGCCCACCAGCGGTTTGTGGAAATGGATACCTGCGCCGACTGCGGCTATGCCAAAACATCCTACACCGCCGCCAAAGCGGTTGTGGCGGACTACTACGGCGTGGCGGACGGCGCGCCCCACACTGTTACCGTCTCCGATCTCTCCGAGGCGGGCGTGACCACCGCCGTCCGCTACGGGCACAGCGCCGACGCCTGCACCCTGACCTCCGCCCCCAACTACACCGAGGCGGGCAACTACACTGTCTACTACGAGATCACCTACACCTATGCGGACACCGATATGGTGGAGGACGGCGTGGCCTATGTCCACCTGACCGCCACGGCGGACGGCTCCTGCGGCTGTGGCTGCGGGGACCCGGACTGCGACTGCCAGGACCCGGATTGTGATGGGGGTTGCTGCAATCAGGACTGTGAGCATCACTTTGTCTGCCATGATACTGTGGCCCCCAGCTGTATGGCCCTGGGCTATGACCGCCTGATGTGTACCGAGTGCGGCAAGATGGTCAAGGCCAACTACAAGGATTCCCTGGGCCACGCCTATCAGAGCGTAGTGGTCCGGGAGGCCACCTGCGAGACGCCGGGCAAGACCATGGACATCTGTGAGCGGTGTGGTAACGTCAAGGAGAGCACCATCCCGCAGACGGAGCATGAGTATGAGACGCAGGTGCTCCCGGCCACCTGCACCAGTCCCGGCTATACCCTGAACGAGTGCGTAGTCTGCGGGGACCGGCACATCACCGACCTTACTCCGGCGCTGTCCCACGACTATGCCGCCAAAACCATTCCGGCAGGCTGCGAGACCGGGGGCAAGACCGTCCACACCTGCGCTGGCTGCGGTTCCACCTTTGTGACGGACTACACGGAGCCGCTGGGCCATAGCTGGGACGAGGGGACGCTTGTTACCGACGCCACCTGCACCGGCGAGGGCATCATGGAATATACCTGTACCCGCTGCGGCGCGACCCGCCTGGAAGGAGACGCGGCTGCGGGCCATATTCCCGGCGACGCTGCCACCTGCACCACCCCCCAGCTCTGTACCAAGTGCGGCGCTGTGATTGAAAACGCCTTGGGCCATGACTATCAGGAGGACGTGACCGCGCCCACCTGCACGGCCATGGGCTTTACCACCTTCACCTGTTCCCGCTGCGGCGATACCTACGACGGGGCCTACACCAACCCCACGGGCCATACGCCAAGTGAGTGGATCGTGGACAAGGAGCCAGACCAGGACAGCGCGGGTAGCCGTCATAAGGAGTGTACGGTCTGCGGCGAGGTGCTGGAGACGGAGGAGCTGGAAAAGCTGTATGTCTCCAGCACCACGGACGAGCACGGCGAGGCTGTGGTGGGCCGCTATCTGGTGATCGTCACCGACACTGACAGCAAGGCCCCGGTCTCCGGTGCGGCGGTGGAGCTGGGCGGCGAGGAGCACCTGTCCATCCGCCTGCCGGACCGCCGTCTGCTGGACTATGCCGACCAGACTACCATCACTGTTCTGCTGGCGGAACCGGAGACCCCCGTAGAGGAGCTGGCGGTCTCCGTCACGGACAAGAACGCCAACTACTGCGGCGGCAAGACGGACAAGGTGGGTCAGTTCACAGCCCCCGGTTCCTCCGGGATTACCAATGAGGACGGCGATGCCACGATAGGCTATGAGGACGCGGACGGCAACCGCTGGACGCTGACCGTCCAGGTGGAGCGCACCGAGACCGGACGGCCCATCGCGGACGCTGCGGTAAGCGTGGGTAGGACCGGAAATATCACCGTTTCTCTGCCCAAGGGTCAGGATATGGACAGCCGCCACCGCGTCACCGTGACCGTCACCGACCAGGAGACCGCCCCGCAGAAGGATGTCACCGTAATTGTCAAGAGCGACCTGGGCGGCACAGCCCAGGGGCAGACCAACAAGGACGGCGAGCTGACCGTCCCCGCCGCCGACAGCGCCTACACCGATGATACCGGCACCGCTGTGGTGGGCCAGTACACTGTAATCGTCACTGATACAGCGGAAAAGCCGGTAAAAGACGCGCTGGTGACGCTGCTGGCTGGTGAGGACGGCGAAAAGGACGCCTTTACTGTGCTGCTGCCGGACGGCCGCCTGCTGGACGGCAACGACCAGACGGTGGTGACGGTCCTCCTGCCCACCGCCAAGCCCGCCACGGGCCTGAATGTGGAGGTCTCCGACGAGCAGCGCAACCATGCGGCCAGAGACACCGACAAGAAGGGTCAGATCACGGTCCCCGACGCCTCCGGCTCTGCCGGTGAGATCATCGGCACGGACACCGGGGACGAGGACAAGTCCAATACCGTCAACGTGGACGTGACCGACCAGGATGGGAAGCCGGTGGACGGCGCTGAGATCGGCGTGGACAAGGACGGCGCGGTTTCCGTCACCCTGCCGGACGATTTTACCTTTGACGAGGACGGCCCTGTAACCGTCACCATCACAGACAACCAGGGCGAGGCGAAGCCCGGCGTCTCTGTCACCGTGGAGGATGGAGACGGCACCACCGCCGCCGGTGAGACCGGCAAGGAGGGCAAGGTAACGCTTCCCGCCGCCTATCACTTTGCCTACCTTGTGGGCTATAGGGACGGCACCATCGGCCCGAACCGCAATATGACGCGGGGCGAGGCGGCCGCCGTATTTGCCCGCGTCCTCTCCGAAGCGCGGGGGGACGAGTTGGAGGGCCTGCGGCGCAGCCGGTTCCCGGACGTGCGCCGGGATGCGTGGTACGCGGACTATGTGGCCTATCTGGAAAAGCTGGGCGTAGTAGTTGGCTACCCAGACGGCCTGTTCCATGCCGAGGCCACCATCACCCGTGAGCAGTTTGTGGCGATGAGCGTCCGGCTGGACGAGTGGATGGAGCTGGAGACCTACGACAGCAGACGAGGCAGCTTCCCCGATATGCCCGTTTCCCACTGGGCGGCAGACTACATTCAGGAGGCCTCCCGGAACGGCTGGATCGTGGGTTATACGGACGGCCTGTTCCACGGCGGAGACTGTATTACCCGCGCCGAGGTCGCAACCATCGTCAACCGGATGTTGGGCCGCACGGCGGACGAGCGTTTTATCCGGCACCATGAGGACGAGCTGACCACCTTCCGCGACCTCCAGAACCCCCATTACTGGGCTTACTACGATCTGATGGAGGCCGCCAACGGCCACACCATCGTCACCGGCGCGGAGGATGAGACCTGGCATGAAGTGAGATAAGCGTTCCGCCTGGGGCGGTCCCTCCGGGGCCGCCCCACTCCTGCGAAGGTGAGGTGAGTAGATGCAGGAGGACGTGGAACAGAAAACTTTGATGCTGATTGTCAACGGCAGCAAATTCACCGGGCGTCTGCTGAAAGCGGCGATCACCAAGTATATGGCCTACCGCAAGGAGGTCAAGCTGGAAAAGCAGAGAAAACGGGAGATGCCGGTGGCCCACCGGGGCAAGCAGACGGTGAAGTAGCTCACACAGCAAAATCAAGGGGTCTCCAATATCGACATTCAGGACAAGGAGATCCGGCAATTTGAGCGGATTGCGCGAAAGTACGGCGTGGATTATGCGGTCAAGAAGGATCGGAGCACATCGCCGCCCAAGTACATGATCTTCTTCAAGGGCCGCGACGCCGACGCCATCACCGCCGCCTTTCAGGAGTACATGGGCCGGAAGCTGCGCCGGGAGACCCGGACCTCCGTGCTGGAACGGCTGGAGCAGTACAAGGATATGGCCCGGAACACCGTGGAGAAGGTACGAAAGAAGGTGCTGGAGCGGTGAGACAGGTCAACTTGAAAAAATATGTCCTCCCCAATCTCCCGTACCTGTTCGTGGGCCTCTATGCCACCAAGCTGGGGCAGGCATGGCGGCTTTCGTCCGGGATGGAGTTTGCGGACAAGGTACTGCACCTGATGGACGGCTTTGCCACCGCGTTTCAGTCCGCCGCCCCCAGTTTACACCCCTCCGATCTGTTGGTGGGCCTGTGCTGTGGGGCGGGCCTGCGGCTGGCAGTCTACATCAAAGGCAAAAACGCCAAGAAATACCGCCACGGCACGGAGTATGGGAGCGCCCGCTGGGGAACGGCCAAGGACATCCAGCCCTTTGTGGACCCGGTTTTCGAGAATAACGCCATTTTGACGCAGACCGAGCAGATCACCATGAACAACCGCCCCAAGGACCCCAAGACGGCCCGGAATAAGAATTTCCTTATTATCGGCGGGAGCGGCAGCGGCAAGACCCGGTTCTGGCTCAAGCCGAACCTGATGCAATGCGACAGCGAGACCTACCCCTGTTCGTTTGTGGTCACAGACCCAAAGGGTAGTATCGTCGTTGAGTGCGGGAAAATGCTGCGGCGCAAGGGCTACCGCATCAAGATCATGAACACCATAAACTTCAAGAAGTCCCACCACTATAACCCGTTTTCGTACATCCATAGCGAGAAGGACATTTTGAAGCTGGTGAACTGCCTCATTGTCAACACCAAGGGTGAGGGCGGAAAGTCCGGGGACGATTTCTGGCTGAAGGCCGAGATGCTGCTTTATACGGCACTCATCGGCTACATCCACTACGAGGCCCCGGAGGAGGAACAGAACTTCTCCACGCTGCTGGAGATGATAAACGCCATGGAGGTTCGGGAGGATGACGAGGAGTTCAAAAACCCCGTAGACCTGATGTTTGATGCACTGGAAGCCGAGAAGCCAAACCACTTTGCGGTGCGCCAGTATAAGAAATATAAGCTGGCCGCCGGAAAAACAGCCAAGTCGATTTTGATTTCCTGCGGCGCTCGCCTTGCCGTGTTCGACATTGCAGAGTTGCGTGAGGTCACGGCTTATGATGAGCTGGAGCTGGATACTCTGGGAGACAGGAAAACTGCCCTGTTCCTCATCATGAGTGACACTGATGACAGCTTTAATTTCCTTATATCCATGTGTTATACCCAGCTGTTTAACCTGCTCTGCGAAAAGGCCGACGATGTGTACGACGGCAGACTGCCGGTTCATGTGCGCTGTCTGATCGACGAGTGCGCCAACATTGGCCAGATACCCAAGTTGGAAAAGCTGGTGGCCACCATCCGAAGCCGTGAGATCTCCGCCTGTCTGGTGTTGCAGGCGCAGAGTCAGCTCAAGGCGATTTATAAGGATAACGCAGATACCATTATCGGAAACATGGATACTTCCATCTTTCTGGGCGGTAAGGAGCCGACCACTCTCAAGGAGCTGGCCGCCGTGCTGGGTAAGGAAACCATCGACACCTACAACACCGGAGAGAGCCGTGGGAGGGAAACATCCCATTCACTCAACTATCAAAAATTGGGGAAAGAGCTGATGAGCCAGGATGAGCTTGCTGTTATGGATGGCGGCAAGTGTATCCTCCAGCTGCGCGGTGTGCGTCCTTTCCTTTCGGATAAGTACGACATCACCAAGCACCCCAATTTCAAGTACACTGCCGACGCGGATGACAAGAACGCTTTTGATATTGAAGCATTCTTGTCCGCAAGGCTGAAACTCAAGCCCAATGAGGTCTGCGATGTATATGAAGTAGACACAAAGGGCGCTTAATTTCGTTCCGCTTTAGAAGGGAGTGATCTTATCTATTCGCCGCATCTGCCCTCTATGGGCCATTGGCGTACAAAGCGGACAATCGCGAGAAAAAATAATGAAAAAGGAGGACAGCCGGAATCATGCCCCCGGAAACCGGGCGGCAGATTGTTCCGGCTTTTGTATGCCTATGAAACATGACAAACCTATTTTTTAATCAGATTCCGGCTAACAAACTATATGGCATTTTTTGAACAGGCAATCACCGTTCTTCAGACCCTCGTTATCGCGCTCGGTGCCGGTCTCGGTATCTGGGGCGTTATCAACCTGCTGGAAGGTTACGGCAACGACAACCCCGGTGCGAAGTCCCAGGGCATGAAGCAGCTCATGGCTGGCGGCGGTGTTGCCCTCATCGGCA
>OODH01001800.1_pt1 | contig 11674 bp, 10 predicted proteins | sample 1671391 | NCBI WGS metagenome assembly OODH01 (sample SAMN06348152, study PRJEB24527) | human gut metagenome | biome: human gut; feature: ankylosing spondylitis patient; material: feces | host: Homo sapiens | place: China | collected 2015-10 | reverse complement strand
GGTGCTCCATGGCCGCTGATCGTAGGAAACATGAAATGACCAATCGCAAGATGTTCTTCGCCATGCTGTGGGGTGCGGTGTTCCGCCGTCGTTCGCGGGCCGTTATGGCCGTGATCGCCTCCATGGTGGGCGCTGCCACGCTGTTCTGCCTTGCGGCGACGTGTATTGCCGTTCCACAGCAGATGAACGAGGAAATGCGTGCGTATGGTGCGAATCTTATCGTCACGCCGTCCAAATCAGCCGAAAAGTCCCACGGCATCGACACCGATACCGTCAAAGCGTTGAACCAGATGGTGAAAGGCTCGTACAGCGCCCGTTCCGCCGCTTACCGGTATGAAAGCGTGCGCATCAATTCTGCGCCATACACGCTGGCTGGCATCACAACCAAAGACGTGAAGGCGCTCAACCATCATGGCAACGTGATGCTCGGCCGTGACGTGGCAGACGCGCTCGGCGTCTCCATCGGTTCGACCGTAACCATCGGCTACCGCGCATCCGACGATGCGCAGGATTCCGGCGCTCTTAGCCAAACCGAAGCGCAAGCCAAAGAAAACGGCCGCGTTTCGTCCGACATTATGGAAAACACCGGCACTGAATTCCGTGTCGGAGGCATCGTCGATACGGGCGGCAGCGAAGACGAAATCGTCTACGCGGTCAACGCTGACGTGGCCAAACTGGCCGGTTCCAAGCGTGGCGCGGACGTGATCGAATATTCCGTCAATGCGGTAGGCAGCGAACTCAACGATGTCGTCAAATCGATCAATGCGAATCCGTCAACCGGCGTGAAAGCGCAGACCGTCACCAAAATCACCTCATCCGACACTCGTATCATCGCCATGCTGCAAACCCTGTTCTGGATCGTGTCGCTGGTCGTGCTCGTGCTGACGTTTGTGGGCGTGGGCACCACCATCAGTTCCATCGTGTCTCAGCGACGCAACGAAATCGGCTTGCGCAAGGCGTTAGGCGCATCCTCGCGCGCCATCGGCATCGAATTCTATGTGGAATCCGCCATCTACGGACTGATTGGCGGCCTGATCGGCACTGCCATCGGCTACCTGCTGGCCCGCGTGCTGTGCGTATCCGTATTCGAACGTGCCATTGGCTTCAACTGGCTATTGGGCGTCGCTTCGCTGCTGTTGAGCGTGCTCATCGCCGTCATCGCATCCATCCCGCCGGTTCGCCGCGCAACCCGTATCGACCCCGCCATCGTTTTGAGGGAGGAATAATCATGAGTTCCGAACATACGTTGAATACGTTGCTTGAATTGGATCATATTTCCAAGATTTACGGCGATTTGCGTGCCGTCGACGATTTGACTTTGACCGTTCCGCAAGGTGAATGGCTTGCGATTGTCGGTTCGTCGGGTTCCGGCAAAACCACGCTGATGAACATGATTGGCTGCATGGACACGCCTTCAAAGGGTTCCGTCATGCTGGAAGGCCGCAAGTTGGAGGATTTGAACGCCAAGCAGCTTGCCGACGTGCGTAAGAACATGATCGGATTGGTGTTCCAGAAGTTCTATCTGGTACCGCATCTGACGGCTGTGGAAAACGTGATGGTGGCACAGTACTACCATTCCGTAGTCAACGAGCAGCAGGCGTTGGAAGCATTGGAACGCGTCGGTCTGAAGGAGCGTGCCCACCATCTGCCCGGACAGCTTTCCGGCGGCGAACAGCAGCGTGTGTGCATCGCACGTGCGCTCATCAACTGTCCGAAACTGATTCTTGCGGACGAACCGACCGGCAATTTGGATGAGAAGAACGAGAAAATCGTGCTTGACCTGTTTCGTCAGTTGCACGAGCAGGGCACTACCATCATCGTCGTGACCCATGATGCGCTCGTCGCATCTTGTGCCCAGCGCGAGATCATGCTCAACCATGGCGTGCTCGTCGGTGAGAAGTGGAATGATGAAGCCGCAAAGAAAGCCTATGAGCATGCGGGTGGCAAGCCGGCATACACCGGTTCCACTGCGGAAGGCGCACAGAACGGCGAGACGGCCATCAGCTTCGCCGATCCGACCAAAGCCGCGAAAACCGGCGGTGAGGAATAAGCTGAAATCAGCCGAACAATCCAAGCCATAGCACTGACGAATCGTACGGAGCGAACATGAGCAACGAATCATCGAATGCGATCAAAGTGATCGCACTGTCTGCGGCAAGCCTTGCGCTGCTGTCGGCATGCGGCGAACCCACGGCGACACCGATGGACGATGAATATGCCGGAAATTCCGGCGAAAGCGTGCAATCGCAGGAAGAAAATTCGAAGAACAGCGGTAGCGCCACCGACTCCGGCGATTCTGCGGATTCGGACGACAAAAACCATGCCGACGATCCGAACAGCACCACATCCGACAAGCAAGACACCGGCAACTACGCCGACGGTACCTACTCGATCAACGGCCAGTACGGGCCGGTGGGCGAAGACACCATCGACGTGCATGTGACGGTCAAAGATCAGACCGTCACCAATGTGGAGGTTATCGGGCATCCGTTCACGTCCATCTCCAAAAAGCACCAGAATGCGTTCGCCGAAGCCATCAACGGCGTGGTGGACGGCAAGCCGCTCAAAGACCTCAAGGTAGACAAGGTGGCCGGTGCCAGCTGGACGTCGGAAGCGTTCAACAAGGCGTTGGACGTGGCCCGTCAGGAAGCGTCGATCCAGTAGGTCCAGTAGCGGCGAAAAGTCTGCAAACGTACAATGAGCGCCCCGGCTACAGCCTCACTCAAAGAGTGATTAAAGACCGTAGCGGGGACGCTCATGAGTTTCAGATACTACTACGTGCAACTCTGCTCTGCAATGCCTTTCAGGCGGCCATAACGGGCCACAGAACAGCCGTCATGTTCTCAGGCCAAGGAATACTCGCGTCGCCATGCAACGCCTTACAGGCGAGCATGGAGCCGAGTATCGTGCTGAACAGGAATTGCGGATCCAATCCATTACGGAACACTCCGGCCTTCATGCCGCGCTCAACAAACTCAGAAAAACGCTTCTCCGCAGGAACAAGCACTTGATCGGCAATCGCATTCAACGAAGGATTATCGGAAGAAAGCACCACGCCAACTGCCTTCAAACCAAGCTCACTGTCGAAAAAACAGCCCTGAATGCGTTGCAGTATCGTCAGCAGACCGTTTTTCGACAACTCGACATCGCTGAAATCCGGCAATCCCGCAACTTCCAACTGCACGCGGCGCAACAGATCGTCCGCATTCTTATAGCGGCGATAAATCGTGGTTTTCGCAACACCGGAACGACGGGCGACCTCTTCAATGGTCACCGCACCGACACCATCGGAAATCACAATCGCAAGCGTGGCCTTCATGATCTTATGATCGGTCTGCTCGCGAAGCTGCTCGCGCCGGCTCTGCGCCTTGCGAACAGCCGCATGCACGTCACTGACCGCGTCGGAAACCACATCGGAAACGGCTCCGGAAACCACCTCATGCACTCCGGTAATCATGCGACCACCTTGGTGCTTTCCACCTTCGCCACGTACCACCTATTGAATTTGACCAGCGGAATACGCAGCAGCAAGCCAATCAGCAGCAGCGGAATCAGGAACAGCAACAGCGAACCGATCGCATGCCAATAATCATTGTTGTAAATACCGGCAATGGCCGCACGCAATGCCGTAATCGCATGCGTGGCCGGCAGGAACGGACTGATATCGCCGATGATCTTCGGCAGCACGGCAAGCGGATACGCGCCGTTCGCGCCGGAAATCTGCAACACCAGCGTCAGCACGCCAATGGCCTTGCCCACGTTGCCGAAGCTCGCCACCATCGTGTAGGTGAAGAACGAGAACACGAGGGAGGCCACCCAGCCGGTCAACATGAACAGCCACGGGTGCACTGCCTGAATGTGCAGGAACAGCAGGCCGCCGCCCAGCGAGAACGTGCTCTGCAACAGTGCGATCACGGCGAACACGCCATAATGGCCGAGGAACAGCTGATGCGGCTTCGGATTGTCGAGCTCCTCACGATTCTTGCGCGACACCGTGGTCTTGAGTGTTACGGCCATAAGCAGCGATCCCACGAACAACGGCAGAATCGTGTAGAACGGAGCCAATTGCGAGCCGAAATTCTCCACAGGGAACACAGCCGTGCGCTTCACCTGGACGGGGGCCGCAAGAGCCGCCGCCAGCGAATCGGTGTTGTTGCCGAGCACTTCCTTGACGGTGTCCATATTGCCGCTGTTCAGCGCGTCGGAAAGCGTGCCATTGAACGAAGACAGCGCGGTGCTCGCCTTAGTGAGGCTTTCGGCGGTGGAATCCAACACCGTGCGAATATTGGTCAGCTGCTTGCCTGCCGACTTCGTGGTGCTGTTGAGATCTCCCAACGCGCCCTTCAGATCGGTGGCCGTGCTGCTCAGTGCGGTGGCCGTGCTGCTGATCGAATCGGAAATGTCGTTGAGCTGCGGCTTGAGCTGGCTGTCGAAATCGGTTTTGATGCCGTCGATGGAGGCCTTTGCCTGCTGGGCAAGCTGGCTCACGCGCTCGCGGTCGGCTGTGGTGTCGCTCACTTTCGCGTCGATATTGTCGGCGCTGGTGTTGAGTGAGTTCGCTAGATCGTTGAGTTGCGTAATGGTCGCGCCCACGTTGGTTTTGAGATGATTGATGGCGATTTTCGCGACTTCCGGCACCAGATTGTTGTTGCTGAGCTCGTCGAGGGCATCGTAGATGTTCTGATAGCCTTGCGCCTGCTTGGATACGTTCGCAGCCTGATTGCGCAGGGCGGTGGCCGTATTGCCGGCTTGGGTGCCCGCATTGTTGAATACGCTGTCAATATCGGTGGAGACAGCGCCGAAACTGTTCGACGAGCTGCTCAACGCGGTGCTCAACGCATTCGTGCTGGTTTTGACGGCTCCGGTCAGATCGTCGATGCCGTTCTTCGACTGTTTGAGCTCGTTGACGGCGTTCTTCGCGCTGCCGCTCACGTTGGAAAGCAGGCTGTTGGAACTGTCGAGCAGGTTCTGCGCGCTCAACGTCAGCGAGCTGAACGTGGTCAACGCGGATGACGTGTCGTTCAGCGTGTTCGCGAAATTGCCCATGTTGTTGCTGAAGTTGGTGAGCGTGGCCTGCGATTCCGGTTTGTCAAGCTCATCGGCCAGCTGCGAGGCGATGTTGAGCGCGGTGCTCGTCAACGTTTCGGAGAACATTTCGTTGATCTGCGCGGCCACGGTATCGGCACCCTGACCGGTGATCTTCGGCGCGAGCGCGTTCTTCTTCTCATTGTTGTAGTAGGTGAGCGTGGCATGGTCGCCGTCCGCTGTGAAGAACGTCATCATGCGGGTGCTGAAATCCTTCGGGATCACTACGGCCGCATAGTATTTGCCGGATTTGGTGCCGTCGATGGCCTCTTTTTTGGTGGTGAAGGTCCAGTCCATCTGGTCGTTGGCGCGCAAGGTGTTGACCACCTGATCGCCGATGCTGATCTTCACGGGAATGAGATCGGACTTGTAGCCTTTGTCGTCGTTGGCGACAGCGAATTTCAGGTTGCCGGTGTTGGCGAATGGATCCCAGCTTGCGCTCACATTGAACCAGGAGAACAGACCCGGAATCACCACCAGTCCGATGACGATGATGATGGAGACGATGTTGCTGGTCAGGCGTCGAACGTCGCCGACGAACAGTTTCCAGATGTTTTTCATGCGTTGCTCCTTTCGCTGTTACCGTTGGGATTGGTGTTGCTCGCTGTGCCGGTGTTGCCGGTCGCGTTCATGGCCTGTACCAGTGTTGCGATGCCGTCGGCATCGGCTTGGCTGGTGTCTGCGACGTTGGCGATCGCCTGTTTGGTTTCGTGTTTTCTTCGTTGTGCCTTGCGCATCAGCTTGTCTCGCCTGATTTGTTGCGCACGCTTCTTGCGGCGCAGCCTTGCAGCTTGGCGTTCCACCAGTTGTTCGCGAATCGCTTCGTCGCTGAGGCTGCCGAGTTCCACCTGGCGTTGCAGGCTGAAACGCATATATTCGATGACCATCAGGAATCCGATGATGAGCAGCACCCAGATGATCCAGGTGGCAAGCACCACGATCTTCTCGCCGTTGGTGAAGGAGAAGATCAGCACCAGAATCACCGGCACAATGAAACCGGCAACCAGCGCGCCACGCTTGAGCTTCGGATACAGTTCGGCGAAGCGGCTCGCACGTTCCTCGATCGCCTCACGGTAGCCGCCCTTATCGGCGAGCACTTGAATGGCCTGGGACACGTTGTAGCCGCGTTCCGGAAGCTGTACCTCCTCGCCGATGATCATGTCGCTTTCCTTGATCTGACGGGCGAACAGGCGGTTGAGATTGACCAGCAGCGGGCGAATCGCAAGTCCGATGAAGAACGCGACCACGGCGAACATCAGTAGCGCGCCAATCGACTTGAGCCAATGCCCGTCGTAGAAGCCGGCAATCGTCTCACGGAACGCGTCAATCGAATAACTGAATGGCACGAACGGGTAGACCATGCGGAAGAATTTCGGCATCATCTCAATCGGATACAGGCCGGAAGCGCCCGGAATCTGCACGATGATCAGCGCGACGCACAGTCCCTTGCCAATATGCATGAACGAGGTCGACAGCGCGAAGGTGATGCTCAGATATACCAGCGACGTGATGACGCCGGTAAGTATGTACAGCGGCGCGTTCACCGTCTGCACGCCGATGATGAGGTTGCCGATGGTGGTGATCGCGCCTTGGATGGCGCCCATGATGCCGAGCAGCATGTAGCGGGCGAAATATTTTTCGGAAGTGGTCAAGTCGAGGTCTTCGAGGCCTTCATCGTCGACCTCCACCTTGAAGATCACCACGAAGGCGAACGCGCCCACCCACAGGGCCAGGTTGGTCATGAGCGGAGCCATGCCGGAACCGTAGGAGTTCATCGGATACACGTTTTTCGTGTCGATCACCGTGGGGGACTGCATGAACGAGGCGATTTTCTCCGTGTTGAGGGAGCTGTCGCCGGTCAGGCTTTTCAGCATGTCAACGCTGCCGAGCGCTTTCAGGTCGGTACTGACGGTGATGAGCTTGTTCTCCACCTGCTCGAGCTGCTTGTCGGTGTTCTGCAGCGTGGTGCGGGTGTCGTTCGCCACCTGGTCGAGTTGGTCGAGCACGGCGGAGGTCTGGTTGACCACGGTGGTCTGGCTGGTTACGGTGCCGGACAGTGTGCCGGCGGTCATGGCGAGCGAGCTCAGACCGGAGTTGAGCTGGGGGAGCGCACCGGAATTCAACGTGTTGCGGGCATCTCCCATGCTTTTCAGCGAATTTTGCGTGCTGGTGTTGAAGTCGGTGGCGAGTTTGGACACGCTGTCGGACGTGGATTGTGTGTTCTCGCTCAACGTTTTGAGGTCGTTGAGCGTGCCAGCGGCCGTGTTGTTGGTGTCTTCGAGCTTCTTGATGATGTCTTGGTACTGTGCGTTGTCGCTGACGTTCTTGAGCTTCTCGATGAGCCGGGCGTTGCTGTCGGTCACGCTTTGCATGTTGCTGACGGCCTGCTGTGCGGTGCCGCTTGCGGACGAGACGGCCGTGGTCACCTTGTTGATGCTGGTGGTGGTGTCGCTGGCGGCCTGCGAAATCAGGCCGGAACCGTTCTCCAAAGCGGTGTTGGCGTTGGACGTGAAGGTATTGAGGCCGTTTTGTGCGGTGCCGATGGCGGTGGCGGTGTTCGCCAGTCCCTTGCCCGCGCTTGCTGCGGCCAGCTGCACGTCGTTCATTGCCTGACGGGCGGATTGCGTTTGTTGCGGCACGTTGGCGAGCTGTGCGTCAAGATCTTCGATGGTGGAGCGGATGAGGCTTACGTTCTTCTGGGTTTTGTCGAGTTCTGCTGTGGTCTCGTTGACGAAGGAGTTGGTTTTGCCGTTGATGGTGTCATTCGCGGAGTTCACGGCTTTAGTGAGTACTTCGCTGACGGTGGAGACGAAGGTGTTGTTGACGGTACGATCAACGGTGGTCGCGCCTTGGTCGGTGATTTTCGGGGAGATCGGGCTCGATTTTTCGTTGACATAGTATTCCAGCGTCGGCCGGTTCTTGCTGTCGGTCACGACGTTGGCGAGATCCTCGCTGAAATCGGAGGGGATGATGATCGCCGCATAGCAGTCGCCGGACTGTACCGCTTCCATCGCTTCGGCCTTGCCCATGAATTCCCAGCCAAGCTGGTCGTTGTCTTTCAGCGTGTCTTCGATCTGGTCGCCGAGGTTCATTTTGCCGAGCAGGGCGTTGTCGGTGCCTTTGTCGACGTTGGCCACGGCAACTTTGATGCCTTGGGTATTGCCATACGGATTCCAGAATCCGTAGATGTTGAACCATGCGTACAGCGGCGGAATGATGGTTATGCCGATCATGATGACCCAGGCGGCAGGTACGGTGACGAGTCGTTTGAGGTCACGACGCAGAATCTGCAGTACGTTGCGCATTGTCTCCCCAGTCCAATGGATGTTCGACCGTGTTCGCGCGTAGCGATACGTTATTCGTAGCGCTACGCCTCCCGTATCGTAATACCCGCTCTCGGACAAATTTGGGCACAGGCGTAAATGCGCTCCGTCCATGACTGAAATAAACACGACAAACCGCGGCAGGACTGTGAATCTTGCTGTTGGAGACCGCGCAACTTGCCTTCTGTGTCTGCGCAAGTCGAGTCTGCTGTCTGCACATCTTGTGATTGCGGGATGACATGTGACTTGCGCAGGCAGGAATCGCAGGTTGTGCGCGTTGCGCGCAAACAATCATCTCGTGTAGCGCACTGCGATTGGGTTTTGGTAGCGTTGTTCTGGGAAGGACGGACAAGCATGAGCAAGATTGAAGATGTGAGCGAGGCCATCGCCGACGAAACCGAAATCGCAGCAATCGAAGAGGCCGGCATCATTGCGCAATCGCAATCGGCGGAAGATGACGGCAATCCTGCTGACCGCAGGCTGCCGCTGATTGCACGTATTTACGGCATCGTCATGTTGATCGAAGGCGTGGTGACGTTGCCGATCATCGTGATTTCCTGCCTGTATGCAGTCCACGCCGCGCTTTCCGGCAAACTGGCGTTTGGCGCACTGAATCTCACCACTATTCTGTCGGTTATTCATGCTGCAGTGCTGCTGGTCTCCACCGCATGCCTTGCGATTTTCGGCATGCTGCTGATTCTCAACAAGCGTCGGCATATCGCGCAATGGACGTATCTGATGATTCCGCTCACGCTTGCGGAAGGCCTATTGTCGTTGTCGTTGCAGGGTTTGGGCGTGAATCTGATCAGTCCGACCGTGCAGCTGCTCGTATTGGTTGCGTTGCATATCACGGCTGATCCGTCGCTGCGCGAGGAGCGACGTTTGCAGTTCGCGCTTCGTCGTTTGGATGCGCGCAGCGAGTATGAGACGGCTGTTTCGAAGGGTATGGCCGGCCGTGATCTGACCGGCAAGGGCTATATTTCGCTTGATTTCTTCAACCTGTTTTGGCTGTTTGTGGTCGGATGCGTGTTCGGTTTGGTAGTGGAGACGCTATACCACTATGTGCTGTTCGGCGAATGGCAGGATCGCGCCGGATTTTTGTGGGGGCCGTTCTCGCCGATCTACGGCTTTGGCGCGGTGATCCTGACGGTATTGCTCAACCACTTGTGGCGGTCGAATTGGATGCTGATCTTCTGCGCCAGCGCGGTGATTGGCGGCGCGTTCGAATATTTCACCAGCTGGTTCATGGAGGTTGCGTTCGGTATTCGCGCGTGGGATTACACGGGTCAATGGCTGTCGATTGATGGGCGCACATCCGGCAAATACATGTTTTTCTGGGGAATACTCGGCTTGGTGTGGGTGAAGCTGATTCTGCCGCATTTGCTTGCGATGATTCAGCGTATTCCGTGGAAGATTCGCTATACGTTGACGGCGGTGTGTTTCGCGCTGATTTTCGTTGACGGCGTGATGACGTTGATGGCGCTGGATTCCTGGTATTCGCGTATGGCGGGTATTGCGCAGGATTCGCCCGTTTCGCAATTCTTCGCCACGTATTTCGACGACGACTTCATGGCCAATCGGTTCCAGACCATGACGCTCGACCCGTCCACGGCCAGCCGCATGTAGTGTCTGACTGTTTTATGGATGACTGCTTTATGGGCTAGATGGCGAAGCTTTGTGGAAGAACGTGTATGGTGCGTCCGCTATTGGTTGCGCCGTGCACGGCTGCATGTGACCTGTGCCCGCACTGCCTTTGTGGACTCGGTGCCCTGCGACTTCTACGCGCTTAGGCGGCGAAGCTTTGCGCGAGCTGGCGGATGAGATCCGGCCTATGTCCACTCCATGAGGAGTTCGGTGAGATGACGACCGGAATCTGCTTGAAGCCAGCGTTTTTGATCTGTTCGAAGGTGGACGGGTTCTTCGTCAGATCAACGGTGTCGTAACGCACGCCCAGCTTTGCGAGCTCTTGTTCGGTGGCTTCGCATTGCGGGTTGCTCGGATTGGTGAAGACGGTCACGGTCATTCGATTTCCTCCCTATGCAAAAATGGCTTCCGTCGTTTGCGAAAGCCGTGTCGGCCACGTTCTTCGGTTATGCTCGCTTACGCAAGCCACTATCTAGCATACACACTACAGGTAGTGGTGTGTCGTGAGTTTCCTCACTGTATATAGTGGGGAATTCCCCAGAATTCCCCAAAATACGAACGTTTGTTCGAATATGTCTAGTGTACCCCAAACCACGGAATTCACGTCCAAGCGCATGTCGAAACTGCTTCTAGTGCTGTTTCTAATGCTGTTGGATGGGCGCAAGATGCGTTTCGGGAGGTCGTGAAATGACATCGAGTCTGCGATGCCTGTAGCGGTGAATGTGTTGAATAAATGTTGAATCGGACCATTTGATCCATTAGGCTGCAAAAACAAGAAAGCCTCGGAAACCGTTGAAAACATTGACTTCCGAGACTTTTCGCATGTGCCCCCCGTGGGATTCGAACCCACAACCCACGACTTAAAAGGACGCTGCTCTAACCGTTGAGCTAGAGGGGCAACAAGGAGACAGTATACAGCATATTTACGCAAAACGCCACACGAATCAGCTGTAAGTAACAAAAAACGTGGATTATCACCAAGTCATCGCCGAATCATCATCGAATTCTCGCGAATCGCAGCGTCATTTCTGCATATCTGCTCGTACAGTGGAACGCATGTCATGTACCACGATTCTCGTAGGCAAGAAAGCCAGCTACGACGGCTCCACCATCATCGCACGCGACGATGATTCCGGTTCCGGCCGTTACGACCCCAAGAAATTCATTGCGGTAGCACCGCAAGACCAGCCGAGACATTACCGCAGTGTGCTCAGTCATGTCGAAATTGACCTTCCCGACAATCCATGCCGATACAGCATTGTGCCGAACGTGCTGCCGAATCGCGGAATTCTCGCGGAAGCGGGCGTCAACGAGCACAATGTGGCGATGAGCGCCACTGAAACCATCGCAGTCAACGAGCGCGTGCTAGCCGCTGATCCGCTCGTTGAACTGCAACCGGCGAACGAAGCCGCTGATACCCCTGAAATTCCGGGCGGAATCGGAGAGGAAGACATCATCACCCTCGTGCTGCCTTACGTAACCACGGCGCGCGAAGGCGTCGCACGTCTCGCCGAACTGCTTGAAACATACGGCACCTACGAATCGAACGGCGTGATTATTTCGGATGTGGACGAGATCTGGTACGTCGAGACCATCGGCGGCCACCATTGGATCGCCCGCCG
>OODH01001786.1_pt1 | contig 11794 bp, 9 predicted proteins | sample 1671391 | NCBI WGS metagenome assembly OODH01 (sample SAMN06348152, study PRJEB24527) | human gut metagenome | biome: human gut; feature: ankylosing spondylitis patient; material: feces | host: Homo sapiens | place: China | collected 2015-10 | reverse complement strand
TGCTGGGCAAGAAATATTACGACCATACCAGTTATTACCGGCAGATAGACGTGCCGGAGCCGGGACGTAATTTCTCTCTGCTGATAGGATTTGATTTTTAAATAATAATTCATTAACAAATAATGGAAAGGCATGCGAGTACATCCAAGTGCCTTCCCTCTAAAAACAAAGAAGATTATGAAATACAAATATTATTCTTTATTCATATTTTTGATTTGTCTGTCCTGGATTGTTATAGCTTGTAGTAACAACATTGATTATACTTATAAGGGACGCAATTATATACAAATGAGTACTTCCGATGATCCTGCACTTTCGGAAAGTGATGAACGTGCAATTACTGTTGATGTACTTCTGGCTACTTCCGTAGAAAATGATGCTGTAATTAATTTCGAATTGTTGGATAATGCAGATGATATTTTGCGCTTGGAAAATGGGGCAGTACAAATAAAGGCGGGAGAGAAGACGGCGCGTTTCAAGGTACTTTCCAATCGTCAGAGTTTGCTGAATAACCAAAGGATGATAACTTTAAAGGTAAAGGATTATACAGACGAACGTATGCAACCATGGAATGAATTGAAACTGACTGTAAGGCCAAATCCAACCTTGCCGGACTTGACCGAACAACAGATTGAGTTTGTTCATGGCTATATGGAGAAGTACAGGCTTAATCTTAATCGCTTTATGGGTGAAGTAAGCTGTCGCGTAGAGGTGACTTTCCCAGCAGATGAGGTTGGAGTATTTAGTGATACGGAGACTCGCTCCTTTGAAGGAAAGAGTATGATAACATTGAGTGAGAATGCTACTGCAGATCGTCCGATACTTAAGATGATTGATAATCCAATGGGAATAACTTCATTTTTGTGGGAAATATACAGAAAAGAAACGGTGGAGAATGAATTTTGGATTTTTGAAGGAAGTAAATATGTCTCTATGATGGAGGCGATTGGCTATGACATGAGTAAGGAAGTATTTAGTGTAGTTCTTGATAATTTGGAATTATTGCCGGATGAAGGTACTTTTTCATTCGTAGGCCCGACTTTAAATCTTTGGGATGAAGAAATAGAATCATTGCCTTTTGAATATTCTTTTACCGCTTGGGAGCGTTGGAAGAAAATGGCTGACGAAGGTGGTACGATTTTAGTTCAGGAGGGAGATAATATGGTGGAAGCGAGTGTTAGTGATTTGATAGAGGAAGGAATAACTTTAAATCCAGTTTGTTTAGTGTATTCGTCTATTGATGAAGACAATTGGGAGAATGAACCTTCAGACTGGATTGAACCGAAAGGAATGTTTAATGAGAAAACCTTTAGTTTTCAATTCCCTTGGGATCATGTTAATTCGTTAGGGTATACTCAGATTCGCGTGACTTATACATTAAATGAATAAATATAATATATAAAACGACCATTCATGTTTAAGCAGACAAAGTTTAAAGTTTTTCTATTCTTGGCAGTTCTATTAGGAGGACTTCCCGTGAATATGCTTGCACAACAGAAAGCTTCTCATTTGGAGAAAAAAGTAAATTTACCTCCTAATACAGTTGAAGGGACCTTGGCTAATGGGTTACATTATTTAATCCTTCCTAACGAGGCGCCGATTCACACAACAGAATTCCGGTTAGTGATGCGTATCGGTTCTGTTCAAGAGTCGGAAGAGCAAAAAGGAGCCGCCCATTTTCTGGAGCATATGTCGTTTGCCGGTAGTAAACATTTTCCTGGCAGGGGAATGGTAGACTATCTGGAAACTTTGGGCATGAAGTTTGGACGTGATATAAATGCGGTAACCGGATATGATCGTACGATCTTTATGTTGACAGTGCCTATGGATAAAACTGACCATAAAGTTAGTAGCAAAACTTTATTGATTTTGAAAGATTGGCTGAGCGGAATCACTTTCGAAGAAGAGCGGACGAAGAAGGAACGGGGCGTTATTTTGGAAGAATTGCGCGGATATGACTTGGGGGATGATTTTTATGCATTAAAAATCGGAAAGAACCATTTCACGGAGCGTATGCCGTTGGGAAGTTCCGAGGATATTCGTAGTATTGACCGTAAGACGTTGATTGAATTCTATAAAAAATGGTATTCTCCGCAGATGGCTACCGTAGTTGTGGTTGGTAATGTAGATCCGGAATCTATTGAAAAACAAATCAAGGAAATGTTTTCATCTATTCCTCGTAAAGAAGTCAAAGGCTATCGTACTTATCCATTGACTTATGACCCGGGAGTTGAGTTATATGAAATTGGGGATGATCTGGAGCGTAGTTCAGAGTTGGAGCTGATGATTCCTCATCCTTGTGTGATTGGTAATACAATCGGCAGTATTTATCAGAAGGAACTCGGATCTTTATTGATACGTGCTATCAGTAACCGGTTGAAATACCAGAATATCCGGTGCAATGTTTCTGATGCATGGTTTCTTTCTGATAAGAATCATTTTGTTTTTGCTTTTTCCGGGGTAGATAAGGCAAATCTCTTGCAACAAGTATCCGAACTGTCTAATGAAATGGAGTCTATTCAGAAAAACGGCTTTAAGCAGGAAGAAGTGGAGGATGCTATTGATGAGCATCTGAGGCGTTTGAAAGTAGATAACTCAACTCAATTATCTTCTAAATGGTGTGATGATTTTGTTGATTATGTGATATCCGACGACCGTTATATTCAGTCAGATAGTGAAATGAAACAGTTGGCGGACAAGATACGGGCGACTGATAGCGCTACTTTGCAACAACTTTTGCGTGAGTGGCTTTCATACAAAGATCAAACCTTATTGGTGGCTTATCGTAATAATGCAGGTAAACAAAATTCTCTTAAAAAAGAAGAAGTTGTTCAGGCATGGGATGAAGGTATTAAGAACCCGTTGAAAGATTTTACGTATGTACGTAAAGATGTGAAAGAAGAAAGAGTAGTGACACCTGCTTGCCTGGTTGAGAGTTATCCTTTTAAGGCCTCAGATATAGTTAGTGAGAAGAAATACGCAGACCTTAACATAACAGAAGTAATTCTGAAAAATGACTTACGTATTCTTCTCCGTCCGACAAATGATGAAAGTCAATCCATTTTTGTGACAGCTTTTGGAAGAGGAGGGACAGCAGATTTATCAGATAAAGATTATCCTTTATATGAAGGGACAGGAGGTTATATGGAAATGGGAGGGGTAGCTTGTATTCCTTATGATACTCTATCTTCTTTTATGCAACAGGAAGAAATATCTATGAATATTGCTATCAGTAATTATTGGCATGATATTATGGGAATGTCTCCTGCTGCCAAAGCACGAGAACTCTTTAATTTGATGTACGAGAAGATGTGTCGTCCGGAGCTTTGCTATGAGGATTTTGATGAGATTCGTAAAGATGAAATGGAGCGTTTCGGGAAGGAAAGTGTATTGGAACAAATGATGAAACGTGCTTCTGATCGTATGTTGACAAACCGCCTGGATTCTCTAATGGGAAATACGGTACCTCGTCCGGCTCTAACAAAAATGGATCTGGAAAGATTGGATCTGGATAAGATTGCAGATTATTATTGTTCATTATACAGCAATCCGTCGCAAATGACATTCGTAGTAACAGGAAAGTTTGATACGGATAGCATCAAAGAATTGTTAACTGCGACGTTCGGACGTATGCCGAAAGTAAATACAGTGTCTTATCCCAACAAAGCGTTTAAGCTCCCTAAGAAAACTTACATAGAAGAATTTCCGAATGATAATGATACGCAGACTATCTTTGATTATGTTTTCTGTGGAAATTATCAGCCTTCCTTGAAAAATAGCCTTACACTGAAATTGATGCGTGATATCTTGCAAAACCGCTTGTTAAGTGTTTTGCGTGAAGGAGAGAATATAGTCTATTCTCCATACGCTTCTTTATTTTATAATGGGCTGCCACAACAAGTCTTTTATTTTGATTTGTCGGCCTCTGTTGATTTCGTAAATACGAAGAAGGTGGAGGAGCTTATAAAGCAGATTATAAATGAGCTTCGTACAAGTAAAGTGAGCGAAGAGGAATTGGAAACTTTGAAAAAGTCTTTTTGGGTTACAAAACGAAAAGTGCTTTCGGATGAGGCTTCTGCCGAATGGCGTACTAATCTTGTGAATTTGCTGAAGAATGGTGAGTCTGTCGCTGATTTTGAGCGATATGAACAATGTCTCAATAGCATATCCACTGTGGATATTCAGAAAGCATTTAAGCATTTTACGAATCCCGATAAATTTGTATTGTTATATATTGGAAAACATCAAAAATATGAATAATTTATTTTTCTCAAGATTTTGTGGGTTATTGCTTTTGTGTTCTATAGGAGTAGCGGCCTTTGCTCAGAAAGGATACAAGAGAGCATATACATTGTTTAATGCCGAAGGCAAGGAGATAGGCTATGATGAGCTTATTGAAGCGTTGGCACAACCGGATGTCGTGTTTATAGGCGAGATTCATAATTGTTGTATTACTCATTGGCTGGAATATGAAATAACCCGTTCGCTATATGCTATTCATAAGGAAAAACTGATGTTGGGAGCTGAAATGCTTGAGGCGGATAATCAGCTGATTTTGGATGAATACATGAGTCGCGCGATTTCTTATGACAGATTTGAGGCAGAAGCCCGGTTGTGGGATAATTATAGTACGGATTATGCTCCATTTGTCTTTTTCGCAAAAGAGAATAAAATTCCATTTATTGCAACTAACGTACCACGACGCTATGCTAATGTTGTAAAAGATAATGGCTTACAGTATTTGGATTCATTATCTAATGAAGCAAAGCGATACTTGCCGCCTCTTCCTATTCAGTTTACCTACAAGGAAGAAGAAGGTGGTGCTTTTGCATTAATGCAGATGATGGGTAAGAGTAAAGGCAATCAGGAATATTTGGCACAGGCGCAAGCTATCAAAGATGCAACAATGGGCTGGTTTATAGCTCATAATATAAAGGATAAATTCCTGCATTTTAACGGGAACTACCATTCTGATTTTAAAGGAGGAATAATTCCTTATCTGCTTCAATATCGTCCGGGGACAACGATTAAAACTGTCTGTTCAGTCCGTCAGGAAAGTATAGACCAATTAGATGAAGAAAATAAAGGAAGAGCAGACTTTTATATTTGTGTTCCTGAAGATATGACCTCTACTTATTAGAGGTCATGCGTTGCATATATGGAATGACTCCTGCCAGTATGACAATTGCACCGATAAGAATAATAAGATACGGTGTACCGCTAATCAGGTCATCCATATTCTCCGCTTCGGGATATTTGATACTGAGATATACTGATAAGGAGTTATTTAATATATGCATGAATATACAAGGTATCAGACTACCCGTTTTATAATAAGTCCATGCCAACAGGATACCGATCAGAAATGCCGGAAGTATCTGTGCGGGATTTATATGAAAGGCACCGAATAGAAGTGCCGAAATAAGAATTGCTTTGGTCGGATTATATTGTTGGAGCAAAGCTTTGGTGATTGCTCCCCGGAACAATAATTCTTCAAGTACAGGGCCTACGATTGCTATTGCAAGAATCCCTCCCCAGCCGGATTGGAGGATATCGAAAGATTGCTCCATGATATTAGGTATCCAATCCAGCAAACTCATTAATGAAGAAACAACAAATCCACTGGTAAGGATTGCCACTGCACTACCTAAAAGATAAGGAGCGGACACAAGTGACCAGGTCTCTTTCTTTGTGCTGATGTAGCCGGCCTTCCACAGATAGATACCCATCATTATCTGACCGGCCAATTGCGCCGGAATCATAATTGTTTGTGTCAGAACAGCCTTATCTAAATTTCCTGTGGTTACTAACAAATAGATAGTACAAGGAATCATAATCAGGACAGGGGCAACAATTTGCGCAATGACAAGGTCTATTAATACAAGTTTGATAGCCGTCTTCATATTTTACTTTTTTATTTAGTAGCGAAGAAGCTGCATATAAACATAGCTAACATAGAAATTGCTATTACCACCAGAGAAATACTCATAAATGACTTTTGCATAAGAATCTATTTTAAGTTGTTATTCGGTTGATGTATTATTTTCTTGGTTCTTCCTGTTGGTTACTTCTTGCTTTGCTGGCAAGAAGAATCGCTTCGGTTTCTTCTGCATCTTTGTGGAGTTGGACTATTAGCTCGTCAATGCTGGAGAACTTCAGTTCAGGGCGTGTCCGTTTTACAAAAGTGAGCCGGATGAATTTATCATATATATTCGAGTGGAAGTGAAGGATATTCACTTCAATTGTTCGATTCGGACCATTGTCAATCGTCGGGCGGACACCTATATTTAGCATTCCCATGTATGTTTTCCCGTCAAACGTTACCCATACGGCATATACGCCATCGGCAGGAATAAGTTTATCCGGATCATCTACGCTTAAATTGGCAGTCGGAAAGCCGATCTTTCTGCCTACTTGGTAACCGCCTACAACAGTCCCGTCCAAAAAATATTCATATTTCAGGCAACGGGCTGCGATTTCCACTTCTCCTTCATGTAACAGTTTACGAATCAAAGACGAACTTACCGGAATGTTTCGGGTAGTTCCTATTTCTATGTCACTGGTATATGCCTGTGCACGAATTACCTCTATACCAATTTCTTTCCCGTAGCATACATAGTCCTCGAATCCTTCGCTGCGATTATGTCCGAAACGGTGGTCATAACCGATAACCAGACATTTCACCTGATAACGCTCTTTTAACAGTCGGTTCATAAATTCGCGGGCGGTTAACTGCGAAATGTCCGGGGTGAAATCGAGCATCAGGCAATAGTCTACACCAATGTCGGCAAGCAGACTAATTTTCTCTTTCGGAGTAGTCAGGAGTTCCGGCCGATAGGTTGCATTCATTACCTTACGGGGATGAACAGGGAAAGTGACCAATGCAGAACGTAGACCTTTGGCTGCGGCTATCTCTTTCACTTGTTGAATCAGATAGCGATGTCCTGCATGCACTCCGTCAAAGAAGCCTATGGTAGCTACACAGGGTTCTGGTTTTATAGCCGATATGTCACGTATAATCTGCATATCTATTAAATTATTTACTGTTGAAAAGATGACTCCAGTCTTCGCCGGCTTTTGCCGTATAAGTAGAGATTCCTAAGTCCTGTGCCGCTTTGCAGTTGATTTCGGAATCATCAATAAAAAGAGTCTCCTCCGGTTCGATGCCGGCATCATCCAATATTGCTTTAAAAATTTCCGGTTCGGGCTTGGCCATTTTCATTTCAAAAGAGAGATATGTTTTTTCAAAATAGTCCTCTACTTTGAAAGTACGGTAGGGGAATAGATTCTTACAAGTCCATTTCCAATGAATCTCGTTTGTATTACTCAACAAATAGACTACATATTTTTCGCGTAACTTCAGCAATAAATCAAGTTTGTGTGTTGGTATATCTACCAGAAAACTATTCCAGGCGGCATCAATTTGTTTGTCACTAACTACTTTACCTATCATTTCGCGAACGCCATTACGAAATTCTGCGGGAGTAATCAAGCCTTTCTCCTGCTGCATCAGGATTCCGTCCTGATTTGAGATGTCCAATAGTTCCTCCACGTTACGGAGCCCTAATTTCTGGAAGTTCTCGATACAACGTTGACGGTCGAGATTGATAAGTACACCGCCTAAATCAATAAGAAGGTTTTTAATTCCTTTACTTTTCATTTCTTTTTCTTTTGTGAATAATACGCTGAACAAGGCGAACAAGTTCTCCAACCCATAACACCATGGACGAAACGCCTATAATTAGAAGCCATGTCTGCCAGTCGAGTGGTTCCGTGCGGAATACAGCACCACCGAACTGTACAATAAGGAATTGTCCGACAAGAATGGCAAGCACAATTAATTCCATGCCATACGATTTGGAAAGTCCTTTGAATGCCGAGTCGGTAGTGCCGAACACACGTGCATTAAACAGGTTCCAGAATTGTAACATGACAAAGAAGGTGAAGAAAATAGTGAGGTTGTGTACATCCATACCTTTTGCACTGTGGTCGAAATAATAAATCATTCCGAGCAGTACGATGAGGAAGATAGAACCTACCCCTAATATGTTAGACCTCATTGCTTTGCTGATAATGAAATCAGTACTGCGACGAGGCTTTTCGAGCATAACAGTTTCGCTGGGCGGAATAGAAGCCAGGGCCAGCGCTGCGAAAGTATCCATAATCAAGTTTACCCACAACATCTGCGTCACAGTCAACGGAAGTTCCGTGCCGATAACGGAACCCAATAGAACGATAAGTAATGCAACGAAGTTGATCGTTAACTGGAAAACGATGAAACGCTGGATATTCTTATAAAGCGAACGTCCCCACATGACGGCGGTTCCGATACTGTTGAACGAATCATCAAGCAATGTAATATCACTGGCCTCTTTGGCTACAGAAGTTCCTGTACCCATTGATAAGCCGACTTGTGCATGGTTCAGAGCAGGCGCATCATTTGTTCCGTCTCCGGTTACGGCTACTACCGCTCCTTTTTGCTGGAGCAACTGCACAAGGCGTTGTTTGTCTGTAGGACGGGCACGCGACATAATTTTCAAATCCATTACCCTGTCAAGTGCTTCTTCGTCACTCAATTCAGCAAAAGCAACACCAGTGATACGATTCCGGTCGGTGTCGGTTTCCGGCTTCCAAAGACCTATCTGACGAGCAATCTCGGTTGCAGTCCCCGGAGTGTCGCCGGTCACAATCTTGATACCGATACCTGCCGACTGACATTTGGCTACGGCGGCAGGAACATCCGGACGAATCGGGTCAGAGATAGCAACCACTCCCAAGAAGTTCAAGTCGTTTGTCGAAACAAGTTCTACACAATCATTCGGCTCATTCTCCTCTACGATTTTGAAGGCGAAGCCCAGTGTGCGCATCGCCATATTCTGGTAATTCAGTAGTTGTGCTTCTACTGTTGAACGGTATTCCACGGCATCCACCCGTCTTCCGTCCAAGACAACTTCTTTACATTTGCCCAGAACAATTTCGGGAGCACCTTTTATATAGAGTATTTTCTTTCCGATTAATGGTGATTCTACAAGCGTAGCCATGAACTTGCGCTCCGTAGAGAAGGTGAGCTGGTCGAGAACACGGGCGTTCTCACGGAGTTTCAGGTAATTTCTTCCCTGACTATTGAGCCATAATAGTAAGGCCACTTCCGTCGGATTTCCTACTCCTTTCGGCTTTTCCCCGGCTTCTGTTTCCTCAAGGAAGGCGGTTGAATTAGCGCTGATTCCCTCTGCAATCAATGCACTGATATCATCATCGGACAGGTTACTGCCGTTTTTGATTCCATAGAAGTTTGGTTCGTGCACTTGCATCAGATTTTGCGTCAGCGTACCGGTTTTATCCGTACAGATGACAGTGATAGCACCCATTGTCTCGCAAGCGTGCATTTTCCGAACCAGGTTGTTGGTAGAAAGCATACGGCGCATATTTAGGGCCAGACTAAGAGTCACACTCATCGGCAATCCTTCGGGAACAGCAACAACAATCAGCGTAACAGCCATCATAAAGTATTTAAGTGTCCGTTCAAATACCGGAAGCCATTCGTGCCAGCCGTTTAATGCACCGAAATCAAAATATAGCAATACATCTTTTACGAAGAAGATAAGGAAAGCCAGGCCGGCAACAGTAAAACCAATTTTTCCGATTAGATTGGCTAATTTGGTCAACTGTATATTTAGTGGAGTCGGTTCAAGGTTTTCTTCCGTACTTTGGCGGGCCACTTTTCCTATTTCCGTTGCATCTCCTACGTGCAGAACGCGCATTGTGCCATGACCGTCGACTACCGTAGTGCCACGCATCACCAAATTAGAGGCGTAAGTCGCTTCTTCGTCAAAATCTGCTTCTATAATCGTCTTATTGATAACAGGTTCTCCGGTCAGGTTGGATTCGTTTACTTGCAAAGAGATAGCTTCCACCAATTCTCCGTCAGCCGGGATTTCTTCTCCGGTTTCCAAAATCACGATGTCGCCTACAACTATATCTTTGCGCGGAACTTCCTGTACGCGGCCGTTACGAATCACTTTAACTAGTGTTTCCTCATTAACGGCATTCAGTAAGTCGAATTTTTTGTTGGCATCATATTCAAAAAAGAAACCGATACCCGTAGCCAGCAAGATAGCGGCTATGATACCGATCGTTTCGGCGTACTCATTTTCGATAATGGAAATAATCAACGAAAAGACGGCTGCAACTAGCAGTACGCGTACGACCGGGTCCTCAAATTTCTCAAGATAAAGTTTCCATAAAGAAGGACGCTTGGGGGGTGTTAACAGGTTTATACCATTCTTTTCCCTGCTTTGTAGGACCTCACTGTCCGTAAGGCCTAAATGATTGTAATCATCTTTATTTGTACTCATGCAGATACATGCGTTTAGTTTGGACTGCAAAAATACAACATATAATTGTGATAAAATGTTTAATTAAAACTTTTTATGAAGTAGAATTTCTTACTGAGGTTTGCCGCATGAAAGATAAGGGAGGGTAAACCAGAAGGTAGAACCTTCTCCTTCAATGGAATCCGCTCCGATCTGGCCGCTCAATTTGCCTACAATCGTTTGTGAAATCGAAAGTCCCAGTCCTGCACCTTTTTGGTCTTTATTCAGTTTCACAAAACGCCCGAATACATTCGACAGTTTTTCTGCCGGTATGCCCGTACCCGTGTCTTTCACGTAGAAATATAGTTCAGTATCTTTAGCTTCATAACCGATACGGATATTTCCTTCCCGGGTAAATTTAATAGCGTTGCCCACGAAATTGGAAATGACCTGTGCCACCCGATTGCGGTCGGTCTGTATAAAGCAGGAAGAAAGTGAAGGCTCTGCTATTATCTGTACTTTTCCTCCGGCATCATTAATCCTCATTTGGAAAAGTCTTTGTAAATCGGATAGCAACAAATTAATATCTACCGTTGAATACACAAATTCTAAAGTGCCCGCTTCTATTTTTGACATATCAAGGATATCATTGACCGGAGTACGAATCTCATGGCTCATATTGGCCAGGAAGGCTGATTTTGCTATATCTGCATTTTCCGCTTTCTCTTTTGCCACTTTTAATTCCCTTTCTACTTGTTTCAAATGGGTAATATCATGTACGGTAAGCACCATATTTTCTTCTTCATTGAGGAGGAAATAAGAGCCGGAAATAACGGCTTCACAGGCTACCGTTTGATTTTCGGAAGTAACCATATTCAAAGTGGCTTCCAGATTAGTGAATCCTCTTCTTTGTTCGAAAGCCTGACGGATAGCCTGGCGTATAGGACAGGAGCCACAATAAACATGTGTACCGCAACCTCCCTCTGCCGATAATGCATTACGGCACTGCAACAAATCACCTACTCTTTTTTCTTCCGGTCCTTTTCGTGTTCCGGTCTGTTGGTAGTAATTCGTTTTCAGCACTTTGAAGTCGTTGTTTATTAACAGGATGAAGGCGTGTACATTTTTCAAGATAGCACTGGCAACATGGTTGGTATGTTCTAGTTTTCTGGATTCCCGAAATAACCGTTTCTGCATTCGAAGGCATTTCCTGCGCTCCCACAAAAAACTGATTAACAGGATTGCACATAAAATTATGAGGGTAGATAAAAGTGCTATTAACATGACATAATATTGTTGGTTCAGCTTGTTGAATACGGTTACAAAGATAGTTTTTTTCTTTCACTATAAAAAAGTGTTGAACAAATATCTTGTTATTTGTGTTATATTAATTAGAAAACCAATTAAAAATACGAACGTTATGAAGAAGTACATTTGCACGGTCTGTGAATATATTTACGACCCCGAACAAGGAGATCCGG
>OODH01001746.1_pt1 | contig 12034 bp, 6 predicted proteins | sample 1671391 | NCBI WGS metagenome assembly OODH01 (sample SAMN06348152, study PRJEB24527) | human gut metagenome | biome: human gut; feature: ankylosing spondylitis patient; material: feces | host: Homo sapiens | place: China | collected 2015-10 | reverse complement strand
AAGAGTTTTTCCAGAAGCTAGGAGTAGATTCGCTGATTTACCCGGAAATGCTGGCAGCCAAAGAAATTGTCACGGCTGTCAGACGCCCGTGGACTCGGCAATACTGGGAGTTGTTCGGAGGCGCTCTGATTCTGATCGGTGTAAAGGTGCGCGATAATTCCCGACTTGTGAACAAACATCTGTCCGAATTACTGAACGAACAGAAACTCTATCATATCGTTGCCATCAAACGGCAGAACGAGACCATTATTCCCCGTGGTACGGATCGTATAGAATCGGGAGATATCGTTTTTTTTACAACGACTAAAAGCCATATCGAAGACGTCCGGTTGCATGCGGGCAAGCGAGACCCCGAAGTAAAGAAAGTCATTATTATGGGAGGAAGCCGTATTGCGATCCGTACCTGCCAGTACCTTCCGAACAATATCCGTGTAAAAGTAATCGAGACTAACAAAGAAAAGAGTCACCGTATAGCTGAGGTTGTCCCTGGAAATGTCTTGATCATCAATGGAGACGGACGCGATACCGATCTGTTGATGCAGGAAGGGATCAAAGATGCACAGGCATTTATCGCACTGACGGATAATTCGAGTACGAACATCTTGGCTTGTCTGGCTGCTAAACGCGCCGGAGTATTCAAGACTATCGCCAAGATCGAAAATATCGACTACATACCTTTAGCGGAGAGCATGGACATCGGCTCGGTTATCAATAAGAAACTGATTGCTGCCAGCCATATCTACCAATTCCTGTTGGATGCAGACGTGTCGAACGTGAAGTGTTTAACTTTTGCCAATGCAGATGTGGCGGAACTTGTTGCCCGTCCCGATTCGAAAATTACCCGTAAGCAGGTAAAAGATCTGAATCTTCCGAAAGATTTGACGTTGGGCGGATTGATTCGTGACGGTGAGCCTATGATGATCAAGGGTGATACACATATCCAAGCTTATGACCACGTTGTGGTGTTCTGTTTGGATACGGCTATGCGTAAATTGGAGGACTACTTTAATTAATTGTCAATGGACAACTCAGGGTTGTCTCTTTTCTCTGTTCAATGTGTCAATTGTTAATAGCATATTATGCTGAACATTCGTTTTATAATTAAGATGTTAGGGATGATGTTCATCCTTGAGACGTTGTTTATGCTGGCTGCAACGGCAGTCGCTTTCTTATATGAAGGAAATGACTTCTATCCGCTTCTTCAGTCGAGTGGTATCATGTTCGGAACGGGAGTCCTTTTTATGCTGATCGGACTACGAGCCAATGAACATACGGCCGGGCGCAGGGAAGGGATGCTGACTGTTACATTGACTTGGGCTCTTTTCTCCCTTTTGGGGATGTTACCATTCTATTTAGGTGGCTATATAGATAATGTGACGGATGCTTATTTCGAAACGATGTCCGGTTTTACGACGACAGGCTCTACCATATTGACCGATATCGAAGCACTTCCGCACGGGATATTGTTTTGGCGGAGCCTTACGCAATGGCAGGGCGGTATTGGAATGATCGTGTTTACTGTAGCGCTGATGCCTATTATCGGAGGTGGGGCTACCCAGATGTTCAATGCCGAGACTCCGGGTATCACGCATGAACGGTTCCGCCCGCGTGTGACACAGGTGGCCAAGCGCCTTTGGGGTGTTTATATGTTCCTGACGATACTGTTGGTTGGCTTATTATGGGCAGGGCCGATGAATTTATACGACGCTATGAACCACGCACGAACGTTTCCGTCCGCGTGTTACCCAGGTGGCCAAGCGCCTGTGGGGAGTTTATTTGTTCCTGACCATTATCCTTATTGGTCTTTTATGGGCGGGTCCAATGGACTTGTATGACGCTGTCAATCATGCGCTCACTTGTATTTCTACAGGTGGCTATTCTACGAAAAATGCCAGTATCGCTTACTGGGACTCTGCCTATATCGAATATATAATTACGATTTTTATGTTTATCGGTGCGACCAATATTACTTTGATATATTTCTTTTTTAACGGTAGGCCCAAGAAGTTATTTGCGGATGAAGAAACACGCTGGTTTTTCTGGTTCGTACTGATTATTACGGCAATATCGACAGTCTGGATCATGTATAAAGGAATTGTGGACGATTTTGGTACAGCTTTTAGGCAAACGGTATTCCAGGTCGTGACATTAGTGTCTACATGTGGGTTTGCAACGGTCGATTATATTCCGTGGGGACCGTTTTTCTGGCTGTTAGCGCTAGTTCTGATGGTGGTATGTGGTTGTGCTGGCTCTACTTGTGGAGGTTTGAAAATGGGCCGTTTTGTGATTTTGACCAAGAACCTCTTTAATGAATTTAAGAAGCAGACGCATCCACATGCCATTATTCCGGTGCGAATGAACGGGCATGCTGTTTCTGGTGATATCGTCCACCGGGTATTGGCGTTCGCTTTTGCCTATATTGCTTTAATATTTGTCAGTTGTATGGTGCTGATGATCGATGGGGTAGGATTTGAGGAGACTATCGGGGCTACTATCTCTTCGATCAGTAACGTTGGACCGGGACTTGGTAGTCTGGGACCGGTCGGAAACTATGCTGATGTCCCGGCGGTATCGAAGTGGTTCTTGTCTTTTCTGATGATGGTCGGACGTTTGGAGATCTTTACGGTGTTGACAATCTTGTTGCCGGGGTTTTGGAAACAATAATACCAAAAAAGATAGTTCGGATATACGCTTTTGCCTAATTTTGCGTTATAATAGGTGCGAATCATAAAGACGTAAGATACATGATAGAATATATCAAGGGAGAGATAGTAGAACTGACACCGGCCAGGATGATCTTGGAATGTGCCGGAATCGGTTATGAACTGAATATCTCCTTGAATACATATACTTTTTATAATGGGAAACCGACCGGGAAGATTTACGTGTACGAAGTAATACGTGAAGATGCCCATTTGCTTTTTGGCTTTGCAGGAAAAGATGAGCGCGAACTGTTTCTGATGTTGACTTCCGTGTCGGGAGTCGGTCCCAATACTGCCCGGATGATCCTTTCTTCCCTGTCACCATCTGAATTGATCCGGGTGATTGCCGATAAGAACGAAACAGCTCTGACGTCAGTCAAAGGAATCGGATTGAAAACAGCTCAACGTATTCTAGTTGATCTCAAAAACAAGGTAAAGCCGATAGAGGGAATGACAGTGACAGGTGGCTCCTCTTCTGTCGCTGCCAGTGGTGCTGTCACAGAAGAAGCAGTGGCGGCATTGGTTATGCTTGGATTCCAGAAGGCCGCTTCGCAAAAGGCGGTTAACTCGATATTGAAAGGTTCGCCTGCACTGGCTGTCGAGCAGGTCATTAAAACAGCCCTAAGAATGCTTTAAGCAATGGATAATTGGCAATTGGCAATTTAGGAGAATTTGGAATTGTCGGTTGTCATTGTCTGTTGTCAATTGTCAATTAACATGAGAAGGACACTGAAATTTATACTCTGGATAACAATTCTACTGTTTGGTGCAGGTCTGTATTCTATGAATACGGATTTTCTGGCCTATGAGATGTCGTTGCCGGATACTGAACAGCCGGTCGTTCCGGATGATACGGTGCCGAAGGTGCGCACCCGCTTTCCGGTAGCCAAGACGGTCCCTGAAGAATATCAGGATCTTACCAAGCAGTCACCTGCTGACTTGAAGACGCCGGATAACGTGAAATCAGTGGTCGAATATGATATCAGAACCGGGACATATGTGGTCCGTACCAAGTTAGGTGATGCCGATCTGACTACTCCTATTTCGTTGACCCCTGAGGAATACCAGGATTATAGTTTCCAAAAATCCGTTCAATCCTACTATCGCCAGAAAAACGAGGAAGAATTTCAAAAGGCGGCTAATAAGCAGTTCAATTTAGCTGATATGCAGTTCAATATCGGTGCGGCGGAACGTATCTTTGGGCCGGGCGGTGTCCGGGTGAAAACGCAAGGTTCGGCTGAAGTGGAGCTAGGCTTGAAGCAGAATAAAACCAAAAATCCCTCTTTGCCGGAACGTGCTCGTAACCGTACCTTCTTTAATTTCGATGAGAATGTTCAATTGAATGTACAGGCATCGGTTGGCAGCAAAGTGAATTTCGATATGAACTATAATACCGAAACCTCTTTTGATTTCGACTCCAAAAAACTGAAATTAGCTTATACCGGGGAGGAAGATGAAATTATCAAGTCGCTGGAAGCCGGAAATGTAAGTATGACAACCAGTAACTCCCTAATCAACGGAGGAGCAGCCCTGTTCGGTATGAAAGCGGATCTCCAGTTCGGGAAGTTGCGAGTCAATGCGTTGTTTGCACAGCAGGAGTCGGAATCGAAAACGGTCAGTTCTAAAGGGGGCGTGCAGACAAAACCTTTCGAATTGACGATTGACCAGTATGACGAGAATCGTCACTTTTTCCTGTCACACTATTTTCGCGACCGCTATGATGAGGCGGTGAAGAACCTGAATACGATTTCCTCTCCCGTCACGATCAGCAAGGTGGAAGTTTGGGTGACAAACAAACGGGCTACTTATGACCAGGCGCGTAACGTGGTCGCTTTTGCCGATCTGGCCGAGCATGATAATATTTCGAATACGGCGGTCGTTTCTCCTTCGGGGGCGCTGTCTATCCCCTATAATAATACGAATACATTATATAATACCCTTAACCAACAATTTACCGGTGCTCGTGATATCAGCACGGTAAATCAGGCGTTGGGAGGAACTTTTGTTAACGGTACGGAGTATGAAGAAGTGGAAAGCGCTCGTTTGCTGGATGCGTCCGAATATACGGTCAATACGAAGTTGGGATATATCTCGCTGAAAACACAGTTGCAGGCAGATGAGGTATTGGCTGTCGCTTACAATTATACTTATTCGGATGGAAAGACTTATCAGGTTGGCGAGTTCTCGACTGACAACCCTTCATCGGCTGCCTCTTGCCTGTATGTGAAGTTGTTGAAAGGAATTACCATGTCGCCTGATATGCCTTTTTGGGACCTGATGATGAAAAATATCTATTCATTAGGAGCTTACTCTGTCCAAAAAGAGAAGTTCAAGTTGAATATTATGTATCAAAGCGATACAACCGGTACGTATGTCAACTATTTGCCGGAAGGGGCGATTGCCAACCAAATCTTGTTACGAGTGCTGAACCTAGATAGCTATGATTCCAACAATCAGCCGCATCCGGATGGTATATACGACTTTATTGAAGGTGTGACCGTCCTTGCCGATAATGGGAAAATTATTTTTCCAAGTGTGGAACCATTCGGCTCCTATCTGCGTAAAAAGATTAACAATGATGCGATTGCTGACAAATATGTATTCCAGGAACTCTACGACTCGACATTGACTGTCGCCAGACAGATTGCTGAAAAGAATAAGTTCAAACTGGAGGGGGAATACAAAGCCTCTTCGGGTGCCGAGATACAGTTGGGAGCTTCCAACGTAGCGCGAGGTTCAGTGAAAGTAACGGCTGGCGGAGCGATATTAACCGAGAATGTAGATTATACTGTTGACTATACTTCCGGCGTGGTGACGATCCTGAACGAAAGTATTATTTCTGCAGGCACGCCGGTCAGCGTCTCGCTGGAAAACCAGACAGCCTATAACATGCAGCGTAAGACCATGATGGGATTGGACTTGAACTATCAGTTCAACCCGAATCTGATGGTAGGCGCTACCATCATGCACATGTCCGAAATGCCGTTGACCACCAAGACGACGATGGGCGACGAAGCGATAAAGAATACGCTCTGGGGTGTCAATATGGCTTATAAGGGCGAGAGTCAGTGGCTTACCAATATGTTCGACAAGCTGCCGTTGCTGAACCTAAGCAAACCCAGCCAGATATCTTTTAATGCGGAGTTCGCTCATTTGATTGCCGGGCATTACGAAAACAAGAACACGGGGGGATATTCGTATCTGGATGACTTCGAGTCGACACAGAGCAATTTCGACCTCTCCGACCCTTATCCCTGGCAGTTGTCCAGTGTGCCTTATGACGATGGTACGCCCCAATTGTTCCCGGAAGCCGGGCTGACCAATAATATCGATTACGGGAAAAGTCGTGCTTTGCTTGCTTGGTACACGATCGACGGATTGTTCACGCGTAAAAATTCTTCTTTGCGTCCGAAATATATTACGACAAAAGATTTGTCCAACCATTATGTCCGTGCTATCGAGACGAGAGAGTTGTTCCCGCAACGGCAGCAAAGCATGAGTGAAAGTAATACGTTGACAGTTCTGAACATGGCTTACTATCCGCAGGAACGCGGACCGTATAACTTGGATGCCGATAATATTAATCCTGACGGAACATTGCAAAACCCGGAAAAGCGTTTCGGTGGAATGATGCGAAAGATAGACCAGAGTGACTTTGAGACGGCGAATGTCGAATATATCGAATTTTGGATGCTCGATCCGTTCATTTATGATCGTCAGACAACAGGGGGGGATCTGTATTTTAATTTGGGTGAGATATCGGAAGACATATTGAAGGATGAAAAGAAGTTCTTCGAAAACGGATTGCCAATCGATGGCGATACCTCTAAGGTCGATTATACTGTTTGGGGTAAGGTTCCAAAACAGCAGAGTACAGTTTATGCCTTCGACAATACGGCAGGTGCACGTCTGTTACAGGATGTCGGCCTGAACGGTTTATCCTCGGATGAAGAAAAGGAATATCCGGCTTACCAGGATTATCTGAATAAATTACGCCAGAAATTGAATGCGGTAACCCTAACCGAGATGGAGAACGATCCGTTACAGCTGTCCCCTTTCTTTGATCCGGCCGGTGACAAGTTCCACTATTTTCGTGGTTCGGACTATGATTCTCAGGAGGTGGATATCTTAACACGTTACAAACGCTATAATGGAACGGAAGGAAACTCGAAAGATATCAACGATTCGGGCGAGCGCTACAGCACTTCTTCCAAGACCGTGCCTGATGTAGAAGACATCAATCAGGACAATACTCTGAATAAAAATGAAAAATATTTCGAATACAAAGTCAGGATAACTCCGCAGGATACGGTTGTCGGTGAAAACTTCATTGCGGATAAACGTACTTCATCAGTAAGATTGGCGGATGGTACGACAGAATCCGTTACCTGGTATCAATTTAAGATTCCGGTAAAACAATATCAGCGTCGTGTGGGGGCAATCAATGATTTCAAGACGATTCGTTTCATGCGTATGTATATGACAGGATTTAAGGAATCGGTCGTGTTGCGCTTCGGTACTCTGCAATTGGTACGCGGAGAATGGCGATCCTACGAGCAGGATTTGTCCGATCCGAAGATGCCGCCCGCAGTGAAGGGTAAATTGGAAGTCTCGACTGTCAATATCGAGGAAAACAGTGACAGGGATCCGGTCAGCTATACATTGCCCCCGGGCGTCAGCCGTGTACTGGATCCAAGCCAGCCTCAGATTCGTCAGGAGAACGAACAGGCGCTTTCTTTAAAGATAACGGACCTTGCCGCTCAAGATGCACGTGCCGTGTATAAGAATACGAATTATGATTTGCGGCAGTATAAGCGCTTGCAACTGTTTACACATGCCGAGGCTCCGAAATTGGATGTAAACGATCTTGCAGATGGCGATCTCGCTGTTTTTATCCGCCTGGGATCGGACTATAAGAATAACTATTACGAATATGAAGTACCGTTGAAGTTGACTCCGCACGGGGAGTATAACTATAACAATTCGGAACACCAGAAAATCGTTTGGCCGGCAGAAAACATGTTGAATTTCCGTTTGGAGATTCTGACGGATCTGAAACTGGAGCGTAACCGGGAAAAACGATCCGGTACGAATGGAGTGTCTTTCCAGACTGTCTATTCTGGTAGGGATCCGGACAACGATGGCAATACGATCCGTGTCAAAGGTAATCCGAGTCTTTCCGAAGTGAAGACAGTCATGATCGGTGTGCGTAACGTGCGTAATAAGTTGAAGAGCGGGGAAGTTTGGGTGAACGAATTGCGCCTGACCGACTTCAATGAAGAAGGTGGATGGGCGGCCAATGCGAATTTGAATGTTGCGCTTTCCGACTTGGGAACGGTGAATGTGGGCGGACGTATCGAAACGGCTGGTTTCGGTGCTCTCGACCAGTCGTTGAACGAACGCCGGATGGAAGACTTCAAACAGTATAACGTGGCGACCTCTATCGAATTGGGTAAGCTGTTCCCGGAAAAGGCGCAAGTCAGTATCCCGTTCTATTATGCTTATTCGAAGGAAACATATGATCCAAAATACAATCCGCTGGATCAGGATGTCAAGTTGAAGGATGCTATCGACAAGGCGGAAACGAAAGCCGAGAAGGACTCGATTCGTAATTATTCTCAAGATAGGACGGTTATCAAGAGTGTTTCGTTTAATAATGTGCGTGTGAATATCAAGAGTAAGAACCCGATGCCTTACGATCCGGCAAACTTCACGCTCGGGTATTCGTACAGCATTAATGATAAGAAAAACCCGGAGACTGAATATGAAACGACAAAGGATTACCGTGCCAATTTCGCCTATAGCTATGTGCCTTATGTCAAGCCGATCAAGCCATTTGATAAGTTATTGAAGAAAAACAACGGCTATACGCGCTATGCCAAACAACTGGCGTTTAATGTGGCCCCGTCTATCAACTTCCAGACGGCCATGATGCGGAATTATTACGAAATAAAATTACGCGACCTGACAGGAGCGGCAACAGGTGTCCCCAACGATATACCAGTGACATTCAGCCAGAACTTCTATTGGGACCGTGCTTTCAGTTTGAACTGGGCTTTTACGAATAACCTGAACATAACGTTCAGTTCCGGTACGAATGCCCGTATCGAAGAACCGTATGTGCAGGTGAATAAGGAACTGAACCCGGACGGTTACCAGTTATGGAAAGATTCCGTGAAGAAGAGCATCGCTGACCTGGGAACCCCGATGAAGTATGACCAGCAGTTTATGGCGACCTGGCAGTTGCCGTTGCAGCTAATCCCGGTTCTGGATTGGACCAATGCTTCTTTGAGCTACAATGCTACTTACAACTGGGATCGTGGAGCGACGGTAAGCGAAGATATCGAGATGGGTAATACGATCAAGAACCAGCGTCAGTTCGATTTGCAGGCGAACTTGAACCTGTTATCTCTCTACAACAAAAACAAATATTTGAAGAAGATCAACCAGAAGTTTAACAATACCCGGACTACGGCTAAAAAAACGGAGAAGAAGAAAAAGCCGAAATTGGAAAAAGAAATTGTCTTGAGTCCGGACAGCGCTACGGTTGTCGAGCATGGTATGTTTACGAAAAAGGTGCAAATCACGGCCAGAAGAACGGACGGGCGTGTCTACAAAGTCAAGTTCAAGCCGATCAACTTCGCACAAGTTAAGATTTTGAACCAAGACACGGTGCGCTTGAAGTTGACGATCATACCGGGACCGGCCCCTACTGAGGATTTTCTTTACAAGGCGGTTGAACACAGTGCCCGCTTTTTGATGATGGTGCGCCGTTTCAATATTCAGTTTACGAACTCTGCCGGTATGATGCTGCCCGGTTTCCGTCCGGAGATCGGTGATATCTTTGGCCAGGGACGTTCTTCATTCGGACTTTCCCCGGGGATCGGTTTTGCGTTCGGTGACGTGCGTCGTAGCTATATAGACGAGGCATATGAAAAAGGCTGGCTGATTACGGATACCGAGAGAGACGTGAATGTCGCAGTCATGACCAGTACGAAAAATCTGAATATACGGGCGAACCTCGAACCGATCACTGGATTGAAGATCGACTTGACGGCTCTTCGCAACGATACGCGTAATACGGAAATACAATTTATGTATGAAGGTATGCCGGAGATTATGGGGGGAAACTTTACCATGACGACAATCGCGCTGGGAAGCGCATTCGGAGGCAGTGGCAATGCTATGAATAACTATTCTTCGAAAGCCTTTGACAAGTTGTTGGCAAACCGCGAGATCATTGCCCAACGTATCGAAAGCAAGTATTCCGGCTTGAAATATCCGGATGTGGGCTTTATCCATGATAAAGGCTTGGGAGGAATGCCTTATAATCCGGGAACAGATAATGTGAACGGCGTCAACCGGAATTCGGCGGATGTCCTGATTCCTGCATTTCTGGCCGCTTATACCGGTAAGGACCCGAAGAAGGTAGGCTTGACGGCTTTCCCTTCGTTGAAGAGCATGTTGCCTAACTGGCGCGTTACTTACGACGGCTTGATCAAGATTCCGGCTGTCAAGAAATATTTCAAGAGCTTGACGTTGAGTCACCAGTACCGTTGTTCTTATTCGGTAGGTGCTTTCACATCCTTCTTGAATTGGGTGGATGCCGGGCAGGACGGACTGGGATATATCCAGTCGATTCTGAACGATAACCCGACACCATCGTCTCCTTATTCGATTTCGTCTGTCAGCCTTACCGAAGCGTTTAGTCCTTTGTTGGGTGCAGATGCGACGCTGTTGAATAACGTGACGGTTCGGGCGGACTATTCGACTACCCGCAATTTAAGCCTGAACACGACATCCTACCAATTGGTCGAAGCACTTTCCAAGAAAGTGACGATCGGTTTGGGTTACAAATATGCCGAGTTCAACAAGGTTTTGAAGATGAAGAAAACGCGTGATTTCAGCAATGCAGTCGTTGATTCGTAAAATCGACACGCAACTGACGCAGGCTACTAGCGGTAACATCGCAAAGACAATCTCCTTCTCGGCTGATTACGGTTTGAGCCGTGCGTTGACGGTCCGTGCATTCTATGATATTCAGATCAATGAACCGTTGATATCGAGTGCATCTTATCCGACTTCAAACTCAAACTACGGTATCAGTTTGCGGTTCTCTCTTGCACAATAATCCAGTTTCTCTATCACTCTATCACACTTTGTTTTGTAAGCATTGACAAACATGGTGTGCAAGGAGTGATACATACCGGATTCCTGTATCACACTTGTATCACTACCTGCCGTTGAAACGGGTAGCCGGTATTGTTTATAAAAACGCAGGGAACCGTGCCGATATACATCTGTGTGGAGATAGTTTCATCAACATAAAGGTACTTTTTTACTAAAACAAGTAGGAAAAGAACGAAAAGCAAGCAGAAAAGTTTGGAAACATGCCCATCTTCTGCCTTTCTACACCCGGATGTTACCGCTCTCCACACCCGGATGTCCGGAATGGCTACACCCGGATGTCCGGAACTCGTACTTCTTACCAATCAATCTTTTGAATACCTTTGCTTTGGAGGAAAGTATTCGCCTTGCTGAAGTGTTTGCAGCCGAAGAAACCATGGTCAGCAGAGCGTGGAGACGGATGCACGGTTGTCAGCACCAAGTGTTTATGGGTGTCGATAAGGGCGATCTTCTCTTTTGCATAACTTCCCCACAGCATGAATACCAGATTCTCACGTCCATCGCTCAATTTCTTTATCACTGCATCTGTAAAAGTTTCCCATCCCATATTCCGATGTGAGCCGGTTTCGTGAGCCCGTACAGTCAGGACCGAGTTCATAGGAAACACGCCTTGCTCTACCCAACGGTCCAGATTGCCGGATGTGGGGATCGGTTTGCCTAAGTCTTGGTGTATTTCTTTGAATATGTTGGCCAGTGATCCAGGAATGGGAACTCCTTGCGGGACGGAGAAGCAGACTCCGTAGTATTGCCCCGGATTGGGATAAGGGTCTTGTCCAAGTATAACAACCTTCACTTTCTCGAATGGACAGGCATTAAAAATATGGAAGATCTGGTGTCCGGGAGGAAGCACATGGGCGCTTCTGTATTCGTTCTTGACAAATGTGACCAACTGCTCAAAGTATGGTTTATCAAATTCTTCCTGAAGGCGTTTTCGCCAGCTTTCTTCTATTTTGACATTCATGGCATAGCATGTTAATTGGGACAATGCAAAAGTATATAATTTACAAGAGATTATCAAGAAGACAACAAAGATACGACGGATATCTTATCCGGATATTGACTTAATTCTACAATAAATGTGTATAGTCACAAACTCCCTGAAAATATTTCAGAATAAACGCAAACTTATCTTTCAAAGAGATTCA
>OODH01001735.1_pt1 | contig 12106 bp, 10 predicted proteins | sample 1671391 | NCBI WGS metagenome assembly OODH01 (sample SAMN06348152, study PRJEB24527) | human gut metagenome | biome: human gut; feature: ankylosing spondylitis patient; material: feces | host: Homo sapiens | place: China | collected 2015-10 | reverse complement strand
AAAAAAAGAAAGATTCTGATTATTGCTGTAGCGGTAATTGCGGCAGCAGCGGTTTTGGCATCTGCGGCATTTTTGACAAAAGGTTCTATGATGCAGGCAAATTCGGAAAATCATATCAATCCAACAGAGCTTGCTTATACTACCGATGAAGGCATCGGTTTGGCAAATGGAAATCAGACTGTTGAGCTTTATGAAAACGCGGCAGAAGAGGAAAGCGACCGTGAAGAAATCAATGAGATGTTCTCCTATTCCACACCGTATATTGGAAAACAAAACTATGTGGAGATGGAAAACGGGGATACCATTTATCTGCCGCTCAACATCACATCCACCGAAGAGATGACAGGCAAACTTTGCCTGAAAACTGCTGCGGGAGAAGAAAGTGTGCTGGATGAAAATGCGGCAATCATCTACTGCCACAGCAAAAATGCAGTTTATTACAACAAGCTGGAAGACGATAAACTGGTGCAGGTTCAGTATAAGAACGGAACCCTGACCCCTGTTTCCGAAATTGTCGGCGAAGAAAATATTGTGGTAGTTTCTGCATCGGATGATGACAGCCTCCTTCAGGTATTGCAGCTGGATGAAGACCAGAACGCAGTTGCCGGCGGTTATTACTATAACGGAAAACTGCACCTTCTGGATACCAAGTATACAGTTGCAAATGTTTCCAAGCAGGGAGATGCAGTATATCTGATCACCAGTGAATCGGAAACCTCTCTGGTAGACCTCTATCGCGTTTCCAATCTGGAAACCGAAGAGACAGAGCTGATTGGAAGCGGCATTTCGGAGATTGCGTTTTATGATAACGGTTCGATGACCTTCCTTGCTGACTGTGATGCATCACAGAACCAGTACAATCCGGTTGGAAGTGTATATTGGTACGATGGCAGCACCAAGACCGCAGAAAAGGCAGCGGACAATGCAGTTGCACTGCTGGAAACTTCCCTGCGTTCAAATGGATGGATGAATGAAAACGGCAGAGATATGAGCACCAGCGAGATGGCACAGCAGATTGCATGGGATGAGCCGCTTTATGAAGGTCAGGTACACTATATCGATGCACAGGGTAATCTCTGTGTTTCCTCTGCACAGGCAGCGACTATTGGAGAAAGCGGCATGCAGGGAATTACGATCTGCGAAGATTTCTATGATGTAGATAACTACACCATGCAGTCGGACATTACCTTTGCAACAGCAACACAGACTGCACTTACCTGGAGCAGAGGAGCAGATCTCTACCGCTATAATCTGGGCAGCATGGAACAGCCACAGATGATTCCGCTCAATGAATCGGTAGAAGAAAAAGCACAGGAAGTAACCGCACAGGTCGGCTATATTACCATTGGCAGCGGTGATATTCTGGAAGAGACCAATCAGACTCTGGTTCTCAAGAAATTCTCGGATGAAAGCAGTGTAACCGTACTGGAAAATGTGGGAACTCTGACCCTGGCAGGATTGGACAATGCTGGAACCCATATCTATTTTACTTCCGAGGATGGCAGCCTTTACAGCAAATCGCTGGAAAACAGAAGCAATCCAAAGCGCATTGACTCTGATGTAGTACAGGCAACCGCAACCAGTGAAGGACTTTATTATCTGGTCAGCGTGGAAAATACACAGGAAGAGATGACTGTGGGAGAATCCGGCGAACAGAGTGCCCCAGAAGAGCAGTATAATCTGATGTTCCTCCAGTATGGTCAGAGCAAGGGTGAGCTGATCAAAGAGGATGTCAACAGCATCATGGCGGTAAACGTACAGAAATAACAGACCTAAATCACCTCCCGGCGGCAACAGGGAGGTGATTTTTTCACAGGAGGAAAACAGGAGCATGGAAAACCTTGGAATCTATATCCATATCCCATTTTGTATTGCAAAATGTCCGTACTGCGATTTTTATTCGGTTACCTTTCAGGAGCAGACCGCAGACGATTACTGCAAGCAGATGATCCGGGCATTGAGCAATGCTCCAGGGCAGGGCAGAAAGGTAGACAGTGTCTATTTTGGCGGAGGAACACCGGTACTGTTGGGAGAGCGGCTGGTTCGTATTTTAAATGCAGTCAGAGAGCACTTTGAGCTGACAGAGGACTGTGAGGTTACACTGGAAGCAAATCCGGCAGCAATGAGTTTTTCTCAGCTTCAGACACTGTATCAGGGCGGATTTAACCGCATTTCGATGGGAGTGCAGTCTGCATCGGACACAGAACTTGCGCGCCTTGGCAGGCTGCACAGTTTCGAGCAGGCAAAACAGAGTGTTATGATGGCACAACAGGCAGGATTTGAGAATGTATCGGTCGACCTGATGTTAGGAACACCGGGACAGAACGAGCAATCGGTGGATCATTAGATCGGAAGATTGAGCCGGGCACCCCATTCGCCAGACAGCACATCGAAAAGGTCTGCCCGGATGAGGAAACCAGTGCCGACCTTTATCTGCATACTATCGAGCAGATGGAACGGCATGGATTTTTGCAGTATGAGGTTTCAAATTTTGCAAAGCCGGGATTTGAAAGCCGCCACAACTTAAAATATTGGAACTGCGAGGAATATTTAGGGATAGGTCCGGCAGCGCATTCCTTTCTGGATGGAAAGAGATTTTATTTTGAGCGGGATTTGAAAGGATTTTTGCAGGCGGAGAATGTTTGGGAGCTGACAAAATCGGACGGAGAAGGCGGCGATTTGTTTGAATATCTGATGCTGCGCCTGCGCCTTGTAAAAGGGGTAAAACTGTCCGAATTGCATGACCGATTTGGCGAATGGACACAGCCAATTGCAGAGCGCGCAGCTTTTCTGCAAAAACATGGACTGCTTTTATTTGACGGAGAAAGGATCTCGCTTACTCCAAAAGGCTTTTTAATTTCCAACAGCATCATCGTCGATCTTTTGGAATATTGTTAGATTATGATTGGAATTTTATGGGGGACACTTGTGCAGTATATATGATTGTGCTACAATGGGTGGAAAGGGAACAATTGTAAAGTGTTGAGGGAGGAATTATCTATGAAAATTCTGGTTCTGGACGGATTTGCATTAAATCCCGGGGATCTGAGTTGGAAAGGAATAAAAGAGCTGGGCACCCTGGTTGTCTATGACCGTACCGAACAGGCAAGAATTATCAGCCGAATCGGTGATGCGGACGTGGTTGTAGTCAATAAATGCCCAATTTCCAGAGAGACGATTGAGGCGTGTCCAAACTTAAAACTGATCTGCGTAACTGCAACCGGTTATAATACCATTGACCTTGAGGCAGCAAAGGAAAAAGGAATCGTTGTCTGCAATGTTCCAACCTATGCAACCGAGTCGGTAACACAGCATGTATTTGCAATGCTGTTTGCGATTACCAACCGCATCTATGAACATGCTCAGTCTGTTAAGATGGGAGAATGGCAGAAAGCACCTGACTTTTCCTACCGCAAGACACCGATCTTTGAAATTGCAAACCAGACCATGGGTATTGTGGGAATGGGACGCATCGGTCAGAGTGTTGCAAGAGTAGCAAAAGCGTTTGGTATGAAGGTTCTTTGTTACAGCAAGCATCCACATCCGGAACTGGAAGATGAGCAGCTTCATTTTGTATCGCTGGAAGAACTGCTTTCAAATTCGGACATTGTTTCGCTGCACTGCCCATTGACCGAAGAAACCGAAAATATGATCTGTAAAAAGACGATTGCTTTGATGAAACCATCTGCAATCTTAATCAATACTTCCCGCGGAAAGATTATCAACTCGCAGGATCTGGCAAATGCGCTGACAACCGGAAAGCTTGGCTATGCGGCTATCGACGTACTGGAGGAAGAACCACCGGTTCATGGTTCACCTCTGATTGAAAATTCCCGCTGTCTGGTAACACCGCATATTGCATGGGCTCCGCTTCAGGCAAGAACCCGCTGTATGCAGATCGTGGAAGAAAATATCCGTGCCTTTAAAGAAGGCAAACCACAGAATGTGATCAACCTGTAAAGATAAAGCCATCTGGAGACAGATGGCTTTTATTTTTGTAGTTGTTTTGAGAAAAGAAAGTATGGTATAATCAGAGAAAGAAAAGGAGGGAAAGAAATGATCAACAAACAGATTTTAAAATTCCCTGCGGCTATGCTGCTTGCAGGTGTAGCGCTGAGAGTCTGCATGAATGGAATAATCAGCATCTGCGGATGGGAACCCCAATTTCCTCGCTGGGATTGTTTGGAATTCGTCTGCTGCTGAGTGTACTGCTGTTTCTTTTGGTTGGCAGAATGGTGCGCAGACAGTACAGCAAAAAGGAATTTATTCGATCTGCAAATCTTCTGGTATTTTATTCCATCGCGGTACTTTTGTTGGAACAGATTACCCAGTATGCAGGGGTATACAGTACAGTTTCTTTATGGCTTATGCTTCCAACCGAGATTTTTAATGTGATAACCGAATTTCTTTCCCAGTTAATTGGCGGAAGGATTTATTGGATTTCTTCTATACCAGCTTTGTTTGCACCTTATCTGTTTTTCTTTTTTATCAAGGAGGAGAAAAAGAGAAATCGAAGTGGGCAGATCGATTAAGCATAGCAGAGGAAGATAGAGAATGAAATGGTATGTGCTGGGTTCTTTGTTGCTTGCAGGAATGATGATGGTGTGTCTGGTTTGCTGCCAGACACAAGCAGAGCGAAGTCCTGGATATGGCTTGGAAACTATGCAAGTTTGTACAGACAGAATGATTTGAAAAAGAAAAACGAGCTTTCGATTTCTTATCGAAAGCTCGTTTGTTTTTTTACAGGTTTTCCAGTTCATCGCTATCGATGACAACATCGACGGGAAGATCCAGCGGCTGATGCAGAAGCACCTCACCGCGCTTCATTGGATGGTCGATTTTCTGCTTTTTAATTAAGCGAATCAGACGAAAGACCAATTCTTTTGGAACGGTTCCGGTTGTTTTGACATCAACCGAAGGAATAGCTTCAAAGACGGTGGAGGCGTGATAGGTCACAATCTTGTGTTCGCCTTTGAGTTCCTCCCTGGCATGCAGGTCACCGCGGGCACATTTGTTGCCCGAAACGGTAATGACACCGTCGATTTCCTCCACTTCAAGATGGCAGTTATTTTTGCAGACAGGACAGATCATCTGTACCATGATAGGGATGCTCCTTTTTGTCAAATGCTAGAGATAACGTTTGCGGTTTACTCTGCGGTACTTTTTCTTGCGTTTGTTTTTGATAATGGTCGAGATAATAAAAATGACAACAAACAACAGGAGGAAGAGGAAGAGGAATTTAAACCAGAAACTCTGGAACATCCTGCTGATCTGGTCAAGTACAGCAAGCAGCGGACTGACCTCAATGTCTTCGGCGGCAATCAGGTCGACTGAGCCTAGCTCGCTGCCATACAAAATCAGCTTTAGTTCTCCCATGACATCGCCCTTTTGGATAGGAGCGGTAGCGTAGTCGTTTTCTCCAATTCTTTCTCCGTTCAGGTTGTAGGCGATGCGGCGAACATTGGAAACGTCAATGTTGTTTGGAATCAAGGCGGAGAAGGTTTGTCCACTTACCAGCTGAAGGTGGTCTTTTCCACCTTTTGCTAAGCGAAGATTATTGATGCTGCTGACCTTGTCTCCCTTTTCCACGATAGTTTTTGCTTTGTAGGTATCGAATACCCAGTCATAAAACTGTGCAGTCAAAACGAATGCCTGGTTTGGAGAGATGTATTCGCCATTTTCATCCAGGTAAGGGGCACCCATCATGACCAGAAGGTATTCATAGCCGTCTTTTTCGGCAGTGGTAATCAGACAGCGTCCTGCTTCTTCCAGGGTACCGGTTTTTACACCGGTGATCTGTGGGTAATAGAAACCGGAACCTTCCACAATCATCTTGTTGGTGTTGTCCCAGTGCAGGTTATCCTGCTTGTTGGTCGGGCCGGTATCATAGCTTGGGGTGGATACGATCTCGCGGAAGGTGTCATATTGCAGCGCGTACTTGGTGATCAGATACATGTCATAAGCGGTTGAATAATGGTTTTCATCAAACAGACCGTTCGAATTGACAAAGTGAGTGTCCAGACAGCCGATTTCCTTTGCCTTTTCATTCATCATATCCGCAAATGTTTCCAAAGAGCCGCCGCCGATTTCGTTTGCCAGCATAACTGCAGCTTCATTTGCCGATGGAAGCATGATTGCATAGAGCAGCTGTTCTACGGTAAGTGTTTCTCCCAGAACGATACCGCCGGTAGAAATACCGCCGCCGTAGGAAACGTTGATTTCATAGACATAGTTTTGCAGCTCTGCGGTAAAGGTGATTTCCTCACTCAGATCATCAAAATGTTCCAGCGTCAGGATTGCTGTCATGATTTTGGTAAGCGATGCTGGATACTTGCGTTCGGTGGCGTTTCGGGAATGGATCAGGGTATCGGTGGTGAGCTCCACCATGTAAACTGCAAGATCCTTCATTAAAGGATCGCTCTCATCGATGAAGGGAACCGTTCCCTGAGAGATATCCAGCTTTTGGGAGCCGGTTGCGTAATCTCCGCTTTGTTCCTCTGCAGCAGTTTGTTCATTTTCCTCAGAAGCGGTCTGATCGGTTTGAGTATCAGAGTCAGTTTCATCGGTTTGGGTGATTTCGGTATTTGCAGAGAGAAAATCCGGCGGGGCAGCAAGTGCACTTTGTGCCAGAACGCCGGCAATGATGGTGCAGGAAAGCAAAAACGCCATCAGTTTTTTCATTGATTTACCTTCCTTTCTGATATCTATAAATGTAAAATTTATTAAATGGAATACATTTTTATTATAATATACAAAAAAAGATTTGTAAAATCATTTGGCAGAAAAAGAAAATTTTAGCACCAAGTTTAACTGTATGTTCATATTCCTGCTTGAAAAACAAGGGACAGATGCGGTAATATAAAAAGGTATGACAGGAGGGACAGGTATGATCTATTTTACGGGAGATCTGCACGGGGATTATGACCGCTTTAAAAGTAAGGAGCTCAAAAAGCTCAAAAAAGGGGATACCCTGATCGTGTGCGGAGACTTCGGCTTTCTGTGGGACGGCTCAAAAAAAGAACAGTCGATTCTCAAAAAAATAGAAAAATTGAAATATCAGGTCTTGTTTCTGGAAGGAACACATGATAACCTTGACTTGATCGCACAGTATCCGCTTGAGGAATGGAATGGCGGAAAGGTTCGAAGAATCTCGAAGTCTGTTTTGAAGCTGGAACGCGGCAGTGTGTTTACTATCGAAGGAAAGAGACTGTTTGTGTTTGGCGGTGGAGAAAGTCCGGAGATGGATCTTCGGACAGCGGATGGTACCTGGTGGCCTCAGGAACTGCCGACCATTGAGGAAGTGATGCTTGCAAGGGAAGAACTTGCAAAGTATGACAATCAGGTGGACTGCATTGTGACCCATGAATGCAGTTCAACGGTTCGGCATTTTATCGATATGGACGGCGAACATACCAACATTATGACCCACTTTTTTGATGAGATTACCGAAAAGGTTTCGTTTAAAAAATGGTTCTTTGGATGCTACCACATGGATAAGGTGATTCCGCCCAGATATTATGCTCTGTTTGAAAAGGTTTTACCTTTCGAATAATAAAAAAGAGGAGGACTTTGTATGTCCAGTTATGTAACCAAAAAGACACCTGGAAATACCGCATGGTTTACCCATGACCGATTTGGAATGTTCATTCACTGGGGGCTGTACGCAATGCCGGCACGCCACGAGTGGGTAAAAACCCGTGAGCGCACACCGGAGGAAAAATATGACCTCTATTTTAAATACTTTAATCCGGATTTGTATGATGCAAAAGAATGGGCTCGTCAGGCAAAGGCAGCCGGCATGAAATATGCTGTTTTTACAACCAAGCATCATGAAGGCTTCTGTATGTTCGACAGCCAGTACACCGATTACAAATGCACCAACACTCCAGCAGGAAGAGACCTTGTCAGAGAGTTTGTTGATGCATTCCGTGCAGAGGGTATCCGCATTGGCTTCTATTACTCCCTGATCGACTGGCATCATCCGGACTTCACCATCGACGTAAACCACCCACGCCGCGATGATCCAGATGCAAAACAGCAGAACGAAGGCAGAGACATGCACCGTTATGCAGAATATATGCGCAATCAGGTTCGTGAGCTGCTGACAAACTACGGCAAAATCGACATCATGTGGTTTGACTTCTCTTACAGCCAGCGTCACGGCGAAGGCGACAAAGCTTGGTTGGGCGGCAAGGGCAAAAATGATTGGGAATCCGAAGAACTGATTGCTTTGGCAAGAAGCATCCAGCCGGAAATCATCATTGATAACCGCACCGAGATCGAACAGGACATCTGGACACCAGAGCAGTTCCAGCCAACCGACTGGTTCCGTCATCCAAAGACCGGCGAACTGGTTACCTGGGAAGCATGTCAGACCTTCTCCGGTTCCTGGGGTTATTACCGCGATGAGTATACCTGGAAATCTCCTGAGATGCTGCTGCGCATGCTCATCAGCACCGTTGCAAACGGCGGTAACCTGATTATGAACGTAGGTCCAACTGCACGTGGATATCTGGACAGCCGCGCAGAAGAAGCACTGAAAGTATATGCTGACTGGATGAAATACAACAGCCGTTCGATCTATGGCTGTACCAAGGCAGAACCAGAGTTCAAAACTCCAACCGACTGCCGCCTGACCCAGAGTGAAGATGGCAAACGCCTGTACATCCATCTGTTTGCTTATCCATTCGATAACATGAAGGTGGAAGGACTGGCAGGTAAGATCGAGTAGGCACAGTTCCTGCATGATGGCAGTGAGGTTAAATTCACCGAAGGTAAGGTTGAACTTTTGAGTGACGACAAACAGGAAGATGATGAAACAGCAGCATTCTTCTACCTGCCTCACGTAAAACCAAATTGCCTTGTTCCAGTTATCGAAGTGTTCTTAAAATAGCATTACATAAAAAAACAGCGGTCGTTTTTACGACCGCTGTTTTTGTTTTATCATTATTTGTGTTCTTCGTAAACGGTTACTTCGTGGTCTGGAGTATGTTCTCCGCCAAACTGATAATCATTTCCCGGGATAATGGCATTTAATACGATGCCGGCGATTGCAGCAATTGCAAGACCGGAAAGATTGATCGTGAAGGAACCAACCTGGAAGGTGATGCCGCCGATCGAGTTAAAGCCCAGTGCGCTTACCAAAATGACAGCAGCAATGATGAGGTTTCGGCTCTGTGTAAAGTCAACCTTGTTCTCTACAACATTGCGGATACCGATTGCGGAAATCATACCATACAGCATGAAAGAAACGCCGCCGATGATAGCCGACGGAACGGTCTCGATTGCAGCGCCAAATTTTGGGAAGAAGGAAAGGATGATTGCAACCAGTGCAGCGATTCTCATAACGCGAGGATCATATACCTTGGTCAGAGCGAGAACACCGGTGTTTTCACCGTAGGTGGTGTTTGCAGGACCGCCACCCAGTGCAGAAAGGCTGGTAGCAAGACCGTCACCGAGCAGGGTGCGATGCAGACCTGGGTCGTTGAGGTAGTTTTTGCCGGTGGTTGCGCTGATAGCAGCCATATCACCGATATGTTCCATCATGGTAGCCAAAGCAATCGGCATGATGGTGACAACAGCACTGAAGCTGAATTTTGGCAGGCTCAAAGGTGCCATAGCAAAAACCTGAGAGGAGGAGATTGCTTCAAAGTTTACCTCGCCCATAAAGATGGCAACGATATAGGAAACTACAATACCAATCAGGATTGGAACAATTTTGATCATGCCCTTGCCCCAGATGTTGCAGATGACGATGACAGCCAGCGCGATAAAGGCAAGCAGCCAGTTTTCACTTGCATTTGTGATAGCGGAAGGAGCCAGAATCAGACCGATCGAGATAATGATTGGGCCGGTTACAACTGGCGGGAAGAAGCGCATGATACGTCGGATGCCAAAGACAGAAATCAAAGCGGACATCACCACATAAACAAATCCGGCAACCAGAACACCGCCGCAGGCATACGGAAGCATCTCGGTATTGGCAGCACCGTCAGCAAGACGAGGAGCTACCGCGGAATATCCACCCAGAAAAGCGAAAGAAGAACCCAGAAATGCAGGAACCTTTCCTTTGGTGATCAGATGGAACAAAAGGGTACCCAGACCAGCCATCAGCAGAGTGGTAGAGACATCAAGACCAGTCAGAATTGGAACCAGAACGGTAGCACCGAACATCGCAAAGGTGTGCTGGATACCCAATATCAGCATACGGGGAATTCCGAGCTGGCGAGCATCGTAGATGCCGACTTCACCGATTTTAATTTTTTTGTCGTTGCTCATCGATAAAACCTCCTAAAAACACATCAATATATGCCAAAATAAGCCGTACCTATTGTATCAGATTCTTTGGACAAGGACAATTGGTGTTTCTGATAATTTTTAACAGAATCTTAATTTAGGATAAGCATAAAACAACAAAAAATCCGTCGAATTTGTTTCGACGGATTTTTATTTTAGTGCAAGATACTTTTTTATTTTGCGGTATGATACCATCTGCAAAAAGCAAAAACACCGAACAGACACAGAAAAAATCCAAACCAGAAGGCAAGGGAAAGATTCTGGTCAGCAAGCCAGCCAAACGAGAGGTTGGTTGCGATGCCGACACAGTCCATAATCAGTGCATAGATGCTCAGTTCGGTTGCACGATATGCAGAGGATACCTGTTTGTTTTGCAGTTCAGCCTGGAGCGGAGAAAACAGACTGAACACCATCCGCAGAGAAAAAATACTGATTACCACGGGAATCGCCTGCCCGGACACTGCCAGCATGCCACAGGCAGATATCGCAATCAGAAAGCAGGATTTGGTGAAACGGGAAACCCCTAAGTGCTTTGAAATCTTTTCCGAAAAGGCACTGAACAACCCAAGCAGAGAAAGCAGGATATACAGATAACCGATGACAGAAAGAGAAATTCCACATGCAAGATATTTGGGCTGGCTGAGAAAAGTGGTGATGGTTTGGTGAGTTTCATTGAAAAAGGCGATGGCCACCAACAGGAAAAGCAGGCTGGGTTTCGAGAGAGTCTGCTTTAACAGATGAAGAAAATCCCGAATAGGAAAGGAATTCTGTTTTGACTTTGTTTCGGATACTTCATCCAGAAAGAAAGGAAGCAGTGCGGCAAGCCCGTAGCTCACAATGGTCAGGAAGCCAGCAAGCTGATAATTGTCCCCTATAAAGACAGAGTAAACCAGCGCAGAGAGGCTGAGTCCCAGAGTTTGCAGAGCCTCGCTGATACCAAAAACCCGCTGGCTTTGACCTTCTGCACAGGAAAGGTAGAGGATGCTATTGTCCACACCGGATAAACCGGAAATGACAACGGCAAGCAGGATGCGTTCCAATAAAAACATTTCAAAGCTGTGCGCTTGCCAGAAGATGATCTTGGAAACAAAATAGAGCAAGCTGCAAAAGATCATGGTACGCTTGTAGCCGATTTTGTCCGCCACAATACCCCAAGGAAGTTCCAGCAGCAGACACAAAGCGAGACAGATGCTTTCAATGATGGTGATTTGAGAAAGGGTGATTCCCTGCGCCTGCCGGTACAGGGTTGCAATCGGGGCATAAAACACCATTGCCTGTAAAAATCCCAGCAGGAGCATTAAAACAATATTCTTTTTTATCATAAGAAAAACCGTCCTACATTTAAATTTGATATCACAAATAAGCCGTGCAGATCGCACAGCGATGTCAGGGATATCAAACGATTAATGCAGACGGTTTTGCATCAGGAATACCAGCTTTCTATTAGAATGAATAAATTTATTATACTCCCTGTTTTTTTGCTTTGCAATAGAAAAAATTTTTTGAATGAAGGATGTGTGTCAAACGCCACATTTTAAAAGCTGAAAATGAAGGATGTGCGTCAAATGCAACATCAAAAAGTATCAGTGAGATGATTTGTTTTGTTCTGTTTCCACTTCCTCTACAGCGGCACGCACTGCAGCGACGACAAAAGCAGAAAAGGTACAGTCTTTTCCCTGAATCAGGGACTCCACCCGCTCGATCAGATCATTTGGAAACCGAATGGTCTTGTTTGTAGTAGGGGGAATAGAGGGGATTTTAAAAGACATGAGATACACCTCGCAGTCAATCTACTGATTTTCACTTATTT
>OODH01001732.1_pt1 | contig 12115 bp, 10 predicted proteins | sample 1671391 | NCBI WGS metagenome assembly OODH01 (sample SAMN06348152, study PRJEB24527) | human gut metagenome | biome: human gut; feature: ankylosing spondylitis patient; material: feces | host: Homo sapiens | place: China | collected 2015-10 | reverse complement strand
TTTGAAGGCGATTTGTAAAAAACGCATTCAAAAAGTGCTCATGTTGTCACCCTTTTCTCTACTTATATTCCTAAGTATATTCTTAACAGTCCAAGTATCAGCAAGTGGACAGGATAAAATAAATAATTGATCAGCTTATTCTGTTTTCCACGTTCTCCATTATAAGTAAGTGTCAGGCCAAATCCAAGCAAAGCCCATGGTTCTTTGAACATGGAAAGATAGGAAAATGGAATCGCAAGTGCCTGTCGGTCATGAAAAATATAATAGAAATATCCAATCAGCACCGCATGGTGTTCATAATCTAATCCCAGATTCATTGCAGCAAAGCACAATACTGTCACAATGAGAAATGATACGAAATACCATAAAGCTTTCGGCAATGCTGCCATCTTTTCCTTGAGTACATCAATCAGCCAGATCATGGCAAGCACCAAGGCTAACGTAAACATAATATTGTTCCAGTTGGCTTCAAAAAATGTAGCTGTTGTACACATATCAAAAGGAATTTCTGATATTACTCCAAATACAAGAAGTGTAATTAAATACTTCCATTTATTTTTTGTGTGGAAATAGCCTTCCACGAGAAGGAAGATGAATATTGGAAATGCGATTCTTCCTAAAATATCAAAAAAGTCACTCAACCGATTCAATGCTCCTCCATCCAAATTCGGATAGATTAACGCTTTGTTTGTGTGATCGATAAGCATAGATAGAAAAGCAATGTATTTAAGCTGCGCCCCTGAAAATATTTTTATTCTTTCTTTTATATTGTTCATAAAAAATAGTCCTTTTTTTAATTTCTTCAATTACATTCACTTATTGGGTCATCTTTACCCACCCCACTGGATATGGCGAAAAGGAACCGTTGAATAGTAGGAAGCTAAGATTGTGATACCTCTATATTACTATAGTTGTTTTGAAAAAACTATATAAAAGAAGAGTTTATGAAGCATAAAGCTTTAAAGAAAATCGAAGGAGGAAAGTCCACTCAAAGAGTGAATATACAAAAACAAAAGATTAAGGTGCAGAAACTTCATCTGGAATTGTTGGAGAAATTGCAGTAGCATACAGCGAAAACAGAGGATGAAATGAAGAGCTGGATGCAATTGAAGAAAAATATGATATCCTAAGTGTAGCAGAAAGATATAATCATGGAGGTATATACACATGTACATTGCAGTCAAAAAAGATACGACACAATAGTTTACAATTGCTGCGGTAAAAGTGGCTTGAAGCTGCCTGTTGTTTCACTTGGACTCTGGCACAATTTTGGTGATACAAGAGTCTACGAAAATATGAAGCAGATGTGCTTTACCGCTTTTGACAATGGAATCACTCATTTTGACCTTGCCAATAATTATGGGCCTGCTTATGGCAGTGCAGAACGCAATTTCGGCAAGCTTTTCAGGGAAGAACTTCATCCATACCGAGATGAAATGCTCATCAGCACAAAGGCCGGATTTGATATGTGGGAAGGACCTTATGGCAATTGGGGAAGCCGCAAATACCTTATTGCAAGCCTGGACCAGAGTCTTAAGCGACTTGGACTTGATTATGTCGATATCTTCTATCATCACAGAATGGACCCAAAGACACCGCTTGAGGAGACAATGGGAGCACTCGACCAGATAGTAAGAAGCGGAAAAGCACTCTATGTCGGACTGTCAAATTATGACGGCGAGACCATGAAGAGAGCCTGCGAGATTCTTACTGATTTGAAATGTCCGTTTATCATCAACCAGAATTCATACAATATCTTCAACCGTACAATAGAGCAAAACGGCTTGAAGCAGGCAGCAAGAGAGTGTCAAAAGGGCATCATCTCCTTCAGCCCGCTCGCACAGGGCATGCTCACAGACCGTTACATAAACGGTATTCCGGAGGATAGCCGTATAAAGACAGACGGCCGCTTTTTAAATCAGGAAAAGCTCACTCCACACATCGAGCAGATTAAGAAGCTAAACGATATAGCCACAAAACGTGGTGAGACACTTGCACAGATGGCACTCAAGTGGGTGGTAAAGGATGATGACGTGACAAGTGTGCTTGTCGGCGCCTCAAAGCCACAGCAGATTCTTGAAAACTTAAAGGTTATGGAGGGCACTGGCTTCTCTGAGGAAGAGCTTAGGATGATTGATGAGGTTGTGGGAGTGTAAAGATGAAATCAGCAGGGAGTATAGCAGTAATTAATGCTATACTCCCTGCTATTATATTTTTGGTTGCAAGAATTTAGTTTATGCTATAAAATATTTATAACTGTATGCAGATATTTAATAATCACAATATCTGTCTGTATAATAAAATACGCATAAAGAGGACGAAAGAATGATCAACAAATTAGTAGACAAAATCAAGAAAACAAACGCACCTATCGTAGTAGGTCTCGACCCGATGCTTTCATATGTGCCTGAGCACATCACAAAGAAGGCATTTGATGAGCTTGGAGAGACACCGGCCGGTGCAGCGGAGGCTATCTGGCAGTACAACAAGGCTATTGTGGATGCCACATATGACCTGATTCCGGCTGTAAAGCCACAGATTGCCATGTATGAGCAGTTTGGAGTGGATGGCCTTAAGGCATTCCAGAAGACAGTGGATTACTGTCATGAGAAGGATCTCGTGGTTATCGGAGATGTAAAGCGTGGAGATATCGGCTCAACGTCGGCGGCATACGCTACAGGACATCTCGGAAGGGTACAGATCGGCAGCAAGAGCTATTCTACCTTTGATGAGGATTTTGCCACTGTCAATCCATACCTTGGAACAGACGGCATCAAGCCATTCGTAGATGTATGCAAGGAGGAGAAGAAGGGTATCTTCATTCTTGTTAAGACATCTAATCCATCAAGCGGCGAGTTCCAGGACCGTATGATTGACGGTCGCCCATTATATGAGTGGGTAGGCGAGAAGGTTGCAGAGTGGGGAGCTGACTGCATGGGTGATTCATACAGCTATGTAGGTGCGGTTGTCGGCGCCACATACCCTGAGCAGGGTAAGATTCTTCGTAAGGTAATGCCAAAGAGCTTCATCCTCGTACCGGGCTACGGTGCACAGGGTGGCAAGGGTGCAGACCTTGTTCATTTCTTCAATGAGGACGGACTTGGCGCAATCGTCAATTCATCACGTGGAATCATCTGCGCATACAAGCAGGATAAGTACAAGGATATGGGCATCACAGCAGAGAATTTTGCAGATGCATCACGCAAGGCAGTTGAGGATATGATTGAGGATATCTCAGGAGCACTTGCAAATCGTTAATAAGTTATTCAGAAAGCTTAAATATATTAACAAACGAAACCAGGGAGATAAAATGGCAGAGAAATTTGAGGAGATTGCAGTTGTAGTTGACCAGAGCTCACTCGGCAATGGCATCTATGACCTCACACTTAAGACAGACAAAATTGCAAAGGCGGCAAGGGCAGGACAGTTTGTATCGGTTTACTCAAACGATAAGAGTAAGCTGCTTCCACGTCCGATAAGCCTTTGCGGCATAAACAGAGATGATGACACCATCCGCCTCGTGTACCGTGTGACAGGTGAAGGCACTGGAACAGAGGAGTTTTCAAAGCTTGTCAGGGGCGATAAGGTAAGGATTTTAGGACCTCTTGGAAACGGCTTTACAGTACAGCCGGGAAAGAAGGCATTTCTTATCGGCGGAGGAATCGGAGTGCCGCCTATGCTGCAGCTTGCCAAGGATATAAATGCAGGCATTGTGCAGACACCGGGTGAAGAAAAAAATTCGGGACAGGCAGCAATGGAAGGTGCAGAAATTAAAACAGCAGTATGCGATATGAACATCGTCATGGGCTATCGCGATGAGAATACCTTCCTGCTCGATGAGTTTAAGGAGCAGGCAGCTTCCTTTGTAGCTACAGAGGACGGCAGTGTCGGCACAAAGGGCAATGTCATCGATGCAATAAAGGAGAATGCTCTTGAGGCAGACGTGATTTATGCATGTGGACCTATGCCTATGCTTCGTGCACTCAAGGCTTACGCTGCAGAGCATGATATGGACTGTTTTATATCAATGGAGGAGCGCATGGCATGTGGAATCGGCGCATGCCTTGCGTGCGTATGCAAAACAAAGGACAAGGATGCCCACAGCAATGTAAACAACAAGCGTATATGCAAAGAGGGACCTGTTTTTGATGCGAAGGAGGTGGAGCTGTAATGAGTAATATGTCAGTAAATGTGGCCGGTGTTGAGTGGAAAAATCCTGTTACAGTTGCATCCGGCACATTCGGCTCCGGTGCAGAGTACAGCGAGTTTGTTGATTTAAACAGACTTGGTGCAGTCACTACAAAGGGTGTTGCGAATAAGCCGTGGGAGGGTAATCCTACACCTAGAGTAGCAGAGGTGTACGGCGGCATGCTCAATGCAGTCGGACTTCAAAATCCCGGCATCGAGCTTTTCTGCAAGAGGGATATTCCTTTTTTAAAGCAGTTTGATACAAGGATTGTGGTAAATGTCTGCGGTCATTCGCTTGACGAGTATCTTGATGTGGTAAAGCGTCTTGCGGATGAGCCTATTGATATGATGGAAATAAATATCTCATGCCCTAATGTTAAGGAGGGCGGAATTGCCTTCGGAACAGATCCAAAGGGTGTTGAGACAATCACAAGCGAGATAAAAAAATATGCAAAGCAGCCTGTTATCATGAAGCTTTCTCCAAATGTCACAAGTATTGCAGATATAGCAAGGGCGGCAGAGGCCGGTGGAGCTGATGCGGTTTCGCTCATCAATACAATTACAGGCATGAAGATTGATATAAACAGAAGAAGCTTTGTGTTAGCAAACAAGACAGGCGGCATGAGCGGTCCGGCGGTTCATCCGGTTGCAGTGCGCATGGTTTACGAGACAGCACATGCAGTCAATATTCCGATTATCGGAATGGGCGGTATCACAAATGCTGCCGATGCTATAGAGATGATACTTGCCGGAGCTACGGCTGTTTCAGTCGGCACAGCAAACTTTGTAAATCCAAAGACCACAGAGCAGATAGTGGATGGCATCGCAGAGTATATGGACAGGTATGGAGTTAAGGATATTTCAGAGCTTGTCGGTGCGGTTGACAGATAGAGCATAAGGGATAGACGGAGGAGAAAATAATGATTCTGGCAGTAAAATACGTGCCTGCTATGTATGCCACAGTCTGGGCGCTTGTTCCACCTGTTGTGGCTATAGTTCTGGCACTTATCACAAAAGAGGTCTACAGTTCATTATTCGTTGGAATAGTGATTGGCGGACTGTTTTATGGAAATGCATTTCAGCCGGGGTTTTCGGCTGAGAGATCAGTGCTTCACATATTCGAGGACGGACTTGTTGGAGTGCTATCGGATTCGGACAATGTGGGAATACTGATATTCTTAGTAGTGCTCGGTGTTATGGTGAGCATGATGAACAAGGCAGGCGGCTCGGCGGCCTTTGGAGAGTGGGCGAGTGAGCACATAAAGACAAGGATTGGTGCCCAGCTTTCAGCTATAATACTTGGAGTACTCATATTTATAGATGATTACTTCAACTGTCTGACAGTAGGAAGTGTGATGCGCCCTGTCACCGACAAGCATCAGGTTTCAAGAGCAAAGCTTGCATATCTGATAGATGCCACAGCAGCGCCTGTATGCATCATTGCACCTATATCATCGTGGGCAGCCGCGGTTACCGGCTTTGTAAAGGGAGAGGATGGTTTTTCTATTTTCATAAAGGCCATTCCATACAATTATTATGCACTCTTTACTATTATCGCTATGGTGACACTTGTTGTTTTACAGGTAGATTTCGGTCCGATGGCAAAGCATGAAGCCAATGCCAAAAAGGGTGATTTGTTTACCACAGGAGACAGGCCGTATGCGGAGGCAAAGCAGGATGTTATAAAGGGCAAGGGGAAGGTTATAGACCTTGTATTTCCTATTCTTGTGCTCATAATAAGCTGCATCATAGGAATGATATACACAGGAGGCTTTTTTGACGGAACAGGCTTTGTCGATGCGTTTGCAGGCAGCAATGCGTCAACCGGTCTCATGCTTGGAAGCTTCTTTGCACTGATAATCACCATATGCTTTTACTCAATCAGAAGGGTGCTAAGCTTTACGGATTGTTGTAATTCAATCCCTGAGGGCTTTAAGGCGATGGTACCTGCAATACTTATACTGACCTTTGCATGGACACTAAAGATCATGACAGAAAGCCTTGGTGCCAATAAATTCGTCGCAGGCTTGGTGGGAGGTGTATCGGGACCGCTCCTTGGACTGTTCCCGGCAATCATATTCCTGGTGGGAGCCTTCCTTGCTTTTGCAACAGGAACCTCATGGGGCACCTTCGGTATACTCATACCGATAGTAGTAAACATCTTCTCAGGCACAAACCATACGATGATGATCATCTCAATCTCAGCGTGCATGGCAGGTGCAGTATGCGGAGACCACTGCTCACCGATATCCGATACCACCATCATGGCATCTGCCGGAGCCCAGTGCAACCATATGAACCATGTGTCCACACAGCTTCCGTACGTTGTGCTTGTGGCTGCCATATCATGTCTGACCTACATCATAGCAGGCTTTGTCAGAAATCCTGTAGTACCTTTTATCATAGGAGCGCTTATCCTGATTGGAACCTTTGTTGGAATCAAGTATATCACGAGAACCGATAAAGCAAATGAACAAGCGTAAGTAGCTAAAGGAAGATCAAAAAGAGTTCTATTTTTCACAGACTTTGTGTCTGCGAATGATAGAACTCTTTTTTTATGGTAAGTTCGATACCAGACGGACGACTGCGCAGAATGGGAAGACACGCCGATGGTGCACGGTCGATTTTTGACGAGCCGTGTATGAGTTATATGCGCCACAGACAAAAGGTGGCACGGAAAATACTCGTTCAAGCAACACAGCATAGAGAATGCTATAAAGGTAAAAAGCGCGTTTGATTTTCCGTGCCTTATAAACTCTGTCTGTGGCAGTATTTACTCATACTAGGCGAGGAAACATGAGACTGTGCACCATCGGCGTGTCTTCCCATGCTGCGCAGTCGTCTATCTGCTATCAATAAAATTTATAGCCCGCTAACAAATATTAATAACCCTAATTACATTTACAAAAATATCAATTAGTGGTAACATATCAATAACTTAGAAATCATATTTGAATGGTAGGAAATCCCAGCCATACAAACTAAGCTCAAACTCATAACATACTCAAAACAAACATTAACAAAAAAGAGGTAATATCAATGGCAAAAATTGCAAAGCAGCTCACTGAGCTGATAGGTCACACTCCGCTTCTGGAGCTGACCAATTATGAAAAAGCCCTTGGGCTTGAAGCAAAAATCATAGCAAAGCTGGAGTATTTCAATCCACTTGGAAGTGTAAAGGACAGGGTGGCGGCAGCTATGATAGAGCAGGGCATAAAGGATGGAAAGATAAATCAGGACACAATAATCATAGAGCCGACAAGTGGCAATACCGGAATCGGACTTGCATTTGTGGCAGCCTCAAAGGGGCTTCACCTGATACTTATAATGCCTGATACCATGAGCGTTGAGAGAAGAAAAATAGTCACAGCGCTTGGCGCAGAGATAAAGCTCACACCGGGGCGTGAGGGCATGAAGGGTGCAATTGATGAGGCGCAGAGACTTAAAGAGCATTATGGCAATGCCTTTATTCCACAGCAGTTTGAGAATCAGGCCAATCCTGATATCCACAGAGCTACAACCGCTCAGGAAATCTGGGAGGATACAGATGGAAAGGTAGATATCTTTGTATCATCTGTCGGAACAGGCGGCACCTGTACAGGCACCGGGCTTGGATTGAGAGACCATAATCCTGATGTAAGGATAGTAGCTGTTGAACCAAAGAGCTCACCGGTACTCTCAGGCGGAAGACCGGGGCCTCACAAGATACAGGGAATCGGTGCAGGCTTTATTCCAAAGGTCATGCGCATGGATATAGTGGATGAGGTGATTCCGGTGGAGAATGAGGCCGCTTTTGACAAGGCAAGAGAGGTTGCAAAGAGCGATGGACTTCTCGTTGGCATATCCTCAGGAGCAGCAATATATGCTGCAACAGAGCTTGCGAAAAGACCTGAGAACAAGGGAAAGAATATCGTGGTGCTGCTTCCGGATACAGGAGAAAGATACCTGTCCACACCGCTTTTTACGGTAAATTAATGACATATAAACTGACGGCATAAGCTTGCTTTGCCGGAAACTGTAACATGAAAAATGAGAAACATACATGAGAAACATACAAAAATATACGGCAGCCCTGCTGCCTGCAGTGATGATTCTGTCACTTCTTCTGACAGGCTGCTCAGGCAGGAAGGATGACGGCACAGTCACCATAACCAATGTGTCGTATGATCCGACACGAGAGTTTTACGAGAAATACAACAAAATATTCGAGTCTTACTATGAGAGCGAGCACGGCAAAAAGATAAATGTGATTCAGTCACATGGCGGCTCGGGAGCACAGGCGCGCTCGGTTGTGGAGGGCTGTAATGCAGATGTTGTCACACTGGCACTTGAGCATGACATAGACCTGATACAAAATACCGGCTTAATTGATAAGGGCTGGATTGATGAGTTTTCTTACAGCTCGGCACCATACACATCAACAATCGTTTTACTCGTAAGAAAGGGCAATCCAAAGCATATAAGTGACTGGGATGACCTGGTGAAAAAGAATGTGGATGTGATTACGCCTGATCCAAAGAGTAGTGGCGGAGCCTGCTGGAATTTTCTTGCAGCGCTAAGCTATGCGAAGACAAATTATGACAGCCTAAAGGAACAGAAATCGTTTATGAAGAAGCTGTATGAAAATGTCACAATTATGGATTCGGGTGCGAGAGGCTCAACAACCACATTTGTGGAAAACGGTCAGGGAGATGTGCTCATAGCGTGGGAAAACGAGGCACTTACGACCATGGATTCATATCCGGGCAAGTATGAGATAGTGAATCCGTCCGTCAGCATATTAGCACAGCCCTCTGTTGCTATTGTGGATGACAATGCAAAGAGCAACGGAACACAAGAGGTAAGTAAAGAATATCTACAGTATCTCTATAGTGATGAGGCACAGCAGCTGATTGGCGAAAACGGCTACAGACCAGCCAATCAGGATATATTAAACCGGTTTTCCGACAAGTTTGATTTAAATATCAGGCTTTGGAGCATAGAGGATTACGGCGGATGGAATGAAGCCTACAAGACATATTTCGATGATGGAGCAATGTTCGATGAAATATACGGCAACTGATAAAACAGCAAAAGAGAAAACTAAATCAAAGAACATAAAGACCAGAGTCATACCGGGCTACCATCTTTCGCTTGGAATAGTGGTCACGATGCTTTCAGTCATCGTTCTCATTCCGTTAGCATCAGTGCTTGTGTATTCGCTAAAGATATCGCCGGGCGATTTCGTGGCACTTATCATGAAGGAGAATGTGAGGAATGCCTTTATCACAAGCATCACCTCATCATTTATCGCAGCAATCGTAAATGTGGTATTTGGACTCATCGTGGCATGGACGCTTGTGAAGTACGATTTTCCCGGGAAATGGCTGCTTGACGGACTTATAGAGCTTCCGTTTGCACTGCCGACAGCGGTTGCGGGCATCACGCTCTCAAAGCTGTACTCAGGCACAGGCTTTTTTGGTAAGGGCCTTGGCAAGCTTGGAATAGATGTAGCTTACACACAGGCAGGAATAGTTGTGGCACTTGTTTTTGTAGGCATTCCCTTCGTAATAAGAGCTGTACAGCCGGTGCTTGAAAAGATGGATAATACATATGAGGAGGCCGCTTATATGCTTGGCGCCACACCCTCTAAGACATTTTTTAAGGTAATACTTCCGGAGCTTCGCCCGGCACTCTTAACAGGCTTTGGTCTTGCCTTTGCCAGAGGAATAGGAGAGTACGGAAGCGTCATCTACATATCAGGCAACAGTGCAAGGCACAGGACGCAGGTATCCTACGTCATCATGCAGAAGCTTAGCTATATAGATTATGCTAGCGCAACTGCCATAGCACTCGTGATGCTTGTCATATCATTTTTACTGCTGCTATTTGTAAACATAGTGCAGGTTAAACAGTCACAGCGCACTAATTTGTTGTAGAAGGCTGCATATAAATCAAATGCGATGCATACAAACAGGAAAGGAGCACAATGCGATGACCGAACAGGTAAAGCTTGAAAGAAGAAAAAAGATCACAAAGATAATACTCGTCACCGTCACGGTGCTCTTCATATTTGTCATGCTTGTAGTTCCGCTTTTTTCTGTGATGGCAAGTGCCTTAAAGGAGGGGCTTGGATTTTATATGAAAGCTATCTCCACAAGCTACGTGCTGTCAGCACTTAGGGTGACTTTGATAGCAACAGTTTTTGCGGTAGTTATCAACACATTCTTTGGAATATGGACAGCGTGGCTGTTGACCAGGTTTTCGTTTAAAGGAAAACAGGTGCTTGCTACACTTATTGATATACCGTTTTCTATTTCTCCGGTCATCGTAGGACTTGCGTATCTTATGACCTTCGGACGGCTTGGGTGGTTTTATCCGGTTATCAGATGGTTCAATGAGATATTCGGCACGAATGTGAGAATTACCTTTGCAATACCGGGAGTTGTGCTTGCCACGATATTTGTCACGTTTCCGTATGTGTCAAGGGAAATTATACCGGTGCTCAATGCAGATGGAAAGGATGAGGAAGAAGCCGCAGCGCTGATGGGAGCATCCGGCTTTACGATATTTCGGAAAATAACACTTCCGCAGATGAAGTGGAGCCTGATTTATGGAATCATACTTTGTACGGCGAGAGCTCTCGGCGAGTTCGGTGCGGTAAATGCGCTCTCGAAGACAAGAGGCGAGACATTTACACTGCCGCTTGAGATTGATGCCTTGTATATGTCGGGCACAGACAGCTCGATAACATCGGCATTTGCTGTATCGTCGATACTGTTAATTATTGCATTAATCATTCTTTTTGCAAGAAATATAGTTGAGCATAAATTTAAGAAATTACACTGAGATATGCTTGGAAAATATGATTTACACTAATAAAATCTGCTGCAAGGGAAAAGCAGGAAGGAGATAACGTATATGTACGTTGAGATGAAAAATATATACAAAAAATACGGAGACTTCCTGGCATCCGATAATGTGAGCTTTGGAGTGGAAAAGGGAAAGCTTGTGGCGCTGCTTGGTCCGTCCGGCAGTGGCAAGACAACACTTCTTCGTATGATAGCAGGGCTTGAGACGCCAAATTCAGGTGACATATATATAGATGGAAAGCGAGTGAATGATATTCCGGCCTCGAAGAGAGGCATAGGCTTTGTGTTTCAGAACTATGCGCTGTTTCGATACATGACAATATACGACAATGTGGCATTTGGGCTGGAGCTTCAGAAGATGCCGAAAAAGCTCATAAAGGAGCGTGTTACAAAGCTTCTTGAGATGACAGGTTTATCGGGGCTTGAAAAGAGATATCCGAATCAGCTTTCCGGAGGACAGCGTCAGAGAGTGGCATTTGCAAGGGCGCTGGCGCCGAATCCACAGGTGCTCTTACTGGATGAGCCATTTGCCGCGATAGATGCAAAGGTGCGAGGTGAGCTTCGTACATGGCTTAAGGAGCTGGTCGAAAAGCTTGGAATCACAAGTATTTTCGTCACACATGACCAGGATGAGGCTGTTGAGGTGGCAGATGAAATCATTATCACAAATCACGGCACGATAGAGCAGATGGGTACACCTCTTGAGATTTACAAGTCGCCTGATACACCTTTTGTGGCGCAGTTTATAGGACACACCACAGTCGTTGAAAACTATGACAGGCTAAAGGGCTTTGACAGGATAGAAAATGCCGACAAGGCGGTAATCAGACCTGAGTTTATCAAGATATCAAAGAGTGGAAACTTAGACCGCTATCAGTCAGCGGCAGAGGAGGGCATCGTTACAGATGTGGTATTCAGAGGAAACAGGATGGATATTACAGTCAGCATAAACGGCATCGAGGTGGTCGGCGAGCGTTCACTTGAAAAGGACCTGATAGCAGTCGGCGAGAAAGTACATGTGCTGATTTACAGGCTGTATATATTTGATGAAGAGAAAACATACCTGATGGAAAACA
>OODH01001724.1_pt1 | contig 12155 bp, 6 predicted proteins | sample 1671391 | NCBI WGS metagenome assembly OODH01 (sample SAMN06348152, study PRJEB24527) | human gut metagenome | biome: human gut; feature: ankylosing spondylitis patient; material: feces | host: Homo sapiens | place: China | collected 2015-10 | reverse complement strand
CACGCGCCTGCCGGTAGGTTATATCAATTCCTTTTTCTTCAGAGAAAACTTTCAGGAAAGCATTCAAAGGGGCAAAACAGCCGAAATCGACAGCCGTTCCGGCCCAGTCCATAATCACACATGAAATCTTTTTCATAACTGATTTATTTCTTTTATTATACTGATTCTTTTATCAAGCCATCGTGATCGCATTCCGCGAAGCCGTATCCAATTCGAGTACTTCGTTGCTCTTGACAGCCAACCCGTTTTCCTTACGGAAACGCTGATGCAAATATACAAAAGAACAAATGAAGGTGATACAGCAGAAGATACCGACATACCCGGCAAACTGGTTATAAAATACCGCCCAATCGATATGCGGGTTGCAAAATTCCTTCAGCACAAGCACAAGCACCGTCCCGGTATATCCCAAAAAATCCGTCGTTACGATAAAGAACCCTACATTCCCGTGAATCTTAAAGCAAGCAATGAAGCGGTCGAAGAAAATCGTCTGGAAAGTAAGATACGCGATGTATAAGCAAAGACTTTGGACGAACAGCCAGACAACAGGAGAAAGCTGGAACCGTTCCTGCCCGAAAGAGACAACAGACATCACGATCATCCCCATAATAATCAACCCGAAAAGAATAGAAAGAGCTTTCAGATTATCCTTCACAAAAACCATCAATCCGAAAACCACAAGGATAATAAGTGTCACCACACTGTCGATCTTCGCAAAAAGCCAAGGCGAATATTCGGAAACATCGATGATATTCACTAAAAAGTCTTCTTTTATATCGCGTAACACCACGATGGCTATATTGGCAACGAACAACATCATGAGGAAAGGCATAAAATTCTTGAACAACTCCCAACGCTGTTTCCCATTCAATGTCGCACGCTCCGATTTCATCGCAATATCTTCTTCGGTCGGTTGAGGTAGACGGTTCAGGGCATATCCGAGCAATGCTAACAGAGGTAATGCGACAGCACCAATCAATGCAGGCATCCAAAACTCATTCACATGCAGGTTATTCATAACATACAACCCTGCCGACTTGGCCGTCCCGGAACTGATCACCATACTGACACCTAACAGGCTGGCAAGGATATCCGTCATCCGACGTCCTTCGATAAAACTGAAGATCACCCCCCACATGCAACCCAACGACAGGCCGTTCAGGAACATAGCTGCAATATTGTAAGGAGCGGAAAGCAGACCGAAGAAAACCAACGAAAGCTCTGCCATCACAACAGACATCAGGATAAACCTCAAACGCTCTTCCCGTCTCAGTTCGGAGATCAGCTTGATCCCCATAAACTTAGAAATCACATATCCTACTATCTGGGAGATCGTAACAACCACCTTATAATCCATATCGAAGAACTCGACATCCTCGAAAGCCGCCGCCGTATAAGGCTTGCGCAGTGCATATACCAATGAATAAGATAAAAGAGCCGCACCGCCGGCCCAGAGGATAAAAAGAAAATCGGATAACCGTTTCCGAGATGGATTTTTAGTTTGTTGTTCGTTGTTCATAACATGCTGTCATTTTGTTTACGGCTGCAAAAGTAGACGTGGCATGTTACAGGAATATTACTGAAAACATGAATGTTCATTATTTATATATATTATAAATCAACCGATTATAAAGCAATATTTATGTAACATTCATGTAACGGAAATGCAACACGCTTGTATTTATTTTGCAATATAAAACAGTAAATAAGAACAACATGGACGACTTCCGTGAACTCTACCGCCGGATAGAATATCTGCGCAATAACGGGATCAAGATGAAGGAGATTGCCGACTGTGCCGGAATGGCTCCCAGCATCCTGTCTTCTCTGTACACAACAGTGCTCCCGACTTATTTCGAGGAACTGAAAAACTGCTCGCACGAGGAAGCATTGGACCATGCGATCGTATTGGTCAACAACATATCCAAACGACGCCTGCTGTCCGTCCTGCCGGAATTGTTGAAACGCTTGGAAGGGATGGAACCGAACATACAACCCGACCGGAAAGCCAATCCTTTCCTCGACCATTTGCAAGAAGAAATACTGCTTTCCACCACACGGGTGGACAACATATGCGGACTTTACACGAGTTACAGCCTTTCTTCTTCCTCGGACTGCCTGAAGATGGAACCTTTTATCATCAGTCTATCCGAAAACAAGGAGTACATCCGCATCGGACGGTTAAATGCTTACGGGGAAGCACAATGGGGCATGGGAGTCACAGGTGATCCACAGAACTTTTATTGCATGTTCAGCGAAAACCCCTCGCCTCAATTCACGCTGGTAACAATCTATCTGCAAATCCCATTTTTCCGGAATCCCGGCAACTGCGCGGTTTATATATCGGACTTGACTACAACCGGAACCCGGTTGCACGCCGCATCCTACTTATCAAGAAGTCTGACTGCACGGATACGGAAGAATTTTTATCCATGGAAAGCGGCTTGATCCAAAAGGAGGATTTCACCTCCGAACAACAGGCTTATTACGATTATACCTGTCAGACCGGCGACTACATCAAGATGTGCACGGTTCCTTCGCTTCAGATGGATGAAAGTGATCTTGTCAAAGAAAAGAAAATGCTATCGTTATAATTACTTTTGGCTTGTCCCAAAAGTAACCAAAAAGTCAAGGCCGAACCTGCTTCGCTACTCCGGGCAGGCGACAGCGTAGTCTTTGCCCGGAGTAGCCCAGACGGTTAAGCCTTGAACTTTTGGTTACTTTTCTTTCAAGAGAAAAGTAACACACCGATTATTCTTTTTGGAACTTACGGCTCACTTTCAGCAAATTAGCCGTAAAAGATACCACATTCTGCGCTTCCTGTACCATATTTAGGTAGACCATGCTGACCTTCGTACTACCGCTCTGTCCTTGGATACGTTTCAGTTCCTCCTTCTTCAGAAGCGTCAGTTTAGCCGTCAGATCGACCGATTCGGCAATCAGGTCATCCATACGATGGTAATCATTGCTTTCGATCATAACCGAACTGCGGTTCAGGAAAGAAACGATCTCATCGGTCATCTTTCCGAAATCCTCCTTCTGTACTTCACAAAGCGGGCTAAAATGATTGTCGACATGCTCTTTGCCTGGCTCCGTCAGACGACGGATACTGAACACGATCTCGCTGGCAAAATCATTCCCCTGATAATAGTACAAACCTTTATCGATCGCAATATCATGCTCCAACTGGGTAACGCCCAACGTGCCGACACGTTTGACCTGTTTCAAGTAACTCTTCTTTTCCTCAATCGCGCTCATAACCTTGCGAAGTTCGCGCAGGTTTTCATCCATAAAGCCATGAACAGAGCGGTTGAAAGTGTCGGAAGCGAAGTTCAGCACGTCACAAAGCTCGTCGCGACTATGTTCACGGAACAGCGAAAGAGCTTCACGTTTGTCCTTTGTCTCACGTAGTTTGGAAATCGTGGAATCAACTTCTTCCTGCATGGCTTCCTTCTTCATCTTCTTTTTATACAGAATCTGGTTACGGATCAGCATATAGATCGCCAGCCCCACCATCGCCGCCATTGCCGCAATACCACCGACATGGATCAACAGAGCAACCAGGAAACAGATCGTAAAGGCTGCACCTGCCGTAATAAACCAACCACCGATCACGGAGAGCACACCGGTGATACGGTAAACTGCGCTTTCACGCCCCCAAGCACGGTCGGCCAGAGAACTACCCATCGCCACCATAAAAGCGACATAAGTCGTAGACAACGGCAACTTCAACGAAGTACCCAACGCAATCAACAGACCGGAAAGCACGACATTCACCGAAGCACGCACCAAGTCGAAACTGGCCTTATCTTCAAGTATTATCTCGTTATTATTGAAACGGCTGTCAATCCAGTCCTTCACTCGCAAAGGCACCACGCTCAATATCGTATTGGAGGCATTGTTGCACGTACGCACCAGAACACGTGCAACGGGCGATGTTCCGAAATTTTCATTTCCATCCGACTGCCGGGCCAAGTCTACAGACGTTTTGATCACCGCCTGCGCCTTTTTCGAAGTAGCCAAGGCAATCACCATGACCAAGCCGGAACCAACAAGGAAGTACCACGGGGTTTTGGCCGGTTCAAGCAACGACTCCATCAGGAAAGTGTCGGTTGTAGTCGTGCCTCCCTGCGCCATCAAATCCATATAAGAAGAATAGCCTGCCAACGGAACACCGATAAAGTTTACCAAGTCATTACCGGCAAACGCCAAAGCCAAGGCAAACGTTCCCAGCAAGATCACCACTTTAAAAACGTTCACCTTCAACCAGTGAAGAACCTGCATCAATAAAGTGAAAAAGATAAGTGCTCCCCACACGATCGTGTCCGTATTGCTATAAATCATCGTTTTAAGATCACCTTCCATAAAGGAACTTTCTTTCAAACCTTTTATCAACATGAAATACAAGATGGAAGTGGCAGCCAAACCACCGAACAAGCCGATAAAATAGTTCATGTGTTTCTTGTAGTTGAAGGTAAAAATCAAGCGAGAAATGTATTGAACAATGGCCCCGAAAAAGAAAGCGATCGCCACTGAAAGAAAAATGGCAAGTATCACCGTAAAAGCCTTATCCGTGTTCAGCAGGTCACCCAACTGAAGTGCACCATTAGAATTGGCAATCTTGATTAATGAAATTGCAACCGTACCGCCCAACAATTCGAATACCAGCGAAACGGTAGTCGAAGTAGGCATCCCCAGAGAGTTAAAAATATCCAGCAACACCACATCGGTGAGCATGACAGCCAGCAAAATACACATAATTTCTGAAAAATAGAAATGTTGCGGCTGGTAAATTCCGTGCCTGGCAATATCCATCATTCCGTTGGATAGCGAAGCACCGACAAAGATGCCGATCGCGGCAATCACCATTATTACTTTAAAAGATGCAGCTTTCGACCCTATTGCCGAATTCATGAAATTGACCGCATCGTTACTAACTCCGACTGACAGGTCAAACACCGCCAGCACAAAGAGGAAAATGATCAGAAAGAGATAGAATGTCTCCATAATTGCTTGTTATGTATTTGGTTGCAAAGGTCTGAAACAAATATTACGCAAAAATGACATAGATATTACAAACATGTTACAAGTCAAACCATACATCCACAGAAACAGTTGAATAAAAAAATAATGTTACCGGACTAGGGGATTTTCGCTATATTCGCGACTTTTATTATAAGAACATTGTTAATCTTACTCACACTTGGGAGAGAATCGAGACGATATCATACAGTGGGCTTGTGAAATGGCCTTATCGGATTCACAAACCGCTCTTAAATCGCTTTACATGACCTATTTCGGGCCACTAATGCGATTTACGGGTATGTATGTCTCATCGCCGGCAGAAGCCGAAGAGATCGTATCCGATACCTTCTTAGCTATCTGGAACAACCGCAAACAGCTACCCGGCATCTCTAATTTCGATTCTTACATATATACGGTAGCCCGCCACAAGGCGATCAGCTATTATCGCAAACAGCACATGGAGCAGGTATCGCTGGACGAAATCTCCATCGACCTTTTCACATCGACCGAAACGACTCCCGAAGAAGAGCTTATCAGCCAAGAAGGAATTCACCGCCTGAACTTGGCAATCGACTCGCTACCCGCCAAATGCAAGATGGCTTTCAAACTCGTCCGCGAGGACAAGCTCAAATATAAAGAAGTGGCTGCCATCCTCGACATCTCCGTCAAAACATTGGAAGCACACTTGGCGAATGCCGTCCGCAAACTGCGGGAAACACTTGCCGACGATTGCATCTGAAAAGCAACACTCTGGCATGAAGCAAAAATTTCATGCATAGGATACTTCTGTTTCATGCCCAGGAAACATTTGTTTCCACCTATTGAAAATTTTGTTTCCTCCTATTGAAAATAAATTTTCCCACAGTGGGAAATTTATTTTCTCCGAATGGGAACAGATGAAAATTTTCTATCTTTTTCTCATTCCGACTAAGGGAATTCTCGCTTCCCTGCGACTATACATATAGAAACACATAGAATGGAAAACAGAATAAACCATATAATCGCACGTGTCCTGAGTGGAGAAAGTTCTTCGGACGATATCCTTTCGTTAAGCGAATGGCTGAACGAAAACGAAAAAAACCGAGATGAATTCCGACGTCTCAAGAATTATTGGGATGCGGATGTCGCTTTCAAACATTCCGTTGCCCCTGCTTTCTCGGCCGACAAACTGCAACAAAAGATCAATGTACAAAGAAGGCAGACTGCCCGGCGGCAATTATGGAGAAACGCCATTCCACTAATTGCCGCAGCCTGTTTGCTTTTCATTTTCTCAACAGCCCTTTTCCTTTATAATACAAATGACCGTATATCCGAACACTACACCTTGCTGACAGACGAACATACCTCCAACTTCACGATGGAAGATGGAACCATCATCACATTGAACAAAAACAGCCGCTTAAGCTATTCCGACAAATACGGGAAAGACAGCCGCAACGTCAAATTAGAAGGTGAAGCCTATTTTGAAGTGGCAAAAGATCCAAGCAAGCCCTTCCAAGTAGAGATGAACGGTGCTTCTATCACCGTATTGGGTACGCACTTCAACGTGAAGGCAGATGCAGAGTCAGACGATATCACGGCAACCCTTGTGGAAGGTTCCATCCGTTTCGAAGGCGCAAAGCTAAATATCGTGATGACCCCAAACCAACAACTGACTTTCAACCGGTCGACAAACAAGGTGGATGTCAAAGAAATAGACACCGACACTTTCACAGCTTGGAAAGACGGTCTGTTGAAGTACAAATCGATTCCATTCACCGAATTGATCGAGAACTTGAAAGACATCTACCAAGTAGAAATCCGGATTGATGATGAAAGACTGGCAGATCCATCCATCACCGTCTCCGGTACATTCGATCAAAAACAAAGCATAGAACAGATCCTAAAAGTAATCTCACACAGTTTGCCTATACGGTGGACGAATAAAACAGGAAATTATCATATCCAACATGCACACTAAAAAATAATGCCTATGAGAAAACGCTAATGTTAAAAGTAGCACTGAGACCTACACTAAGCGAACAGGGTCACACCATGAAACAAGTAAATTATTAATCTCTTAAATCAATACATAAGCATGAAAAATGTTTCGTATTACAGGCATCTTCATCCTGAAAGCCTGAAAAAATTAGTAGCAATTACAAAAATTACGGCGGTTTCGCTATTAACAGTTTTACCTTCCACTATGCAAGCGGAACCTACCTATTCACAATCGGTAGTGATATCCATCAAAACTGAACGGATGCTTCTCACCGACTTGTTTTCACAGATAGAAAAACAAAGCGAATTCCTATTTTTCTATGTAGATAAAGATGTTGCAGACATTAAAGTCAACATAAAGGCCAACAGTAATCAAATCGATGAAATCCTGACACAAGCATTGACAGGAACAGGACTGACTTATACGATCAACGATCGGAATATCAACATTATGCGAAAAGCATACGCACGGCAACAACAGGCCAAGCAAATCACGGGGAAAGTCCTAGACAATAACGGTGACCCGATCATCGGAGCCAATGTTGTAGAGAAAGGAACGACTAACGGGTCCATTACTGATGTTGAAGGCCTCTTCAACATCAGTATAGCACCTGGTGCTATACTGATGTTGAAGGCCTCTTCAACATCAGTATAGCACCTGGTGCTATACTTTCGATCTCCTACATCGGATACAAGCCGACCGAAATAAAAGTCGGTTCACAAAACTCCTACAACATCACCCTCGAAGAAGATTCGGAGACATTGGATGAAGTCGTCGTGATCGGCTACGGTACGGCACGCAAAATCGACCTGACAGGATCGACCTCTTCTTTGGGAGGCGACAAACTTCGGATGAAGAGTACACCGCAGCTTTCCAGTCAATTACAAGGACAGATGGCCGGCGTACAGATCACACGTTCCAGCGGCGACCCGTCAGCCGGAGCTACTATCCGCGTACGTGGTGTCACGACCATGTCAACTAATGACCCATTAGTGATCGTGGATGGAGTGCCTGGCACTCTTACAGATATTGCCCCTGAAGACGTAAAAGACATTCAGGTTTTGAAAGACGCAGCTTCGGCTGCTATTTACGGTTCACGCGCAGCGGCAGGTGTCATATTGGTCACAACCAAACGTGCCAAAAACAAGGAATTCCATCTTTCATATAATGGAGAATACGGCATCAACACACCGACCGCAAAACCTAAATTCGCTAATGCCGTACAATGGATGAGTGGTCTCAACGAATTAGCGTTCAACGATGGTGCATCATCTCTCCATTCGCTTTATTCGGAAGATGTAATCAACAATTACGCGCAACTGCGAGCCGAAGATCCAGACCGCTATGCAGATACCGACTTTATGGATTTAGGATTGAAAAGTAGCACACATCACCAAAGACACTCTCTCTCGCTCAGTGGAGGTACAGAAAAACTGAAAACAAACTTCAGTCTCAACTATTACAATTCGGAAGCACTTATCCAAACAAAAGACTACGAGCGTTTCAATATCCGCACGAACAATGACTACCAAATCAATAATTGGATACATGCCAATGTTGACTTGAATTTACTCTATTCTAACGCAAATGAACCTCACGGATCGATCTTTACCTTAATGGAGCGTGCACCGATCTACAATGCTTATTGGTCTGACGGACGTTTTGCCGATGGCAAAGATGGTGACAACCCTATTGCCGAGCACCAATTAGGCGGTTCCATGAAAAAACAGAACTACAGTGTGGGTGGTAAATTACAATTAGATATCACACCCATAGAAGGATTAACATTAACTGCCATCGTAGCACCAAAATATTCTTTTTACAAAGGGAAAGACCATCGCAAAAGATACGAAGTCTACCGGATCACCGGTGACCCGATTCCCGGAGTTGGCTATGCTTCAACTAGTCTCAGTGAAAGTCGTAACGACAACCATAGCTTGACTAAGCAGTTCTATGCCAACTATAAAATGCAACTGAAACGCCACTCTATCGGATTGATGGCTGGTTATGAAGATTATTCTTACAAATGGGAAGAAGAAGGTGCTTCACGAACCAATTTTAATTTGGTCAATTATCCTTACTTGAATTTAGGGCCTGAAGACTACCAATACAATAGCGGAAAAGCTGGACATAATGCCTATCGTTCATTCTTCGGTCGTATCATGTATTCATGGGCAGATCGCTATATGCTGCAAGCTAATATTCGCTCAGATGGTTCTTCACGTTTTGCTGATGGCCACCGTTGGGGTACATTTCCTTCCGTTAGTGCAGGTTGGGTTATTTCCGAAGAACCTTGGTTCAACAAAAGCATTGTAGATTATTTAAAGTTACGCGGTTCAATTGGACAATTGGGAAACGAACGTCTAGGGAAGGAGTTTCCTTATCAAGCAATACTCAGTTTTGGCACAGGTTTTATTCCAAATGCAACTACAGGTGTAGCAGATGTCGTACAAACGGCTTATCAGACAGACTATGCTTTCAACAACCTAACATGGGAAACGACCACCACCTATGGTTTCGGAGCTGACATCACTTTGCTAAATAACAGACTTCGTGCATCAGCCGATTATTATTACAAAAAGACAACTGATATGCTGATGGAAGTTGGATTCCCTTCTTATTTTGGTTATAACGCACCGCAAAACAACGCAGCCGATATGAATACGAAAGGTTGGGATCTTGAACTTTCCTGGAGCGATCAAATCAACGATTTCCGATACGGTGTAAGTTTCAATTTGTCCGATTATCGTTCTAAAATGGGATACATGGCAAACCGACAGAAAATCGATGATAACAAGATCACTGAAGAAGGGTCTTATTTTAACGAATGGTACGGATACAAAAGTATGGGCATTATCTTGAATGATGCTGCCATGTTGGACGAAAACGGAAATACCATTCCAGTTCTGACTAACAACGATAAAGCAGGTAACATACGTTACCAAGATATAGATGGAGACGGCAAAATCACTGCTTCCGCCGATCGTGTACGCTTGGGCAATTCCCTACCAGAAATGCAATACGGTGGCTCTCTATGGGCAGAATGGAAAGGCTTGGATTTCAATTTATCATTTCAAGGTGTTGGACATCAATTAGCCTACTGGAACTGGCCCGGTACACCATTCAATTATCAAGCATATGCTTGTCCGGTAAATCTGATCGAAAGCCATTGGAGTCCGACAGCAACGGATGCAGAAAATGCCAAGGCAAAATATCCGAAATTGACGACCAATAGTGCCAATATTTATGCAAAAAGTGACTTCTATATTTTCAACGGAGCTTATATGCGTATCAAAAACATCACATTAGGTTATACGCTCCCATCTGAATTCACGAAGAAGTTTTTTGTTAACAAGTTGAGAGTCTATTTCAGTGCGAATGACCTGCCTGCCTTCTCGAAATATCCCGAAGGATTCGATCCCGAATGGGGGGATCGCGCAAAAGACTTGATCATGTCTTCTTATATTTTTGGCTTGAATGTTTCATTTTAATTAAAAAAATCCTGTTATGAACAAAATAAACAAATATCTATTAACCGGAATAGTCTCACTAAGCATGACAGCCTGTGCAAACCTCGACCTAAATCCACTTTCTGAAGGATCGAGTGAAAATTGGTATCACGATGAAACCGAAATAGAAATGGCACTTAATGATTTGTGGAGACCAGACTTCTTCCCGATTGACGCCATCTATTGGGATGATGATTTGTTAAACCGAAATGGTTCCAACGAAGTTACGCTCGGAACAGTCACTTCTCAATGGGGGACCTCCTCCACACGCTGGAGTTCCTTATACAAGTCCATCGCCCGTGCAACAAAAGTAATTCAAGCATTGGACAATGGTTCTGCGACCGGAATCAGTGAAAGCAAAGTAAACCAATACAAGGGGGAAGCCTATTTCATGTTAGGGTTTGCCTACTGTGAACTGACTGCCTATTATGGAGATTGCGTGTTGAATAAAGGTATGACTTTGGATGAAGCATACGTGGCAACCCGCTCACCCAAAAACGAAGTGCTTGCATATGCTTTTGAATGTTTAGACAAAGCGGCCGAATATCTGCCCAATTCCTACAAAGGTCAACAACGGCCGACCAAAGGAGCCGCCCTCGGTTTCAAAGCCCGTTTTGCCCTCTTCCACGAAGACTGGCAAACCGCCGTTGATGCTGCACAAAAATGTATGGATCTCGGAGTCTACAAATTACACGACAATTATCGGGAAATGTTCCAAGCTACCAGTTCTCCCGAATTTATGTTTTATTTCAAAGGAGACTTGACATTAAAAAAAGGATATGGTTTCATGGAAAATGTACGTGACTTTGTCATACGCAAAATCGGTGGCCATTGCAACCAAAGTCCATCATTGGAGCTGTTCTGTTCCTACACCTGCACGGACGGTTTGCCTATTGACAAATCACCGCTCTATAACCCGAAAGATCCATTTGCCAACCGAGACCCGCGTCTGGCAATGACAATCCAACCTTTCAAAACTAAATACTCTGCTGACTATGCAGAATATGAACAGTCCAAAAAAGATGGGACATTTCCTGAAAAATATCCAGATTATATCACATTAGGCTATGAATTCAATCCCAGTCCTTATGCAAATACGGTATACGAAGTGTCTACCGGTAAAATGGTAGTCAACACTGACTCCAAAGCATCGAATCAACATTCTGCTTATAACGGATTGATTCTCCGTAAATTTGTGAAGGATGACTGGAAAGATTTCAACAATTATAATCTAAAAGCAGACAACTGTTATCCATACCTACGTTATGCTGAGGTACTGATGACTTACGTGGAAGCGAAGAACGAAATGGGACAATGTACACAAGACGACTTGGACAAAACGATCAATCTGATCCGTGAACGTGCCTATCGCGAAACAGGTATCGCTTACCCCCGCGTAGAAGTACAATCACAAGAGGCTTTACGCAAAATCATCCGCATGGACCGTCGTTCGGAATTCGCATTCGAGGGGATTCGTTATCGCGACCTGTTGCGTTGGCGCATTGCTGAAAAATCACACAACAAGTCCATGTATTACTTGAACCGTGCCTGGTCTAACTCCGCCAATTGGAATGGTTTGACCGGCAGTGAATCAAACATCGAATTGTCTCAAGACTTCATAACTTTGTTAAAGAACTGGG
>OODH01001723.1_pt1 | contig 12161 bp, 8 predicted proteins | sample 1671391 | NCBI WGS metagenome assembly OODH01 (sample SAMN06348152, study PRJEB24527) | human gut metagenome | biome: human gut; feature: ankylosing spondylitis patient; material: feces | host: Homo sapiens | place: China | collected 2015-10 | reverse complement strand
TCTTTCGGTTGGCGTAGCCCGCTACGCCGCCCTCAATCAGACAAAATCTCCCACAAATTGTGACGCACATCTTGTAGAAAGCCTTTTTCAAACACACTCTAAGGATATGCACCGGGAATTTTTTGAATTTACCCCTTGACAATAGCGGCTTTATAGCATATTATGTATATAACATATAATTCATGTATATTTACTATGAAATATAAAACAGGGAGGACGAACTCATGGGTAAAATTTATAAGAACGCAGCAGAACTGGTTGGAAATACACCTCTCCTTGAGGTTGGAAATATTGAGAAAGATCTTGGTCTGGAAGCTAAGATTCTTGTTAAACTTGAGTACTTTAACCCGGCAGGAAGTGCTAAGGACCGTATCGCACTGAGCATGATCGAAGATGCAGAAGAGAAAGGTATTCTGAAACCTGGCGCAGTAATCATTGAGCCTACATCAGGAAACACAGGAATTGGTCTTGCCTCTCTTGCAGCAATCAAAGGATACAGAGTAATCCTTACCATGCCGGAGACAATGAGTGTTGAGAGAAGAAACATTCTGAAAGCATACGGCGCAGAGCTTGTTTTGACAGAGGGCGCTAAGGGAATGAAAGGTGCGATCGCAAAAGCGGATGAACTTGCAAAAGAGATTCCGGGAGCCGTTATTTTAGGCCAGTTCGTAAACCCTGCAAACCCGGCAGCACACAAGGCAACAACCGGACCGGAAATCTGGGAGCAGACAGACGGAAAAGTAGATATTTTTGTAGCCGGTGTTGGTACAGGCGGAACCATAACAGGTGTTGGTGAATACTTAAAAGAGCAGAATCCAAATATCAAGGTTGTAGCAGTTGAGCCTGCAACAAGTGCAGTTCTCTCTACAGGAAAAGCAGGAGCACACAAGATTCAGGGAATCGGAGCAGGATTCATTCCGGATACTTTGAATACTACCGTTTATGATGAAATCATTCCTATCGAAAACGAGGATGCATTTGACGAGGGAAGAGCATTTGCAGTAAGCGAGGGCGTTCTGGTTGGTATTTCTTCAGGAGCAGCTTTAAAAGCAGCCACTATTTTAGCAAAGAGACCGGAAAATAAAGGAAAGAATATTGTAGTTCTTCTTCCAGATTCCGGTGACAGATATCTGTCTACTGCATTATTCAGCAACTAAGAGCGTTTCAGGTGCTGATCGTGAAATCAGCAGAATGAAATCAGTTTGAAACAGCCCCCTCATGGAAAATTTGATAAACATACTCCGTGAGGGGATTTTTATGACAATAGATATTCGCCGGGTGTGCATTCTGTTGTTTCGTATCCGATGCTGTAGCCGCTGGTAGGGCATAGGTTTGCAAAACCGAAGTTGGTGGTTCGAATCCGCCCAGTATCACTCTTGAAAAAAGTGCTTATTTCGGAGAAGAGTAAAGCAGTAAAACTGGCGATGGTTTCAATATGAAAACAGAGAATAAGGGAATGCAGTTTATATTTGTGTATATGAACGAAAAAGTAAACTCCTCAAAATGAGGACTTTTAAGGCTAAAAAGTCCTCATTTTGAGGAGTTTTGCATTTTCGTGGAAAAAAGGATATGATAAATTAAATAGAAAAGATGGAGAAGAGAGTCTCAGAAAATTTGTGGAAAAGGAAAACATAATGCAAAAAATATTAATTACAAATGATGATGGAATACAGTCAGACGGTATCATTCGTTTGGCACGGGCAGCAAAAAAATATGGTAAAGTCTGGGTGGTGGCACCGGACGGACAGCGCAGTGCAATGTCACACAGGATCACATTACGTGAAACGATAGAGTTTTTTCCGGTTGATTTTCCGGTGGAGGGTGTGCACGCATATGCAAGTACAGGAACACCGGCGGACTGTGTACGTTTTGGAATTTTAAATATTGTGAAAGAAAAGCCGGACTATGTATTTTCCGGTATTAATTATGGATATAACAGCGGAACAGATATTCAGTATTCAGCGACCGTAGGATCTGCGTTAGAAGCTGCGTGCGCAGGTGTGCATGCGATTGCGTTTTCTGAAGGTGCATCGGAGTGTCATGAGGTGACAGACGCTTACCTTGAGCAGATGCTGAAAGAACTGATGGAACAGCCTTTGGCACACAATCAGATCTGGAACGTAAATTTTCCGCAGTGTGAACTTGAGAAGCTGCGGGGAATTTTATATGACAGAAAAATTGCAGACTGTGGATTTTTCATTGACGAGTATCTGGAAGAGGGGCTTGAAAATGGAAGAATACGACTGACTGTGCATGGAAATTATAATGAGAATGCCCCGGAGGGAACGGATTTCCGGGCACTTGTTGATGGATATATTTCAGTTGGGAAGGTGAATAATCTACGGTAAAAATGAAAGATACCAAATAATTGCAAGAAATCAAAAAAATATGTTATTTCAAACATGATACCGGATTAATACAATATAATTGAGGCAGTGTATACAAAACGACAAGAGATGAAAGAATGTCGGAAAGCGGAGATTGGAAATAGTATGCGTATAAAAATGATACAGAAGAAAAAAGGATTGTGGGGAAAATGAAAATACTATTAGTAGATGATGAAAGAACAGAGCGTGAGGGAATCCGGTTTTTGATTGAAAAATTTCAATTTGAGCTTGAAGTAGCGGAAGCAGCTAACGGAAAACTGGCAATGGAGTATCTACAGAAATATCAGGATGTGGATATTTTATTGACCGACGTAAAAATGCCGTATATGGACGGACTACAACTTGCAAAATATGCAAAGGAAAACAGACCGGATGTGATCATTATTATATTCAGTGCTTACAGCGAGTTTGATTATGCGAAAAAGGCATGCGAGGTAAGTGCGGTCAATTACCTGTTAAAACCGATCGAAGTGGAGGAATTCAAACAGGTGATGGAGCATGTCATTGCACTTTGCAGACAGAAAAAGCAGTGGAAAGAACAGAAAGAAAATCTGTTAGTCGCAGATAAAAAATTATTGTTATACAGACTTTTTAACACGAAAGAATCTGTGACAGAGATTGTGGAAAAATTAAAAGAATACAAGATTAATCTGGAAAATAAATATATCTGTTTCGTGAGTATTGAGACACGGAACAATTACTTTGAACTGTGCGAGGAAGAATTTGAAAAAATACTGAAACGCAATATGAAATTACCATATGAACAGATCGACTTTTATCCAAACCAGATTTATGTGATCATTTACAGCAGAGAGCCGATCGAGGAACGGAAAGTGGAAAATTCCATCCGTTTATTATATGCCGATCTGACCGAGGAAAAAGCAGAGATGCCATCGATTATTGTCGGAACAACATTCTTTGGAATAAAAGAATTTTCAGGCAGGGTAAAAGAAATGGAAGATGTCCGAAATGACACGTTCAGCTATTTTTCGGGAGTAATCTACATTGCACAGAAAGCAGCGCGGGATACAGGAACGCTCGAGGAAACCATGCAGATGAAAGATAGTATTTTCCGAAGCATAGAGGATGAAAATATGCCTGCAGTGGAAGAACAGTTATTGGTATATCTGAAACGTCTGGAAAATGAAAAAGCGTCGAGTGCATTTTATGCAAAGTATCTGATTTTAGATATTGTCAAGGCTATTTATCAGAAGTACGGCATCTATAACGAGAGCCTGATCATGCAGACAGCAGATGAAATTATGAACAGTCATGATCTTTGGAAAGTGGGCGAAGTTGTGTCAAAAGTGATACGGGAGATCACTGTTTCTCAGAAACAGAGTCTGCCGGATACGAGCCTCACGGTATCCGAAATCAAAAAAGTCATCAAGAATGAGTATATGCATGATATCGGTCTGGAAGAGATCGCAGAAAAAGTCTGCCTCACAGCGTCCTATGTGAGCTTTATTTTCAAGAAGGAGACAGGATACAATCTTGTGAAATATTTGACAGACTATCGCATGAAGAAAGCGAAAGAACTGTTAGAGGAGAGCAACTGGAAGATCGTGGATATCGGAAAGGCATGTGGCTACACAAACCAGCCCTATTTCAACAAACTGTTTAAAAATTACTATGGTGTGACACCGAAGCAGTACCGTGAGCAGAAATAAACAGAAAAATTGGAAGTGAAATACAGTGGTGCGGTCATGTTGACAGAAATACATAAGAAGCGGGGAGAAGGTCAAGTGAAGAAAATCTGTAACTGGTTTATACATAATGCGTCTATGCAGAAAAAGCTTATTATAAGTTATATTATTCTGGTGTCGATTCCGTTATGTATTCTCGGTATTCATTCGTTTTCTGCGGCAAATCAAAATCTGCTGGACCAGACAGAAGTGACGATGGACAATAATTTACACCGTATGTGTCAGGAGGCAGACGCTATTTTTCAGAGAGAGACAGATTTTACAAAATATCTGGCGTACAATCTGGAATTTCGACAGACGTTGGAGGGGAATGCCTATAATGGTAGTGCAATCGCACAGAGCCTGAATAAGACGGTGGAACCGGTATTCTGGTACTTTATAACGAGTGATGAAAACTTAAAAATGATCAAAATCGTCACACCAAATACGGCATCAGACATAGGCTCTTTCCTGGAGTCGGCGGAGCCATATGAGGATACGGTGTGGTACAAAAAGCACGAAAAAGATTTTAATACAGAGTGGACGGTCGAGGAGGACGGAAAGCTGTATGCAACGCGGACAATTTTAGATACGGCAACGACCAGCAGAAGAATCGGTGTACTGCGTGCGGAATTTTACTTAAACCGGATTTTGGAACCGTTTGATACGATGGATTATCTGGACAACGGGATCGTGATAAAAGACGGAAATGGTCAGGTGATTTACACAAAAAAAATTGCTGATGAGCAGATGGAACAGAAAATTGAAGCGTACATCGGAGAAAACCCGGAGGATGCATCCGTCTTAAATAAAGAATATATTTTAAAAGAAGCGTCGATGGAAAAAGTCGACTGGAAAATTTACTATTTTATTGACCGGAATACAATCTCGGAACAGATTTATTCCATTATATTTTCTACAATCATAGTAGTACTTATTTGTGTCGGACTGACACTGGTGGTGATTGGAGTGCTGTCGCGTGTGATCGGTCAGAGAATTTTGCAGTTGAGGGATCAGGCGGAGCGTATTGCAAACGGCGATCTGCAAAATCCCTGTCACACAACCGACACGGATGAGGTTGGCATGGTGACGAACAGTCTCGGAAGAATGACTGTGCAGTTAGATTCCATGATTAATGAAGTATACAAGATGGAGATTGAGAAAAAAGAATCCGAATTGAGAGCGCTGCAGGCGCAGATGAACCCTCATTTCCTCTACAACTGCCTCTCAGGTATCAAGTGGAAGGCGCTCAGAAAAGGGGATGACGATATCAGCGATATCACAGGACTTCTGGCAAAATTCTACCGCACAGCATTAAACAACGGACAACAGATCACAACGGTGAGCAGTGAGTTGGAGAATATCCGGGCGTATATTGAGATCCAGAAAAAAATGCATGAGGAACCATTTGAGGTGGAATACCGGATAGATGAGAGCGGTCTCGAATGCTGTATGCCGAACTTTCTGCTTCAGCCGCTGGTGGAAAATGCGATGAAGCACGGCATTGATTATATGGAAGAACCGGACACCGGAAAAATTATTGTGGAGTTTTGCAGAAAACCGGAGCAGCTGGTATTTTCTATTTACAATAACGGACCTTTGATCGAACTTGAAATGGTAGAGAAATTGTTGAATGAACAGGGAAAAGGCTATGGAATCCACAATATCAAGGAACGTCTGGAGCTTTATTACGGAGCACTCGGAAGTCTTGAAGTGAAAGTCACTGATGCAAAATATACCTGCTTTACGGTAAAGATGCCGGATACGCTGCAGAAGAAAAATCCAAAATAAAATACATGAAAAAGTATTACTTTTCCAAAGAAAGTATTATTTTATTCTGCTAGGTTCGACTGTATGATAAATATATCAAATGAAAGAGAAAAACAGCAGCAGACAGCGGTATTTTCTTTCGGGAAAAGGAGAAAAAGGTATGAAGAGAAAAGTTTTGAGCGTATTATTGTGCGCAGCAATGACACTTGGGGTAGTAGCAGGATGTGGAAGTTCCTCGGATACAGGAAGCACAGATTCAGCATCTAAGACAGAGACAAAGGGAGAGAAAACAGACTCTTCTTCGGACAAAGTGACAATCCGTATGTCTTACTGGAATAGTGAAGACACGGTACAGGCAATGTTAGATTATCTTGCAGAGGCAGTGCCGGAGGTAGAGATTGAATATCAGTTTATTGATAACTCTAACTACGATACAATTATTGATACCCAGCTTTCCGCAGGCGAAGGACCGGACATCATCTGCGAGTCACCGGGTTCTGCATTAAAACATGCAAAATTAGGTTATCTGGAAGCGTTGGATGATCTGGCAGCTGATTATTCCACAGCAGGTACAAGTGTTTACGGATATAACGGAAGTACCTATGCACTTCCGGGAATCAGCTGGTTTGAAGGAATCTATTATAACAAAGAAATTTTTGAAGAAAATAATGTGGAACTTCCAAAGACATTTGATGAGTTTTTAGATGTTTGTACAACATTCCAGAATACAGGAGTTACACCACTTGCAGCAGGATTAAAATCATGGGAACCGCTGTTAAAGAGTTCTATGGCATTTGTGACAGCAGAGTATCTGTCCACTGATGAGGGAAAAGGTTTTGGAGAAAAATATCGTAACGGCGAAGTGACAATGGACGGAACCTGGAATCCATATATCGAGACGTGGTCACAACTGATCGATAATGGTGTATACACAGCAGACATGACAGGTATTGATCATGATCAGGCATTAGAGCAGTTTGCAACAGGCGGTTCAGCAATGTTCTGCTCCGGTCCTTGGGATTATGATGCGATCATGGAAAAAAATCCGGAGTTACAGCTTGACATGATGCCTTTCTATGGAACAAAAGAGAGCGCAGGCTGGCTCATTGGTGGTCCTGGCTGTGGATTTGCAGCAAATGCTTCTTCCAAGAACCTTGACGCAGTGAAAAAAGTGCTTGCAGCAATTTCAACGACAGATGGACAGAACGCTTTATGGCAGAACAATCAGGGGGGTTCTTCTTACTTAAATGGAGTAGAATTTGACCTTCCGGAAGCATATACAAGTGTCGCAGGTGCGTTAGCAGCAGGAAATGTTTACTGCCCATGGAATGAATGGGGTTCTGCAGCAGGTGCACATGAGACTTATGGAACAGAGATGCAGAGTTATCTTTTAGGTGCGCAGGATTTATCCACAACATTACAGACGGTTGATGAAGTGGTTTCTGAGCTATTATCAAAATAGATAAGAGTGCAGTGAAGATGCCTCAAACTCGGCAGTGAGGCTGGGTTTGAGGCTCTTTTTCTGCCTTTTTTCGGAAAGGAAGCAAGATTTTATGAATAAAAAACAGAAAAAAAGGGAATGTGGTTCACTCGGACGTTACTTTGCGGTGTTTATTATTCCGGCACTGGCAATTTATCTGATCTTTAGTATTTTGCCGTTTATGTACACCATTTTTTACAGTTTTACTGATTATACTGATATGAATCCGACAAATCTGCACTTTGTTGCATTTCAGAATTATATAAAAGTATTCCAGACGCCTTTAATGCGGATTGCAATCAAGAATTCATTGATTTATGCCATATTACTGACTGGATTTCAGGTAATTCTTGGTCTTCCGATCGCTGCTGTTTTGAATAAAAAGTTAAAGACAAGAAATCTGCTCCGTGCGGTTTACTTTTTCCCGGCAGTATTCAGTTCTTTGATTATTGGATATTTATGGAACTTTATTTTATCGTCCTCGGACTATGGATTGATCAACAATCTGCTTCACCGCTTCGGGTTAGATACGATTAACTTCTTCACGACAAACCGGGCGCTATTCTCTGTTATATTTACGCAGATCTGGCAGTGGACCGGCTGGGCGATGGTTATTTTTCTTGCCAACCTGCAGAGTATCGCACCAGAGTTATATGAGGCGGCACAGATCGATGGAGCAAACGGCAGACAGAGCTTTTTTAGGATTACGCTCCCACTCATGTGTCCTTCCGTAAAAATTATTGTAGTAACCGGACTGATCGGAGGCATGAAAGCGTTTGACGCAATCTACTCCATGACTTCCGGCGGACCTGGAAATGCAACGGAAACGGTTATGACAGTTATGATGAAGAAAGGTATCTCGGATGGCTTCTATTCGGTAGGTTCCGCTTTCGGTGTATGCTTCTTTATCATCGTATTGATCATTAGCGGTGTGACAACCAAAATAATGGGAAAATGGGGGGAGGCTATCTCATGATAAAACAGAAAAGTAGTGAAATGGGAGTCAGTAAAAAAGAAAAACGCGGGCTTGTTATTACAGAGATTTTTATGATACTTCTGGCAGCGGTATGGTTTATTCCAATTTATTACCTGATCGTGACGACATTTAAAAATCCGCAGGAGGCAACACAGTCTCCGTTGGGGCTTCCAAAAGTCTGGGTATTCCAGAATTATGTAGATGCTTTTGTAAATATGCAGTATCCGAGAGCATTGTTTAATACTGTAAAAATTACAGTACTTGCAGTTGCAATTATTGTTTTGGTTACATCCATGGCAGGTTATGCGCTGGCAAGAACGAAGTCCAGATGGGGAAACCGCATTTTCCTGCTGTTCCTTGCAGGTCTGGTTGTTCCGTTCCAGATGAATATTGTCAGCCTGTTTAAAATTGTGAAAAGTATCGGACTGATGAACACGGCATGGGCAGTCATTCTTGTGGATGTGGCGATCAATGTTCCACAGGGAATTTTCCTGTTTAAAGAGTTTGTGGAATCGACCATTCCAAAGGAGTTAGAGGAAGCGGCAGAAATCGACGGCTGCTCTGTGATCCGTAAGTTTTTTGTGATCGTACTTCCATTATTGAAACCGGTTATTGCAACGGTTGTTATCCTTGTTACTTTGAATGTGTGGAATGAATTTATGACACCGCTTCTGTTCTTACAGAGCCGTGAGCAGGATGTCATCCTTCAGGAAGTATCCAGAAATATCGGACAGTTCTCAACCGACTGGACAGCGTTGTTCCCAATGCTCATGCTTGGTGTTGCACCACTTATGATCTTCTATATTTTCATGCAGAAATACATTATCGCAGGAGTTTCTGCCGGTGCAGTGAAGGGGTAAGACGATATTGCAGAATGGAGAAGAATATGAGACGAATGGAACTGGATGCAGGAATCAAAAATATTATGGTGATCGTGCCGCATGAAGATGATGAGATCCTTCTTGCAGCAGGTATTATGGAGAAAGCACTTGCAAAAGGAATTGGTGTTCATGTAGTGATGGCAGGAAACGGAGATTATGAAGGACATGATGAGGCAACCGGAAGTGTCCGTCTGCCAGAGACACTGGCAGGGCTTCAGGTGCTTGGACTGGACGGGAGACAGGTGACATTTCTCGGTTATGCGGATACCGGGATGGATGAGACAGAGAGTTTTCTTCATCAGTTATACGATGACAGCAAGGGTGACCGTGTACATGTGTCGCACTGTTCGGATCATACGTATGCGCTCCCTGACAAGAAAGATTATCATGCGGAAAAGTATGGAAAGCCTGCTTTGTATACAAGAAATCAATTTAAACAGGATTTAAAAGAGATCATTATGGAAAAACGTCCAGAAATTATTTTTACAACTGCAGAATATGACAGACATGGGGATCACAGTGGTCTGGTACTTTTTATTAAAGAGATTCTGACGGAGGAGAAAGAATATCATCCGACATTATTTTCAGGAGTAGTCCACTCAAATGCCGGGGATGAAAATTGGCCGAACCGATCTGCTAAGAGAGATAACCTCTGGGATTATGCGAAGAGTATGGATGTCTGTGAACCATTCGTGTGTCCAAAAGATTTTGATAAAGGATTGTTAAAATGGGAAGAACGCATCAGCTTTGCAGTTCCGGAAGATATGCAGGCACTTGATTTTTCTGTGAACAGAAAGGCACGTGCGCTGGCATGTCATAAAAATGCGATCAAAGAGGATGCGGTAGAATTTTTATATTCGTTTATTAAAAGAGAAGAGTTGTTCTGGGAGATTGTGTATTAGGAAAACAGAAGGAGTTAGTGAATAATGGAGTTTAAGAAACCAATATATCCGATCGAACAATGGAATATCACGGAGACGGAATTCAAAAAAGAAAATAATTATAGGAACGAGACAACATTTGCGCTGTCCAATGGCTACATTGGCACAAGAGGAACTTTCGAGGAGGCGTATCCATTCGATGTGGATACCGGTCTGGAAGGAAACTTCGTCAACGGCTTTTATGAAAGCAATGAGATCCGCTATGGAGAGGCGAATTTTGGTTCACCGCTTTTGAGTCAGTCGCTTTTAAATCTGCCGAATCTGAAGGAAATTCATGTCATTTTGGACGGTGAAGAGTTCACGATGGAGCAGGGCGAAGTAAAAGAGTATGCAAGAACGCTTCACATGAAGGATGGTATTCTGGAGCGGAAACTGACATGGACGGCTTCAAGTGGAAAAATGACAGAAATTCATATTTTCCGTCTTGTTTCCTTTGCCAGAAAAAATATCATGGCAATCCGTTATCAGGTCAGACCAGTCAATTATGCTGGAACGGTGGAGTTTGTGTCAAAAATGCAGGCAGATGTGGAAAATCATACAAGAAAAACAAATCCAATCGTGGACTATGGACCATTTGGACGGAGACTTGATCCTGATAAGGTGAAAGCGGAGAACGACATTTCCTATTATGAGGGAACGACAAAGGGAAGTCACCTGACTATGGCATGCGGAAGTGTTCATGAATTATGGTGTGATGGACAGACAGTGACGGACGTGAATTGGATGGCGGAAGCAGGAGAAATGGATACAGTATCCAGAGTTTCCTTGTCAGCAAAAGAGGGAGAGTGCGTGACACTCGATAAATTTATCTGTTATTCGACCAGTCTTGACATGGAGAAAGAGAAGCTGGAAGCTTTTGTGCAGGACGAGCTTGCGGCTGCAAAGAGCGAAGGCTATGAGAAGCTCAAAGAACAGCAGAAGAGTTATATGCAGGATTTCTGGAAGACAGCAGATGTAGAGATCAAGGGGAATGAAGAATTACAGCAGGGTTTACACTTTAATCTGTTCCATATTATCCAGTCAGCCGGAAGAGACGGAAAGACTGGAATGGGGGCAAAAGGACTTTCCGGAGAGGGATACGAAGGTCATTATTTCTGGGATACAGAGATGTATGTACTCCCTGTTCTGATCTTTACAGAACCGGAGACTGCAAGAAAGCTGCTAGATTACCGCTATGCGACGCTGCCACAGGCGAGAGACCGTGCAAGGATTTTAGGTCACATGAAAGGTGCACTCTATCCGTGGAGAACAATCAATGGTGAGGAAGCTTCCACTTATTATCCGCTTGGCACAGCGCAGTACCATATTAATGCGGATATTTCATATGCGCTTTCTTTGTACCTTCAGGTGACAGGTGACGTGGAGTACCTGAAAGAGAAAGGAGCGGAGATTCTGATCGAAACTGCAAGAGTATGGGCAGATGTCGGTTCTTTTGCGGAGTGCAAAGGCGGAAAATACTGTATCTGTGATGTGACCGGACCGGATGAATATAACGTGTTAGTTGACAATAACTTCTATACAAACCTGATGGCAAGAGAGAATCTGCGTGATGCGGTCAGAGCAGTGGAATACTTAAAGGAGCATGCACAGGAAGATCTCAAGAGACTGGAAGAGAAGCTGGACTTCTCTGTGAAGGAGCTGGAACTTTGGTGTGAGATCATCGAAAAAATGTACTTCCCATACGATGAGAAGCGGCAGGTTTATCCGATGGACGATGGCTTTATGATGCGGAAACCGTGGGACGAAAACAAAATCCCACCGGAAAAACGAGCATGGCTGTATGAGAATTATCATCCACTGTTTATCATGCGCCACCGTATGTCAAAACAGGCAGACGCGATCCTCGGAATGTACCTGCATAATGATCTGTTTACCGAAGAAGAAATTCGGAGAAACTATGATTTTTATCAGGAAGTTACTTTGCATCATTCTTCTTTGTCCACCTGTATTTTCGGAATCGTGGCATGTGATATCGGCTATCTGGACGAAGCATATAAATATTTCTCACAGTCTGCAAGAATGGATCTCGATGATTACCACA
>OODH01001717.1_pt1 | contig 12204 bp, 10 predicted proteins | sample 1671391 | NCBI WGS metagenome assembly OODH01 (sample SAMN06348152, study PRJEB24527) | human gut metagenome | biome: human gut; feature: ankylosing spondylitis patient; material: feces | host: Homo sapiens | place: China | collected 2015-10 | reverse complement strand
TCACACAGGCCGTCAGCGGCTGCATTTCAGGTGTAGTTGTGTTAGATGTCCGTTATTACAATTCGCATTTTGATTCGTTGGCACCAACTGCGAATTGTATATCGCAAATAGGCTGCTTGGATTGAAAGCTGCCGCTAAACTTGCGATTGAATTATGCAGTGCTGCCGTTGCTGTGCCAGCTCACAGCAGGCTTCTCGGTCTGAACGCAGCGTTTCCCGAAAGCCGGGGACGCTGCGTTTTCTTTTGCCCGCAAACCGGGCTGAAAGGGAAGCCGCCATGTCCACATTCCGCGTCAATAAAAACGTCAACTATACCGTCATGAGCAACTACCATCTTCAGGACAAGAAGTTGTCCCTGAAGGCAAAGGGCCTGCTGTCCTATATGCTCTCCCTGCCGGACGATTGGGATTACAGCCTGAAGGGACTGACTGTTGGTTGCAAAGATGGTCTGGACAGTGTACGCACCGCTGTTCTGGAACTGGAAGAACACGGCTACGTCCGCCGTCAGAAAGTCCGCAATGCCAAAGGGCAGATCATCGACTACGATTATCAGGTTTATGAATCGCCTGTTGAGGACGATCCTGCCGTTCCCGGCAAGGAAAGCGAACCGTCGGACCCGTCCGCATCCAAAAGTCCGAAAAGCCGCATGAAACCTTGTTCTTCACCATTTTTGGATTTTCCAAATTTGGCTGAGCCCAATTTGGAAAAGGCAACGCAACAAAATACTAATAAACAAAATACTAAAAGACAAAGTACTAATCTATCAGGGCCGACAGGTGAATCCGCAGATTTTGACCAGATGGAAGCACAGGTACGGGAGGAGTTCCGGGAACGTTTGGAGATCGACACCCTTGCCCAGCGGTACGACCCCGACAAGCTGGAGGAACTGCTGGACAACATTGTGGAGATGTACTGCTGTCCGCTCAAGACTCAGTACATCGGCAAACAGGCACAGACCACAAAGGCAATCCGGCTCCGGCTGGATAAGCTGACCAGCCAGCACGTGGAGTACATCTTCGATGTGATGGCCAACACCACCCAGCCCATCAAGAACATCATGGCCTACCTGCGTACCACCATCCTGAACGCCCCCACCACCATGGAACACTACTATCAGGCGCAGGGCAACTGGCTGAACGCGCAGAGCCGGAAGAAGTGAACACCGTTTTCCACAAAGACCACAACACACGTTGAAAATGCAAAGGAGAATTTCCATGAAAAGCACGAATGCCGTCCGCACTGAGATCCATTACGCATAGGTTGGGGAGTATCAGCTGCCCTTGCTCACCCTGCCGCAGACCGATGATACCGAACCGCTGGGCAAGTATGGCCGGATGCGGCTGGCCCATCTCAAGAATCAGCGTCCTGTGCTGTACAACAAGATGCTGCTGAACGGTACGCTCTGGCCGCATTTGCAGGATGTCCAGAAAACGGCCTGCGCGTGGCTGGAACGCACGATGACCACTCTGTTAGACAAGTACCCCGCGCCGGACAAAGAGTGCGCACAGCTTCTCTGGGTGGCGCACATGAATGGGCTGAAAGCGCAGGCTGAAGAGGTAGTGGTGAGAGAAGTCGTGTATGCAGAATGATTCCTGATAGCATCCGAACGGTATCAAAAGCCGACATTTTTGATTTTATTCTTGATTTTTGCGTAATATTTGCAAATTTCAAAATCAAAATTTGACTTTCTGCCCAGAATAGAGTACACTAGATTCAGAAAATCATCTGGGAGGAATCGCGATGCTGCTTCAATTTTCTGTCACGAACCACCGTTCCATCAAGGACACGGCTATTATCAGCTTGAAAGCATCTACGGATAAAAGTCTGTCTGATTGCCTGATTTCGCCGGACGACAAAAAACAGCTCGTGCCTGTCCTTGCGCTGTACGGCGCCAATGCAGCCGGAAAGAGCAATGTCCTCCATGCACTCCTGCTCATGCGCGAGATGGTCTGCGGGCGGTATGCCAAGTTGCTGAAAGGCGAGTCCCTTCCGCAAGAGCCGTTTGCTTTCACCGACCAGCCTATACAGCCGACCAGTTTTGAAGTCATCTATTTTTATGGAGGCATCAAGTATGCCTATGGGTTCTCGTTTGACAAGTCCAAAGTCCTGACCGAATACCTCTATCACTGGCCCAATGGTCGGGAGGCTCTGATTTTTTCCAGAGAAGGCAATGGTTATCAGTTCCGCGAGAATATTCAGGAGCAGTTTACCCTTGCCGGACGCACCGCAGAAAACCGGCTTTACCTGTCCAGCTCCAACGAGTGGAACTGCCCCCAGACCGAGAAGGCCTATCTGTGGTTCTTTGAAAAACTGACAGGTTTTATGGGAACCGAAATGCGGCTGGATGCCACCTTGTCTGCTATCCGTCAGGGCGGCTCTGAAAAGAGCCGTATCCTGCATGAAATGCTGTACGCAGACCTCGGCATCAAGGACATCCGCATTACCGGCTCCAAGGACGAACCAATCATCTCTGCCCTGCACACGCTGGATTCCGGGGACGGTGCTTCCAAGGGATTCTGGCTTCCTCTGGGGCTGGAATCGGTCGGCACACAGCGGTTCTTCTCCCGCATCGGGATGTGGCTGGCCGCTCTGGAATCCGGGGCTGTGCTGGTCGTGGACGAGATCGAATCCAGTATGCACCCGCTTCTGACCCGGCATCTGATCGAGATGGTGCAGGATAGCACCATCAACACAAACCATGCACAGCTTATCTTCACCACCCACGATACTGGGCTTCTCGATCTGACACTGCTGCGCCGGGACCAGATCTGGTTTGCAGAGAAGGACGAGAGAACCATGCAGACCGATGTTTATGCGCTGACCGAGTTTTCTCCCCGGAAAGGTGAGAATATCGCCAAAGGCTATCTGCAAGGCCGGTATGGAGCGATTCCGTTCATTGGAGGAAATGCAGTATGGGCAGAATAAAAGAACTCAGTCGCAAGCCTGCCCGAACCAGAAAGCGGAATCCTGTCGTATACCTCATCTGCGAAGGCAGTGAAACCGAGATTCGGTATTTCAAACGTTTCCGCAGCCGGGGCTGCAATATCGACATCATCCCGATTTCTTCCCAGTATAAGTCTGCTGACAGGCTTGTGCAGAAAGCCAAAGCCACTATGGGCAATAATCCCTACTATCCCGATGAAGGCGATTCCATCTGGTGCGTCTTTGACCGTGACGATAATTCCAACGAGGTACTTCTGCGTGCCAAACAATCAGCCACTAAAGAGGGATACCGCTTGGCCTATTCAAATCCGTCCTTTGAGCTGTGGTTTTTGCTGCATTTCGCCAATCAGCAGGCTGAAGTTGAAGATTGTCAGGCATTGATTCGATTGCTGAAGCAACCGGGTAGACTTCCTGATTATGAGAAAAACAAGGATTACTTTGATGCCTTAAAGCCTTTGCAGGCAACTGCGATTCAGAGAGCGAAAGCTCGTGCTGACCAAGTTCAAAAGCAGGTTCTCGAACCGATTTCACGGCAGAGCAATCCGTTGACAACGGTTTGGGAACTGGTAGAGTATTTGAACTCTAAAATTTAAGAGGTGTCCGCGCCCCCGATTCTCATTTCTACCTTCCGGAGCATTTAGCACGTCATATGACAATCACTCATCATTTGAAGACAGATCTTTTAAATATCTTTGATGGTTTGCATAATCATATAATAAACGTGTGATATTAGATAATATTCTCTGAACCTTACTTTCCCAATTAGAAAAATCCATATTGGATATGCCGGCATGAGCATTTCCGTGAGCAATCCCATTTCGCCGATTTACGAGGTCGTCAATGTCCTTTTTATGCTCCACAAACAAATCGATTGGAATTCCAAGCTTATAAAGATTTTTCTGCAGTATAACATAGCGTAGATTCGACTCCGTATTGACTGCCGTATCATCAAGATGTAGTATGCTATTCTGAAATTCTTCCATCTGCTGAATAAAGTCCACTCTCCTACAAAACCTATGAAGTGCAGTATCATCCGGGAGTTCTGTTTTAAAAACACTACATTTTCTATCAAGATTTTCGTACGCAAGAAATTCTCTGTTCATTCCCGCCGCAGCTAAAGCCGGAATCACATCCTTTCTTTGCAGAGAAAGACTGTTGATGTACTTGATATACGTCTGCAATGCAATTTTCACATATCCTTCGAAATGGGAATAAAGAATGAGCACTAAACTTTTTCGATATCTATCTGCATCAATTTCCGATTCAATATTACTAAGTTGATTCTTGAAAAATACCAGTTCTTCTTGTCTCCATCTTAATTCCTCTTCTAGTTCCGCACGAAATTCATCAGGCGTCAAGAGCTTCTTGCACCCCTTTTTTAAACAATTCAATACGAGTTTTTATTCCATTCACACTACCTGTTTTATAAGATCTGAGTTCTTTTCCGTACTTTATCTTTTCAATGGCTTCTTTGATTTTGAAGGGTTCAGGATATGAAGTAATACGATCGGCAAAAGATGCTACCGGAACAGAAATTCCGTCAAAATAGTACAGAACAAACTCTTGTTTAATCGTACCATTTCCGGTTTTTCCTGAAAAGGCATTTTCTCCGATTACACTATTTATGAAGTGGAATGTATCACAGAAGATTTGATATTCCTTTTGATAATCAAACATCTCTTCATTTATAGTGATTTTTTCAAGATACCGCGTAAGATATTCCGTCACCGGATAACGATAGTCGTCTAAATCGTTTTTCACTGCAAAAAACCTAAGAACCAATTCTTGATCATATTTGCTTTTGAATTTATCTTCACCTATTCGTTTGATTACCGCCTTGAAGTCCTCATTTTGGCTGCATTTATCCAAAAATTCTATTCCCTTCGAACCAAGAAGTCTGATAGTACAATTTCTAATCTCTTGAGCGGATAGCAATTCACCACCTGTGTTCAACCTCTTGAACATGTGGTATTTCAAAGAAGGCTCGCTTTCCTTTTTTATCACTTCCATTCGTACAAAACTTCTCTTAAGTTTGATTTGAAGTGCTTTTGGAAGTGTTTCAAAGGTATATCCATTCAAATCTGGAACAATATCACACCCCAACAATTCCAATGGCGTTGATTCGTCCTGTTTTTCGCCAAATTTTATTCCCCGGAAATGAAGATAACTTGAAATTCTTTGCAAACCGTCAATCAATTCGTAAATACCATTATCTGTCTCAATTACAAAAATCGGAGGAACTGGCATTTCCAAAATAAGCGATTCAATAAAGCGCGACTGCTTCTCCGGTTCCCAACGAAACAATCGTTGATAATCTGGAGCAATAATCAATTCTTCATTTTCATACATATCATACAATTCATTGAAGGACACATCCAAACTTTTGGTCCGGATATTCACAATCTGGCTATCGACATCTTCAATCAGTTCCTCAATTTTCTTTGCCACAAAAATTCACTCCTTTCCCATAAATTGTCAGTTTTTTCTCAGCCTGCTCAAAACTTCTTCCATGCTCATCCCTTCATCCAAAAGCTGCTGAATTACCTTGTCGATTTCTTCTTTCTGGGCTTTCCTCAACGCTTCAGCATCCTGACGGGACTTTTTCCGTTCCAATGCTGCAATCTCCTTGTCAAGTGCTTTCAGTGCAGTCTTCTTCTCCTTGAGCTGCACCTTCAGCCCATCAATGTCGGCCTCCAGTGCTGTAATATCTGCTTCCAAGGTGTTCTTCTCTGCGGTTTTTTTCTCCAGCTCGGCTGCATAATCAATGATGACCACCGGAGTTTTCGCTTTATTCTTGCTTCCTTTGGGTCTTGGCATAATGACTGTCCTCCTTATCAGCTGTCTTTTCTGTGACGCATTTCCAATCTTGTTTTGAGCATGCTTTTCAATTCTTCCAATGTTTTATCACGTTTTTCCGGACGCAATTGGCATTCCCAGACAACTATCACATTCCAGCCTGCATCTTCAAGCTGCTTTTTCTTCCGGGCATCCCGTTCAATATTGGTTTCTATCTTATGATGCCAGAATTCCGCATTGTTTTTGGGCCAGACAAAATATCTGCACCCATCATGCCCATGCCAAAAACATCCATTCACGAATATAACGGTTCTGTACTTCGGTAACACAACATCCGGGCTTCCCGGAAGTTTTTTGTCATTTTTCCGGTAACGGAATCCCTTTGAAAATAAATATTTTCTCACAATCTCTTCCGGCTTTGTGTCCTCGCCATGTATGCAGGACATATTATAGCTCCGGACAGCCTTACTGTGAACATCCATCGTTTTTATCCATTAGTTTATCAATCTGGAGAATCTGCCAGAAAACGCCTTCCAGCAATTTCACCGGAATGCTGTTTCCTGCCATCCGGATTATCTTATCTCTTGAAAATAATTGGTCACCTTTATGAAATGCGACATTATTGTTTTTCAACTTCCAATAATCCGTATCCTTGAATCCCATAAACAGCATACATTCACGGGGAGTCAGATATCTGAACTTTCCTTTTCCTTCAATTCCGCTGTCAAAATACAGATTACCGGAGTTCGGGTTCCTGTCCTGCTTGGTAGTGATCGTTCGGATTGTATCAATTTCCGGATTGATGATATTTCCTTCCAGAACAATCTGCGGATTATCTTCCCAGATTTTCCTTCTGGATACAGTATCGTTGGGAGTGCACTCCACTGCCTCCTCAAACCAGATCGGATTCCGATAGTCATTCCGAAGCAGATCACGGATTTTTATTGCTTTATAGTGCCCGGATGCATGGAAATCGTTCACGACATCCTCCGGACTGCTTTTTCTAGCAAAATAATCTTCCGTCAGCGATTTTTTGTTTTCATCGTCTCCGACATATACACTGATCATCAAAAGGCGGGGGCGGTTTTGGGGGAGGCCAAAAGACGAAGCATTCAGCTGGTAGTATTTGCTGACGTACCCCAACTTGCTCAGCTCGCCGATCCATGTTTCAAAATTTTTCTTGTGGCGCTGGGAGAGAAGTGTCGGGACATTTTCCATCAGCAAAAACCGGGGCAGCGTTTTTCCTGTATCCTTCATCTCTGTAAGTACTCTTCCTACCTGCCATAGCAAGCTGGATCGGCTGCCCGAATCCTTGTCTATTCCTTTGTTGTAGCCGTGGAATGCACCGACGTTGGAAAGATCCTGACAGGGAAAAGAATAGGTGAGAATATCTATTCCGTCCGGCATTTCCTTTCCTTCCAGAGCACTTATATCGACAAAGTTATGATTTCGCTTGATGCTGGTATAGATGTATCGCAGGGATTTCACTGAATATGTACGCAGAGCTTCATATTCCAGTGGTGCCTTTCCTGAATTGCTGAATGTATAGTGGCTCATTTTTTCAAGGAGTTCATCCTTGGACATCCGTGCAATATCCGCCGGAATATCTGTTCCTCCATGAATCATATCATAGGCTACGATTGCATGGACATCCCACTCGCTTGTTCCGACTGTATTTATCTTTACACCAAGATTTTTCAGGGCAGCTGCTTGACTTCCGATGCCACTGAACAATTCAACAATATTATACGTTTTCTCCATTTGTGACTGATATTCCTTCCGACTCCAGTTTTTCCTTGATAGAAAGCACCGACCTGATCATGTTCATTGTCTTGTACGGCACCTTCCCTGAAGCGGAGACAGGAATATTTCCCGTCGATGAAAGCTGCACGACTTGCTTTAACAACGTCTGTTCCTGATAAGACAGCATTGAACGCCTGATACCCGCATCCATCAATTTGCTCCAATATCCAGGACCCAACGCAACCACACCCATCACAACCTTGAGGTCATTGGATTCCTTGGCTTCTTTTTTCGCAGAAGTTTCTTCCTCCTTGATAAGCGATACAGGAACCAGCTCGTCCATAAAGGCTACTGAAGGGGTATATGTTTTATCGGCCTTATAATCTTCCCATGTAGATTCTTTTTTACAGTATTCCGTGACAATCATACCATGGCTGTCGCAAATGAAGTCATTGGTCTGCTTGGTCACAATTTCAATTTCATGCATGAATGCAGGCGACAATGCCTGTTTCTGCCAGATTGCATTCCAGTTCAGCGAATATCCATCCGGAATCTTGCTGAGGATCTTTGCAATCGTATAGGGTACAATATTGAGCTTATAGCCGCCCACTTTGTACCAAAAGCCCGTCGGACGTTTTTCGCTGTCCTTATGACTTTCAAGGTAGTTATCAACAGCCCGGAAAATAATCGCTGCGCAGATTCCTTTTTTGAAGTAGAATTCATTGAAGGAATCATTGTTCCCACGGTATTCCTTGCTGATGTCATTTCCGAATTCCTTCATGACCCAGTTCTTACCTTTGGAAACGATGTGTGGCTTGCAGGCAACCGTTGTCAGGTACATACCCAGCTGCTCTTTTGTGATGACCTGATCTTTCGGGAATTTTTTCAGAAAACGCTTCAGTTCATCGCCACGAAGTTTCACCTGTTCCTGCTGGTATTTCTTGCGGGAACGCTCGTAGTACCAACCTGTCGGGATTGCATATCTCGCCGGAGGTGCAAGGCACTTCTTCGACATCTTTTCCATCCAGATATGGAACGGGTCATTGGAGAACAGATCCGCTGCCGTGACCTTATTCTGGCTGTTGGCATAGCGGGCAATTGCCTGAACCATCTCGTCATAGAAGCGAACACCATCCTCGTTTTCCGTTTCCCGGTCCTCGATCACGGTCAGCTTCATCGGAACGTAAATCCCCTCAAGCCTGACATTGTTTTTTTTCAGAACCGCATCCGCCAGTGTTGCAGTCGTCTGTCCGCCATTGATGATCTGGAAATCTTCAATCTTGGTGATCAGACTCTGTCCATTGATATTCTCAACTTCCACGTCCTTTGCGGTTGTTGCAATTCCATTGTTATAGGTAAAGAACTTTGTTGCATCGTTGTTTATTGTTCTTTTTATACCATTGTTGACACTCTTGCTTCCACTGGTTCCCAGAAAGGCACGGACATTGCCTTCCAGTACCTTACTTCCGTAGGCAATGTATATCTCGGCCAGAAGTTTTCCCGGAATGATTGCAATATAGGCTTCATACCCAAGGTTCTCACCAATGTCGCCCTTTATGCACGGAATACCATGAACTCCGACTTCAGAAAAATCCTTCGGGATATCAATGACAACCGGCTCATTGCTGTTTGTCATTTCCATTTCATAGAAACGTTCCGGATACCACAGGTTGATTTCCAGCGGTTTACCGTTGAAGTCTGCTTTCTTGATCTTTTTGGTTGTGCGGGTTTTCTTTGCGGCGCCCTTTTTCTTCCGGATCGTTGTTTCCAGAAGATTGGCATCCAGCAAGGCTGTGTCCAGTTCCTTATTAGTAAGAACATAGAACTTGATTTTCAGAATCAGCTGCGGGTCGTCGATATTGCAGGTCATCCGCTTGCGGAACATCTTTGCAACCCGGAGGATGTCATCCGAATCATCGAAGTAGTCCTCCATCCGGCCATTGCAGACCTCATCCAGAAAATAATACAATCTCCAATACAATTCGTCAACCCTGCTTCTGGTGAGGTTGGCGGCATTTTCTGAATCCTGAAAGTCACTGATGAACAGGATCAGACTGTGATCCGTTTCATCAAAACAGTAACCATCTGCACGCATCAGGCGATTTCCACGCCCTCTCTTGTCGCCCATACCAAAGCGGACAGGATCATTAACTTCATCATAGTCAACCAGAAGGCTCAATGTCCTGTTCAGAAATTCATCCTCCGTATCCGTCCCGTTGATGGCCGAATCGTTGCGCAGAGATTCCAGAAATTCCTTTTTATACTCCTGATAGTCCATTATACGGCCTCTTGATCTTTCAGTTTGTACTGCTCAATTTTCTGAAGCAGAATTTCATACGATGCCTTGCAGATTGCCTCCGGCAGCAACTCATGCGTCAATCTCGGAAAACCGGTTGTCACACGATATCGGTTGCAGCTTCTTATCTCATAGATGAAGTCATCGTAGTAGTCATTGTACACATATCCCTAAAGGGCAACCTTTGCCATAAAATCATTCCGGTCTTCATCCGATGCAAAAAGGCTTCTCGTCTCCAGAATCAGCTTGTTGAGATTCACACCATTGTAAGCGGCACTCATCTTTTCCAGAAAGAAAACCACAAGTTCTCCGTCCGTACTGCTTTCAAGCTGCTCGATGGAGGATATCTTCACTGCTGGTATCCCACGGTGAATGGTTTTCACCTCATACCACGAATCTCCATAGGAAAAGTCCTTATGCGTGAGTTCCTGCCCGCTCCAGCTCTTCAGCGCATTTTCCAGCCCGATCTGCTCTGCCAGTTTCCCACGCAGGAACAGGATTTCTCCGATCAGACCCATGATTTCGGGTTCTGTAAGGAATACATGTTTGGAACCCACAAACAATTTCTTCCACTGGAAAAAACGGTTGACAATGGTCTGATATCCTTGTCCCTTGTCTCCGATGCTACGCGATTGTTCTATCAGATCATCACAAAATTTGAAGAACAGTCCTTTTATCTCTTCATCACACAAGGAAAAGCGGATTGTATTATATTTTTCATTCTTATACTGGTTTACATCAATAGCTGATGTGCCCGTCACTTTTCGTGCTGTGAACCTTGCCCGGAGTTCAATGGCTTTGCGCCCTTTTTCGTCCAGACCAATGTACAATTCCAACGGATGCTGATTATCCACTCTCGAAAAATATCCGGGTCTCAGAAAAGCCGCAAAACGTTCCTCCATGACACCTGTCATTATTCTTCCCTTCCTTCTGCGAGGATATCTTCCATTTCCTCCCGATCAAACCAGTTATAGACACGGTTGACCTTATAACGGGTGGATGTAAGCCCTGCTTCCTCATCATTGCGTGGCAGACCCAATGCCAGACCTACTGCCGGCGTATTTCCCATTGCAGCTTTGAATTCTGCTTCCTGTTTTTTCTGATTTTCCTCCGCTACACCAACATCAATCAGATAAATCAGCAGAAGTGGTTTTCTGTCCTCAACAAAGCGGAACCATGTCTCCGATGGATATACCCTTGTCTTATCAAATGGTACTCCTTTTTCCTTTTCATAGAATTTACGGAAAGAAGCCTTGGCATTTTCAATGATTTCTTCTGCAGTTTTCCCATTGAAATCAACAATTCCCGTCAAACCATCTCCAGGGCCTCCCAATTTACCTTTTCTTCCGATACTCAATCTATCGAGTTCACTGTCGATAATACAGGTTTTTCGTTCGACACAGGTGATTTTCTGACCGCAGACATCTGCCACTTTATCCGGACTTTCTCCGTCCATAAAAGCAACATCAAAGACATCTATGGATGCGTCTGTGCATCCGCTCAGGAATTCCGAGATCTGCTTTGTGTTGAAATACGAGCTGTACTTCGATATGGAGAGTCTGTCAATGAGTTCTACTATCAATTCCTTCGGAACATCTGACAACACATACCGGCCTTTTCTTCCGGAACCTGTTGCCCTGCGTTCAAAGCTATATCCTCTGGAGAGACACTCGCTTACAAGATCTGTCACTGCCCGGAAGTTATTTTTCTGGGCTTCCACATCAAACCGGAGATATGGTGTTTCAACAATACTTCCAAAGTAGCTGCTCACATCAAACTCATCCGTGGCATTGCGCATTTTGTTATAGGCCGTGATATTGAGGTCTGTCGAGTTGTTCCGTACACGGATACCAAAATCACGCGGTTTTTGCCCCAGATCCCGCATCAACACCATATCTTCCTTTAGTTTTTCAGTCGCATCCGCGATTTCCGCATACCACTCCGCAGATGCCTTATGCGTCCAGATACGGAAAAGATCTTCATATCCGCGCCGGTATCCGAACCAGCGTCCCATCTGCATCAGAACATCATAGGTACAAGTATTCCGATAAAAATAGCTGATAATGAGTCCTTCCAGCGTCAGACCACGGGACAGTGCTAGACCGCCGATTGCAATCACACGCAAGGATTCATTTTTCGGATACTCAAGCTTTTCAGAAGATTTGGAGCTGTTCACAACCTTGATCTGGATTTTCTCCATCGCATCGAAAAGCGCTGCTGCAACTTCGTCCCATGTAAATCCGCATTTTTCATACTGACTCTGCCAAACCTTGTAAATCCGGTTCAGCACCGGGTCTTTCATGGACAGTTCAAAATCACTGCAAAGATTATACTTCAGCGACCGGTATGCTTCTGCATGAATCCTCTCGACAACTTCCTTGATATACTTCTGGACCTTGACAAACCGGGAGATGTTGATCAGCATAG
>OODH01001714.1_pt1 | contig 12223 bp, 8 predicted proteins | sample 1671391 | NCBI WGS metagenome assembly OODH01 (sample SAMN06348152, study PRJEB24527) | human gut metagenome | biome: human gut; feature: ankylosing spondylitis patient; material: feces | host: Homo sapiens | place: China | collected 2015-10 | reverse complement strand
CTGGACCGTGACTGCGGTGAAGAGGGCCTGAAGCGCATTGCCATGGGCGACTGCGCTGTTAACATCGACTATACCGATACCATTGATAAGGCTACCGGCGAGGTCAAGATCGCCGCTTCTGCAAAGCTTGCTGAGGTTGCTATTGAGACCGCTAAGACCGCAAAGTTGTTCGGCATCGATCCGAAGGTTGCTGTGCTGAGCTTCTCCACCAAGGGCTCCGGCAAGGGCGGCACCGTTGCTTTGAGCCATGACGCTGTGATCAAGGCTCAGGAAATGGATCCCGAGTTGGCTGTGGACGGTGAGCTGCAGTTTGACGCTGCCGTTGCTCCCGAAGTTGCACAGGTCAAGTGCAAGGGCAGCAAGGTGGCTGGTCAGGCCAATACCTTCATCTTCCCCTGCATCGAGGCCGGCAACATCGGCTATAAGATTGCTCAGCGTCTGGGTGGTTATGCAGCTTACGGCCCCATCCTGCAGGGTCTGAACGCTCCCATCAACGACCTGTCCCGTGGCTGCAACGCCGACGAGGTCTACAAGATGAGCCTGATCACTGCCTGCCAGTCTTGAGCTGACTGATTGAAAATAGCCGCCGCATTCACCGTACAAAACGGGCAGAATGTTGAGGCCTCAAAGGCAGATTTCAAAAAATGAGTATAGAAAAGCTGAGCATCTGTGAAAAAGCAGGTGCTCAGCTTTTTGCATTTTCAGTTCCGAAAAATTCTACTCTTTTTGAGGGAAAAAGATGAGATTTTTGCTTTCCGCTTTTCGTTGGCGCTATTTTGCAACAGCCCCTTTACAGGTTTACTCAGTTCTTTTCGATATACACGCTGGTGGAGGGGAACGCAAAATCCACACCGTCGGCCTGCATGATGTCCATAATGTTCAGGTTCAGGTCGTTCTGCATCTGCAAAAATTCCGCGTAGGCGTTAGTCAGCAGGTAGGCGGAGACCAGAATGTTGATGCTGGAATCACCAAAGTTTGCAAGCTGTACGATGTTGGTACCCTTGTTGGTGTAAGGGCTTGCGTCCAGCATGGTCTGCAAGTCTTTCATCAGCTGTTCCAGCTTCGGGCGGGTGGTGCCATAGGTGACACCCAGATTGAACTTGTAGGGCCGCATGGTGCGCAGGGCGGCGTTCTGCACGGTGGAAGAGCAGATCTTACTGTTCGTCACCACATTGATGGTTTTATCCAGCGAGCGGATGCGGGTGGAACGGAAGTTGATGTCGATCACTTCGCCTTCCACATCGCCCACAGTGATCCAGTCGCCCACCGAGAAGGGCTTGTCCAGCAGAATCACGATGCCGGAAAACAGGTTGCTGGCGCTTTCCTGTGCGGCCAGCGAGATGGTCAGACCAACCAGACCGGCACCGGCGACAATGCTGCCGATGGGAAAGCCCACTTCTTGTGCCAACGCTGCCACGCACAGCACGATCACCAGCACCTTGTAGGCGGTGTCCAGCAAAGAGCAGAGTGTTTTGTTGGAGCGGATCTCCGGGCTGCAGGAAGCCAGCAGCAGGTCGGCCAGATCCGATGCCGCATACAGGCCTTCGCAGACCAGCAGGGTCATGACAAGGCGGAAGCAGACCAACAGCAGCTTGGCAATGCCGGGAATGGCCCAGGGCAGGGAAGCTGCCGCCAGATATACGCCAACCGCAGTGCACATGCGCTGGATGGGTACCGCAAAGCTGCGCAGCAGGATGGGAGTGCCGTTAAAGTGCCACTTGCGGGCCAGCAATGCCGGAATGCCCCTTTTGCTCAGCCAGCGGCGTACCAGCCATGCGGCAAGCAGAATGAGCAGCGCGCACCCTGCGCGCGCAGCCAGTGCAAACCAGCCCTCCAGCAGCACAGAGCCAAACTCAAACGAAAGATCACGAATAGAAAAGATCATGATAACCTCCTGAATTTTATACGACCCATCTATGATACCATACCGCACCCACCCGGGCAAGAGCTTACAGAGAAGGGAGCTTGAAAGAATTACTTTGACATTTTTTGCACAAATTTTAAGATGCCCTCTTGACAAGCTGGGCCTGCCACGCTATACTTTGTGCCAGAAAGTTCGTTTCAGGGCGGGGTGAGATTCCCCACTGGCGGTAAAGTCCGCGACCACCCGCAAGGGTGCTGACCCGGTGCAACTCCGGGACCAACGGTATAGTCCGGATGCAAGAAACGGCAGGCAAATCGTTGTCTACGCGCCCTGTTGCAGTGTTTTTGTTGCAGCAGGGCGCTTTTCTATTTGTCCTTCCCGTTCCAAAAAACAAGATACGAAAAGAGCTTTCGGAACAATTTTTGTAAGGGGCATTTTACCCCGGGAAGGATCATTACCATGAAAAAAAGCACGACTCACAATCTTACTGTTGCCGCCATGCTCAGCGCGGTGGCCTTTATCCTGATGTTCATTGAGTTTCCCATTCCGATGCTCATTCCGTCCTTCGTCAAGATGGACTTTTCTGACCTGCCGGCTCTGCTGGGTGCCTTTGCTCTCGGCCCGGTGTACGGTGTGGTCATCAGCTTTATGAAGAACCTGCTGCACATCGTTATCAAGGGCACTTCCACTGCATGCGTGGGCGAGCTGTGCAACTTCATGCTGGGTGCGGTTTTCTCCGCTGTGGCAGGCGTTATCTATAAGCACCACAAGAGCCGCAAGACCGCCATCATTGGTGCTATTGCAGGCGCTGCAGCCATGGCTGTGTTCAGCGTACCGTCCAACTACTTCATCACCTATCCGGCCTATGTGCAGTTCTACCACATGCCGCTGGAAGCCATCCTCGGCATGTACCAGGCCATCCTGCCCTCGGCAGACAGCCTCATCAAGTGCCTCGTCATCTTCAACATGCCCTTCACGCTGGTCAAGGGCCTGCTGGATGCAGTGCTCTGCATGGTGATCTATAAGCCGCTGTCGCCCATCCTGCACGGCAGAAAGTAAAAAAGGAAAAGACCCTCTCCGTCATTGCTTCGCAATGCCGGAGAGGGTCTTTTTTAAGCTAAGGCTCCTTTTTCCAGCCACTTGCCGCGGGCAAGGCGGAAGAGGAAGAGCAGGCCGCGGATGCAGAGCTCACAGCACATGGAACCCCACACGCCCGCCAGCCCGAACCGGGGCGCAAAGAAGGATGCCAGCGTCAGCCGGATGCCCCACATGCTGACGAGGTTCAGCACAAAGCAGGCAGTGCTGTCGCCCGCGCCCTGCATGGCACCGCTGGCCACAATGCTGGCCCCGAACATCGGTTCGGCAAAGGCTTCGATGCGCAGCACCCGCGCACCCAGCGCGATGACGGCGGCGTCGGCGGTGAAGATGCCCATCAGCGCCGGGGCAAACACCCACAGCCCCATGCCGGACAGCGCCATGATGCCGATGCCGATGCCGGTGCAGAGCCAGGCGAACCGCTTGGCCATGTCCTTCCGGTTGGCACCCACAGCCTGCCCGATGAGGGCGATGGCGGCGTCCTGGATGCCGTAACCGGCCATGTAGCACAGTCCCTCGGCACTGACGCCGAGGCTGTTGGCGGCGATGGCCACCGTGCCCAGCCCCGACACGATGCGCACCAGCACCACCTGCGCCGAGGAGAGGGCTGCGCGCTCTGCGGCCAGCGGGGCACCCACCCGCCAGAGGTTGAGCAGACAGGCGCGGGTGATCTTCCAGGAGCCGGGCTTCCGGATGCAGAGGGGGCCGTCCCGCAGCAGCAGGATGGTCAGCGCCAGCAGCCCGCCGATCACGTTGGAAAGAGCGGTGCCCAGCGCCGCACCCGGAACGCCCAGCCCGGCACCCCAGACGGTGACGCGGGTGCCGAAGAGGGGCAGCGTCCGGGTGGGGTTGATGAGGAAAAAGTTGAACACGACGTCCAGCCCGCAGACGAGAACGCTGATGAGGCCGGGCGTCAGGGCGTCGCCGGTAGCGCGGAGCATGGCGGCGTACATGCCCATGGCCATGGTGAAGGGGAGGGCGGCCGACCAGATGGCAAAGTAGGCGGAAGCGTTGGCCTGCAGCGAGAGGTCAGCGCCCAGCCAGCCGGGCAGAAAGCGGCTGATGCCGATGCCGAACCCTGCCGCCGCCAGACCCAGGATGAGGTTGAAGAGCATGGCCTGCCGCAGCACACCGCGTGCGTCGGCCTGGCGGTCGGCGCCGAGATACTGCGCGATCTGGATGGAAAAGGCAGTGTACAGCCCCACCAGGATGCCGTGGAGCAGCCAGGTGCTGGAACTGACGATGCCGATGGCGGCCGTGGCTTCGGCCCCGATGTGGCCCACCATGGCGGCGTCGATGTATTCCATGGCGGTGACGACCATCTGCTGCAAAATGGAAGGGACGCTCAGCGCCAGCACGACCTGCGCTGTTTCCCGCAAGGGGATGTCCTCCCCCCGGCGCATCCGGGAGGAGAGCTGTTCGAGTGAAAGTGTCATGGCTTCTCCTGTTCGCATAAAAAATGCCCCGCACAGGGGGACAGAGTATACCTATTATATAAGGAAGCATGAAAAATGTCAAACCGGCGTGTTTTGTGCGCAGGAGATTGATTTTTTCAGCCGGGCGTGATACACTTTCCTTACCTATGAGTGAAACAACAGGAGCGGCGCTGTGTGCGGCTCCGGGAAAGAGGAAAATCGTATGCTCCAACTGTTATCGGGCAGTCAGCGCACCGTGGACGCGCTGGGATTTTTGCTGGCTTTTGCGCTGACGGCGCTGATGGATTCGGTCTTCCGGGAGAAGCTCCCCCACGACCATGGCCGCGCATTTGCGGTGAACGGCGAGCTTTCCAAAGGCAAGGCCCGCGGCTCCGGCCTCATCTTCGTGCTCTGCATCGCGCTGGTCACGCTGGCGGTGGTTCCGCTGCGCACCGAGTATATCATCTATACCGTGCTGCTCATTGCCTCCATGCTCTCCGGCTATTTTGACGATGCCTCCGAGGTGGCCTGGAACGAATACAAAAAAGGCCTCATCGACCTCGTCATCGCCATTGTGGCGGGTGTGACCTACCTGAACTTCAACAGCACCACCGTGAACTTTTTGCAGTGGAGCTTTGCCATCCCGTATCCGCTCTACCTCGTGCTCATCGTCGTCCTCATCTGGGCCAGCATCAACGTCGTCAACTGCACCGACGGTGTGGACGGCCTGTCGGCCAGCCTGGCGGTGGTCAGCATCGGCACCTTCCTGCTGGCTTACGGCGAGGAACTGGGGGACTACAGCACCGCTGCCATCGTCTTCATCGGCGCACTGCTGGCCTACCTGTGGATGAATGCCAAGCCCTCCACCCTGCTGATGGGGGACGCGGGCAGCCGCGCCATGGGCTTCTTTCTCGCGGTGCTGGCGCTCAAGAGCGGCCACCCGTTCTCCTTCCTGCTGGCAGCGCTGGTCTTCATCGTGGACGGCAGCCTGGGCATCCTGAAGATCAGCTTCAAGCGGTTTTTACACATCAGCATCCTCAAACACACCCTGACCCCGCTGCATGACCATGTGCGCAAGCGGATGGGCTGGAGTGATGAGCAGGTGGTGGCCCGCTGGCTCATCCTGCAGGCGGTGGCTTCGGCCTGGCTTCTTCTGCTGACCCGGTAATCGACAAAAATAAAGGTCTGACTTTGTGTAACTTTACAAAACACGGAAATCTGCGCGGAAAAAGTTGTTGCAGTTTTCAGATTGAAAGCGAACGGAAAAAACGCTATACTTTAAGCATCGAAAGCAAAGGCGCTTGGTGAACACTCACCGAGCGCCTTTTTTCGTACCCTGCAAAGGCAAGGAGGCTTTTGAGGGAGATGAAGTAGGGAAAGGCGGAATCTTCTGTGATCAAACTGGAACATGTGGATAAACAGTCATCTCCCAGTTTCCTCCTGTTTGCAATTCTGAAAAACAGAACACGCCCGGTCAGGCTGAGACAACCGCCGGGCGTGTTCTGTTTCTTTTTATAGCAATCCCATTTGAAAAGCACATTGGATCGCGTTCGGAAGAGCATCCAGCGTTCGTGCCTTGAATTTACGCAGGAAAAGCACCTCTCCACTGCATGAAATCATTGAGATACCGCTGCTTTATCCTCTGGCCACGATCTTCTGAGCGCCGCATAGGAAATAAGGAAGTTTGCAAGCCAACCTGCCGGGACTGCAAGCCAAACAAAAGCAATGCCAAAACGCGGTGCACAAATCAAAGCAACAGACAAGCGGATCGCAAGGTTTACCATATTTGCAATAAGAAACGGCCGCATGATTCCAAGTCCGCGAAGAACGCCATCCGTTGCCATCTTGATGCCCATGAAGATGAAAAAGTAACCAAGCCATCTCATATAATCACCGGACACCTGATAGGCCAACGCGGTTCCGTCTTTTCCCAGGAACAACGAGGAGATCTGTGTGTGCAGTGTTTCAATGACCACGAAAGCAAGAACTGCAAAGCATAGATCCAACACCAGTGCAGCATGATAACCTTTTTTGATGCGCTCAATTTTCTTTGCGCCAAGATTCTGGGATACAAACGGCGAAACTGCATTGCCGATGGATACGAAGATCAGCGAAAAAACATTTTCTACCCGCATCGTTGCCGCATACCCGGCAAGTGCCTGTGTGCCGAAGGGATTTACCACTGCCTGCACGATCATCATGCCGATAGACACTGTGGACTGCTGCAAAACCGATGGTACCGCAATGCGAAGCATGGAATACAGCTCCTGCCGGTCGAACCTGCTAAAGGAGCTCTTGTATTGCCGCATCCGAGACAGAAAGATCAAAAATGAAAACACGGCAGAAATTCCTTGTGCGATCAAGGTCGCAAGGGCTGCACCAAACACCCCCAGACCAAGACCAGCCACCATCCAGAGATCCATAAAAATATTCAGGATAGAGGAGAATATCAACAGTCCCAACGGAATTTTGGATTCACCGATGGAAGTGAACATGGTGGAAAGAATGTTGTACATGAATAGAAACGGGAAACCCACAAAGTAGACACGCAGATACAATACTGCTTCTTCCAATATATCGGCAGGGGTCTGTAATCCGCTCATCATGAAATGGGAAAAGCAAAAGCCAAAGACACCAAGGACAGCGCTTAAGATCAAAAAGCTGATCAGGGACGTTGACACAATGGTTTTCATTCTGCCATAATTTTTTGCACCAAAACAGCGGCTTACAAGCACACCTGCGCCCACACCGGCACCAAGCGCCACACAAATAAAAACATTGGTCAGTGCAGCACAAGCACCAACAGCCGCAAGTGCCGAGGAGCCAACAAATTGACCAACGATTATGGAATCGGCCATATTGTATACTTGTTGAAAAAAGCTGCCAAGGATCATCGGCATCGCAAAAACAGTCAGCGCTTTAAGGGGTGGATCTGTAATCAAATATTCATCTTTCGACACGATTATATTCCTTCCCAAAATCGTTTATCGCAAATTTTATCGCAAGTCAAGAAATTCGTGCAGCATTCAAACGGCATCTTTGCGATATGCAATTCACCGCTGCTGCATTAAAAAGTTGAATTGCTATAAGTTGAAGCGTTAAGTCTCCACACCCTCGAACTGGCTGTTGTAGAGCTTGGCGTAGAAGCCGCCCTGCGCCAGCAGGGTATCGTGGTCGCCCTGCTCCACGATGTGGCCGTCCTTCATCACGAGGATGACGTCGGCCTCCCGGATGGTGGAAAGGCGGTGTGCCACGATGAAGCTGGTGCGGCCCTGCATCATCCGGGCAAAGGCTGCCTGGATACGCACCTCGGTGCGGGTGTCGATGGAGGAGGTGGCCTCGTCCAGGATCAGCATCGGGGGCAGACAGAGCATCACGCGGGCGATGCAGAGCAGCTGCTTCTGGCCCTGGCTGATGTTGCCGCCGTCCTCCGCGATGACGGTATCGTAACCGTCCGGCAGGCGGCGGATGAAGCTGTCGGCGTGGGCTGCCTTGGCCGCGGCAACGATCTCTTCGTCGGTGGCGTCGGGCTTGCCGTAGGCGATGTTCTCGCGGACGGTGCCGGCGCGCAGCCAGGTGTCCTGCAGCACCATGCCGTAGCTGCCGCGCAGGGAAGCGCGGGTCACGTTCCGGATGTCGTCGCCGGAGACGGTGATGGAGCCGCTGTTGACATCATAGAACCGCATGAGCAGGTTGATGAGGGTGGTCTTGCCGCAGCCGGTGGGGCCGACGATGGCAATGCGCTGGCCGGGCTTGACGTCCAGGTTCAGGCCCTCGATGAGGGGGCGGTCCGGCAGGTAGCGGAAGGAGACGTCCTTCAGCTCCACATGGCCGTCCGGCTGCAGCACCCTGGCGTGTTCGGCTTCGGGCACCTGGTCGTCGGCGTCCAGCAGCTCAAAGACGCGGGCCGCGCAGGCCAGTGCGTTCTGCAGCTCGGTGACGACGCCGGAGATCTCGTTGAAGGGCTTGGTGTACTGGTTGGCGTAGTTGAGGAAGATGCTCAGCTGACCGATGGTGATGCCGCCCGCCACAGCATAGATCGCACCCACCAGACCGACGCCTGCATAGACGATGTTGTTGACGAAGCGGGTGGCGGGGTTGGTCATGCTGGAGAAGAAGATGGCCTTCAGGCTGACATCCTGCAGCTGCGTGTTCACCTCGTCAAAGGAGGCAAGGCTCTCGGCCTCGTGGCCGAAGGCCTGCACGACCTTCTGGCCTTCGATCATCTCGTTGACCAGAGCGGTCTGCTCACCGCGCACGGTGCTCTGCCCCTGAAAATACTTGTAGCTGCGCTTGGCCAGGAAGCTGGCTACCACCAGGCTCAGCGGGGTGATGCAGACGACCACCAGCGTGATGGGGACATTCTCCCACAGCATGAACAGCAGGGTGCCGAAGATGGTCAGCAGGCCGGAGAACAGCTGGGTGAAGCCCATCAGCAGGCCGTCGGCGAAGGTGTCCACATCGGCGATCATCCGGCTGACGATGTCGCCGGAGGGGTGGCTGTCGAGGTAGGAGAGGGGGAGGGTCTGGATCTTCCGCAGGGCGGCATTGCGCAGGTCGCGGCTGACGGAGAAGGTGATGCGGTTGTTGCAGACGCTCAGCAGCCACTGCGCAAAGGCTGCGAGGATGGCTACGGCCACGATCTGCAGGATGATCTGCATCACACCGGCAAAGTCCACACGGCCCTTGCCGAGCATCAGGTCGATGGCGCTGCCGCAGAGGATGGGGATATACAGCTGGGCGGCCACGCTCACGGCGGCCACGATGAGGCTGCACCCCACGAAAAAGTAGTAGGGGCGGATCTTTTTCAGCACCCGGCGGAGCGTTGCCTTGCGCTGTTCCGGGGTCAGGCTGCTCTTTGCTTTTGCACTCATTTCTGCGCATCCCCTTTCTTGAACTGGCTGGCATAGATCTCCTCATAGACCGGGCAGGAGGCCAGCAGGTCGGCGTGTTTGCCGAGGCCGACGAGTTTGCCGTCGTCCAGAACGAGGATCTGGTCGGCGTGCTGCAGGCTGGCGGCGCGCTGGCTGACGATGAAGACGGTCAGGCTGCCGGGCAGAGCCGCCAGTGCCTTGCGCAGGGCGGCGTCGGTGGCGTAGTCCAGAGCGCTGGCACTGTCATCCAGAATGAGGATGTCGGGCTTGCTCACCAGTGCGCGGGCAATGGTCAGGCGCTGCTTCTGGCCGCCGGAGAGGTTCCGGCCGCCCTGCTCTACCGGCTCGTCCAGCCCAAGGGGCTTCGCCTTGACGAATTCCGCAGCCTGTGCCGTTTCCAGTGCGGCCCACAGGTCGGCATCCGAGGCGTTCTTGTTGCCCCAGAGCAGGTTCGAGCGGATGGTGCCGCCGAAGAGCTGCGCTTTCTGCATGACGACGCTGACGCTGCCGCGCAGAACGTCCCGCGGGTATGCCTGCACCGGACGGCCCAGGATCTCAACCGAACCCTCGGTGGCATCGTAGAAGCGGGGGATGAGGTTGATGAGGCTGGATTTGCCGCTGCCCGTGCCGCCGATGACGCCGATGGTCTGGCCGCGTTTGGCTGTGAAGCTGATGTCCGACAGGCTGGGGGCACCGGCACCGGCGTAGGTCAGGCTGACATGGTCGAACCGGACGGCGTCGTCGGCCTTGCTTGCCTCCACGGCATCCGGAAGGGCAGCGGGGAACGCCATCCCCGGTTCCGTGTCCAGCACGGCCTGCACACGGCTGGCGCAGGCCAGCGCCTTGCTGATCTGCACGATGAGGTTGGCCAGCTTGACCAGCTCGACCAGGATCTGGTTCATGTAGTTGACCAGCGCGATGACATCACCGGCTGCCATGCCGCCGATGTTGATCTCGATGCTGCCTACATACAGCAGCGCCACGATGGCCAGGTTGATGATCACGTAGGTCAGCGGGCTCATCAGGGAAGAGAGATGGCCGACGTGCAACTGCATTTTGGTCAGCAGGTCGTTGGCAGACTCGAAGCGGTCGATCTCGCTCTTCTCCTTGTCAAAGGCGCGGACGACGCGAACGCCGGTCAGGTTCTCGCGGGTCAGGCCCAGCACCCGGTCCAGACGGGTCTGGGCGGTCTTATACAGCGGGTTGGTCAGGACCATGATGCCGAAGACTACGATGGACAGCAGCGGGATGGCCACCACGAAGATCCATGCGGCCCGCGCATTGACCGTGAAGGCCATGACCATGGCACCGACCACCACGAACGGGCTGCGCAGGAACAGGCGGAGGAAGAGGTTCAGGCCGCTCTGCACCTGATTGATGTCACTGGTCATGCGGGTGATGAGGGTGCTGGTGCCCAGTGTATCCATCTCGGTGAAGCCGAGCTTCTGGATGTGCTCGAACAGCGCATGGCGCAGCGAGGTGGAGTAGCCCACAGCGGCCTTGGCGGAGAAATACTGGGCCGTCAGGCTGCAGGTCAGGCCGATGACGGCGAGCAGCAGCAGGATGCCGCACCGCACAAGGATATAATGCAGGTCGTGCGCCGCAATGCCGACGTTGACGATGTCTGCCATGACCAGAGGGACAAACAGGTCGAACGTGGCTTCCAGCATCTTGAACAGCGGCGCGAGGACGGCCTCGCGCTTGTAGCCGTTCAGGTGGGTAAGCATTTTGTTCAAGGCGAAAGACTCCTTTTCTGAAATGTAAATCGGGGGAAATTTTCCCATCGCATATTATAATACAACCGGAGTCGGAATGCTATTGTTTTGCGGAAAAATGCGGTGCGTCTTCCCCATTGTGAAACTTGGGAAATCCTGCTATAATAAATTATTATGACGGATGGAAAAAGAAGGGTGATGCAAATGGCATACGAGAAAAGCGCACGGCGGTTCCGCCCGGTGGGCAGCCGGAAGAAAAAGGCCGCCCCCCAATACAGCCCGGCGGGCACGGGCTGCCCGGTGGTGGAGCAGGCCGTGGAGCGGCTCTACCGGGAGCAGAACGAGACGCATTTCTGGAACCTGATGAACGCCCTGAACTATGCACTGGAGCTGAAAACGCGGGTGCTGGTGCCGCTGGATGCCGCAGCCGACCCGCAGAGCGGCCCGGCCCCGTGGGCTTCCATGCCCATCCCGGCGGAAAAGGCAGAAGGGCTGGACCCCTGGCTGCTCCACACCCGGAAGGAGCGCAGCTACCTGCCCCTGTTCACTTCGGTGAAGACGGCGGAAGCCGAGCGCGCCACGGCCACCCGGCCCATGGCCGAGCGCGGGATGCGGGAGGCCATGGAATATGCCCTGAACACCGACGGCATCGACGGTGTGGTCATCGACCCGTGGACCAATTCCGCTACGCTGGATGGCTCCATCCTGAACGGGCTGCTCAAGTCGGAGCGGGGCAGCGAAGGCCCCGGTCTGGAAGAACTGGATGCGGGCTACGATGCCGCGCGGCAGGGCAGCTGGGCCGAGGCGGTGCAGCACTATGAAAAAGCCGTCGAGGCGGGCAGCGCCGAAGCGCTGGCGCTGTTGGGCGACTGCCTGTATCAGGGCCGGGGTGCCCGGCGCAGCAAGGTACAGGCCCGGCGGATGTGGAAAAAAGCCGCCGAGGCCGGGGAAGTGCAGGCCATGATCGCCCTTGGCGATGACGCAGCGGCCTCCGGGCAGGAAGCCGCCGCCGCGCTGCAATACTACCGCCGCGCCCAGAGTGCCGCCCGCGGGATGCCGGATGTCTCCTATACGCCGCAGATCCGGCTCCGCATCGCCCAGTGCGAAACGCGGTATGTCTCCCGCAAAAAGGCGCTGATGGAGCTGGCGGAGGCCGAGCAGGGCTTCTGCATCCAGCTGGAAGAGGGGGCACCGGATGCGGAGATCTGGCTGGACGAGACCCGGAAGACCGTGGCGGAACTGATGAACGAAGGGCTGGAG
>OODH01001713.1_pt1 | contig 12225 bp, 14 predicted proteins | sample 1671391 | NCBI WGS metagenome assembly OODH01 (sample SAMN06348152, study PRJEB24527) | human gut metagenome | biome: human gut; feature: ankylosing spondylitis patient; material: feces | host: Homo sapiens | place: China | collected 2015-10 | reverse complement strand
AAGTGTGACTGGAGTTCAGACGTGTGCTCTTCCGATCTGGTGCGTGGCGGCAGTAACGACCAGACCCTAATTCTTTATGATGACGTACCGATCTACAACCAGGCGCATGCCTACGGCATCCTCTCGATTTTCAGCGGCGAGACCGTCCAATCGGCCGAGGTGTCGAAAGGCTACATATCGCCTGCCTACGGGTCGCGTCTTTCGGCCCTGACGCAGATCCGCACACGCGACGGAGACCGACAGGACCACCGCCAGTCGCTTACCGTGGGAACGCTTTCGCTGGCCGGAACCGTCGATGGCCCCATCGTTCGAAACAAAGGTTCATACCTCGTTTCTGCCCGTTATTTCTTTCCTGAAGCAGTCTTGGCGCTGGTCGGCAATGCCGTCCGTTTCGGGTTCTACGACCTGACCGGGAAACTCTCTTACGATATTCACCCCGACCATACCCTGAGCCTGGGAGTCTATTCCGGGGACGATCACATGGCCAACAAGGAGGATTATGCCCGGAACGAATACGGCTGGGGCAATACCACGGCGTCGCTTCGTCTGGAGTCCCGATGGAATGATAACCTACGGTCCTCGGTGGTGGCCTACTATACCTACCTTCAAAACCGGCAGGAGTCGGAATACGAGGACGATGATTTTAAAAACTGGGGCAAAACGACTTATAAAACGCATGAGTTCGGGGCGCGTCTGACATTCGATCAGCGTCTCATAAAAGCATGGTCGCTCGAATACGGTGCGAATATATCACACCAACGCTTTATGCCGATGCACTCGAAAGGTTATGTCAACGGACAGCACAAAGAGCGCGGCTATTCTTCCGAGCAGCTTGTTTCGGGGGCGCTTTTCCTGAACAACCGGTTTCAATGGGGCGGCTGGCGGGCAGATGTCGGAATCCGGGGCGCTATGTATGACAACTCGGAGCAAACCAGATTCGCCGTAGAACCGCGGGCGCAACTCGCGTATGATTTCGGCAACGACAATGCCATATGGCTTTCGGGCACGATCAATTCGCAGGCATTGGTGCAATACAATCGCTACTACTATTCCATGCCGATCGACTTCTGGACGCCTTTTAGGGACGGGAAATTACAACATGCATGGCAGGTGGCGCTCGGCGGCCGGGCCCGGCTGCGGGAGAATCTGACCCTCTCGCTGGAGGGCTATTACAAGCGCATGCGCAACCTGCCGCTGATCTACGACAGCGACGATTTCCTGCTGGGGCGCGGCGGCTTCGTCTACGGAACAGGCCGGGCATGGGGACTTGAGATCATGTTGCAGCGGCAGACGGAGCGGCTGAGCCTGACGGTATCGTACACTTATACGAATTCCCGACGCAGTTCGGAGGGCGTTAGCTATCCCTTCGAGTACGACGTACCACATGATTTCAACACGTTCCTCAGCTACGATGTCCTGAAAAGGCCCGGAAGGAGACATACGTTCACTTTCAATATGTCCTGGCGGTCCGGCCTTCCGTACCGCCTGACGAACGAGAGCTATCCCGATACTAACGGCAATCCGATCGTCGGCATTACGGCCTATCCTTCGATGCGCATGCGCAATTACTTCCGTTCGGACATAAGCTACAACATGGAGCGCCGGAAACGCAACGGCGTCCGTAACTGGCAGTTCTCGATCATCAACTGGACATGGCACAAGAACCCGGTCTGCATCTATCCATACCAAGGGACCTATAAGGCGACTGTTTTAGTGCCGATCATGCCGTCGGTTTCCTACACCCGAACGTTCGGGAAATAGTTCTCATAGCCCTCCAATTACGGCTTATTTGTGGGCTTACACTTCATAATTAATATCTTTATTTCAACCTAAACCTCAATCCTATGAAGAAAAATCTACTTGTTTTAGCTATTGCGGTCCTGCTGATCGGCTGCTCCAAATTTGAGGAACCACCTTCTGACACTCCAATAAGAGAGAGCAAGACCAGATCGGCACTCGCAGCCCAAGACAACCCCTATTCTCTGACTAATGTTCAAATGGCAATGGATAAAGTATCTGTAGAGATGGGACAACCGACAATAAAATTAAAACCGACACATTATTACGTCCGTTTCTTGCCTAAAGATTCAACGGAATATACCAGATTACTGGACTCCTCGAATCTTATGCTTTTCACCTATCCCCTTGACCGGGAACTGACAGATGAAGAAGTTGAATTCTTTGAAAACGATACTACAAATACTTATGGCTATCCTTGGCATTATACTAAAGTGCCGACTGACTATATATTTCCGGATGGCATTATCCATGAAATACTCGATGAAGTAATTGTCGAAACTTTTGATGACAATGATATTAATGCTGGCGTGTCAAATAAACTGACTGAGGACGTGTGGGATCGGGTGATGATAAAATCCATGAGATTGCCCGACCAAACTGCTCAAACACGCTCAAGCTACAAATGGCGTCCCTATGCAAGTGTTCGGTACGTTGATGACTTCAATGGTCAAACTATTCCTCTTGTTGGGGTTCGGGTTCGATGTCATCATCTTCTTCATTTTGAGGAATGCTTTACAAACGCTAATGGTGAGGCAACCTCGTTAGGTAGCTTCAAACAACCTGCACGATATAAGATATTCTGGGAGGATCAAAAATATTGGGATATTCGGGATGGTCTCACATGGCAGGCAAAAACAAAAGGTCCCCGAATGACCGGACGTTGGGAGTTGGTAATCTCCGGAGACACCGAAGATGCAATGTTCGCCGCAATACATCGTGCTTGCCGGGCTATTTTCCACGACAATCCGTTTGGGATTACAAGACCTAAACGTGGTCGAATAAAACTATGCGCCTTTTATAAGAAAGATGTCGGAAAAAATGGCGACCATGCAGGAATTACCGTCGGAATATGGCCTGATATTCGGATATTCAGAAAGGTTAAAGGCAATACAAGATCCCGATGGGAAATTACATCAACTGCGCTCCATGAACTCGGACACGCTTCACACCATCGGGCTGTCGTTGAATTGCCTGGCTCTAATCGAATTGAAGATTTTGTGCTGGCGGATGGAATACTCAAGGAAAGTTGGGCTCGGGGAATCCAATTTGCATTTATGAATTGGCTATACCCAAATCAAGTGAACAAAATAAGACCTGACTATTTTGAAAATTATACCGGAGTCGTTGAAGGACTGATCAATCAGGGACTTACCCTAAAACAGATCGAAGGAACAGTAGTGGGAAACAGACTTTGGCGCGGATGGCGTCGAGATGTTAAAGCACTTCATCTCGTTGACGATATTATTGTGGATATGATTTTTGATAATCCCTACATGTTCTGGGCGGCAGATTTCAAAAACCTTATCATCGGCACATCGCAGATTTATACGGATACTGAGGTAACTTATTCATTGCCCCAAAGTGATAAGCTGCCATCCGCCATATCAAATTCCGGCTGGACAGTTTCCGGCGAAGGATACACAATCATCAAAAAAGAGAATCGGTCGATAAAACTGCGATTCAATACTCTCGGTGAACGGACCCTAACAGCACATCTAAAATTAATTGACGGAACAGACTATGATGTAATCAAAAAAATTAATGTAACTTCACGGGGTACAATTTACGGATCGCCAAATCCCCACACGGGAGAGTGGACAGTATACAGGTTAAGTAATTACACCGGAACAGTTGACAAATGGGAATTTGAAGGACTACCTTCCAAATATTATTGGATCGTATCCCAAACATCAAATAGTGTCACTGTTGTATTTAAGTCATCCGGCAGCGCAACGATAAAAGCAAAAATTCAGAATAGTGAACTGGCAACAAAGTCAATAAAAATACCGACAGACATGCCTATCAATTCATTTTGTGCTTACAAGAATACAGATTGGCCTTATGACTTTTGGATAGATAATGTTTCCAATTATACGCCTAATCCTTCGGTGTATTATAATGGATCACGGACATTAGAACCCAAAACGTCAAAGCAGCATTTTATGGCCTATGGATCACGGCCTTCGTCAAGCCATCCCAACTATTCTCTTCTGAAGCCAATATATGAAAACGGGTTTCATCATGGTAAATATGCATACGACCAGCGAACCTATCCCGAATTTTCACAATATGGAATAAAGGCATGGGTATCTTCATCACAGCGCCCCGGTACGGTTCCTCTTTATTTGATTGAAGACAGTCAATATAAGGATAAGAAAATGGTCTACACCATCAGTTATTTAACTCAGGAAAATCTTGGCGCATGGCGAAAAGTTTCATCATGGTATTGGAACTGGCTCGGAACAAGAAAAAAAGGAGATCGAAATTGGACGGAACGAAAGAATTTCGGCGTTATGGGATACGTTTATCCATACATTCCTTAACTGGACTTGTTAATTATCAAATTATTATGATTATGAGAAAAATATTGATTATATCCATAACCGCATTCACCGCTGCATTATTTATCGGTTGCTCTGACTCGGATTATTCGTATACTTCGAATTATATTTACAAGAACGACAGTTCTCGGGATATTACAATGAAATCATACAATTACGCTAATGGTGATCTTCTCGAAGATGCAAATTATACATTCGTAATCCCTGCCGGAAAAGCCCATACACTGCGTTTTGACACTGAAGGCGGATTCCCGTATCCATTTATGTGGACAAGCCCGACAGGTGCGGATTATATTGTCATTTCGAACGGAGAGAAACAATTTACAAACACCCGACACTCATCCACTGGAGAAGATAAATTATTCAGATCAGAAACGTATGAAATCTTGAAAAACAATGATAAAAAACGGAATAGAACCTATCAATATATTTTTACGGATAGCGACTTTGAGAATGCAACACACATAGAACCTTAATGAAGCAAAAGGGGCGGAAAATTTCCGCCCCTTTTGCTATTCTCGACTAACGGTATCAAAGCTCACCGTCAAATCCCTTTGTAGTCCGAAGTTGTCGATCACGAAAAATACAACCTCGGATTTCTCGTCACTGAGACTCTGATAAAAGAGCGTGAAGCTCAAATTATACGGATCACTGTCGTTGAAACCGACGATCGCAGGCAATTCAACGCTCTCTCTGTTTACAAGGCGGTTTGCGGCAGCATCCAGCACTTGTCCGGCCCCTTGCATCTGAATGTACCCGAAATGGTATTTAGCGCCTTTGAAATCTCCCTGCCGACGAAGCGTGAAACGTATTTCTACGAGTTCGTCCGGTTTTATATCCTCCGGCAGATGCCATGTGCCCAATGCGAAGTCGTAATTCTGCTGTACCTCGATATGATCGTCACATGCACTCACAAAAATGAGCGATGCTAAAGCTATGAGGCAAATACATACTAATCTTTTCATTCCTCGATCTTTTAATTGATGATAAACCGAAATCCGATTCCCCAGGTAGTATGGAATGTCCCGGTAGAAGAGCCGAATGTACAATATTCTCGAAGGTTCAACAGCACAATAACCCGGTTTGAAAGATAGCCTTCAAGAGATGCCGAAAGCCGCCCGCCGTATATAATACTATCATCGCTGCGCAACGTCGCTCCGTCCCTGAGATGTTTATCACCCCAGTTGGTTGTTTCGTACCCCGCGACACCCGCCAATCCTGCAAAAAGGGATATGTTGCGGCCGCGATCCGAAATCAAGGGGTGATTATAACCGGCCTCCGCGGTAAATTGTGCCATCGGCACGAGCTGATCGCCCAGCACGCCTTCGTATCGGTAATCCTTACGAAGACAGGAGACCGCGAAATTCCAATAACTGTGATTCCGGTTATAGCGCGTCAGTTCCAACTCGCCCCAGAACCGGTATGCTCCATGAGAATCCCGAAAAGAGAAACCATCGGCAATGCCCCCGTTGACACCGAGAGCAACCTGTCCGGGTAATCCGCGTTGGGCATACACTTCACCGGGATTGAGCAGCAATGCGGCCCAAAGCCCCAAGCATAACATAATGATTGCCCGCATAGCTACCTGATTTTAAGTTCCTCGACTGTATGAGCATCCACCAAATCCGTATTCTGAATCATAAACGACTGGTGACGGCCGCCGTTCTTTTCGAATACATCCATGATAAGCACTTTATCATCCGGGATGGTGAACTTCTGAAAAACATAAACATTACGCAGGGTCTCTCCGGCTTTCACGGCTGCGATCGCATTATATGCCCGGACCGGCTCGACGAATGTTTCCTGCAGTGCCGTGCGTTTAGCGACTTTTCTGTCGGCAATACGGAACCGGATATGATCGATGTCGAAATTTACGTTTGAACTGTTGCTCAGGGAGACATGAATGTAAAATAGGTCGTTGTGAATGTAAATTCCCCTCAACAACAGTTGCATGCCGAATCGTTTGCTGCCGATGTTCTTAATCAATCGTGCATCCTTTTTATGGATCGTGTACATGATTCGGTTTACGGTAAGCGGGTTTTCATCGCCGAGTTCCTGAAGCCTGACATACGTCTGCGTGGATGCGAAATCACCATAGGGGTCTTTATGCAGCCAGTCTTCCATCTGAATGGAAAGGCGCCCCGGTACATCGGCATAAATGGCGTTGAAGGCGTAAAATACTCCGTCCGAGGTGATGACGCTGAAATTCGTTTCGCCGGGAAATCCCCGCACCGCAGATTTTACCCGCAGGACATTTTCTGCTCCATCCGCTTTACCGGCAACAAGGTCCGTTGATCCCAGATCAACGTATTTTACGGCTGCGGGGAAAAGAATATGTACGGTTTTGGCAAATGTCACCTCTACCTGATAGGGTTCAATCACCTGCTCCGGCGGTATCACCCGGGATGATTCCTGCGCTCCGGCCGCCCAAAAGCTGCAAAGGAAGAGGAAGGTAATTAATAACGTTTTCATGGAAAATTATTCTTTAGAAATGAGAATGATCTGATAACCCGCTTTCACGGTAACTTTTACCTGCCGCAGCTTTGAAGCAATATATTGCGTTCCTCCTGTCATGGCTCCTCGAACAAGATCCATTGCCACTTGCTGACCGGCATTCTGAGTGAATGAAATACTCGTTCCTAAGCCCGAACCGATTGACGCCGCAGCTTCCTTTGCCGCAGTTCGCTCTTTCGAATCGGGAACATATAACCCTTTTCCGCCGTCCAAATCAAAAGCGCTAAGTTCCACGGGGATGATATTACCAGCCTGTTCGATGCTCGACACGACAATCTGTAATCGCTGTCCTTCGATAGCCGCCGTACCGAATAGAAGGCTTCCGGCATCGATCTGACAATCGTTCACTCGTATAGGCTCCGTCAATCGCAGTCGAATTCGATCTCCGCTGCTGATTGTCTGGTCTTCATCCACACACACCCGAATACCGCGATGATTCGCTTGGGTATTGCTTCCTACGGCAGTATTGAATCCGAGATTACGTTCCCGGCCCAGTTCCGACAACAAAGAATCGGGTTCTACAGTCGCCAGTGTCGTAACAACCCCTTCACCTAAACTGCGGACCGGATGAACTGTAACTGTTTTGGAAGCACTGTTTCGTGCCGGCTCTGCGCGTTGTTCCCCGTTATTAAAGTATTTTGCCGCAAGCGCATATTGCTTTTCTGCAATTTCCATCGGATCAGGAGGAGTCTGGGGCTTCGTCTCAAGGCGCGATTCCAACTCCTCAACCTGCCGTTTCAGTTCTTCGACCTGCGGGTCTGTTTTCGGCGTACTGTAGAAATCGTTCAATAGTTGTGAGACTTCCCGATTCGCTTCCTGAGACTGAGTAATCGCATTCTGCGGATTGGATTTTTGCGGTGTGCCGGATGCTCCGTCGAGCAGCGAAAAAGAGTTCGAATCGAAGGCCGACACACGATCCTGCTGTTGCTGTTCCGAGTTGACACGTTCCAATGCCTTTTGTTTGCTGGCTTCAATCCCCGGACTCCGGCCATCAGGAACAGTCATGTTGAAAGAATTCTCACCCGGAGTTTCCGCCTTACTTCAGCCGCCGAAAATCAAATACATACAACCAAGGAACGGCACGAGCAAAATCAAAGCGGCCAGAACGGTCTTTTTCCGTTGTTCCTTTTGCGGGTCCTTCTGAATATTATCGGACGAACCCTTTTTTACATCAGTTTTATTATCTGCCATTTTATTTACGGTTTAATTGATTGTATATGTTCCATCTGCTTCTGCGGCCTCTCCGTAGACAGCCCATCGATAAGCTGCCAAATGTCGAGAACTGCAAAAATCACCAACATCCCAACGATTATCCACAGCCGTTCTCGTTGTGTACGGCGGTCTAAAAACGCCTTTACCTTCGCCTTGCTCCTTCTTATCCAGATGCGAGGCATGAGCAGTATTCTTTTAGCGGTCATAGGTTCCGAGGTCTTTGTTTTCAATGATGTTGAATCGCTCGATCAGGAACCCTTGCGGATTATTATCTGAACGTGTCGCGTTTACCAACTGGCATGTCGTAACGAGACTTCGCTCAGTAACACTGCTCTCACGTAAAATACGTTGCCGGGCATAAGTTTTCACCTGATACGGGTAATTCGTGAAATCACAGCGGATGCTGTCAACCTCGACTTTCTGGATGATATTTCCGGCTATCAGCCGATTGAAATAGCCCTTCTCCATTAAATCGCGGTAGTAACTCATTGCGCTTTTATCGGCCAGCAAAAGAGCTTTTGTAAGATTGCCTTCAATAGCGCTTTTATCCGGCGAGAGATCGAAGAATAACAGGTGAAAACGTCGGACATGTTCCCGTGCCTCAACAGGCCGGTTTTGTTGTAAATCCTGTGAGAGCGCCAGCATCAAGCTCCGGCCTTGATCCAGAACATAGATTTTCTGACGCTGCGCTTCGGCAAAGCTGTAGGACCTCCACACAACCAAAACCGTCAGGAGCATACAGCAACCCAGAAAAATGATTGCATACAAACGGATTTGCCGGAAACTGCTCTATATTTTTCAGTGCTTTAAATTCCATTTTGCTTACTTGATATTAGGGTGTCTGATTTTGAATTTTCGCTCTTCCTCGGCAATCCTTTTACCTTGCCCCTTGATGTACTTTCCAGCACCAGTAATAGAACCCATAGCAAAGCCACCGAGCCATTTACCCCCTTGAGTAACGAGATTATTATAACTGTTGAAACCTCCGGCCTGCACAATCCATGATGCAACAGTAGGAACGGTAAAATAACCACAGATACCGATCAGCAGAAATACCAGATAAACAGTACCGTCCATATTGATAAAATACCAGGGATCAGTACTCATCAACTCCAAATCTTTTTGAAGCGATAGTGTTTGCAGGCGGGCCAGAATAGCACCGAAAATATCAGCAACCGGCAACCATAAATATACGCCGATATACTTTGTGAGCCACTGTGCCAATGAAGCCTGAAAGCCATCGAACGATGCTATAGCAAAGACCAGAGGGCCCAGAATAGCCAGTACAATAAGGTAAAATGTCCGGATCGTATCGATAACCAACGAAGCCGCTTCGAAAAGCGTTTCCAAAAGCCATCTAAAAGCCATGACAATGAGACCGCGTATCCCAAACCAATATCTATCCTGATGCAACTGCGACATTGCATTCAAATCCGGTGGCATCCAGCCCAGTTCATCAATTTGCCGGTCAAACTCTTCATCCGAGACCAAATAAGCCTGTGTCGGGTCCTTGAGCATGATTTCTTTTTCGAGTTTGTCTTTATCCGCCTGATATTGATTCATACTGAAAGTCTGGCCTTGAAGAAGAGAGTGCGTGGCTTTAACAATCGGGGATAGTATTCCGTTGAGACCGCCGATAACCAATGTATTGAAAAAGATGATGCAAATGCACATGGCAAAAGGTCGTAACAACGGAAAAACATCAATGGGCTCAGCACGCGCAATAGACTGCCATACCCGATAAGATATGTATAGCAACGCACCGATACATGCTATTGCCGACGCCATGACAGTCATTCTTTCACATAACGGAAGCATCGAATCGAAGAGCTTACGCAGAATTTCATGCAGGCTTTCAAAAGATACTAAAGGGATCATCATAATCATCGTCTTTTATTACCAATACTTATCCTCATCTGTGCCGTACAGGGATAATGTCCGCTCCATATCATTCGACTTCCTCGCCCTTATATAGGACACAGAAAGATTCTGCCGGGTATAGTAGCTCGTTAAATTCCGTAACCGCAGTAATTCGGCATAGGTTTTATCAACCACATCCAAGCGATCTTTGTCCGTCATCGACAAATCCGAGGGATTGATGATACCCTGCAAATCCTTTAGCGTGTTGGCACTTCCCTGAAGAATTCGTGTATATCCCGAAGCGATAGCAGCAAGTTCCCTCACGGAAAAGTTCTTGTCGGAAAGCATGAGCTGATAGTTCGAGACATACATATCCGAAATTTCTCCCACAAAAAGAATACACTGCTGGACCTTCCGGGCGCTGCGAACAAGGTTTTTTACTTTTTTCAGCGTATCATAGTATTTCTTACTCTGGTCATAAATCTTCTGAGTCTCCTGAAAATTCTGAACCATCGTCTGTGCCGTAGAGGATGTCTGCACCATCTCATTCGACGAATTGATGATACTTTGCGTTAAACCGGCAAGGTCCGTTACAGGCCACTGGGCCCGGGCCGCCCCCGAAATAAGGACGAGGGCGACCAGCATAACACTAATTTTATTTTTCATGTTCTGTTTCCATTTTTCGTTTGAACGCTCCGTAGTCTTCAACCAGAAGCAAATCCTGTTTGGGATCGTAACCAATGCCCTGATTCATAAAATCGGCATAGAGATTCCCTTCTTTATCTTCCAGCAGCTCAGAGGATAGGCATTTCTTATAGTTATTTGAATCAGTAGTTGAAAATAAGGTATAAAAATGCGATGGCTACCTTTCCCATCGTATGAATTAGCAGTCCGCAAGTAGAGCGGCACTTTGAAGCTCTTTGAATATTTGTTTTTTCGTTCAGCCAACTGAATAGCGCTTCAATGGGTTCCCTGACAGATGAAACGGCTTGAGAATAAATGTCATCAGCGGCCTTGCTTCTCTGCTTCTCTTCTTCAGGAGCCCCTTTGATTGACTTGACGGGAGCGTAGAACTCATTGGCCTTATCGCGTCTTTCCTGCTCCCAGTAGTCATTGCTTCGGTATATCTTGTCAGCGAAGATCTTCTTGTTGAAAAGATCCGGCATGCATTCGCTCTGGAAGACCTTCAGGTCATTCTCGGAGGCAGGAGAGAGCGCTATCTGGCACGGATGAGGAAGATGCCCTTTCCTGCGATATCCTACCATGTGAAGCTTTAGTCCATGATAGTACAGGTTCTTGGTGGAACAGTATCCTTTGTCTGCGATATCTCTGGCGACCTTGCCTGTACGGTTTCTTCCGCAGCATGTGATTATCGGCATCGAGTCAACAATCACGGTATCATCCTGACAGTCAGAAGGCCTGAACATCCTTAATAACTGCGAGGACAGTTCCCTAACAGCACCGGCCATCCTGTTGAGACGGTAATTGAATGTCTGATAGGACACCAGGTTCGGGAACCAGTCGCGCAAGTACTCTTTAGCGAAGTTGTGAATATCCTTGATGAGGGTGTACTTCTGCTCATGACCGACAAAGAAATAAATCGTGAGGATTTCCTCGTCGGAGAACAACGGTTTCGAATTATTGCTGTATCTTTGGCAATGGTATTTGAGGCTTTGTTCGTACATATCGCAGATATACATATAGATTTTTATTAGTCTATACTCTTTGTCCTTGGGAATCATAACAAGCAAAAAATAGGGGTATTTTTTACTTTAAGTTACTGATTTCCAAGGATTTTACAAGTATTTCCATCCCTTAATTTTCAAATATTTACAACTAATTTCGAGGCTTAAATGACCTCGGTTAAACTTATAAATCACAGCAGTTCAACTGCTGATTGGAATTATTTATAGAATTTTATAATAAATTCTATGATGGAATTAGATCATATCCCAATAATCCTGAAGAAACTGCATATGTTGTTATACACGACGATTTTGATATATGCTTCTCTTGCTTCAACAGTTGTCATCATTTAGACCATCTTTGCGATACAGGAAGTATAACTGAAGAGGCCTTAAATTCTGTGTGCAAAGATTTAACAGATTGCTATAATGCAGGATTCTTAAATATTGCTGTATGGCATCATCATTTTTATGGCAGTCCTTTGGAAACAAATTATATAGATCGCTCATTTTTGACTAATTTGCTTAGTTGTAATATCCAAATAGGATTATATGGGCATCAACATTATACACAAGTTGCAGAAGAATATTCC
>OODH01001710.1_pt1 | contig 12237 bp, 10 predicted proteins | sample 1671391 | NCBI WGS metagenome assembly OODH01 (sample SAMN06348152, study PRJEB24527) | human gut metagenome | biome: human gut; feature: ankylosing spondylitis patient; material: feces | host: Homo sapiens | place: China | collected 2015-10 | reverse complement strand
GGTTCAAGAAATCCTTTATTTTCAAGCATTAAAAAAAGCTGATGACGGGAATTGAACCCGTGACCCCTTCCTTACCAAGGAAGTGCTCTACCTCTGAGCCACATCAGCAACTATCAACTTGCTAAGTTTACTATATACATCAGCATTTGTCAAGCCACTTTGAATTAAAATATAATTTTATGTGAGTCAGAATACAATTTATTATGAATTATAGTATGCCATAACCTTTGCTACATAGTTCTGAGTTTCTTTAAATGGCGGAATGCCGCCATATTTGGCTACGTTGCCGGAGCCTGCATTGTAGGCAGCTAAGGCCAGTGATTTGTCACCATTATACTGGGTGAGCTTTTCACTTATGTACCTGGCGCCACCCATGATATTCTGGTATGGGTCATAGGCGTTTGTGACACCAAGTGAGGCAGCGGTCTGTGGCATGAGCTGCATGATACCCATGGCACCTGAACGGCTGGTGCACTCTGTGGAGAAGTCAGACTCGCACTTGGCGATAGCCTTAAGGAATTTGGCATCCACACCGTATTTTGAGGCAGCCTCATTAAAAATTGCATCAAGATCGGCAGAGCATGACAAACCGGAAGCTTCGAGTTTTACGGAGCTGCTGCTAATTCCTGAGGCTCCGGAAGCTGCTGCATTATATGTATTTGTATCTGAGCTGATGCCGGCTGGAGAACCGGAATAAGCAGCTGTATTATTAACTGCGGCAGAAGGAGAAACTGTATTACGGCAAAGCTCGATATTTATACCATTTTGATCAAAGAACCTCTGTACAAGCGACATATCAACTGAGCCACCGTTACTTTGGGCAATCAGTCTGTCAATGGCAACAGCAGCTTCAGCCATTTTTGCATCGTCAAGCACCTGATCAAAATCAGCACCGGTGCTATTGACAGCGGAGCTGCTATTGGAAGGAATGTTATCACCGGTTACAGCAGCCTGACCGGTAGTTATATTATTTTTTGGTGTATTATCAATATACTGAAGTACTTTAATGTTCATTTTCCTGTTTCCCTTTATATCTTAATTTAAATAGTTATATCTGTTTTGAATAGTTATATCAGCTATACTTAAAAAAGTAAAGACATTTACCTAATGAGAAATTATACCATAAAAATTCTTGAAAATATACCCATTTTGTTGTAGCATATGTTTTAGTACACTTTACTATGTAAAAGTTAGGAGATAAACATGAAAAAGACACCATTTGTGACAAAACAACAGGTAGAGGAGATTGTTAAAAAATTCCCTACACCATTTCATTTATATGACGAGGCTGGCATCCGTGCCAACGCGCAGGCTGTAAAGGATGCATTTGCATGGAATCCGGGCTTTAGAGAGTATTTTGCTGTAAAGGCTACTCCAAACCCATATCTGCTCAAGATTTTAAAGGATTATGACATGGGCTGTGACTGCTCATCATACACAGAGCTTATGCTTGCAAAGTCATGCGGCTTCGACGGAGAGCATATCATGTTTTCATCAAATGATACACCGGCAGAGGAATTTGCATATGCAGACAAGCTTGGTGCTATCATCAATCTCGATGATTTCACACATATTGATTTTTTGGAGGAAACAATCGGACATATTCCGGAGACAATAAGCTGCAGATATAATCCGGGCGGAGTGTTCACACTGTCAAACGGTATCATGGACAATCCGGGAGACTCCAAGTATGGCATGACAAAGGGACAGCTTTTTGAAGCATTCAAAATTCTTAAGTCAAAAGGCGCTAAATACTTTGGCGTGCATGCATTCCTGGCAAGCAATACAGTAACCAACGAGTATTATCCACAGCTTGCAAAGGAGCTTTTTGAGCTGGTTGTTGAGCTTAAAAACGAGACCGGCTGCGATATTAGATTTGTAAATCTTTCAGGTGGAGTTGGCGTGGCTTATAAGCCGGATCAGACACCAAACGATATATCAGTTATCGGCGCCGGTGTACATAAGGTGTACGATGAGGTTTTGGTACCGGCAGGAATGGGCGATGTGGCTATTTACACAGAGATGGGACGTTTTATGATGGCTCCGTATGGCTGTCTTGTGACAAAGGCTATCCATGAGAAGCATATCTACAAGGAGTATATAGGAGTAGATGCGTGTGCGGCAAACCTTATGAGACCGGCTATTTACGGCTCATACCATCATATCACAGTGCTCGGCAAGGAGGATGCACCTTGTGACCATACATATGATGTGGTAGGCTCACTCTGTGAGAACTGTGACAAGTTTGCAATTGACAGACAGCTTCCGAAGATTGATATGGGAGACTATCTGGTAATCCATGATACAGGAGCACACGGCTTCTCAATGGGCTACAATTACAACGGACGACTTCGCTCAGCAGAGATATTGCTCGAAAGCAATGGAGAGGCAAAACTCATCAGAAGAGCAGAAACTCCGGCAGACTACTTTGCAACCTTTGACTGCTTTGATGATATTAAAATAACAGAGTAATCTGCTAGCGCACCTTGCAGAGCACGTGTCCGAATTTTATCCATTTGCTCATATCATCAACATTATCGCTGTCGACATAAAAGGTCTCACCGTAATTGTTGATTGGTGTGAGCTCACATGGGTTTTTCTGATGCAGTTTTCTGATGTATGCACGCTTGTTCTGTGCGTTGATAAAGATACCGGTATCGCCGTCGCGGATTGGGTTTCGACTGATTAGAAGTATATCGCCTTTATTATATACAGGATGTAGATGATTGCTTGTGATGCGGATTCCGATGTGAAGGGCATCACCGAAGGCTTTTCTGTAATTTGAAACATCAAGCTTTTCGACATTGTAGGAGTCCAAAATCATGCCGTCGGTCATATTGCCTGTCGGGATGAGGACGGAAATCAGATCCTCCGTATGACAGCTTTCATCCTTGTAGGCAGATAGCGCAAGCTCAGTGTCTATAATCGAGTCTATAAGTATGCGCTGGCTTTTGGAAAGCTTTTTGATGCGCTTTACAAGGTTTATTACATCATCATTGAAGCCTGTTAGTTCGCAGGGAAACCGTCCTGTCAGCTTGTATATCAGGTAAGCGGTGTAGACGTCTATACGAGAGGATTCTCCGTTTGCTATCCGCTTGTAGGTGGAGAGTGACATATCAAGTGCTTTTGCAAACTGTGCCTGGGACATACCAAGCTTTATGCGTTCGCGCTCAATATTTGTCGATATGTTATTTACTATTTCAAGTCGGTTCATTTATGAGCTAATCTCCCTTCTTTTTAAAAAAATAAACTCCAAATTTGGTCAAGTATTGACATGCGCAATACACTATAATGGTTATTGTTGAAACATAAATAAATATATAAGAAACGTCAATTACTGTCAAATTAGAATGTTTGTTATATAAAAAGGGAGGTGTCCTGAAACTTAATTAGTGTAAGCTGAATGCAGCTTACACTTTTTTTATTTAAACAAATGCAGCTTTATTTATAATAAATATCAAAAAACTTTTTTGAAATAAATGTGTCTGAGGCATTGATTAGAACACCGCTAATTGGTACAATGTTTTATTATATACAAAAGAGTAGGTGAATATATGTCGCTAAGTTTCAGAAAGTGGCGGGAAATGGCGCTGACTGAGTACCCGGTAGTGAGTGATAAATACTACAAGAAGGTGTACGAAAACATAGCCACAGATCCGCAGACAGGGGAGAGTATACTTGTACAGCTTACATTGCAGGGAGTTTTGGATAAGTGCGAGGGTACTAATTTTGAGGAGCCAATCAGAAAGTGCATTATGAAGTGTGTATACACGGGCTGTAAGATTGAAAAGGAAATAAATAAGGTGATGAATCAGTATTACGAGGTCTAGATATAAATGAATGATATAGCAATTGATAAAGAACACTTACATTATTTGGAACAGCTGTCGGAGATGTATCCGACAATAGGCAAGGCATCATCTGAGATTATCAATCTGCAGGCTATTTTAAACCTGCCAAAGGGCACAGAGCACTTTGTATCTGATGTGCATGGTGAGTATGAAGCCTTTTCCCATGTGCTGAAAAATGGTTCTGGGGCTGTAAGAAAGAAGATAGATGATGTATTTGGTCTGGCGATGAACAAGGCTGACAAGGCTGCGCTTGCCACACTCATCTACTACCCAAGGGAAAAGATGGAGCTTATTAAGCAGGACGAGCCGGATATGGATTCGTGGTATAAGACGACTCTTTATAAGCTGATAGAGGTGTGCAAGACCGTTTCATCAAAGTATACGCGCTCCAAGGTGAGAAAAGCTTTGCCGGAGGAGTATGCATATGTTATAGAGGAGCTCATCACAGAAAAGCCGGAGGTGTTAAACAAGGAGGCTTACTACGAGTCGATCATCAATACAACAGTGGAGCTGGGGACTGCGGAGGAGTTTATAGTGGTGCTTTCCGAGCTTATTCAGAGACTTGCTGTTGACCATCTGCATGTGCTTGGTGATATATATGACAGGGGAGCGGGGCCACATCTGATAATGGACAGGCTGTGCAGATATCACTCGCTGGATATACAGTGGGGCAATCACGATATTATCTGGATGGGGGCAGCAGCAGGAAATCCTGCATGTATTGCAACTGTTGTCAGAAACAGTATCAGATATGGTAATCTGGACGTGGTCGAGGAGGGCTATGGCATAAATATGCTTCCGCTTGCTACGTTTGCACTGAAGGCTTACAAGGATGACCCATGCACCAGATTTGTGTTTAAGGTGGCTCCAAGTGGTGCAGATAATATGGAGAGTGATCTGATAAAGAAGATGCACAAGGCCATTGCCATCATACGTTTCAAGCTGGAGGGACAGCTCATTAAGAAGTGGCCTGAGTATGGCATGAAGGAACGATTGCTTTTGGAACATATTGATTATGAACAGGGCACTATAGAGCTTGAGGGCAGAACTTATAAGCTTCTTGATACAAGCTTTCCGACAATTGACCCGGCTGATCCTTACAGGCTGACAGAGGGGGAAGAGGAAGTCATACAGAGGCTCAGGAGCTCGTTTATTCATTGCGAGAAGCTTAAAAACCACGTTGGGCTACTGCTTAAAAAAGGCAGCATGTACAAGGTATATAATGGCAATCTGCTTTTCCACGGCTGCATCCCTATGGAGGAGGACGGAAGCTTCGCAAAGGTAAATATCTACGGCAAAGAGTATAGTGGCAAGGCTTTGTTTGATATACTGGAGACTTACGTCAGAAAGGCTTTTTTCTCGGATGACAGGCTGGAAAGACAAAAGGGCAGCGATATCATGTGGTACATATGGACAGCACCATATTCTCCGCTTTATGGCAGAAATAAGATGGCTACGTTTGAGAGATATTTTATAGATGACGATGACATGCAAATAGAAAAGAAAAACTTTTATTATGACTATATAAACAAACCTGAGTGTGCGCAGCGTATACTCGAGGAGTTTGGTTTGCATGATAAAAGAGACCATATCATAAACGGACATGTTCCTGTGCACAGATTAAGAGGTGAAAGCCCTGTGAAGTGCGACGGAAGAGTGATAGTCATAGATGGTGGTTTTTCAAAGGCGTACCGCAGGCGGACAGGCATCGCGGGATATACCCTGATTTACAATTCATATGGGCTGACATTGACAGCACATGAGCCGTTTGAATCACCGGAGACGGCAGTAAGGGATGAGAGGGATATCGTATCAAGGCGTGAGGCTGTAGAGGTACTTGATAAGAGAATACTTGTCGGAGATACGGATGCCGGAATAAAGATGAAGGAAAAGATAGCTGATCTAAAGCATCTCATTGCGGCATATCGTTCGGGTGAGATTGCAGAGCGCGATGATTAGAAAGAGGGAATATGATGTATGTAGTTGATGGGTTTGAGTTTCAGACAAAGGAAGAGGCAAGGCAGGCTAAAAAAGAAAGTGACGGAATACGATATATAAAGGATCAGACTGATATGTCTGACCCGGATACGGTATACAAGCTGTATTTAAGGCTTAACAAGCCGGGGTATTTTTTTACTCCTGTAGGGCTATCGTTTCTTGTTGAACTGCAGGAATATCTGCATACAATCCCATATATCAAGAATGAGGATATCCGTCCGATTTATATTCCTGAGGATAAAAAAGCGGTTGTCGAGGTAAAAAAACAGACGGAAGGCTATAAGAAAAAGTTCCATGTGGCATTGTTTTTTACTATTGTATTATCGGCTGCCATAGTAACTATGTTTGGCATCACATATGTGAGTGGACACAGTCCGTATGTGGTGGACTACGAGAATGAGCTGATAGACAAATATGAAAACTGGCAGAAGGAGCTTGAAAAAAGGGAAAAAGCAGTAGAAGAGAGGGAAAAAGCACTGGATGAAAGGCAGGATGCAACAGAGTGGACAAAATAAAGATACTGGTGGTAGATGACGAGAGCAGGATGAGAAAGCTCGTGCATGATTTCCTTGCAAGGGAAGGGTACGAGGTACTTGAGGCCGGAGACGGCGAGGAGGCACTTGATATATTTTATCAGCAGAAGGACATAGCACTGCTGGTGCTCGATATAATGATGCCAAGGATAAATGGCTTTGAGGTATGCCGTGAAATCAGACAGACTTCAAAGGTGCCGATTATTATGCTTACAGCTAAGGGCGATGAGCGTGATGAATTAAACGGCTTTGACATTGGTGCTGATGAGTACATTTCAAAGCCATTTTCTCCAAAGATACTGGTGGCCAGGGTAAATGCTCTCCTTCGCAGGGCGAATAAACTGGGCAAGGAGGCAGTAATAAGCGAGGCCGGTGGTATTGTTATGGACAAGACGGCGCACACTGTAGCTATTGATGGCAGGAATATTGAACTTTCGGTAAAGGAATTTGAGCTTTTGGATTACTTTATGAGCAATCAGGGGATTGCTCTTACCAGGGAGCGCATACTTGACAGTGTGTGGAGCTATGATTATTTTGGCGATGCGAGGACTATTGATACACATGTGAAGAAATTAAGAAGCAAGATGGGCGCTAAAGGCGACTATATAAAGACTGTCTGGGGTGTGGGATATAAGTTCGAGATACAGTAAGTGTTAAGCTTAGGACTAATGGATTCGGGATAAGAGGTGTCACCATGAAAAAGAAAAAAACGCTATCCACGCAGCTTACGTTTGTGATTTCATTCATTGTACTTCTGATAGTAGGCGTGTTCTGGATGGCTAATAACACACTGCTGGAAAAGTATTATGTATATAACAAGGAAAAAGAGATGCTTGCGGTATACAAAATGGTGGACCTGGCTGCAAAAAATGATAAACTTTCAGATGATACGTTTGCTGTAGCATTTGAAAAGAAATGCGTTGGCGCCAATATAGATGCGGTTGTGTTCAACAAATACGGTAAGGTCATCATTGAGGGAACCACTGACAATCAGGAAATATTCCAGCTGCTTTTGGAGGCAAGCATGTCGTCGTATTCGGCAGACTACAACAACCTGAATATGACAAGGCAGAAGGATAAAAGGCTGGGGACAGAGTATATCATCATAAATAACAGACTGATTGACGGTAACTTTGTATACATGAAGACACCGCTTGAGAGCATTAAGGAGAGCGTGTCTATATCGAACCGCTTTTTTGCAATAGGCACAGTGGCTGCTATTGTTGTGGGAGTGTTTATGGCATATATTGTTGCTCGCAACATGACCAGGCCGATAAGAAATATGACTGAGCTGTCGACAAGGATGGCGAAGCTTGATTTTGATGCGAAGTACATTGATACGGAAAACAGTGCAAAGGAGCTTTATGTGCTTGGTGAGCATATGAATGAGCTGTCGCAGACACTTGAGCAGACCATCACAAGACTAAAGGTGGCAAACAATGAATTACAGCGTGATATAAAGAAAAAAGAAGAGATTGATGAGATGAGAAAGGAGTTTTTGTCAAATGTGTCACATGAGTTAAAAACTCCGCTTGCTCTGATCTCAGGCTATGCTGAGGGGCTCAAAGAGGTCGTAAATGACGATGAGGAGAGCCGTAACTTCTACTGTGATGTCATCATGGACGAGACTGACAAGATGAACCGCATGGTTATGAAGCTTTTATCTCTCAATCATCTGGAGGATGGCAGTGATGTGCTTGAGATGACGAGGTTTGATCTGACACCGCTTGTCAGAGGGGTTATAGACTCATCTAAGCTTCTGGCACAGAAAAATGAGGCTGCAATTGAGTTTGACCGCACCGATTCCGTATATGTGAGCGGTGATATATACAAGATTGAAGAGGTTGTGACAAACTATATCAGCAATGCGATAAATCACTGCACAAGAGGTGGTACTATCACTGTATCATACAGCATGTACAGTGACCGTGTGAGGGTCAGTGTGTTTAACACGGGAGAGCCGATACCTGATAAGGATATAGAAAATATATGGAATAAGTTCTATAAGGTGGATAAGGCCAGAACAAGGGAATATGGCGGAAGCGGCATAGGACTGTCTATAGTAAAGGCAATTATGGAACTGCATCACAGAGGGTATGGTGTCATAAATCACAAGGATGGTGTAGAATTCTGGTTTGAACTTGAGTTATTTATTGCAAACAATCAATAAATGTGTTACTATATGTATTATTAGGATAAAAGTCATAGAATAAGAATGGGTTTATTGCAATGATGGGAAGAAATATAAAAATGGCAGCTGTGGCATTTACAGCAATTATAACGTTGACAGGCTGCGGAACAAAATTATATGATATGACTGATGAGGAACAAGGCCTTATCGCTAATTATTCAGCATATGTTGTTGCAAAACACAATATATACCAGCAGGATGGCATGACTAACGCTACGGAGAAACGTGGGGATATGGAGGATGCTGACGACACTGAGAAAGTGGACGAGGCGTCACCTGATAATTCACTTTCGCAGGATAATAAGACATCTGAAGCTGGAAATGATAAGAGCAGCAATTCGCAGAAAGAGCCTTCTGCCACGCAGGAAAAGAAGGTGTCACTTGCCGAGGCAACAGGCTACGGCAGCCTTGAAATTACATATGATGGAGTAAACGAGTCAGATGTGTACAATGAGGGCTCATACTATTCTATAACGGCAGGAAGCGGTAATACTTTTGCGGTTATGAAATTCACTCTTAAAAATCCGACAGACGAGGATATAAATGTTGATATGTTTGGCAATGCCAGGACATATAAAGCCACTTTCCCCGATGGAAAGGAATACACGGCTGAGGGCACATTCCTTACATATTCCCTTAATACTTTTCAGGGAACCGTAAAGGCGCACGATGCGGTTGATGTGGTGCTGCTTTTCAAGATACCTCAGGGTACGGCATGTGACAATATTAAGATGTCGGTTATAAAAGATAACGAAAAAAGTTTGATTGAATTATAAAACATATGATATACTTAGATTACTAAGAGGTGGAGGTTGTATTATGGATACGAACATATTATTGGAGTCAGGAACAAACGAGCTTGAAGTGCTTGAATTCACGTTGGGAGACAATCACTACGGAATCAATGTCGCAAAGATCAGAGAGATTTTGCAATATATGCCGGTCACTCCTGTTCCGAATACTCATCCGAGTGTTGAGGGAATATTTATGCCACGTGACACAATGATTACGGTTATCAATTTAAAGAATTGTCTTAATCTGCCACAGACGGATGAAAAGGGCTTATTTATCATTACGAATTTTAACAAACTCAATGTGGCATTTCATGTAGATCAGGTTATCGGTATACACCGCGTATCGTGGGAGAATATCATAAAGCCTGACGAGACACTGACGGGCGAGCATGGCAGCACTGCTACAGGTGTTATCAAAATGGATGACAGGCTTATAGTTATCCTTGATTTTGAGGCTATAGTTGCTTCTATTAGTCCACAGACAGGACTTAGGGTTAATGATATCGATGAGATGGAGGCAAGAGATAGGAGTGATGCTACAATTCTTATCGCAGAGGATTCGGCTTTATTGTCAAAGCTCATCACCGAGTGCCTTAAGAAGTCGGGATATACCAATCTCATAGTGGAAGAGAATGGTCAGGAGGCCTGGGATGTGATAGAGGCTATGCAGGCAAAGGGCGATATTACAAAGCATCTTGACTGCATTATAACTGATATTGAGATGCCACTCATGGATGGACACAGACTCACAAAGCTTGTAAAATCAGATGCAGAGCTTAGAGATATACCGGTTATCATATTCTCTTCACTGGTAAATGAAGAGATGAGGAAAAAGGGTGAACAGCTTGGAGCAGACGCACAGCTTACAAAGCCTGAAATCGGAAAGCTTGTAGAGGCGATTGACAAGCTGATTGATAAAGCATAATATATTTAGATACAAGGGGTGTGGCTTTTTTAGCTGCACCCTTTAATGGATTATAGATGGAGAATACTAATGAGCGATAAATCGACAGAAAACTATCTGGACAATTTGCTGGATTCAATGAATAAGCTGCAGGATACAGATACGAAGATGTCTGGGACTGATCAGGATGAATTCCTCAAAAAGTTTGAGGACGAGCTTGAAAATGAGACATATGATGAGTATCTGTCGAACTTTGAAAAGGAACTTGAGAGGGAAAATGAGCAGGCCAAGGGTCAGGCTCTTAATGTACAGACTCCGGCTCCTGATGACAAGGATGCTTCACTTGATGATATGCTCACTGAGTTTGACCGCAGGATGAAGGAACAGGAGACTCAGGGAGATAAACAGGAAAACAAAGCAGACAATAATCTAAGCGATGCGGTATTTAATTTTACACCGGCAGATTCTGGGATAGAGATGATGGATGCAAACATGCCGGAAATGGCTGAGAATCCCAAACAGGAGGAGACTCCGGAGAGTATAATAACAAATGAACCTCAGATGGTTGAAGAAATAGGAGAGCCGGATTTGGCAGGAAATGCATCAAAGGATATACTTGACATACTGGGTAGTGATGGTCTGGATAATATCGGTGATCTGCTTGAAGGAAAAACCGGTGAGACAGGGGCTGATATAGATGATTATGCAAGCAGCCAGATGAAAGTGCACGAGACGGCTGATGCAGCAGTTGATGCACAAGATACTGAAAAAAAGAGCCTTTTAAAAAGAATAATATCATTTTTTACAAAAGAGCCGCAGTCAGATGATGTCACAGATATACAGAGCACAGCAGAAGGTGCAGAAACTGACGCAAAGACACTCTCAGATGAGAATAAGCAGATACTTGAAGCGCTGGATGCTGACGGAGAGCTAAACGAAGCCACAGATAAGCCAAAGAAGGGCAAAAAGCCTAAAAAAGAAAAGAAGCCAAAAAAACCTAAAAAAGAAAAAAAGCCAAAGGCTCCAAAGGAAAAGAAGGAACGCATTGGATGGGAGAAGGGACCTAAGCTTCCTAAGGGACCTGTTATAGTAATCTGGGTATTTGTTATGTCGATAGTTGTGTTTGTTCTCATATGCACCTTTTTGCTCGGAAACAACTCCAAAGTGACTGATGCTCAGAATACGTACAATCAGGCAATAGCTGATCTGGGACAGAATAAAGCTGATTCAATAGAACTGTATACAAAGGCCTACAGCAGGCTGAGCGGCTTGAAGCTTTCGGGTGACGATAAGCAGTTGTACAATAAGCTGTCGGTGCTTGCATCAGTGTCAGGTAAGTATGATGCCTATAAGAGCTTTAGCGATTCAGGCTATGTAACCATGGCAGCGGATTCCTTAGTATGTGCGGCAGGACGATGTGCTGTAAATGCAGACAATGCAAAGGAATACGGATGTGAGCTGCAGCTTGAGCAGCTTAAAAACATTATTTCTGATACCCTGAGCAGTCAGTATGGCTTATCATATGATGATGCCATTGCTCTATATAATATAGATGATAGAGATGACTATACACTGGCACTGACACAGAAATTAAATGAATTAGGCATTAAAGAGGAGACAAAATGATATGATTGCAATCATCGATTATGGAGCAGGCAACCTGCGAAGTGTGGAAAAGGCTCTTACAGCTATAGGCGAGGAGAGTATTGTGACCAGAGACAGGCATGAGATTTTAAATGCCGATAAGGTAATACTTCCCGGAGTCGGAGCTTTTGGAGATGCAATGAATTCGCTTAAAAAATACGAGCTGGACAAGGTGATTCACGAGGTTTGTGACATGGACAAGCCATTTCTTGGCATATGCCTGGGACTTCAGCTATTATTTGAGGGAAGCGATGAGAGTCAGGGCGTTGAAGATCGGAAGAGCACACGTCTGAACTCCAGTCACACTTGAATCTCGTATGCC
>OODH01001709.1_pt1 | contig 12238 bp, 7 predicted proteins | sample 1671391 | NCBI WGS metagenome assembly OODH01 (sample SAMN06348152, study PRJEB24527) | human gut metagenome | biome: human gut; feature: ankylosing spondylitis patient; material: feces | host: Homo sapiens | place: China | collected 2015-10 | reverse complement strand
CTTGGAAACGGGTATGAAAAAGTTAGTATAAAGACCTTGGCCGTGGCTTTATTGGAAGCTATGGAGGATTTGTTTGAGTTGTTTGAGAGTGATGCTATCAAGGTCATTCTATATCATGCCAACCGCCCTAAATTTGCGGATATTATAGAAAAGGCGCTGAAGCAATATGCCATAGTTCTTTCATGCCGGCGTGCCGCATATCGTGCCAAAGGATACGTAAAATACACATGGGAAGTTCCGGCAGACAGGTTCTACAAGGAAGATACGAACAGCGTGTGTCCGAAGATAGAAAATCATGCATTGATGCCGTATATCCAGGAAAATAGAATATCTTCACCTGAACAGAAATTTACAGCATTTTTAGAGGAAAACACGGAATACATTGACTGGTGGTATAAAAACGGTGATTCAGGAAAACAGCATTACGCCATCAGTTATACAAACGTGAACGGCGATAAAGCTTTGTTCTATGTCGATTTCGTGATACGGATGAAGAACGGACAAGTCTTTCTGTTTGATACCAAGAGCGAAGACAGCGACAAGAATGCTCCATGCAAACACAATGCTTTGATTGATTATATCCATAACGAGGAAAATGCCGACAAGCACTTGAAAGGCGGTGTTGTAATACAAAGTGGAGAGAATTGGAAGTATTGCCCAATAAAAATAGAGAACACAACAGACATAACAGGTTGGGACAGTTTTTATCCCGATGAATATAAAGCATAACGGTTATGGCAAAAGGAATCGACCCAAAATTTGTGCATTATGGCATCCGCAAAGATGACCTTGCAACGATTGAAGCCATCTGCGAAGCCGAAAGTATTGATTTTAATTGGCTAAGCGAGGAAATACTGAAAGCCTATCATGCCAAAAAGGTGGATGTGATAGAAATGAGTGACAGCGATGCGGAAGAGATAATACGAGCTGCCATACAGAAAGTACGTCAATAAATGAATTTGAAGTCATGCTCATACAGAAGATAAAGATAAGCAATTTTAAGACCTACCTGTCTCTCGACCTCGACCTGACAGTGGATGACGACCGCCCGATTATACTTATCGGCGGCTCGAACGGCGGTGGTAAGACAACCCTGTTTGAAGCCATAAGCGGTGCGCTTTACGGGCTTAAAATAGAGAGTAAGGAACATTTCATGGAGTTACTCAATCAGGGAGCGATTAATACGGTGAAGCCGGAAATCAGTCTGCAAATAACTTTTGTAGGCAAGGTGTTGGGGCAGCAGCAGAAGTATATCCTGAAGAGAATCTACCAGTTGAATCCGCAAGGTCGTCCGCTAGAAAGCGTTTCCCTGAACATGAACGGCAATATGTATGTGTATGGCACTATGACCGCACCGAAAGAAAGAGTACGTGCTGAACAGGAAATCAGTAAAATCATCAAAGCCAATCTGCCGCAGGAATTGAGCCAGTATTTTCTGTTTGATGCCATGCAGTCAAGCGAACTGCTGAAGAAAAACGTGTTCCAGCAGACCATCCGTGACAATTTTGAGAATGTACTCGGATTCAAGAAATACCTCCAACTCAAACGGGCATCGGAGAAGTTGCAGCAAGAATGGGCACAGCAACGATTGGAAGCCGAACAAGAAGCCAAGGAATACAACAATCTGTGCAGTCAGAAAGAAAATCTTATGGCTGAAATGAACACTTGCCTTGCCGAGCAGGACAGACTGTACAAATATATGGCATCGGTCGAGGACGAATATCAGCGTGCCAAAGAGGGAGCGCAACAGGCAATGAACCTGAACAAGCGGATTCAGGATGTTGACGGAAAAATACGGGCGATAACCAATGAAGCCGCCGATTATGCGGAGAGTCTGAAAGTATTTATCGAGAATATCGAAATAAATGTCTTTCTACCCAAGTTGGCATCCAATCTTTCTCAGGAAATAAACAACATACTCCGCATAAAAGAACAGTTGCTGAAACAGAGTACCGGCGCTTATCCGATAGAAACACTCCGTGATGTGACGGCAAAGATTATCGATTACCTGAAAGAATTGTCATTGTGCAGCCAGGCCGTAGATGAGGAGAATGTGGTTGCACACATGATCGCCTTGCAGAATACTACCAACGCTCAAGATCCATACGACTATCTGGACGATGCAGAGGTTGAAGCCTTAAAGGAATTGCCGAAAAAAGGAGGCGGAAACCAGTTCGTGACGCTTGATCGTAAACGCCAGGACATGGAAATACGGCTCGCCAACCTTGACAATCTGCGTACAGAAAAGCGAACGCTTGAACAGACACAGGCAGGCGGCAACAATCTCCTGATTGCCAATTATGAGGATGCGAAACGCTCTGTCGAGAAATTGAAGTCGCAGGAAGACAGCCTGAGAAGCGAGATACAACGTCTGGAAAAACGGATTCACCAATATGACGTGCAGATACAGCAAGAGCCGGACTTAAAGTTTGACACTCTGGTAAAACTCCGTCCGTTCTTTGATAAGGTGGCGGACAGCTTACTGAAAAAGAAAAAGGCACAAATTGAGACGGAAATGCAGTCGCAGCTCAACAAACTGCTGGTTTCTTATAAAGGCCATGTCGGCCGGGTGGAATTGTCCGACAGTATGGAGAACTTCAATATCAAGCTATACCATAGTGCAGGTAATGAAATATCCTTGAATCAGCTCAATGCCGCTTCAAAACAGATATTCATACAAGTGCTACTGAAAGTGTTGCGCAATCTTGGAGACTATAACCCTCCTGTAATGATTGATACCGTTATGGGAGTACTTGACAACGAAAGCCGTGACGCATTGATGGAAGAATATTTCCCGCAATTGGCAGAACAGACCATTCTGTTATGCACGACATCGGAAATCTGTACAGATAGCGACTATGTGAAACTGGAACCGTTCATATCGAAAACCTACACACTGCACCGTAATGTGGAGGAACAGAATACGACAGTGGAAGAAGGCTATTTCGGAATATCCCTAAATCAGTAAACGACAATGAGCATAATAAACTTTTCAAATACCCGCCAAATGGAGGGACTGCTTGACGAAATCAGTCAGGTGAAAGATCTTATCGAGACAAAAATCAACTTATCCCGTGTGGCAGACAGGGAAAAGCGTGTGAGCCTGACGCTCAACAAGGTAATGCGAATCTGTTTCATTGTAGGACTGAGTGTTACCGCAGAGCGTAAGGAAGATGATTACATTGACATCCAGCTTTCCACCACTTCAGCACGCATTGTGCCAAGTTTCTTTACGATGCACGATTTGTCCACATTATATTCGGCTTTATTGAAGTTGCGTTATGCCAATCTGAATATCGACTGGTCGCAGAATGCCACAGTTTCACGTATCATTGCCGCAGAAATGTTGCGCGGAAGAAATTACTTGTTAGAGGAAAACAACCTGGATTCTTTCCTGTATGCAGTAAACAGTAAAGTGGCTATGGCAAAAGACATTCCGGTACTCAACCTGATTATTGGTAATTATGGCGATGCTGAAATGGAAGCTACGCTCGATATTAATAGCCGCAATATCACCAACTCGCAGATTATTATAGCCGGTGCTACGGGTTCAGGAAAGACCAACCTACTGGCTGTCCTGATGCAGCAGTTCCGGGCATTGTCTTCGGAATCACAATACCCTGTGAATTTTCTATTGTTTGACTATAAAGGTGAGTTCAGCGACATTCAGAACAATCACTGGTTGTCGCATTTCGATGTGGACCGCAGCTGTATTTTAGACCCAATCGAGCATTCCTTGCCGTTTACCCCGTTCAAAGATTTCTCTGGTCGTCCCATTAATGAGATAAACTTGTATTCATCGGAAATGGCCTCTGCTTTATGTTCGATTGACCGGGTTTCTGCAAGTGCCAACATGAACAACCGATTGAGCGAAGCTATTGTGGAGGCATACAAGAAGACAGACGGAGCACCTATTACATTCTCAATGATGTTGGAGGAATATCAGGCAAAGATGACCGATCCGGTTAAGGATGACAGTATTTCGTCTGTGTTGAAGCAACTGGTTCGCGCGAACATATTCGAGGAAGAAGACAAGGCTGACCTTATCGGGGACTGTTATATTATAAAGATGGACGGTTATCCTAAAGATGGTCCAATAGCCAAGGCAATCGTGTATTTCATCATATCAAAGTTGAACAATATCTATGAGCAGCTTGAAAAACAGGCTACCAATGAAGATGTTGTCCAGATTCGTCACTTTTCTATCATTGACGAAGCGCATTATATGCTTGACTTTGACAACCGACCTTTGAGAAACCTAATTGCCGTAGGTCGTAATAAGGGATTGAGCATTATTCTTGCCACTCAGAACATGAGTAGTTTCAAGAGCAAAGGGTTTGACTTCTATGCCAATGCCCAATATCCGCTCATAATGAAACAGCAGACTATCGACGACAAGGTTATTAAAGACCTGTACGGTGTCAGTGGTCAAGAACTGCAAGAGGTACGCACTGCTATAGCCGGGCTTCAGAAAGGCGAATTGATAATCAAAGACCAGATGGCTTTTGCCTTGGGTATGGGTAAGAAGTACAAGAAAATCAATGTAACGCATTTGATATAAATGTATAGAACAACAAATGATAGAAAGGATTATTATAAAGAATTTTAAGGGCATAAAAGAAGCTGATATTTCATTCCATGATAAAATTAATGTTATTGTGGGAAATAATGGTGTCGGAAAATCCACTTTGATTGAAGCTATTTCTTTGACATTGGGACATGGAATAGGCCAATTGGAAATTACTCAGTATCTTTTCCATGAATCTACATGGAAAAATTTTGAATCGAATAAAGTCTTGCCTGAAATTATTATTGAGTTATATTTCAATAAAGATTTTCCTGCCGAATATTCAGGCAAAAACAATAGCCTGTCGATGTTTTCTTCAGGAATTAGAGTTAGAATTGCATGTGACAGTTCATACCTTTCATTATTCCAAGAGCAAAAGGAACAATACAAACATATCCCATGTGAGTTCTATACCATTGAAAGATGCTGGTTTTCGGGAGATAATGTCAAGCAACTATTAGTACCTTATGTTCCATGGATCATAGATTCATCGTCCAACACATTTAACAACAAAGCTAATCAATTGGCTACTCGCCTAATATCTTATAAACTATCAGAATCAGAACGAGTACAAGTTAAAGGCTGTTTGAGAACATTAAGAGAACACTTTGAGGGTAATGATAAGGTCAATAGCATTAATTGTTCCTTGAACGATAAAATTAAGGACATATCCCATGATTTCAAACTGACAGTCGATTTAACAACCAAAATGGCATGGAATACAATCTTATGCCCCGTATTAAAAGAAATTCCATTTTCACAGATTGGTTTAGGAGACCAATGTGTCATAAATACATTATTATCCATTGACCCGTCTTCTGATGAAGACAAGAAAAAGAAGCTATTAATCATAGAGGAACCAGAATCCCATTTATCACATACAAAAATGTATGAATTACTTAGCTATTTAAGTAGTTTTAATGGTCAAATGTTCGTTTCTACGCATAGTAGCTTTGTAGCCAATAAATTATCTCTCAATAATTTAATTGTATTAGGAAAAGAATCCGGCAAAATTCAAAGTCAGAGAATATCCGATCTGGAAGATTATGATTTTTTTGCTAAAGTTCCGAATTATCCAACATTACGTGTGGCGCTTTGTGATAAGGCTATTTTAGTGGAAGGACCAACGGATGAAATGGTTGTATTGTATCATTTTATGAAAGAGTACCAATGTCATCCCTTTGCAAAGGGAATAGAACTTATCTCTGTCGGTGGTACTGTATTCAAGCATTTTGCATTACTGGGAGCTAAACTGAAAAAACGTATTGCTGTCATTACTGAAAAAGACTCATCATTACATACGTTAGAACCCGCATTTATTAATGCAAATGCAGATAACTTGAAAGGACTATCTAAATTAATCAGAGGAAAAAACGCTGATGATGAAACTGCGGAATCCCTTTCGGAATATATGACAAAGCATAAAACAGAGTGGGCTCAGAAATTATTGGAAGATAGTTCTTACAACTTTAATGTCCCTCAATATATTATAGACGCTATAGATTGGTTGATTGATGGGAACAAATAACATTTGTTATATTGCATCTGCTGGTGCAGGGAAAACTACTAAGATAGTAGCAGATGCCATAAATAACTCAAATCATGACTCCGCAAAAAAAATTGCAATCATAACATATACCCAAAATAACCAAGCTCATATTAGAAATAAGCTTGCAAGTTATAATTCAGGTTATGAAATTGTGGTTATGGGATGGTTTGAATTCTTGTTAAAACATTGGATAACACCGTTCAAAACCACTTTATTCCCACATTTAATAAACACCCACTTAGGAGTGTCTATTGTCGATGGAAAATCAGGTATCATATCATCTAACGGGAAAAAATATGTTACATATAAAAAGGGAGATTATCGTAAAAAATACTTAACCAACGATGAACATAAAGTATGTACTGATAAGCTATCTGAACTTGCAAATGAAATGTATCTGGCAAATTCATCAGAACTTATTGGAAGGCTAAATGCAATTTTTGAGTATTTATATTTTGATGAATGCCAAGATTTTGTCGGCTACGATTATGAGATTATAAAGCTGATACTTACAAAAACAGATATAACTTGCGTATTTGCAGGAGATCCTCGTCAGCATACATATTCAACACATACAACTTCTAAATATAAAAAGTACTCTGGCGACATAGCTGCATTTATCCAAGATTATGTAAATAAACGAAATAAACACTATGTGACAATAGATGAAACGACCCTTGTAAAATCACATAGATGTCCGATAAGTATATGTGTATTTGCAAATTTGATTATGCACCAATTCCCTGAAATGAAATCAATAAAAGAAGATTCTCAACAAGAACATTGTCTGTTGGTTAAAAACTGTGATCTTGGGAACTATGTAGATAGATTTAATCCAGTTGCTCTTATTTGGAATAATAAAGCCTTGGAAAATATCCATCCAAACATTAAACAGATATATAATATGGGAGAAGTAAAAGGCTTAGATTTTCCTAATGTTATTATTTATCCAACAGAAAGTATGCTGAAGTGGGTAAATAATATGACAACACAATTGGCTGATGAAACGCGCGCTAAATTCTATGTAGCTGTTACGAGGGCAGAAATTACAACGGGAATAGTTGTTCCGGATAATTTTTGCATATCGTCAGATTCAACACTTACATTTTGGCAATTCGACTTAGAAATGCACAATACTATAAAATGTCCTAATTGGGGCAGTAATATCTTATAGTAATTCTAAAAAGTAGCCGACTTCTTCGTGCTATCAAGAATTTTGGCTACTTTTACAATTGACTTATTTGACAGCAAAACATAGCAAAACGCTGAAAACTGCACGGTTACTTAGTCGTTACTACCATTTCTCAAATCATTTGTTAAAAGCTTATTTATCAAACGGTTATATCAAGCCGTTGAAAATCTAAAATAGTAATACCATAAAAGGCAAAGAATCGCGATAAGTGCTGATAAAAAGAGTTTCTTCATATTTCTCAATCTTATTTTAATTAAATAAAAAAGTGCGGATATTCACTGTTTAACAGAGAGATTATAGATATTAAAGAGAAAACGGCAGACGAAATCATCTGCCGTTTCTGTCTTTTTATTTTATTAATATGCTGCAGGTACGGGATTATAGACTTTTTTATTTTTCAGTTTAGGGTCGGTTCCTAACGGGAAATTTATACCGAAACTGAAACTCATGTTTGTCGTATTTACAGGTATATATTGCGGAGTATATTTTGTAGCAATATAATCAGCTCCCAAGAAAAGGTTAAATCCTCTGGGGCATAAATTTATCAAAGCTCCCCATGTGCATCCGGTATTCGATACCGATCCGTTGAGTGCTGCCATGAACCATTTTGCTGGGCGGAAATTGGCTGTCGCCATCAGTTTTGTCCATGTTTTTGGAGTACTGAATCGGGTCGAGGATAATAATCCGAATGATCTGCCCCTATATTCATAGTCGTTTTCAACCAAGTATTTCTGGAAGAAGCTTGAGTTTCTTTAAATTTGAATAATGCTTCGAGATCATCTCCGATTTTATCGGTTTCGTCGTCAAAGGCGTTATTGCCGTTATCATCATCTTCAGCTCCTAAGTGTTTGAATCCATCGAATACGAATTCTCCTTCAGGGGTTTCTGCTTTTTTATTTTTATTCCAGCGGATAAAACCTATATCTGTTAAAGCCATGGACACAGTAAGGTTGTCAAAGATTTTATAAGTTGCACCGAGATCGATAGCACCACCGATACCGGCGATTCCTAATTTTCCTGTGTCAAAATCGAATCCGTCGATTTCACCGTTACTGTCGGTTTCCAGGGTCACTCCGGCAAGAGACAAGTCGGCTATACCTTTACTTTGTATCATCCATCGTTCATCGGATAATGTCATAGTCATGCGGTCTATTCTTGCATCCAGATTCCCTGCACCGATTAACGCTTTCAGTTTAGCCCCTATCGTTAACCTGTCGTTTATGCGGTGAGCATGTCCTAATGCCAGCTCGACATAATTGTTGCTTTTCGCCCGTATATCTTTCATTTCGTATTGAGTAACCTCTCCGGTTTGGCCATTTTTCAAAAAGGCAAATAAGTCTTTAGGCAAGAATATATCGGTACTGCTTTTTACTGATAAATCAAAAGTATTGAATCCGTTAAATGCGAAAAATCCGAATGATAAAATCTTTTCATCGATATTTAAACTCAGGTTGTTCCGGTTCTTTAACGATCCTATAAACTCGTTTGATGAGATGCTCGGGTGGAATCCTGTTAATAATTCGTCTCCTGACGGATACAAAAAGTGAGATAAGGCCATGTTGCCGTTTATCTGGATATCGAGATTTCCTAATCCGGGGAAACTGAAGTATCCGTAATCATTTATTAAAGCCGGATTCAATCTATGGCGATAGGGCATCCGTTCTAAAAAATATGATGAATATAAGGTCTGTGCCGATACTCCTGCAGAGACCAAACATAGGATGAATATGATGATTTTCTTTTTCATTTTATGTATTTGTAAAGAGTTCGACATTGATTTTAGAAGTTATCGATATCAGCTTGAATACCTTTTACCTTTAAGGCGACTTTTGCTTTAATGGATTGGCTGGGTTTTAACGGAACACCGCCTATAGTACCTTCATTTGCCCCCAGTCCACCTGTAATTAACAGTTCCAAACCGTCCAGACGTCTTAAAGCTCCTGAGCCTTCTCGCTCTCTGACTTTAATTAAAAGAGTAGTTTCAGAAGTATTTGTCGATCCTGTTTCGCTATTATATGTGCCTGCAGCAACATACCCTTCTTCTTTTCCGTTGTCGAACGTGAAAGATAGATCGTTTGAATCGATAGTGCTGACACAACCTGTCGATAGCGGGATAACTTTCAATGCCAATTCTAAAGGCAGGCCGTTATATACGGTCGCTTTTATCGAAATTTCGCTCGCTGTCGCTTTTTCAAAAATGTCGTCTGTATCGTCTTGTATGTTATCGATTGTGTCTTTATATACGATATTGACATCTTTACCTAAAACGAAAGGTACATCTGCGTTGCAGTCGATCAGTACTTGAGAGCCTCCTTTTGAGAGATCTACCGTGTGCCAGTTTTCTCCTTCTACGGCTTTTGGAGTCGGAATAGCGTCTATTACTATACTGTCCGGAACGTCTTTGATTACGCTTTGCAGTTGACTGAACGGAATTGCTTCGAATCCTTCAGGAATACCTTTTGCTATGTATTCGGGTGTCGCTAATATGAATTTTGAAGTTTTAGCTGTTTCTTCTTCTGAAGGATTTAAATCGTCATAAGCTGCGATGGTCATGGTTTTATCGGGTCTTAATCCGCCTGAAGCTAAAGGATTTCCGTTTTTATAGGGAGTAAAAATCAGATCGACGTTGATAGGTACTCCGATCGGGTTTGTCGCAGTCAATTGGAAATTAGCATTCGGAAGATACAAGGCCGATCCTTCTTTCAGGTAGTCTGAAAGATCTCCTAAATTTATCGATGTGTGCGGATTATCGGAGATAACGTCTTCGTTGACTTCTCCGGCTGCCAATTGTATGTTCATCTGTTCTACATTTACAGATGTTTTGACATTTAGATTTTGAAGATCGTCGAGGCTGACGTTTCCGGACGATACGGAAGCTCGACCGGTTATTACCGCGTTCTTTTCAGGTAATATGAGTTTGTGATCTTCTGTCAGAATGTTTTGGAATTCACTGTCTGTGAAATCAAGCTTTGTAATATGCAGTTGATTATTATATTTCCATGTCCGTTCCGTAGAAGAACCTTTGATAAATTTTTGGTTTTTCAAAATCAGGCGTTGGCTTTTTTCTCCGGTTTCAGGATTAGTATAGTTTATTACACCTGAATTCTCGTCAAAAATGATGTATTGAGGAAAATCGATTATCAATTCATCGAATTGTAAATCTCCAGCTCCGTCTGTTATATTGATGTTCGCTTGCAGATTTACGGCAGTGTTCCCTTTCAGCTTAACCCATTTTAGGGCTTTTAGTTCTTTCGGGACATCAGTCTCATCAACTTCTATTTTTGCTGTATTATTTCCGAGATCGGCGGTAAACGATTCTGTCTCGACATCGGCATCAGCAATATTCAAGATACTTTCCTGAAGTTTGAAATCAATTTTCGAATTGTTGTTGAAGCTTTCTATTTTCTTGAATGTTGTGTTGCCCTTAGCATATGTAGTAAAAGTATTGACTTTAAATTGTGGCTCGAAAGACAACGATTTTGTTCCGTCTGTTTCGGTCTTTAGTGCTTTTTGAGAGAGATCTATCGATTTTAATTTTACTTGTTTGGTAAATCCGGTTTTCAATTCATCGATTGTAATGACGAGATTATCTCCATTCCATGTATTACCTGTTTTATCAAATTCGAAAGGAGTATTCGGATCGTTCAGGTTAATAGTTATCTCTCCTCCGGAAAGGTTTAATCCGGCAAGAGTAATAGGTTCGGATTTTAAGGTAAGTATAGAATTGTCGTCAAAATATACCTTGTTTATCTTTTTTACATCTTTGTTTATATTGGTAACCTTGATATCGGTACTGAAATTTGTCTGTTCTACATCTATTTTTAGATCTGAGACGGTAAGATCCATATCATCGATATTGATATTGGAGCTGCTTATGCTTATAGGCATAGAGACATCTATTGATGATAGATTAACTCCTTTTGTGATACCTTTTATGCTGATATATCCTGATTGAGAATAGTCGATCGATTCTTCAAATCCCGAAAATTCGCCTTGTGCAGCATCGATTTCCTTGTTATAACTTACCAGATTGAAGTTTACTATGTTATCGGTTAGTGTCAGATTTACATTGTCGAGCCTCAAAGTGTGACTATTTATTAATGAGCCTTTTGTCGGGTTTGAAATCTCGAATGTATTGGGAAATATTATTGTAAAATTTTTCAATGTTACGGTTGCCTCGGACAGATTTAGTGTATTTTTCAGCTGATCCATATCCATTTTCAGCTGTGCGGTTGTACCTTTGAATTTGATATTGGAAATGTGTGTTACTTCTACAGGACAACTTCCTTTTGCAACAATAAAAGAAGTCTGATGATCATCGAGTCGAAACTCTTTATCCATTATGCTGACTTCTCCATTATTCGGAACATTTATCGGAGTATTTTCCGAGATTTTCATGGATACATTTCCTGTAAAAGACTGGGTGATCTCAGGTTTATCGATTATGTTTTTTTTCAGCAACATATCCGGCTGATTCTCATCGATCTTTATGGGATCTATTGTCAGCTTTTCGAACGAAATGTTAAAGTCGGTAGATGTATTTATAGCATTGATCGATACCGGATCGAATGTCGGAATATCAGCTTTTACATTTTCTTTCTTGTGGATACCGTATTGATCGTCATCGGTAGTTAAATCTTCTATATCTTCAGGTTTTAATAAATCGCTGAGAAGTTTTGTCTCGGTTTCTCCTAAGGGAAATCCTAATTCTCCTCCAATTCCTACGATTGTAGAAATGTCTTTGGTAAGATCGTACTTTTTGTCTATACAGGAATATCCGAAAATAAGGAAACTCGGGCACAGAGATAACATAATTATCTTGCCGATAGTAAATTTCTTCGCATTCATGCGTAATCTCATTTTTGATAACTGGTGATTTTAAATTTGATATAAATCAATATTTTGCAAACATAGTATTTTTTTTTATTAA
>OODH01001703.1_pt1 | contig 12287 bp, 9 predicted proteins | sample 1671391 | NCBI WGS metagenome assembly OODH01 (sample SAMN06348152, study PRJEB24527) | human gut metagenome | biome: human gut; feature: ankylosing spondylitis patient; material: feces | host: Homo sapiens | place: China | collected 2015-10 | reverse complement strand
GCATCGGCGATGCGGGCAAGCGGCTGCACACCGGCCGCAGCCGCAACGATCAGGTGGCGCTGGATATCCGCCTGACCCTGCGGGACTACAGCCACACCCTGCAGGCCTACATCGTGGAGCTCATCAAGGTCATCTGCAAAAAGGCCGGTGAGAACACCACCGCCGTCATGCCCGGCTATACCCATCTGCAGCGCGCCCAACCCATCACCTTTGGCCACGCTCTGATGGCATATGCCTCCATGCTGCTGCGCGACCTGCAGCGCTTTGAGGATGCCACCGCCCGCATGGACGCACAGTGCCCGCTGGGCTCCGGCGCGCTGGCTGGCACCACCTACCCGCTGGACCGCCAGTTCACCGCCGAAAAGCTGGGCTTTGCGGCTCCCTGTGCCAACAGTCTGGACGGCGTGTCCGACCGCGATTTCTGCATCGAGCTGGCCAATGCCATCTCCATCTGCATGATGCACCTGTCCCGGCTTTCCGAGGAGATCATCCTCTGGTGCAGCTGGGAGTTCAAGTTCATTGAGCTGGACGATGCCTTTACCACCGGCTCTTCCATCATGCCGCAGAAGAAGAACCCGGATGTTACTGAGCTGATCCGCGGCAAGACCGGCCGCGTCTACGGCGACCTGAACACCCTTCTGGTGATGATGAAGGGCATTCCTCTGGCCTACAACAAGGACATGCAGGAAGATAAGGAAGCCATCTTCGACGCAGTGGATACGCTGGAGCTGTGCCTGAAGACGGTCACTCCCATGCTGGACACCATGAAGACCATTCCGGCCAACATGCGCCGCGCCGCCGCCAAGGGCTTTATCAACGCCACCGACTGCGCCGACTACCTCACCAAGAAGGGGATGCCCTTCCGCGATGCCTACAAGCTGACCGGCTGCATGGTGTCCGACTGCATCGCAAAGGACAAGACCCTTGAAGAGCTGACCCTCGACGAGTTCAAGGGCTACAGCGCTCTGTTCGAGAACGATATCTACGATGCCATTGATCTGGTCAAGTGCTGCGAGGGCCGCACCAGCTACGGCGGCCCCAGCGAAGCCAGCGTGAACAACCAGATCGCACTGGCAAACGCACAGCTGGATGCGTGGGAGGAAAAGAACGCATGAGCGTGAAAATTTTTATTGATGGCTCTTCCGGCACCACCGGCCTGCGCATTGCCGACCGTCTGGCACAACGCCCGGAGATCGAGCTGCTTTCCATTTCCGCAGAGGGCCGCAAGGATGTGAACGAGCGCGCGAAGGTGATCAACTCTGCCGACCTCGCCTTCCTCTGCCTGCCGGATGCCGCTTCCAAAGAGGTCATGCCCCTGCTGCGCCCGGACGTGAAGGTGCTGGACACCTCCACCGCCTTCCGCACCGATGCCGCATGGGACTATGGCTTCCCGGAGCTGGCGGGCCAGAAGGAAAAAATCAAAAATTCCTGCCGCGTGGCAGTGCCCGGCTGCTATGCCAGCGGCTTTATCAGCATTGCCCGCCCGCTGGTGGAGCTGGGCCTTGCACCGGCAGATTATCCCTTCAGCTGTACCGGCATCTCCGGCTACTCCGGCGGCGGCAAAAAGATGATCGCCGAGTACGAGAGCGCTGATCGCCCGGCGCACAGCAAGCTGGATGCACCCAAGAGCTACGGTCTGGGCCTTGCCCATAAGCATCTGCCGGAAATGCAGAAGATCAGCGGCCTTGCCCACACCCCCATGTTCGTGCCCGTGGTGTGCGATTACTACTGCGGCATGCAGGTGCTGGTGCCGCTGGATCTGACGCTGGCGGGCAGCACCGCCGAACAGGTGGCCGAGGGCATTGCGGCATATTACAAGGATGCTGCCACCGTCAAGGTGCACGCTCTGAACGAAGCCCTGCCGGAGAACGGCCTGTACTCGAACGCTATGGCCGGTACCGACCGCATGGAGCTGTACATGACCGTGAACGCTGCAGGCGACCAGATGATGCTGGTCTCCCTGTTCGATAATCTGGGCAAAGGCTCTTCCGGCGCGGCCGTCCAGTGCATGAACCTGATGCTGGGGCTGGAAGAGACCGAAGGGTTGGAATAAAGATGGCTCGTACACGGGCAGCGTCCTCGCCCTCTCCGTCTTTGCTTCGCAAATCCACCTCGTTTTCCCCTTTCTGTCGCTTACGCGACATCTTCCCCCGGTCGGGGGAAGTCTGTCAAAGGGAGAGGCCTTGGCAAAAAGATGAAGTTTGCGTGGACTGCCAAGGGCTCCCACTTTGGGGGAGCTGGCGAACGTATGTGAGCCTGAGAGGGCTAGCCCGTTCGAGTGAGAAGTATTTCTTTGTGGGAAAGGAAGATCATTATGCAGTATCAAGAAGTTGCGGGCGGCATCTGCGCGCCCAAGGGCTTTGCAGCGGCTGGCGTGCACTGCGGCATCCGCGCAAACCATGCAGAAAAATACGATCTGGCACTCATCAAGGCGGACGTGCGCTGCGCCGCCGCCGGTGTGTACACCACCAACAAGGTCTGCGGCGCACCCATCAAGGTGGACCGCGCCCACCTGAAGGACGGCTACGCACAGGCGATCATCGTGAACAGCGGCAACGCCAACACCTGCGCCGCCAATGGCGTGGCTCTGGCCGAAGAATGTTGTGAGCTGGTGGGCAAGGAGCTGGGCATCGACCCGCAGGACGTTCTGCCCGCTTCCACCGGTGTCATCGGCCAGCCCATGGTCATCGACCCCTTTGCCCGGGGCATTCCTGCCGCCGCCGCAAAGCTGGCTGCGGACGAGCAGGGCAGCACCGATGCCGCCACCGCCATCATGACCACCGACACCCACAAAAAGGAATACGCCATCCAGTTCGAGCTGGGCGGCAAGACCTGCACGGTGGGTGCCATTGGCAAGGGCAGCGGCATGATCGCCCCCAACATGGCAACCATGCTGGCCTTCTACACCACCGATGCCGCCGTCTCGCCCATCCTGCTGGAAAAGGCCCTCAAGACCGTGGTGCCCGGCACCTACAACCAGATGAGCGTGGATCTGGACACTTCCACCAACGATACCTTGATCATCATGGCTTCCGGCCTTGCAGGCAACCCGGAGATCTGCGAGGAGAACGCGGACTACCACGCCTTTGTTGCCGCGCTCACCGCCATTGCAGAGCACATGTGTGCCGAGCACGCCGGTGACGGCGAGGGCGCCACCCACCTCATCACCTGCGAAGTGACCCACGCCCCCGACCTGAAGACCGCCCGTGCCGTCAGCCGCAGCGTGGTGTGCTCCAACCTGTTCAAGGCCGCAGTGTTCGGCCGCGATGCCAACTGGGGCCGCATCCTGTGCGCCATCGGCTACACCCCCGGCGATTTCTCCATTGATAAGGTCTGCGTGTGGCTTTCCAGCAAGGCCGGTGAGGTGTATGTGTGCGAAAACGCCGCCTACCACCCCTACAGCGAGGACGAAGCCGCCAAGGTGCTGGCTGAGCACGATGTGCTGGTCAAGGTGGACATGGGCACCGGCGATGCATCCGCAAAGGCATGGGGCTGCGATCTGACCTACGATTACGTCAAGATCAACGGCGACTACCGCACCTGATAACCCTCTCAGGCGCTGCGCGCCAGCTCCCCCGAAGGGGGAGCTTAAAACGAACGACAAGCAGCTGATTTTATGAAATAAAGTGACCCGTCCAGCAAAAGCTCCCCCTCTCGGGGGAGCTGGCAATGCCGCAAGGCATTGACTGAGAGGGTTCAGAGGAAATCTTATGAAAAACGAAGAAATGGCGCGCCTTTTCTCTGAGGCGACACCCTACATCCAGAAGTATCACGGAAAGACCATGGTGGTAAAGTACGGCGGCAATGCCATGATCAACGAAGAACTGAAAAATGCCGTCATGAACGATCTGGTCACCCTTACCCTGCTGGGTGTGCGCGTGGTGCTGGTGCACGGCGGCGGCCCGGCCATCAACGAGATGCTGAAGAAAGTGGGCGTGGAGAGCCATTTCGCAAACGGTCTGCGCGTGACTGACGATGCCACCATGGAGATCGTGCAGCAGGTGCTGGCCGGTAAGGTGAACAAAGATCTGGTGGCAAAGCTGCGCGGCCGCGGCGTGGGCCTGTGCGGCATGGACGGCCAGATGCTGCGCTGCACCGAGCTGGACCCCCAGCTGGGCCATGTGGGCGAGATCGTGCATGTGGACGCTACCCTGATCGCAAGCCTGCTGGACGGCGGCTTCATTCCCGTGATCGCCACGGTGGGCATGGACGATCTGGGTCAGGCCTACAACGTGAACGCCGACACCGCCGCTGCGCAGATCGCGATTGCGCTGAAAGCGGAGAAGCTGGTATCCATGACCGATATCGCGGGCCTGCTGCGGGATAAGGACGACGAGAGCACCCTCATCCCCGAGGTGGAGGTGTCCGAGATCGAGGGCTATAAGTCCGCCGGCATCATTGCGGGCGGCATGATCCCCAAGATCGGCGGCATGGCCGATGCCATCTATCAGGGCGTGCACGAGGCGGTCATCATCGATGGCCGCGTGCCCCACTCCATCCTGCTGGAGCTGTTCTCCAACCGCGGCTCCGGCACCCGCTTTTACCGCCGCAGCCACCGCGAATAAGCATTGCGCAGGTGCCGTGCAGGCGGTATAATAAGAAAAATGACCCTCTCAAGCCTTTGCCAGCATTTTCTGGCGCGAAAGCGCCTGAGAGGGTTTTCTGTTCACAGTTTCTGTTCACAGGAGGGTACACCTATGGATTCTGAAAAAGTCATCAAGCGGGACGGCGAATACGTCCTGCACACCTATAACCGCAACCCCATCGTGCTGGAAAAAGGCCACGGCCTGCGCGCCGCAGGCCCCGAGGGTCAGCAGTATCTGGATTTTACCAGCGGCATTGGCGTGAACAGCCTTGGCTACTGTGATCTGGACTGGGCCGAGGCCGTTTCCGAGCAGGCCCACAAGCTGCAGCATACCTCTAACCTTTACTACACCGCGCCCTGCGGCAAGCTGGCCAAAAAGCTGTGTAAGCGCACCGGCATGAGCAAGGTGTTCTTTGGCAACTCCGGTGCCGAGGCCAACGAGGGTGCCATTAAGGCCGCGCGCAAGTACAGCGTGGACCACTACCGCAAGGACCGCACCACGGTCATCACGCTGGTGAACAGCTTCCACGGCCGCACCATCGCCACCCTGACCGCCACCGGTCAGGAGGTGTTCCACAACTACTTCGGCCCCTTCAACGAGGGCTTCCTGTATGCTCCGGCAGGCGATATCGAAGCGCTGGAGGAGCTGGTGGACCGCACCACCTGCGCCGTGATGCTGGAACTCATTCAGGGCGAAGGCGGTGTGATGGCGCTGGACCCGGACTACGTGCAGGCCGTGCGCAAGCTCTGCGACGAAAAAGACCTTGTGCTCATCGTGGACGAGGTGCAGACCGGCGTGGGCCGCACCGGCACCTTCCTGTGCTGTGAGCACTACAACCTCAAGCCGGATGTCGTCACCCTGGCCAAGGGTCTGGGCGGCGGCCTGCCCATCGGCGCAGTGCTGATGAACGAAAAGGTAGCCGAGGGCATGGGCCCCGGCACCCATGGCTCCACCTTCGGCGGCAACCCGGTGGTCTGCGCCGGTGCCAACGTGGTGGTGGACCGCATGGACCAGAGCTTCCTTGCCAATGTCAACGAGCGCGCCGTCCAGCTGCGCGCAGGCATCGCAAAGCTGCCCCATGTCAAGAGCATTTCCGGCATCGGCCTGATGGTGGGCATCGAGTTCTACGACCTCAAGGCCGCAGATGTGCTGGCCGCCTGCCGCGAAGCGGGCCTGCTGGTGCTGACAGCCAAGACCCGCCTGCGCCTGCTGCCGCCGCTGACCCTCAGCGAGCACGATGTGGACATGGCGCTGGAGATCCTGAGCGATGTGCTGGGCAAGATGGAGCCGACGGCTCCGAAGGAGCAGGCATGAAAAATCTGCTGAAAATGAGCGACCTCTCCCCTGCCGAGCTGACCCACATTCTGGATGTGGCCGATCAACTCAAGGCACAGCAGAAGCTGGGCGGCACGGCCCCGCTGCTGGCAGGAAAGACGGTTGCCCTGATGTTCTCCAAGGCATCCACCCGCACCCGCACTAGCTTTGAGGTGGGTGTGTACCAGCTGGGCGGTCTGGGCAACTACATGAACACCGCCGAGCTGCAGGCCGGGCGCGGCGAGCCCCTCAAGGACACCGCCCGGGTGCTGGGCCGCTACTACGACTGCGTGGTGTGGCGCACCTACCGCCAGAGCGATCTGGAAGAGTTTGCCGAGCTGGCCGGTGTGCCGGTGATCAACGGCCTGACGGATTACGCCCATCCCTGTCAGGTGCTGGCCGACCTGATGACCATTCGGGAGCGCCGGGGCAGCCTTGCGGGCCGGAAGCTCTGCTTTGTCGGCGACGGCAGCAGCATGGCAAACAGCCTCATCGTGGGCGGACTGCTGGCTGGGATGCAGGTCACCTGTGTCTGCCCGCAGAGCTACCGCCCGGCGGCGGATGTGCTGATGTTCGCCCACAAGTACGGCAGTGCTTTCCACCTGACCGCAGATCCTGCCGATGGTATTCAGGGCGCCGACGTGGTGGCAACGGCTGTGTGGAACACCGCCAAGCCCGGCACGCCGGAAAGTGAGCAGCGCCTGCGGGATTTTGTGGGCTATCAGCTCACAAGCAAGCTGCTGGAAAGCGCAAAGCCCGATGTCATGGTGCTGCACTGCCTGCCCGCCCACCGGGGTGAGGAGATCTCCTCGGCGGTGTTCGAGCAGCACGCACCGGAAATCTTCGATGAAGCCGAGAACCGCCTGCATGTGCAGAAAGCCGTGCTGGCCATTCTTCTGGCGGGGAAATAAAAACAGAACGCCAACAGGGCCGCCGCACATCGTTTGTGCGGCGGCCCTGTTTTTTTATCGTGGGAGATTTGAAAAAGCGATCAGCTGCGGTCCATTTTGACCACGAACAGGTAGCTCAGAACAAAGGATAAGCCAAAGGCAATGACCCAGCCGATGGCGGCGTAGATGAAGTAAGGTCCGATATAAGCGGGAATGCTGAAAATGCTGGAGGTGATGTAGCCGTACAGACGCACACCGAAGGCACCGATGAAAGCGCTGCCCACGCAGCTGCCGATGGTAGCTGCAAGGAAGCCCTTCTTGTACTTGGTCAGCACGCCGAACAGAGCAGGCTCGGTGATGCCCAGAATGCCGGACAGAACGGAGGACAGAACGATGGAACGTTCCTTTTGGCTCTTTTCTTTGAAATAGCAGCCTGCGGCGGCACCCACAATGGACAGATTTGCAATGAACATCATGGGCATGAGCATGTCGTAGCCCTTGGTGGCAAAGTTCTCCAGAGCAATAGGAGTCATGGCGTGGTGCATACCCACCAGAATGGAAGCGGGGCGGATCAGACCCATGACGACACCGGCAAAGATGGGAGAGATACCGAACAGCACATCCAGCATCCATGCCAGACCTTTACCGATGTAAATGCCCACGGGACCAATGACCGTCAGGGCAAAGAAGCCGGAAATGAACAGGGTGATGGTGGGGGTGATAACGGTGCGGGCGGCTTCGGGAACGATATTATCGACCCACTTGTAGATATAGCTCAGAGCAAATACGCCGAAAATGATGGGAATGACCGAACCGGAATAGTTGAACACCGGGATGGGCAGGATGCCTGCAAACATAAAGTTGCTGATCTCGCCTGCCTTGGCAGCATCCACCATGGTGGGGTACATCAGAGTGGCGGCAATGGCAATGGCCAGATACTGGTTGGTCTTGAATTTTTTTGCGGCCGATGCGGCAATGAAGAACGGCAGGAAGGTAAACACGCCGCTGGCAAGCATATCAATGATCTTATAGGTGTCGGTGGCGTTGGATACAACGCCCAGAGCGACAAGACCGCCCATCAGGCCCTTGATCATACCGGCACCGGCAATGGCGGGCACGATGGGGCCGAATACGCCGGACACCATATCCATGAACCAGGAAATAAAGTCTTTCTTCTTTTCCGGCTGGGCAGGAGCTGCGATATCCTCCTTCAGATCCAGCATCTGCAGGGCGATGTCGTAATATTTATGGACGCTGGTGCCAAGCACGATCTGCAGCTGGCCTTTGGCAAACTGCACGCCAATGACACCATCCAGCGCCTTGATAGCATCCTCCTGGATCTTGCTGGTATCCTTGAGCTCAAAGCGCAGACGGGTCATGCAATGCCAAGTGTTCACAACATTGTCTTTGCCGCCGACATACTCGATGATTTTTGCGACGACTTCAGTCTTTTCCATAAGGGAGAGCCTCCTTCTTCGGTTTCCTTTTTCCTTGATTGTGTTCCAAAGCGAAAATCCAGCACGTGCGTTGTGACGCTAATATACCACGGAAAAATTTCATTGTAAAACATACCATTTCTCTGGAATGATTTCAAAAAGCGACGATAACATGCTGTTAAATGATTTTAGTTTCAAAAATTGGACTGTTTTATTTTGCGGTTTTCGCCAAATAAAAAGCAGGAATTGATTTGCCGCCAAAGGTATGATTGAATAGTTCTGCAAGCAAAAATGCAAACCCTTTTCAATCTGCTATAAAGAGGTGTGCTTCTTATGAAACCTACGATCATTACAGATATCAAATGTTTTGTCACGAACCCGGAACGCCACAATCTGGTGGCTGTCAAGGTGCTCACGAATAAGGGCGTTTATGGTGTGGGCTGCGCAACCTTCCAGCAGCGGCCGCTGGCGGTGAAATGCGCGGTGGAGGATTACCTCAAGCCCATCCTGATCGGACGCGATGCCAACGATATTGAAGACCTGTGGAACCTGATGATGGTCAACTCCTACTGGCGCAACGGCCCGGTGCTGAACAACGCCGTGGCAGGCATCGACATGGCGCTGTGGGATATCAAGGGCAAGCTGGCAGATATGCCCCTGTACCAGCTGCTGGGCGGCAAGGCGCGGACGGCGATCCCGGCCTATACCCACGCCGTGGCGGATGATCTGGAAGGATTATACCGCGAGGTGGACCGCATCTACAAGGAGGGCTACCGTTATATCCGCTGCCAGCTGGGCTTTTACGGCGGGATCCCGGACGAGCTGAATACCCCGGAAAACCCCCTGCCCGGCACCTATTTTAACCAGGACGACTACATGCGCAACACCGTGTATATGTTCGGCAAGCTGCGGGAAAAGTACGGCAGCTCCTTCCACATCCTGCACGATGTGCATGAAAGGCTGACCCCAAATCAGGCGATCCGGTTTGCCAAGGAGCTGGAACCGTACGCTCCCTATTTCCTCGAAGATCTGCTTCCGCCGGATCAGAACGAGTGGCTGGCCCAGCTGCGCAGCCAGTGTGCGGCCCCCATTGCTACCGGCGAGCTGTTCAATAACCCCATGGAATGGAAAGAACTGGTCGTGAACCGCCGCGTGGACTACCTGCGCTGCCATGTTTCCCAGCTGGGTGGCATTACCCCGGCGGTAAAGCTGGCGCACTTCTGCGAACCCTTTGGCGTGCGTATCGCATGGCATACCCCATCGGACATTACCCCCATCGGGGTGGCGGTGAATACCCACCTGAACATCCATCTGCATAATGCCGCCATTCAGGAGAACATCGAGCTGAAAGACAAGATCAAGGCAGTGTTCCCCGGCTACAACGAGGCAAAAGGCGGCTACTTCTACCCTATTGAGCGTCCGGGCATCGGTGTGGATATCGACGAAAAGGAGATCGTCAAGTATCCGGTGCGCTACCGTCCCCATGAGTGGACCCAGAGCCGTATCCCGGATGGTACGCTGGTGACACCGTGACCGACCGCTTTCAATAATGTGCAGGACTTTGCACTTTTTGTCCCAGTGTGGTATCCTTAGCAAAAGACCCCAAGGGAGGATACTGCCTGTGACTGCCAAAAAGACTGAGTTCATCGTTACAGACCTCATCAGCAAGATCTTTCAGCGCAAGACCATAATGGACAAGCTGCCCAGCCAGCGGGAATTGGCAGAGATCTATCACGTTTCCCGTTTCACGATCCAGAAGGTGCTGGGAAGGCTGCAATCCATTGGTTTGATCTATATGACACAGGGCGATGGTACCTATATCAACAAAAAGGCACTGGGGCATCCTATGGTCTACAATTCCCTTACCGAAGTGCCCTATGAGGAGCTGCGTTCCAGAACTCTGTACCTGAAGCAGGTGGAGCCTACGGCGGAGCTGCGCCGGGTGTTCAATCTTGAAGCCGGCGAGACCCTGTGGGAGTTCCGCCGCATCCGTATCGTGCGGTATGAGATCAGTCAGGTAGAGACTGGCTGGATGCCCTGTGCGCTGTTTCCGGAGCTGAACCGGGAGGTGCTGGAGGATTCTATTCAGAGCTATGCCTTGCGGCAGAAGTACCGCATTGCCTACTTTATTACCAACTACCATGCAGCAGCACTGGATGCAGAGCACGCCGAACTTTTGCACTGCAAAAAGGGGCTGCCGGTCATGGATATCACTTCCCGTGGTGTACTGCGGGATGGAAGGATCTTTGTTTACAGCCGCATCAAGGCGGTGCAGTATGAGTGCACGTATGTTTCGCCCTTCAATAAGGACGTGTTCCTTTCCCGGCGGAAAATAATCACGGAAGACGCATAAAAAGAACGCCTGTCAGGCTCAATGGCCCGGCAGGCGTTCTTGCATGGGGATCATACGTGAGCGGCACCGCGGTCGAGGATCTTATCGAACCGGGCAAAGAAGGTGATGGTGGTGATGGTGGCGGCCAGAATGTCGCTGACCGGCTCGGCCAGAAACACGCCGAACACCGGGTTCGGCAGCAGGTGCGGCAGGATGAAGATGAGGGGGATCAACAGAATGATCTTGCGCAGGCAGGCCAGCAGCAGGCTGACCTTAGCCTGCCCCAGCGCCATAAAGCTTTGCTGGCAGGCGATCTGGAAGCCCATGGCAAAAATGCCCGCCATGTAAATGCGCATGGCCCACGTGGTGTACTGGATCAGTGCGGTGTCCGAGGTGAAAATGCCCGCCACCGCGCCGGGAAACAGCATCATCAACAGCCAGAACAAGCAGGTGTAGGCCCCGCACAGCGTCAGCTGAAAACGGAAGGCTTCCTTGACGCGGGGCTTTTTGCCTGCGCCGAAGTTGAAGCTCATCACCGGCTGACCGCCCTGACAGATGCCCTGAATGGGCAGCGTGCACAGCTGGGATGCGCTGGTGATGACGGTCATGGCACCCACAGCCACATCGCCGCCGTACCGCGCCAGACTGGAGCTGAAGCTGATGGAAAGCAGGCTTTCGGTGGAGAGCATCACAAACGAGGAGATGCCCAGCGCCAGCACCGGCAGAATGATCTGCTTTTCCGGGCGCAGGTAGTCTCTGCGCAGGCGCAGGATGGTCTTTTTTCCGGTGAGAAAGCGGATGATCCATGCCGCGCCCACAGCCTGACTGAGCACCGTGGCAATGGCCGCACCCCGCACGCCCAGCCCGAACCCGAAGATCAGGATGGGGTCGAGGATAATGTTGATCACCGCGCCGATCACGGTGGTAAGCATACTGGTCTTGGCAAAGCCCTGCGTGGTGATAAAAGGGTTCATGCCCAGCACCACCAGCACGAACACCGAGCCTGCAATGTAGATGCGGCTGTAGCTCAGGGCGTACGGCAGGGTGGCATCGCTGGCACCGAACAGCCGCAGCAGCACCGGTGCCCCGGCATAGAAGCCGATGGTCAGCACCACGGCAAAGAACATCAGTACGGTAAAGCTGTTGGAGACGATCTTTTCGGCCTGCTGCCTGTCCCCCTGCCCCAGAGCAATGGCGGTGCGGGGCGCGCCGCCCGCGCCCACCAGCATGGCAAAAGCGTTCAGCAGCATCAGAATGGGTGTGAACAGCCCCACGCCGGTCAGCGCTGCCGCGCCAATGCCCGCAATGTGGCCGATGTAAATGCGGTCCACGATGTTATACAGCAGGTTCACCACCTGCGCCACCACGGCGGGGATCATGAGCTGCAGCATCAGCTTTTTGATGCTGCCGGTGCCCATATCTTGTTTTGCCTGTGCCATTGGAATGCTCTCCTCTGTACTTCAAATTTGAAAAATATCGTTCCTATTATACTCGGCTCCCGCCCAAAAGAACAGCCTTTTTTGCAAAGAAACCGCGCTTTCTGCCCCAAAAACGCAAAACGGCACGGCTGCGTATGGCTTGCAGCCGTGCCGTGCCGTAACGGGAGAAAAGTGTTGACGGAAAACCGCTTTTTTGCTATACTGTAAAGGCTAATATATGGAGATGTATCGAAGCGGTCGTAACGAGAACGACTCGAAATCCAAGTGGATGCTTCGCCGGATGTCTCCAT
>OODH01001693.1_pt1 | contig 12352 bp, 6 predicted proteins | sample 1671391 | NCBI WGS metagenome assembly OODH01 (sample SAMN06348152, study PRJEB24527) | human gut metagenome | biome: human gut; feature: ankylosing spondylitis patient; material: feces | host: Homo sapiens | place: China | collected 2015-10 | reverse complement strand
CGGAAGCGCTGGGCGATTACTTTGCAGGCCCCAACCACACCCTGCCCACCAGCGGTACGGCCCGGTTTTCCAGTCCCCTCAGCGTAGACGACTTTGTGAAGAAGACCCAGTTCATCTACTACACCCGGGAGGCGCTGGCAGACGCCGCCCCCCGGATCGCGGACTTTGCAGAGCGGGAGGGCCTCCACGGCCACGCCCGGTCTGCCCTGTCCCGCACGGAAGAGAAAGGAGAGTGATCCCATGAGCCGCTGGATTTCCCAGGAGGCGGAGCGCCTTGCCCCCTACACCCCCGGCGAGCAGCCCCAGGATCAGCAGTATGTAAAGCTGAACACCAATGAGAGCCCCTTCCCCCCGTCGCCCAAGGTTCTCAAGGCCATCAACCGGGCGGAGATCCTGAAACTGAACCTGTACTCCGACCCCACCTGTGCCGCGCTGACGGAGGCCATCGCCAGGCGCTATGAGCTGAAAGCCAAGAACGTGCTGGCGGGCAACGGCTCTGACGAGGTGCTGGCCTTTGCCTTCCGGGCCTTCTGCGGAGCGGGGCAACCCGTGGCCTTTGCGGATGTTACCTATGGGTTCTATAAGTCCCAGGCTGCCCTGTTCGATCTGGATGTGAAGATAATCCCCCTGCGGGAGGACTTCACCCTGAACGTGGACGACTATATGGACTTCCCCGGCACCATCGTCATCGCAAACCCCAACGCCCCCACCGGCATGACCGTGCCCCGGACGGACATCCAGCGGCTGCTGGAGGCCAATCCCGACCGGGTGGTGATCGTGGACGAGGCGTATGTGGACTTCGGCGCGCAGAGCGCGGTTCTCCTGCTTGACGCGGATGAATGCGGTAACGCCGCGCACGATCAGCAGGATGATGAGTGCAAACAGCAGTCCCGCCACGACGCCGGACATATCGATCCAGACATCCACCACCGACGAGGTGCGGTTGGGGCTGTGCAGCTGGATGGTCTCATCCATCAGCGCCGTTGTCATGCCGCCCAGCAGCGGCCAGCTCATGTGGCGCACAAAATGCTTTGTGTACACGCGGATGCAGAGCATCAGCAGAAAGCCCTCCAGCGCAAACTCCGAAAAGTGCGCGAGCTTACGGATCAGATGCTCCGACAACGGGCCGAGATGCACCTTGGCCAGCGCACTGTTGACCAGCTGCATGACGGCCTGGCTGCGTGCGGACGACTGGGCACCGTTTTCCAGTGAGTTGCGGAAGATAAACATAATGCAGGCGATCAGCGCCGCCGTAAATACCACGCGGAACAAGATCAGCCACGGACTGGTTCTTTCTTTTTCCATAATACTCCTTTATAGATACTCCTCTATAAACCTGTATTATAGCACGCAGCCCGCATAAGAGCAAGCGCCCTGCCGCAGTTTCCCTCATACTATAGGCCCGGCCTTGTAAGTTGTCAAGGTGCGGTTTTTGTGGTATTCTAATGAAAAGAATGTATTTGTGGGGGGAACGGCCATGAACATCCAGATTTTCGGCACGAACAAGAGCTTTGACACCAAAAAGGCACAGCGGTGGTTCAAGGAGCGCGGCATCAGATTCCAGATGATCGACATGAAGGAAAAAGGCATGAGCCGCGGCGAGTTTGACAACGTCTGCCGCGCCGTGGGCGGCTGGGCAAAGCTCGTCGACGAAAACGCAAAGGACAAGGACACGCTGGCGCTTTTGAAATGGCTCGACGAGAGCCAGCAGGCCGACAAGCTGTTTGAGAACCAGCAGCTCTTCCGCCAGCCCATTGTGCGCAACGGCAGACAGGCCACCGTAGGCTACTGCCCCGAGGTGTGGGAGAAGTGGGAGTAAGACAGACAGCGCACCTCTCTCTGCAGGAGCCCAGGGGCCCGACGGATTTGCGCACCCGCCCTTGACAAATCCGCCGCATTGCGGTACATTATAAGGTACAAATGCAGTGCGAAAGAGTGTGCCCGCGTCGTACCTTTGCAGCAAGCCGGGGAGGATGCAAGCCCGGTACGGTGCGGCGGGTGCTGTCACTTTCAAGCAGGCGCGGTGAGAGGGGCTTCTCCCCTGCCAGCCGCGCACGGGGTTGCCGCCGTTATCAGGGCAGGCGGGCTTGTCGGCCTGCCGCAAAGCGGCCCGATCGGGCAACTTGGGTGGTACCGCGACTTGAGCTTTTCAGGCCGTCCCATGATAAACTCATGGGGCGGCCTTTTTTATTTTGTCCAAATGTAAAAATCACGCCCCGCACATTCACGAGGAGGTTTACACTATGCCGAAGGAACTCGCCAAACAGTATGCCCCGCAGGGCACCGAGGATCGCATCTATCAGAACTGGTGCGACAAGGGGTATTTCCATACCCAGATCGACCGCAGCAAAAAGCCGTTTACCATCGTCATGCCGCCGCCGAACGTCACCGGCCAGCTGCACATGGGCCACGCCATGGATGAGACCTGGCAGGACATCCTGACCCGCTACAAGCGGATGCAGGGCTATGCCGCGCTGTGGGTGCCCGGCACCGACCATGCGTCCATTGCCACCGAGGCCAAGGTCGTCGCCAAGATGCGCGAGGAGGGCCTGACCAAGGAGATGGTGGGCCGCGACGGCTTTCTGGAGCGTGCCTGGGACTGGAAGAACACCTATGGCAACCGCATCGTCAGCCAGCTGAAGAAGCTGGGCTGCTCCTGCGACTGGCAGCGTGAGCGCTTCACGATGGACGAGGGCTGCTCCGACGCCGTCAAGGAGGTCTTTGTCCGTCTGTACAACGAGGGGCTGATCTACCGCGGCAACCGCATGGTCAACTGGTGTCCCCACTGCAACACCTCGATTTCCGACGCCGAGGTCGAGTATGAGGCCAAGGAGGGCAGCTTCTGGCATCTGCTCTACCCCGTCAAGGAGACCGGCGAAATGCTGGAGCTGGCCACGACCCGCCCCGAGACGATGCTGGGTGATACCGCTGTTGCCATCAACGCCGAGGACCCGCGCTACAAGCACCTGCACGGCTGCCATGTCGTGCTGCCGCTGCTGGGCCGCGAAATCCCCATCGTCTGCGACGAGCACGCCGACATGGAGAAGGGCACCGGCGTTGTGAAGATCACCCCCGCCCACGACCCCAACGACTTTGAGGTCGGCAAGCGCCACGACCTGCCGATGATCCGTGTGCTGACCTACGACGGCCACATGACCGGCGCTGCCGACAAGGCCGCCGTCGATGCCGAGAAGGCCGCGGGCCGTGCTGCCGCCGACGAGCCGGACGTGCTGGACTGCGGCAAGTATGCCGGCATGACCGCGCTGGAGGCCCGCAAGGCTATTCTGGCCGATTTGGAGGCCTGCGGTGCGCTGAAGGAGACCGAGCCGCTGACCCACGACGTGGGCACCTGCTACCGCTGCCACTCGGTCATTGAGCCGATGGTCTCCAAGCAGTGGTTCGTCAAGATGGAGCCGCTGGCCAAGCCCGCCATCGAGAGCGTCGAGAAGGGCGAGATCAAGTTCGTGCCCGAGCGCTTCACCAAGAACTATATCAACTGGATGAAGGGTGGCCGTGACTGGTGCATCAGCCGCCAGCTGTGGTGGGGCCACCAGATCCCCGCCTGGTACTGCGACGACTGCGGCGAGACCGTCGTGGCCAAGCAAGCCCCCTGCACCTGCCCCAAGTGCGGCAGCTCCAACATGACCCAGGACCCCGACACGCTGGACACCTGGTTCAGCTCTGCCTTGTGGCCGTTCTCCACGCTGGGCTGGCCCAACGAGAACGCCGAGGATTACAACTACTTCTACCCCACGAACACGCTGGTCACCGGCTATGACATCATCGGCTTCTGGGTGTCCCGCATGATCTTCTCGGGTCTGGCCTACACCGGCAAGGCACCGTTTGACACGGTACTGATCCACGGCATTGTCCGCGACAGCCAGGGCCGCAAAATGTCCAAATCCCTGGGCAATGGCATTGACCCGCTGGAGGTCATTGAGCAGTACGGCGCGGACGCGCTGCGCATGATGCTGATCATCGGCTCCACCGCAGGCAACGATATGCGCTACAGCGATGAAAAAGTCCTTGCCTGCCGCAACTTTGCCAACAAGCTGTGGAACGCCTCCCGCTTTGTGCAGATGAACCTGCCCGAGGACTTTGAGCCGGGTCTGCCCGAGGAAAGCCTGCTCGACATGAGCGACAAGTGGATTTTGTCCGAGCTTGCCAAGGTCGCCGCCGAGGCTACCGCCAACCTCGACAAGTACGAGCTGGGTCTGGCCGCCGAGAAGGTCGAGAACTTCATCTGGGAGGTCTACTGCGACTGGTATATCGAGATCTGCAAGACCCGCCTGAACGGCGAGGACGCGGCAGCCGCCGACGCGGCCCGCAAGGTGCTGGTCTACGTGCTGGACAAGGCGCTCAAGCTGCTGCACCCCTTCATGCCGTTCATCACCGAGGAGATCTATCAGGCTCTGCCCGGCAGCGCCGAGACCATCATGAACGAGAAGTGGCCCGGCGACGAGAACATGAAGGTCTGGGCCGAGGACTGCGCCGACTTTGAAAAGCTGATGGACTACATCAAGGCTGTCCGCGCCATGCGTGCCGAGATGAACGTCCACCCGGCCAAAAAGACGAGCATGGTCATTGAGACTGCCTCCCCCGCCGCGTTTGAGAAGGGCGGCGCGTATCTGGCCCGCTTTGCCTTTGCCACCGACGTGACGGTCACGGCAAAGTACGAGGGCAGCACCGACGGCATGGTCAACGTGGCGACCCCCGACGCGAAGGGCTTTATCCCGATGATGGAGCTGATCGACCGCGACAAGGAGCTGGCCCGCCTGAACAAGGAGCTGACCAAGGCCGAGAAGGAGCTGGGCATGTTCACGAACCAGCTGAACAACCCGAAGTTCGTCGAGAAGGCCCCGGCGAAGCTCGTCGAGGAGACCCGCGCCAAGCTGGCTGCCGCCCAGGACAAGGCCGCCAAGATCAAGGAGAGCATTGCGGCGCTGGGGTAAGTCTGAAGGCTTCCCCCGTGGGGGAAGCTGTCACCGCAGGTGACTGATGAGGGCAGCGTTTCCGCCGCAGCTCGTTCACGGGCAATACTGGCACACTCGCCCCTCATCCGGCCCTTCGGGCCACCTTCCCCCGTAGGGGAAGGCTTTTCAGCCACAAACAAAAAATACCCCCGCCCCGTCAGGAACTGCATCCTGACGGGGCGGGGTTTTCTCGTTACAGCACAAAAATTGCAGGAAAAAAGTTCAAAGCAAATTACTTGCGGCGCTTGCCCTTGCCGCCCTTGCGGGTGTTGGTCTTGGCAGCGGCGGTCTTGACGGCCTCGACGGCCTTCTCGGCTGCGGGCTTGGCAGCCTCAACAGCCTTCTCAACGACAGGCTCGGCAGCCTTGACGGCCTTCTCGACGACGGGCTTCGCAGCCTCGACGGTTTTCTCAACGACGGGCTCGGCAGCCTTGACGGCCTTCTCGACGACGGGCTTCGCAGCCTTGACAGCCTTCTCAGCGGCAGGCTTGGCAGCCTTGACGGCCTTCTCGACGACAGGTTCAGCAGCCTTGACGACCTCGGTGGCGGCCTTCTCGGCAGCGGCCTTGGCCTTAACGGTGGTGGCCTTCACGCTGGTCTTGGGCTTGCGGGTGACCTCGTTGATGGTCCAGAACTGGTTGTCACCGTTGACGTCAGCCCAGATCTGCAGCACGGTGCCGTTCTCGGTAGCCATGCCGGGGTCCAGCAGCTTGCCGGCCAGATTGGACTTGATCTTGACGCGGCCATCGTTGGTAGGCTCCACGACCCACAGCTGGCTGGATGCCTGGGCGCCCTCCCACTGGTGGACGCGGGTGCCGTCGCTGACGCCGCCCATGTCCAGATCCATCATCTTGCCGGTGAAGCGGTTCTGGATGCGGTAAACGCCGTCGCCTGCTGCGACGAAGTTCCACTGCTGCCACTCAAAGTTGGCGTTGTCCATCAGCTGGATCTTCGCGCCATTGTCAATGTTATAGTCAGCGACCTCAATGACCTTGCCGTTGGCGGCGCTGATGGTATAGAACTTACCCTCGGCAAGTACGGTCTGTGCAATCTTCTTCGGTGCCATATTTGTTCCTCCTATAGGTATATCCTGTATATTATGCGGCAAATCTTGTTTGTAGTCTCCCTCATGCCGCGTGGTCAAACACCGCTTTTTGCGTGTCTACGTATCCTATTATAACCACTTTTTACCTTCCCGTCAACTTTTTTGGCGCTGTTGCGGCATTTTGCACAAAAACCGCCGGGACGGCAGATGCTATCCCGGCAGTTTTGATTGATTTTATGCCGTTTTGCGGCTTTTTTCGACATTTCTGCGCTTAAGAGTTCTCGGCAAAGTTGCCGGTGTACAGGCGGTAATAGCGGCCCTTCTGGGCGATCAGCTCGTCGTGGGTGCCGCGCTCAATGATACGGCCCTGTTCCAGCACCATGATGCAGTCCGAGTTGCGCACGGTGGACAGACGGTGGGCAATGACGAAGGTCGTGCGGCCATACATCAGGCCGTCCATGCCGTCCTGCACAAGCTTCTCGGTGCGGGTGTCGATGGAGGACGTTGCCTCGTCCAGGATCAGCACCGGCGGGTCTGCGACAGCCGCGCGGGCAATCGCCAGCAGCTGGCGCTGGCCCTGGCTCAGGTTCGTGCCGTCGCCGGTCAGCATCGTGTTGTAGCCTTCGGGCAGATGCTTGATGAAGGTATCCGCATTCGCGAGCTTCGCGGCGGCCATGCACTCCTCATCGGTGGCGGTCAGGCGGCCATAACGGATGTTCTCCATGACCGTGCCGGTGAACAGGTGGGTATCCTGCAGGACGATGCCCAGAGAGGAGCGCAGCGCGTCCTTCTCAATGGACTTGATGTCGTGGCCGTCGTACAGGATCCGGCCCTTCTGGATGTCGTAGAAGCGGTTGATAAGGTTCGTGATCGTCGTCTTGCCCGCGCCGGTGGAGCCGACAAAGGCGATCTTCTGCCCCGGACGGCCATACAGGTTGATGTCATGCAGGACGATCTTCTTCTCGTCGTAGCCGAAGTCCACATCCTTAAAGACGATGTCGCCCTCCAGCTTGGTGTACCGGGGCTTGCCGTCGGCATCCATGCGTTTCCACGCCCACATGCCGGTGGACTCGTTCGTCTCGGTGACAGTATCGTCCGCTTCGTACTTGGCGTGGACCAGGGTGATGTCGCCCTCGTTGACCTCGGGCTTTTCATCCAGCAGTGCAAAGATACGCGCACCGCCGGCCAGCGCCATAACGACGGAGTTCAGCTGCATGGAGATCTGGCTGATGGGCTGGTTGAACTGGCGGGTCAGCACAAGGAAGCTGGCGAGGCCGCCCAGCGTAAAGCCGCCGAAGTCGTTGATAGCCAGCGCACCGCCGAGGATGGCGCAGAACACGTAGGACAGGTTGCCCAGCTGGCCGTTGACGGGCATTGCTACCAGCGAATAGGAGTTTGCCTTGTCGGCGCTGTGGAACAGCTCATCGTTGAGCCTGTCGAACTCCTCAATGGCAATTTCCTCATGGCAAAAGACCTTGATGACCTTCTGGCCGTTCATCATTTCCTCAATGTAGCCATTGACCTTGCCCAGCTCCTGCTGCTGCTTGATGAAGTATTTGCCGGAGTTGCCGGTCAGGTACTTCGTCGCCAGCAGCATGACGCCGACCATCGCGAGGGCCAGCACCGTCAGGGGGACGCTCAGATAGAGCATCGAGGCCAGCACGCCGACGAGGGTCACAACCGTGTTGACGAGCTGCGGCAGGCTCTGGCTGATCATCTGGCGCAGCGTGTCAATGTCGTTCGTGTAGACCGACATAATGTCGCCGTGGGCGTGGGTGTCAAAGTATTTGATGGGCAGCGTCTGCATGTGGGTGAACATCTCGTCACGCAGGTCCTTCAGCGTGCCCTGGGTGATCCTTGCCATCAGGCGGTTCTGCACAAAGACAGCAGCGATGCCGACGCAGTAGATGACTGCCACGCGCAGGATAGCCGCGGCCAGGCCGCTGAAGTCCGTGCTGCCCGCCTTGAGCAGCGGCAAAATGTAGCTGTCGATCAGCGTCTGGGAGAACATGACGCCCTGCAGCTGGGCGAACACAGCCAGCAGAATGCAGCAGAGCACCACAATGACCTGTGCCTTATAGCGGCTCATGACATAGGCGAGGATGCGCTTGAACACCTTGCCGGGGTTTTCGACCTTGGGGCGGGGGCCATTGCTGCGCCCGCCGGGGCCGACCTTTACGACTTTAGGCTGCTGTGCCATTATGCCTCCCCTCCCTTCTCATCAAAGTCGCCGGAACCTTTGGTCTGGCTGTTGTAGACATCCTGGTAGATGGCATTTGTTTTCAGCAGGTTGGCCGGGGTGTCAAAGCCGCTGACCCTGCCGTTGTCGAGCACGAGGACCTTGTCCGCATTTTCCACGGAGGAAATGCGCTGGGCGATGATGAACACCGTCGTGCCGGGGATTTTTTCCGCAAACGAATGGCGGATCTTTGCGTCCGTCGCGGTATCGACGGCGGAGGTGGAGTCGTCCAGGATCAGGATGCGGGGCTTTTTCAGCAGTGCGCGGGCAATGCAGAGGCGCTGCTTCTGGCCGCCGGAGACGTTGTTGCCGCCCTGCTCGATGTGGGTCTGGTACTTGTCGGGGAAGCGCTCGATAAATTCATCGGCGCAGGCCTGCTTGCAGGCGTCCTCGATCTCGGCGTCGGTGGCGTCGGGGTTGCCCCAGCGCAGGTTCTCGGCAATCGTGCCGCTGAACAGCTCGTTCTTCTGCAGCACCATGGCGACGTTGTTGCGCAGGGTGTCGAGGTCATATCTGCGCACATCAACGCCGCCGATGGTCACGCTGCCCTCGGTCACGTCGTACAGACGCGGCAGCAGCTGCACAAGGCTGGACTTAGCCGAACCGGTGCCGCCAATGATGCCGATGGTCTCGCCGGACTTGATGTCGAGATCAATGTCCTCGAGGGCCTTCTCGCCATCCTTTTTATAGGCAAAGCTGACGTGGTCGAACTTGACGGAGCCGTCCCTGACCTCCATAACGGGATCCTCACCGTTCGTCAGGTCGGACTGCTCGTCCAGCACCTCGGCCACGCGCTTGGCGGAGGCTGCAGACATCGTGATCATGACGAACACCATGGACAGCATCATCAGGCTCATAAGGATGTTCATGCAGTAGCTCAGCATGCTCATCAGGTCGCCGGTGGTGAAGGTCGTTGCGCCGGAGCTGACGATAAGCTGGGCACCGATCCAGGAGATGAGCAGGATGCAGCTGTAGACGGTCAGCTGCATGAGCGGGGCGTTCCAGGCCAGGATCAGCTCAGCACGCATCAGCAGATTGCGCACATTCTCGCTTGCCTTGCGGAACTTTTCGCCCTCAAACTTCTCGCGCACATAGGCCTTGACAACGCGGATGGCGGAGACATTCTCCTGCACGCTCTCGTTCAGGTCGTCGTACTTGCGGAATGCCTCGCCGAAGTACTTGGTGGCGCGGCTCATAATAAAGGCGAGCGCGCAGCCCAGCAGGATGACGGCGATCAAATAGATGTTTGCCAGCCGACGGTTGATCGTGTAGGACATGATCAGCGCCACGATCATGCTGGCGGGCGCACGCACCGACATGCGCAGCAGCATCTGGTAGGCGTTCTGGATGTTGGTGACGTCGGTGGTCATGCGGGTGACCAGGCCCGCGGTGGAGTACTTGTCAATGTTGGCAAAGCTGAAGGTCTGGATGTTGCGGAACATGCCGCGGCGCAGGTTGCGGGCAAAGCCCGTGGCCGCGTGGGAGCCGGCCACCGCGCCCAGAATGCCGAACAGCAGGCCGAACAGCGCCGCGACGACCATCTGTGCGCCGACGGTGTAGATGACCTGCATATTGCCCGGCGTGACGCCGTTGTCAATGATGGAGGCCATCAGCTTCGGGATGATCATTTCCATGATGACCTCCGCGATCATAAAGATCGGCGTCAGCACGGAGACCAGGCGGAAGCCCTTGGTTTCACGTCCGAGTGTTTTTAACAATTGGTATTTCCCCTCTCTTGGTTGGTATTTTCCTCTTGCAGGATGTGCTGTGCGTTGCGCAGGGTCTGCTCCAGCACAGCGCGGGCCGCGGCGGCCTGCTGCGGGTCAATGCCGCTTTGCAGGTCATCCTCAAACCGCGCAATGCTTTCCTCGATCTGCTTGTGACAGGCGCGGCCCTTCTCTGTGGGGATAAGGCGCTTTAAGCGGGCGTCTTTCGCCACGGCGCTGCGGGTGATGAAACCATCCTGCTCCATGCCCTGCAGCATGGCGGTGACGCTGGAGCGGCGAATGTTGAACCACTGCTCAATGTCGCGCTGGTAGACGTCGCGGCCCTGGCGCTCGGCACGGACGATGTCGCCCAGCACCATGCCGCGCACGCCCGACAGCTCCGAGCTGACCTCGGCGTTGATACGGGCATCCAGCGCACGGCGGATGAGCCGCGAGGTCTGGTTCAGCAGTGCGCCGAAGTGGGCATCCGCGCAGCAGCCGCAGTCACAATGCGATGATTCGTGCATTTCTTCCCTCCTTTACGATTTTTGGGTCCAAGAAGTTAGATTTCGAATTGTTCGTTATCTAACTGTTCGTTTGCGTACTTTACCAGTATAACACCGGATCGGGGAATGTCAAGAGGGACGGCGCAGAGTTTTTTGTATCGTGCAGCGGCAAACGGGCAGAGCCCCGTCACCCTGCGCTTTCCCGATTCAACGTAGGGGCGGATTCCATATCCGCCCGTGCCCGGCTGTCTTTATTCGCCGCTTTCCCTCTCCACCCCAAGATACGGCAGCACCTTTCCCAGTACCTCGGCGCACACCGGTCCGGAGAGCGCGCCGCCGCTCGTCGTCCAGCTGTGGGGCTCATCCAGGCAGACCAGCACAGCGACCTTGGGGTCGTCGATGGGCGCAACGGAGACAAAGCTCGCAATGCGCGCGCCCTCGTTGGCGCTGTCCAGCTTTTGGCTCGTGCCGCTCTTGCCGCCGATGCGGTAGCCCGCCAGCGCGGCCTGCTTACCCGTGCCGCCTGTAACGACACCCTCCATCAGGCGGCACATCGTGGCGGAGGTCTCCTCGCTGATGACGCGGCGCTTCACCGTCGGCTGCACTTCCTTCACAACAGTGCCGTCAGGCGCCGTGATTTTCGCCACAACGTAGGGCTGCATCAGCTCGCCGCCGTTTACCACCGCACAGACTGCCGTGAGCATCTGCAGGTAGCTGACCTTGCTGCTCTGCCCGAACGAGCAGCTCGCCAGCTCCACCGGGCCCATCCGGTCCGCCGTGTAGTATTCGCTGCGCCTGACCTCGCCCGGCAGGTCGATGCCCGTGGCCTCCCGCAGGCCGAAGGCCGCAAAGTAATCGCAGAAGCGTTCTTTTCCAAGCCGCGCACCGATCTGGATAAAGCAGGGGTTGCAGCTGACAGCCAGCCCCCGGGCGAAGGTCTCGGTGCCGTGGATATGCCCGTTTGCACAGCGGAACCGCGTGCCTGCGACGGTTATTTTACCCGCGCAGGTGAAATAGTCCGTGGCCTTACACGCCCCGGAGTCCAGCGCCGCCGACGCCGTGATGAGCTTGAACACGCTGCCCGGCTCATACAGGTCACTGATGGCCTTATTGCGCCACTGTGCCTGCTGGGCCTTTTGCAGCGCGGCGCTGCGCTCCTCGCCGGTCAGGGCATTCACAGCGTCACGGACTTCCTTGTTTATAAGGGTCCGCGGCGCGTTCGGGTCGTAGTCGGGCTGGCAGGACATCGCCAGCACGGCCCCGGTGTGGACGTCCATCACGATGCCGACGCCGCGCTCGGCCACATGATGCTCCGTCACAGCGGCGGACAGTGCACTTTCGAGCCAGTGCTGAATGTTCGCGTCAATGGTCAGCGTCAGCGTGCTGCCGGGCACGGCGTCCACCAGCGTCTGGTAGTGCGTCGGCATATCGTAGCCCCAGGCGTTCTTGGCGGTCAGGATGCGCCCGTTCTGCCCGGTCAATTCGTCGTTGTAACGCAGCTCCAGCCCCCACAGGCCGGCGTTGTCCACGTCGGTAAAGCCTAAAATGCCGCCCATAAAATTCCCCTGCGGGTAGACGCGGCGGGTATCCTGCCGAATTTGTATGCCGTCCACACCGTTCGCCCGGCACCAGTCCCGCACGGCGTCGGCCATCGTCTTATCCACGCGGCGGCGCAGCAGGCAGTCGTTGGAGGTTCGCTGGCTGAATTTGGCCAACGTATCGGCGTAGTCCAGCTCTAAAATTTCGCTCAACGCCCGCGCAGCCGGTTCTACGGCGTCGTCGGCCATCTCCCGCGGGGCAGCGCGGATAGTCCAGCAGGTCTCGCTGGCGGCCAGCAGCGTACCGTCGGCGGAATAGATCTCCCCGCGGGCGGCGGGCAGCGT
>OODH01001690.1_pt1 | contig 12366 bp, 8 predicted proteins | sample 1671391 | NCBI WGS metagenome assembly OODH01 (sample SAMN06348152, study PRJEB24527) | human gut metagenome | biome: human gut; feature: ankylosing spondylitis patient; material: feces | host: Homo sapiens | place: China | collected 2015-10 | reverse complement strand
CCCCACACCCCCATCCCTCCTCTCCCAAAGACTTTTGACGGGTGGGGAGGCCACGCAACGGGAGTTCGTTCCAATCTGAAGTTTTTTAAGGGGAGAGCGAAACAGGTCCCCTTTCCGGTTGCTCTGGAAACGGCCAATCCATAAAAAAACTTAGACCTCTGCCTTACCCCAACACGTTTCATCCCCCCATTCCTGCGGCAAGCCTCATGAGCGCGCCTCTCTGATCCGCTTTGCAAGAAAGTGCCATGAGTTGTGGGCAGAAGGACGATTGCTGTCGGCCTTCAGTCCATCGGAGAATACTAATTTAAAATTGAAATTTTAATTTGAATTAATGTCTAACTTCTTCTAAAGAAAGAGATACGGACTGGTTGGACAATGAGTGAAAGTGCTTTCGGTTGTGCGGCGAAGCGGGAGCGCGCCAGCCTTTACCGTGAAAAATACTCCTCCTGCGGCTGTTCATAGGATACGGTCCGGCTTTCGTCCTTGCGGATCAAGGCGAAAAGGGCCTCTTGAGGCTCACGGCAAGGATGCGTTTGCATGATCATGGCGTCGGCATTCCCCCGGTTCTGGAGAGCCTGTCATCAAGGGCGAGCCTGCCAAGAATGGCTCGGGCATTCCGCATAAAGCGGCAAAGCTGCGCCCGCACCGCCTCTCGTGCCGCCTCAGAAGCTGTTGCGAAGAGTTTTTACACGTTCGCTTTCTGTACTGCCGATCTATTGCGTTCTTGTTGTTCGGTTATTCACCCGTTTCCCGCTTGCCATCGGAACCAAAACCATGTGAAATGGCGGCATCAGACATCTGAGCAGAACACGCTCGTTGCGCATTGTCGACATTAGAATACAATACGTTGATACTCTATACTTTTTTATTATCATTGGGTATCTGGTTAAAAAAAGACACGATGTTATACACAGAGATAAAGGCGCCGTTCCTTTTTCTGAGCCGTTTTCCGATGGCAGTAAAGAAGCGATGCAGTCGCTTATGGAGGTTTCCGCTGTCGGCGGCCGGCTCCCCCGCAAGGCAAGGAGATCCATGATGGAAAGAAGCGTATTTCTGGGGCTGGACATTGGTTCAACCACGGCCAAACTCGCGCTCGTCGCCGCGGACGGCAAACTGCTCGAGGCGCAATACCTGCGTCATGGAGCGGCCGTCCGGCAGACGCTTTCCACCATGCTCGACCAGCTGGCCCTCAAGTATCCCGGCATGGCGGTTTCGGCGGCGATCACCGGCTCCGCGTCCCTTGGGCTCTCGGAAACCCTCGGGCTGCCGTTCGTGCAGGAAGTCGTGGCCGCCTCCCGGGCCATCGCCGTGCTTGCCCCGCAAACCGATGTGGCTGTGGAACTCGGCGGCGAAGACGCCAAGATCCTCTACCTCAGCCAAGGCATGGATCTGCGCATGAACGAAGCCTGCGCGGGCGGCACCGGGGCGTTCATCGATCAGATGGCGGCGCTGCTCCACACCGACGCCTCCGGGCTGAACGAGCTTGCCGAAAACTACACGACCCTGTACCCCATCGCTTCCCGCTGCGGGGTATTCGCCAAGACCGACGTGGTCCCTCTGCTCAACGAGGGGGCCGCACGGGAAGACCTCGCCGCCTCCATCTTTCAGGCCGTGGTCGAACAGACCATCGGCGGGCTGGCCTGCGGGAATCCCATCCGGGGCAAGGTCGCCTTCCTCGGCGGGCCGCTGCACTTCCTGCCCGAACTCCGCAAACGCTTCATCGCCACGCTCAAGCTCGCGCCCGAAGAGGTGGTGCCGTTCCCGAACGCCCAATATATGGTCGCGCTCGGCACGGCCCTGAGCCTTGTGGATCTGCCCGGCGCGGCCCGCATGGCCGACATGGAGCCCGTCACGCTGGGCACGCTGGCCGAACGCGCCCGCGTGCGGTGCGATGCCGGGGATCGGACGGCCTCCCTCCCTCCGCTGTTCGACAACGAAGCCGACTACGATCTGTTCCGCGAACGCCACAACCGGGACGCCGCCCCGCGCAAGCCGCTGGAATCCGCGTCCGGCCCGCTCTTCCTCGGCGTGGACCTCGGCTCAACGACGGTCAAGGCCGTGCTTGCCGATGCCGACGGCGCTGTCCTGACTTCATGGTATGAACGCAATCAGGGCGATCCGCTGGCGGGGCTCCTGCCTTACCTTGCCGATCTCATCGACAGCCTGCCCGAAGGCGCGTGGATCCAGTCCAGCGTAGCCACGGGCTACGGCGCGCAGCTCGCGCAGGCCGCCCTCGGCTCGCTGTCCGCCGACGTGGAAACGGTGGCCCACCTGAAGGCCGCCTGCCGCCTCGTGCCCGATGCGACGTACGTCATCGACATCGGCGGCCAAGATATGAAGTGCCTCAAGGCGCGGGACGGCCTCATCGCGGGCGTGACCCTCAACGAAGCCTGCTCCGCCGGATGCGGGGCCTTCCTCGAAACGTTCGCCCGCAGCCTCAACCTGAGCATGGAGGCGTTCGTGCGCGCCGCCCTGTTCGCCCGGCATCCCGTGGATCTGGGATCGCGCTGTACCGTGTTCATGAATTCCAAGGTCAAACAGGCGCAGAAGGAAGGCGCGGACATCGGCGACATCGCCGCCGGGCTGTGCTACGCCGTGGCCCGCAACGCGCTGTACAAAGTCCTGCGCCTGCGCACGCCCGCCGAACTTGGGGACCGCGTGCTGGTGCAGGGGGGCTCGTTTTTGAACGATGCCCTGCTGCGGGTCATGGAACGGCTCCTTGACCATCATGTATGCCGCCCCGACATCGCCGGGCTCATGGGGGCCTACGGCGCGGCCCTGCTCGCCCGCAGCCGCACGCCCGACGGCGCGGCCCCCACGCCCCTGACGTCGGCTTCCCTGCGCTCCCTCGATATTTCCGCCAAAACCCTGCGCTGCAAGGGATGCGGCAACCACTGCCTGCTCACGGTCAACCGCTTTTCCAACGGCCGGAAACTCGTGTCCGGCAACCGCTGCGAACGCGGCGCTTCCGGCGGCGAAGCGGCCCGCCCGTCCATGCCCAACCTGTACGCATGGAAGGAACGCCGCCTGTTCGGATACGAACCGCTCCCGCAGGACGACGCCCCGCGCGGGCGCATCGGCATCCCCCGCGTACTCAATATGTACGAGCATTACCCGTTCTGGTTCACGCTGTTCACGGAATTGGGCTACCGCGTGGAGCTGTCCCCGCCGTCGGGCAAGGAGCTTTTCGATCTCGGCCTGTCGTCCATGCCCTCGCAAACGGTCTGCTACCCCGCCAAGCTCGCGCACGGGCACATCGCCTCGCTCCTGCGCAAGGGGCTCAAGCGCATCTTTTTCCCCTGCCTGCCGCGCGAGCGCCGGGAGAGCAAAGACGCCGCGGACGGCTACAACTGTCCGGTGGTGGCCGGGTACCCGGAAGTCATCCGCCTGAATACGGACGAACTGCTGGAACAGGACTGCACCCTGTACACGCCGTTCGTGTCGCTGGAACATCCCGACACGCTCGTTGCCGCGCTGCATGACCTGTTCGGCATTCCGAAAAAGGAGCTCCGCGCAGCCGTACGCGTCGCCGCCCTCGAACAGGAAGCCTACCGCACCGAGCTCCGGGCCGAAGGCGAACGGGTGCTCGCCGAACTGGAACGCACCGGCAAGCTCGGCATCGTGCTGTCCGGGCGGCCTTACCATGCCGATCCGGCGGTCCATCACGGCCTGCCCGAACTCGTCGCCTCCCTCGGCGCCGCCGTGCTCAGCGAGGACAGTGTGGCGCACCTCGGGCATCCCGCCGAACCGCTCCGGGTCGTGGACCAGTGGACCTATCATTCCCGTCTGTACCGGGCCACGGCGCTGGTGTGCACGCGCCCCAACCTCGAACTGGTGCAGCTGACCTCGTTCGGATGCGGCCTCGACGCCATCACCGCCGATCAGGTGTCGGAACTCCTCACCAGCGCCGGAAAGCTGCATACGCTCATCAAAATCGATGAGGGCGCGTCCCTCGGCGCGGCCCGCATCCGTATCCGCTCCCTGCTCGCCGCCGTGGAGGAGCGGCGCGAGGCGCCGCCCACTCCCCGGCCCGCCGCTTCCGCCTTCCGTCCGGTGTTCACCAGGCCGATGCGCCAGACGCACACCATCCTTGCCCCGCAGATGTCCCCCCTGCACTTCGACATCATCGGCAAGGCCATTTCCAGCGCGGGCTACAATCTGGAAATCCTGCCCACGGTCAGCCGCGAGGCCATCGAAACCGGGCTCAACTACGTGCACAACGACGCCTGCTACCCCGCCATCGTGGTCATCGGGCAGCTTATCGACGCCCTGCAAAGCGGACGGTGCGATCCCAAGCGCACGGCCCTCATGCTGGCGCAGACCTGCGGCCCCTGCCGGGCGACCAACTACCCGGCGCTGCTCCGCAAGGCCCTGTGCGAGGCCGGGTTCGGGGATGTGCCCGTCCTGACCCTGAGCGGGGGTTCCCTGAACAGACAGCCCGGATTCGCCATCTCCGCGCGCCTGCTGCACCGGCTCATCCTGGGCTGCCTCTACGGGGACATGCTCCAGCGCGTCTCGCTGTCCACCCGCGCCCATGAGCGCAACGCCGGGGATACGGACGATCGGCTGGCCCACTGGATGAACCGCGTGAAGTTCAGCGCGGCGCGGGGCGACAGCTCGCTGTTCAAGTCGCACATGCGGAGCATCGTGCGGGATTTCTCGGCCATCCGTCAGGCTCACGCACCCTTGCCCCGCGTGGGCATCGTGGGCGAAATCCTGCTCAAGTACCATCCCGACGCCAACAATCAAGTCATCCGCCACATTATGGAAGAAGGCGGCGAGCCCGTCCTGACCGATCTTATGGACTTTTTCCTCTATTGCCTGCTCGATCCCGTCTATCTGTGGCGGCACATGGGCGGAAAGGCATTCCCCGCCTTCAGCAACTGGCTGCTCATCAAGCGCATCGAATCCCTGCGCGACGCCATGCGCCGGGCGCTCGAAGGCAGCCGGTTCCTCCCCGTTTCCCGGATTGCGGATCTGGCCCGCAGCGTGCGAGGCATCGTTTCCACGGGCAATCAGGCCGGGGAAGGCTGGCTGCTCACGGCGGAAATGCTGGAACTCATCGACCACGGGGTGGGCAACGTCCTGTGCCTCCAGCCGTTCGGCTGCCTGCCCAACCACATTACGGGCAAGGGCGTACTCAAGGAATTGAAGCGCATCCGGCCCCACGCCAACCTCATGGCGGTGGACTACGATCCCGGCAGCAGCGAGGCGAACCAGCTCAACCGGATCAAGCTGTTCATGACCGTGGCCCACAGCCGCATCCCGCAGGAGGCGCAGGGCGATCACGCGCCCGCCAGCCTCAACGAATCCGTTGCCCAGCTCGCCGGGCGTCTCCGCGACAACCTCAAGGGCAAGCTCGAAAACACCATCGGTGGAAGTGGCAACAGCGGCGACGAAGTGACGAACCTGGCGTGAGCGGGAATGAAGGCAGCATTGTGGAAGGGAGGAGTTTTCTCCAGAAAGGTCCTCCCTTCCACAATGCTGCCCCCCATGCCCTGTAGCCCCAAAACCGCATTGCAAAGGGACACATCCGGTTGCGGCAGTACAATGCCGCAACCGGATGTGTCCCTTTTGTTGTCCTGAAATGGCCGGGGGCGGGCCGCCCAGTCGTCCGGCTCCCCCTGGCAAACAGGCTTGCCCGGCGGGGTCGGACGCCCCATCGGATATGGGCGAAGCCGGACGCGGCAAATAATCGCTCTAAAAATATTATTTTATTTAGTTCCGGAAGATTATATACTGTTTGTCTGAACAGCCAAACGCTCCCCTCTCAAGCCGGTCTTGTGAAATCCGCCAAAATCGCGTAAGGGTGCAGACGGCGTATGATTTTCAGGTTCGGAGGCACTCGACGAAACAGGCGGGCCGCAACCTTTCGGGGCGGACGCTTGTTTTTGATTATGCAGCGCAGGAGAACCAAATCCCCTTCTTAACCTTGATGTGAGCAAGCATGAGCACTGAAGACATCATCTCGGCTCGGCGCGACGCGGCTATCCAAAAATGGACCGAAGCCGTGTTCGCCATGTATCCTTTTGAGACCACCGGTTTCATTCGGACGCAACGCGATCAGTTCGCCAATCCCGTCGGCCACGCCACCCGCGCCGCCGGGGAACAGATCTACGACGCCGTCACGGGCCGGGATGTCGACATGGAGAAGGTGCACGCCTCTGTGGCGGCACTGATCCGTATCCGCGCGGTACAGGACCTCAAGCCCGAACAGGCCGTCGGCGTGCTGTACCTGTACAAGTCCGTGCTTCGTGAACTGCTCCTTGCGGACATGCTGGCCGCCGGGGATGTCCAGGGGTTCCTGGACATGGGGGATCGTTTGGACACGCTCTGCCTCATGGCCTTCAACCTGTACCTTGCGGATCGGGAGCAGGTCTACGCCGAGCGTGTGGCCCAACAGCGCAGGGAGGCGTCTCAGATCAGGCGCTGGGCGGCCAGACATGGCCTGGTGGAAAATCAGGACGGGGAATAGGCCCTGTTTCCTGTTTCCCTTTCGGAATCCTTTTTATTGTGGTTACGGATTTGGATATGTCAAACTTTAAGCCTGGAGTGAGGTAGGGAATGATAGTTTCACTCGTGGCAGTCCTGCTCATCGGAGCCATCGCCTGGTCGGGGGCGGTCGCCGGATTCCAGTCTCTGCTGGGTGTGGCGCTGCCTCTGTTGGCCGCGGTTGTCTTCGTCTGCGGGATCATCTGGCGCATCACCTGCTGGTGGGCGAAATCGCCCGTGCCCTTCGCCATCCCCACTACGGGTGGTCAAGAGCGTTCCTTGGACTGGATCAAGCCGAACCGCCTCGACACGCCCATGAGCAACGCCGCTGTCGTAGGCCGTATGATCCTCGAAGTGCTGTTGTTCCGTTCGCTGTTCCGCAACACCTCTGCGGAAGTCAGCTCCGTGGGGCCGCGCGTCACCTATTTCTCCTCCAAATGGCTGTGGGTCTTCGCGCTGACCTTCCACTACTGTTTCCTGGTCATCTTCATCCGGCACTTCCGGTTCTTCATCGAACCCGTTCCGGTCTGCCTGACGTGGCTCGAGTTCTTCGACGGCATCATGCAGGTCGGCGTGCCGCGCCTGTTCATGACCGACATGCTCATCGTGGTGGCTGTCCTGTTCCTCTTCGGCCGTCGCCTGGCGAACCCGAAAGTACGCTACATCTCCCTCGCCAACGACTATTTCCCGCTGTTCCTCATCATGGGCATCATCGGCACCGGCATCTGTATGCGCTACTTCGACAAGGTCGACATCGCGCAGGCCAAGGTGTTCATCATGGGCATCCTGCACTTCACGCCGCAGTCCGCCGTGGGCCTGAACCCCCTGTTCTTCACCCATGTCGCGCTCGTCAGCGTGCTGCTCATCTACTTCCCCTTCAGCAAGCTGATGCACATGGGCGGCATTTTCATGTCCCCCACCCGCAACATGCGCTGCAACACGCGTGAAGTCCGCCACGTCAATCCCTGGAACAACCCGAACGCCCCTTACCGCACCTATGCGGAATATGAGGACGACTTCCGTGATCTGATGGCTGAGGCTGGCCTGCCCCTGGAAAAGCAGCCCGAAGACGTTGAACCCGCGGCCCCGGCCCCGTCCAAGTAAGGAGTTTCCCTAATGGCCAAAATGCCAAAACCGGAAGAAATGATCGCCTCCCGTGCGAGTTTCCCCGAAAAGAGCTGGATGGACGTCAAGACCGAGATCAAGGCCGGCATGTACGCCTATCCCGCCAAGGTGGATATCATGGAAGGGCTGCACATGCCTCATCCCCACGCGTGGCAGCCTGAGGAAGAGGATTGGCACCTGCCCGAAAACTGGGAAGAAATCATCTATAAGGCCTTGAAGGAACGTCTTGCCAAGCACCGTTCCCTCAAGATCTTCATGGATACCTGCGTGCGTTGCGGCGCCTGCGCCGACAAATGCCACTTCTTCCTCGGCACCAACGATCCGAAAAATATGCCTGTGCTGCGTGCGGAACTGCTCCGTTCCGTGTACCGCCGCGACTTCACCACCGCCGGGCGTCTCCTCGGCAAGGTTGCGGGCGCCCGCAAGCTGACCACCGACGTCATCAAAGAATGGTTCACCTACTTCTACCAGTGCACCGAATGCCGCCGCTGCTCGCTGTTCTGCCCCTACGGCATCGATACCGCCGAAATCACGGCTATCGTCCGCGAACTGCTGCATGAGCTCGGCCTCGGCATCAACTGGATCATGGAACCGGTGTCCAACTGTAACCGCACGGGCAACCACCTCGGCATCCAGCCCCACGCCTTCAAGGAAATCGTTGAATTCCTCTGCGAAGATATCGAAACCATCACCGGTATCCATATCGATCCGCCTTTCAACGAGAAGGGGCACGAGATCCTCTTCATCACGCCTTCCGGCGACGTGTTCGCGGAACCCGGCATCTACACCTTCATGGGGTACCTGATGCTGTTCCACGAGCTTGGGCTGGACTATACCCTGTCCACCTATGCCTCCGAAGGCGGCAACTTCGGCTCCTTCGTGTCCTTCGACATGGCGAAGAAGCTGAACGCCAAGATGTACGCGGAAGCCAAGCGCCTCGGCTCCAAATGGATCCTCGGCGGCGAATGCGGCCACATGTGGCGCGTCATCAACCAGTACATGGCGACCTACAACGGCCCCGCGCCCGAAGGCATGATGGACGTTCCCACGTCCCCCATCACCGGCACGCGCTTTGAAAACGCACGGGCCACCAAGATGGTGCATATCGCCGAGTTCACGGCCGACCTGATTCACCACAACAAGCTGAATCTCCGCCCCGAACGCAACTCCGGCATCATCACCACCTTCCACGACTCCTGCAACCCGGCCCGCGCCATGGGCCTGCTCGAAGAGCCCCGCGCCGTCCTGCGCGCCGTCTGCCCCGAGTTCGTGGAAATGCCCCCGCACACCATCCGGGAAGAAACCTTCTGCTGCGGTTCCGGTTCCGGCCTCAACACCGAGGAAATCATGGAACTGCGCCTGCGCGCCGGCTTCCCCCGCGGGAACGCCCTCCGCTACGTGCAGGAAAAGAACGGCGTCAACTGGATGTCCTGCGTCTGCGCCATCGACCGCGCCACGCTGCCGCCTCTCGCCAACTACTGGGCGCCGGGCGTCACCGTCAGCGGCCTGCACGAACTGGTCGCCAACGCGCTGGTCATGAAGGGCGAACAGCCCCGTACCATGAACCTGCGTCAGGAAGACCTCGAATGCCCCGACCCCGAGCCAGAGGAAGAGGCCGTTGAAGAGCTCGCCGCTTCTGCCGAGGAGGACAATTAAACCATGTATAATGCCAAATACATCATCCCCGGCGTCCTGATCGCCGTAGTGGCGTTCACCTCGCCCTTCTGGCTGAACCTCGGCGGCAAGACCTACGTCTACCCCGAAGTCGCCCTGCCCACGGGCGAAGGCAAGGACAAGTGCATCGAGTCCAAGGAATGGATGCGTGCCGAACACATGGCCCTGCTGAACACCTGGCGCGATGAAGCCATCCGCGAAGGCAAGCGCGAATACGTCGCCACCGATGGCCGCAAGTGGGTCATCAGCCTTCAGGATACGTGCATGGCCTGCCATACGAACAAGGCCGACTTCTGCGACAAGTGCCACAACAGCAACAACGTTGATCCGTATTGCTGGACCTGCCACATCGCGCCGAGGGGGAACAACTAATGAAAAGCAGAAGAGACTTTCTGAAGATAGCCGGTCTCTCCGCCTTTGCGCTGGGCACGGCTTCCGCCCTGACCCTCGCAACCGGGAGCAAGGCCAGCGCCCTCCCGGCGGGCACCGCGCCCGCCAAGGGCAGCTACACCAACGAACCTGATGCCCTGCACGCCAAACGCTGGGCCATGGTCATCGACACCCGCAAGTTCACCTCGCCGGAACACTTCCAGCGCGTGATCGACGCGTGCCACCATGCCCACAACGTGCCCACCATCCCCGGCAACCAGGACGTCAAATGGATCTGGACGGACAAGTACGCCCACGTCTTCCCTGACGACGTGAACGCCTACATGCCCGAAAAGTTCCTGCACGGCGATTTCCTCCTAGATCGGAAGAGCGTCGTGTAGGGAAAGAGTGTAGATCCTCCTGCTGTGCAACCACTGCGAAAACCCGCCCTGCGTACGCGTGTGCCCCACCGCCGCCACCTTCAAGCGTGAGGACGGCATCGTGGTGATGGACCCCCACCGCTGCATCGGCTGCCGTTTCTGCATGGCCGGCTGCCCGTTCGGCGCCCGCAGCTTCAACTTCCGCGATCCGCAGCCCTACGTGAAGGATGTGAACCCCGAGTTCCCCATGCGTACCCGCGGCGTGGTCGAGAAGTGCACGTTCTGCACCGAACGCCTGGCTCAGGGCAAGCTCCCCGCCTGCGTGGAAGCCTCCGAAGGCGCGATGATCTTCGGCGACCTGAACGATCCGGGTTCGCCCGTGCGTCAGGCCCTGTCGGAGAACTTCACCATCCGCCGCAAACCCACTCTGGGCACCCAGCCCGGCGTGTACTACATCATCTAGGAGGCCGCCATGCTCGAACTGATTCTCAAAGGCCGGCCGCGCTTCTACCTGTGGCTTTGCTTCCTTGGCGCAATCTTTGGCCTCGGCTTCATCGTGTACATCTTCCAGGCGAACATCGGCCTTGCCATCACCGGCATGAGCCGCGACGTCTCCTGGGGGCTGTACATCGCCCAGTTCACCTACTTCGTCGGCGTGGCCGCGGGCGCTGTGATGCTCGTGCTCCCCGCCTACTTCCACCATTACGAGAAGTTCAAACGGATCATCATCTTCGGCGAATTCATGGCCGTGGGTGCCGTGATCATGTGCATGCTCTTCATCGTGGTCGACCTCGGGCAGCCGCAGCGCGCTCTCAACGTGCTGCTGCATCCCACGCCGAACTCCGTGATGTTCTGGGATATGACCGTTCTGTTCGGTTATCTCCTCCTGAACATCATCATCGGCTGGGTCACCCTTGAAGCCGCCCGCAACGACGTGAAGCCGCCGAAGTGGATCAAGGTCCTCATCTACATCTCCATCATCTGGGCCTTCTCCATCCACACCGTCACCGGTTTCCTGTACGCCGGCATCCCGGGCCGCCACTACTGGCTCACCGCCATCATGGCCGCCCGCTTCCTCGCCTCCGCGTTCTGCTCCGGTCCGGCCATCCTGCTGCTGCTCCTGATGGCCGTGCGCCGCGTGACCGGCTTCGAGCCCGGCCGCGAAGCCATGAAGACCCTGTCCACCATCATCACCTATGCGATGTGCGTGAACGTGTTCTTCTACCTGCTGGAAATCTTCACGGCTTTCTACAGCGGCATCCCCGGACACCAGCACTCCATCCTGTACCTCTTCACGGGTCATGATGGGCATATGGCGTGGATCAACAGCTGGATGTGGACCGCCGTCGTATTCGCCGTGCTGTCCCTGCTCATGCTGATCCCCCCGGCGCTGCGCTACAACGACAAGATCCTGCCCTGGGCCCTTATCCTCCTCGTAATCGCCTCGTGGATCGACAAGAGCCTCGGCCTGCTCATCGGCGGCTTCGTGCCCAACATGTTCGAAACCGTCACCGAGTACACCCCGACCATTCCTGAAATCCTCGTCGCGCTCGGCGTCTACGGGCTCGGAGGCATCATCATCTCCGTGCTCTGGAAGATCGCCATGGACGTGAAGAAGGAAAACGGAACGTTCGCGTTGAAAGACAATTAAGACTTGGAAGGAGGCCCCTTCTGAAGATGGGGCCTCCCTCTCCCCCCTCTCCCGACTTTGGGTGAAGGTGGATTTTCCAAAGCCCCTGTGCGGAAATCGCGCGGGGGCTTTTCATTTGGAAAAAGAGGGTTCTCACCCGCTTGCCAAGGATGCGGGGCTTTGACATTCTAGAGTGCGTTGTTGGGCAAAAACGTTTCCTCCCCGGTTTTTCGCGCGGGAAACGCCCGGCGGCGCCTCCGCCCGATTTCAATAGAAAAGGAAAAGCCGATGAATTTCCCGAACGGCTTCTGGATCTGTGCGGCCTGTCCCCCATCCGGGACAGGCGGCAGGAAAAGCTTTTCATGGAAAAAGCGGCGGCCCTCGAAGCGCAGGATCTGCGGCCTCTGGTTCTGGTCATCGGCGGCTTCCTCGATCAGATCCTCGGGAACAGCTACGCCGTCAGCGCCCGCTATCCCGCCGATCTCCGCGCCAGACACGACGTCTGGTTCCGCGAGCACTACGAAAGCCGCAAAATGCGCGACATCGTGAACATCTACGCCTCCAAAGGCCATTCCGTGGCTCTTATCGGGCACAGCTGGGGCGGGGACGCGGCGGTCAACCTCGTCGCCCGCAAGCTCGACGCGCCCATCGATCTCCTGATCAGCCTCGACCCCGTATCGCGCAAGGGAGCGCCCC
>OODH01001685.1_pt1 | contig 12393 bp, 19 predicted proteins | sample 1671391 | NCBI WGS metagenome assembly OODH01 (sample SAMN06348152, study PRJEB24527) | human gut metagenome | biome: human gut; feature: ankylosing spondylitis patient; material: feces | host: Homo sapiens | place: China | collected 2015-10 | reverse complement strand
CCAAAGGTACTACCACAACCAAAGATAACGAAATATCTTCAATCGTTATACACGACAATCGGCTTATTGTCGTGAACTAAGCCATTTGTCCCGTCTTTCTCTACACGCCTCTAAGGTAGGCGCACAACAAGCAAAGAGTTCACCACTTTCAGTACGGTAGTCGTACTGGTTCTAACTCTCTGACCTTTCAACTTGGTGTTGTAGGTAGTGTAATTCTCTTTACCGGGTTGGCATACGCTGCAACCTCTTTCGTCGTTAATTGAGTTCATAAGTAATCTTCTAAGTTTTACATTCAATCTTTTTTACCTGGATAATCTTTACAATCTTCTACCAAAGTAGTCCAACAGCAATTTAAACTACTCGTTTCTTGATAAAAGCTACATTTCGTATTGTGACACGGTTCTGTTTCTCTGACATACTGACGTTCAAGTTTATCCAAGTTATTTCTCGCTTCTTTGATTTCTTCTAATAAATCACTCATCGTTATTGGTTCTTAAAGTTTCGCATTCAATCTTTCTTCACTCGTATAAGCCACTACAAGCCCAGTTTCATCATGCTGTATGGTGATGTACTTTTCACCCCTCTCTATGGTGGTAAAGTCGTACATAGAACATAACTTACCCAATACTTTGCCCAGTTGCTTCATTAGTGGGGCTTCAGGACTGATAACTAAAACTAAATCTGCTTTCATAATCGTGTATATTGTGGTAGCTCGAAAGCTACCGGATTAGGACTTAAAATAATCAAAATATATATTCACCTGTTTGTTTGTCATAGACACCTATTAAACCGTCTTTATACTTTTTACGGTAATTTTCATAATGTCTTGTTATGATTTTAAGAGAATTAGAATCTTTCACAAATACACCGTTAAGCTCTAAATAATACCGTTTCATAATCTTCTATATTGCGCAGGGCGAAAGCCCTGCTGGTTAAACTCAAAACTTATTCTCTTTTAGCCACTGCTGATAAACTCTATCACAGATAGCTTCGTCACTTTCAAACGGACCACCGTAAGTATATTCAATCAATTCTGATTCACCGTGGGGTGTTATGGTGACTTCATATTCATCTAATGCGCATGGGTTACATACTATTCTTCTGCAACTAACTACTGCCTTATCGTATTCTTTCATCGCTTTATATCTTTGTGGTGGGGTTATTAGCCCCACCGGTTAAACTTACTTATGTGAATCTCTTAAATCAAGTTCTACAACCTTGTGGTACTTGTGAATGTCGTACAGGTCGTGAGCGCAACCTATTGCAGAAGCCAATCTCACTGCTTCTTCAAGAGCTGACATCATGCTGATAGAAGCCTCTTGCGCATCTCTCTTAGCCTTGTCATACTCTCTGTTGTTTCTTACAACCTCTTGCAGCTTTTCAGCTTCTTCAATCTGTTTCAAGGCTTCTCTTACCTGCTTCATCGCATCTTTAATCTCTTTTCTGTAATCGCTTGTCAAAGTCTTCATATCGTATATGTTTTAATTGTTATTACTTCGTTTCTGATGATGCAAAGATAGTATATTGCGTAACAAATAATACTATTTATGTAGTTAATAAAATATATATATTATTTTGTGTAACATATACTAATTATATAAGTATATTTGCATCATGGAAAAGGAAGATAAAAGAAGAGTTATACACGTAGAAATGAAAGCAACTGGTAAGCATAGGTACTTTGCTTCACCTGCTGCCATCTATGATGTTTTTTCAAGCCAAGACCTTGGAATAGCACGTCAATCTTTGTTAAATTATTGGCAAAAAACGGAACTCCCTTATGAAAATTCCGTTTGTATTATCAGGAAAGGAGAATTAGAACGTAAAACCAAATTAAAAAAGGAGGAATGAAATATGGGTAAAATATTAGTAGTAAATGCGAAATGCGGAGAACTAAATTTTCAAGAAAATGCCAATCCTTATAATCCAGCAGCATATCAGGAACAATATGATTCTTGTATTGAGAAAATTCATCAAAAAATGAAAGAATCAGGAAGATATGAAATGAAGGATGCTTTTGTGTATTCAGCAGAAATCATAGAAAAGCCGGAAGCATAATGCTCCGGCTTGATTTACTTGATTAGTCCTTTGGTCTTCAACCTTTCTACAATCTGATTGTAAAGATACTCTATATCCCCACTGAAATCCCCATAATTCTGATAGAGAAACACGACATCAGCGCAATTGTCGGAAATTGTACTCTTTGACTGAATCCCCAATACCTTTGACATTTCCTCACGCAATCCGGCTGTCATCTTCCCACCAGCAAGCGAGCTTGGAGAAAACAAGTACAGGATAATGAAGATGAACTTCTTCCGCTGGGTAACACTATCAATACAAGGGGGAAGACTTCTGCTATTCAATAGCTCAACGAAGATTTTATAGATATCCCTAATAAGGCTTTTATCTCTCAAAATTGGTGAAGCTAAGGCGTTTTCTTCTTCTGAAAGTTCTGATTTCTCGATACGAATCTTTTTAAGACGAATTATTTTGTTAAAATCCAGTTCCATAACACGATTATTTTAAAAGTAAATAGTATATTTGCATCATAATCGTGTAAGGAAGAGCTGATTCATGGTCGTGCGTGGGTTGGCTCTTTTTCATTCTTCCCCATTCGTGCTGACGAATGGTTTCTTTTCCAAATCATAGCAGGTGATATATACCCGTTTCCCATTAACATCACATAGAGCAAGGGCATATCCTTTCTCCAGTATTTTAACCGGCTGATTGTCGCAATAGACAGTACTTCCAACCGGAACTCTTATAAAATGACGTACTATCATTTGATTATCTTTAGCTTGTTATACCAGCGTGAAGAGAAAGGGAACCACCCGATTAGGAATGATTCCCCGAAAATAGTTACTTTATATAGTTTGCTCATATTTGTTCAGTTTTGCTCTAATTTATTCTAACGTACTTACCTGCAATATCACAAGTTTTTATTACCTCCGCATTATCCTCACCAAAAGCGATGAGAATACTACCACAGCCGGGAGAATCTCCACGAGTTCCGTCTGGACGGAAGAATCTGATTCGGTTACGCAAGAATTTCATTGCCGTTGCCTTCTCGAATATCACATCCTGAAACATCTTTGAATCGCAACGATTGAAAAGTAAAGCAATGCCGTTTCCATGTTCTGCCATCCGTTTAACGAAACATTCTATAAGAGGACGGGAATAAGGTGGGTTCAACCAAACGCGACCTTTCCATTCCTGTTTTAATCCATCGTCATTTTTGTTGTACATGACATTTGCCGTTTTATAGGGGGGGGCTACTGGGGCACATGGGTCTAAATCAAATTCACCCAATGCGTCTATAATTTCTTTCGGTGTGTACCATTCATCGGTACTATTAGCCGATTTTTCAAAGGTTGTATTCATTTCTGTTCCGTTATTAGTTAATTGGCAGTTTCATAAAGCACATCCATATCGTTTTACTTTGTCGGCCAGTGGTATGCCCAAACAAAGGCTTATAAGGTATAATGGATAAAACTTCATTGACTTTTATTTCACTCTCACTCCATTTGAATACCAATGTCCCGTTGGGCTTTAGGACACGCATACATTCATCAAAACCGCTTTTTATCATTTCTTGCCAATTATCCGGAAGCCTACCATATTTCTTTGCCATCCATGATGTTTTGCCAAGTGTTTTCAAATGTGGCGGGTCAAACACGACCATGTAGAAAGAGCTATCCTCAAACGGCAAGTTGGTAAAATCGGCTATTATATCAGGTTTTACTTCTATAGTTCTGATTTTATCTCTGTCCTTGGCAGTTACTATTTCCGATCTCTTATCAACGAATAAGGCAAGAGGATTATGTTTGTCAAACCAAAACATCCTACTGCCGCAACAGGCATCTAATATAAGTTTTCCATTTTCCATTAAGCTATTTCTTTTGATTTCTTCAATCTCAACTTTCTCAATACTTTGCAAAGTGCTTCAGTATTTTTTCTCGCTTGTGTAACCTCCACCGCATTCCCGATAAATTTCTTTTGGTCAGCTTGTGTGCCTATTAAAACATAATCTTCAGGGAATCCCATAATCTTTTTGAGTTCCGGAATGCGAAGCATCCGCATTTTAATATCCACTATGCCATACAGTGCCATGAACTCCTTTATCTTCACGGTCATAGGACTATCATTGTTGTAGATTTCAATCGCTACCTGACCGCTTTCTGTTGCTACCAGATAAGGCGGCATCTTATCCATGCGGGCTATTAATGTGAAGCAGGGGCTATCAACAGAGCCGCCAGCACTGTTGAACTGTGGATTCATCAGATAGTGCCATTTCCTGTTTGCGGTAATGGTCTGGGAGGGTTCCTCTATACTGCTACCTACATTTGAGAATGCAGTATTCATTATCCACGGCTGGTATGTTACCAAGTTTTGTTTCGGTGTTGTGGTAACAGCGGGGCATGGCGAGTTTATATCAGACACCTGACCACCTCCAGAATATTGATTCATAAAAAATGGAGATACAAGGGAAAGTCTGTCTTTAGTCAGAAGTGTAGGACAAGGCTGATTAATATCCTTTCCTGTATCCTTAAAGTTATAAGAACACATAAATCGGCTTTCAATTAAAGCCATCCTGTCCTTCGTTGTGACCGTTGGAGCTGGAAGGTCTACCGAATGATTATGTCCATTTCCATAATAAGCAGAAACAAAAACATGGTGGTCTTTGCAGGTGATTGCACCTGCCGGTTCTTCTACAGACACATTCTTGCTTTCGGGATGTCCGCTGAACTGTTTGGAGAGGAAACTTACCTGTACCTTTGCAAAGCGGTTTTCAGTAGTCAACACTCCGCATGGTTCATCAACTGATTTGCATGTGTCTTGAGGGCGAACCGTATTGTAACGGGAAAGGAAAGCATCCTTTCCTCCGGCTACAAACTTGATAAGTCCAGCATAGATACGTTCAAGCGTTTTCTCTGCAAGAGGCTTTTCCCTGAAGATGGTAGTTCCTTCATCAGAGAAATCAAGCACATCTTTTACCGGCTTCCACTTCTCCAGCCGCGAGAACATATCTTGCCTACCACCTTTACAATGGGTCGGTTCTGGGAATACTATCGGCAAGTTCTTTTTAGCAAAGATGCCGAAGAAGCGTTTTCTTGTGGTGTAGGCACCGAAGTCGGCAGCATTTAAGATGCGGTGCTCAAAGTTGTAACCGTACTTCTTGACATTGCGCACCCACTTTTGATAAAGCCGGCCTTTGTCCATGCTGATAGGTTTCCCATTCTCATCCATATCTCCCCATGACATAAACTCTTCTACATTTTCAATCTGAATGTAGTCAGGGTCTATAACATCAATATAACGGAAGAGATGTTCTGCCAACGTTCGGCTGTCGGCATCTCTCGGCTGACCGCCTTTGGCTTTCGAGAAGTTAGTACACTCCAAAGAGGCATGAAGCATTATCATGGCATCAGGGTATAGCTGACGGATACGTTCTACAATAGTGCTTATCGGGGAAAGTTCCAGTGTACGGATATCCTCAATAAAGTGAAGTGCATCAGGGATATTGGCATCATGTGAAAGAATGGCATTCTTGTCATGGTTCACACAACAAACAACTTTTGCACATTTATTTCCATCCAATCGTGCTGCTTCCACACCTTCGGATAAGCCACCAGCGCCACAAAAGAGATCAATAACAAATAGTTCTATATCGGACAGACCTTCAATGGATTTTAAGATGTCTTTCTGCGATTTCATAACTTCTCCTTTTTAAACAGGTGGCTGAACGCATTATCCAAATCCAAGTCTAGATTCAGTTTGGACGGGAAAGATTTAATGTATTCGTACATCTTATAAGCGAGGTTGTCATCATCACCGCATCTGTCAATCAGTGTGAGCAACATGGCGTTCACCATGTCAGAATCATTGCCGAAGTTTTCCTGAGTGGATTCGCTGCAATGATTCACATCACTTTTCAATCTCTTTATCGCGGCTATGGCTGTGTTGAAGTTTCTTTTTGAATCGTGTCTGAGTTCAAAGCCTTCTTTCTTGTATTGCTGCTGCATTTCTAGAAGGTTGGTTTCTAAAACGTCCGTGAGGACAAATACGATGTTGGTTATCGTATTCAGTTTGTCTGTTCCTTGCATAATCGTGTATTCTTATTTCTAATTCGAATGAATCCCCTTCGTTCTGTTTCTTCTAACAGTGGAAAGTCTTCATTCTTGATTTCACATTCTGTTTCGTAGTTCACGGAAGTATAACTTGGGATATTGAACTTTTTCCGGATTCTTACGATAACATCCGGATTTCTTGTTACCCAGTAAACGGTTATTCTCATGGTGATATCAGCATTTTTCTAGCTTCCTCATCTCCTGCATCAGCACGGTGCTTGATTTCAATGTACTCAGCATAAGAGATTCTGTTATCTCCACGCTCCTCTATCTCTTTTTCACGTTGGTTTCTGTATCGTTCACGCTCTTTCCGTTCAATATCTTTCCGACGTTCAGAAACGTAGTCCAGCATCGCACTTGTTATTTTCAATGGATCTATTGAACCGTAGAACCGCCCATACTTCCCTGACTTAAACCGTGCTATGAAAAAACAGATTTCAGCGGCATTTATATAATAATACTCCGAAAGGAATATCTCCGATAGTTCAGAAAGTTGCTCTTTCGCTATCTTGGTTGAAACTTCTGCAAAGTCATTCAATGAGCCAAATTGTATCTTTAGCCATTCTATCGGTGTTTCATCCCCATAAGTAGAAGACAATAGCCCTAAACTCGGAATGCTGTCATTCAACGCCAGTTCTGAATGGGTTGCATTACATCTGACAAGTTTGAACTGCAAATCAGGGTTGTAATCAAGAATGAATTGTGCAGGATCGGGATATTTATTCAATAACGCCCTCTGCTTCAAGTTCCTTTCTCTTTTTTGCGGCAGCTTCTCTAACGGTTGTAGCGACTGCAAGAACTGAATCACGTTTTCGCTGCTCGCTATCCTGTTGATTTTTACTAAGTCTTGTCCCATTATAGTTTCCTTCCAATATTTTAGTAAAGTTTGCTTGTTTGAAAATCCAATCAAAGTCGCATTTCCAATTGCGGTCATTAGCTCCAAGTAAGAACGGGGATTGAAGAATGAGATTGAAAACACTCCTCACTGACTCTTTCCCATATTGGGCTATCCGGGCTTTTACAGCCTTTTTTCTCACATCAGTCATTGATCTTATCTGCTGGAGTCTGTCTTTGAATGTGGTATTATAGTATTCCATCAATCCGCTGTAATCAATCTTTTCAGAGGGGGAGGGCGAAGAAAGCTTGGCTTTCTTTGATACTCCGTCAGGAGTATTTTCTTTCTTTTGATGTAGAGATATATCTATATACTCTCTTTCTTCTTTCTTTGTATTTGTGCCCTCTGTGTGCCCTGATTTTTGTAAAAGTTCGGATTGCGGTAGATTGCTGTTCATGGGCTGTGCCCCAAGTTGTGCCCTTAGTTGTGCCCATTCGTGTCTTAATTCATTGATTTCCTTTTCAATACCTGTGTCCTTACTTGTGCCCTTGGTTGTGCCCATTGGATTATATTCTTCATATTTACATAAGGTTATAAGGTTCATTCCTTGATTGCACTCAACAGTTATCATACCTTTCTTTCTAAGATGCACAAGAAAGGAACGCACCTTCTTTTCAGACCATTTCCAACGCTGTGACAGAAATCTTATGGATGCAGGATATTGACCTCTTGAATAAGAGATTTCTCGACCTCCGATACTCTCCTTTCGGGGCGTTGCCTCAAATCGTGCAGACTGAATTAAGTCTAACCACGCTTCGCAACTGCTAAAAGTACGGGCTTCATTCCACATTTCATTCGAGAAAAACCTGCGGCTTAGCCTCAAAAATCCTTCGTCCATAGTCTTAGAATCTCACGTTAGTTAATTGCCTTCCGTTAGAAAATACAGCCCACTTACCATTACCGCTATCAAACAATCGTAAATCCGACACCTCTCCGAAACGTTTGATGTTACCGCATAAATCCACAATCCATCCACATTCTTTAGAAGGATGCGGGCGGATGGCACGACCGACTATCTGATACCACATGGCAAGTGACATTGTAGGACGTGCCATAACGACCGTATCAAGTTCCGGATAGTCAAAGCCAGTCGTAAGTACACCCACATTAGCTACTACTGGAATTTCACCAGCTTTGAACGCCTCAAGAATATGTTCACGTTCTTTCTTAGGAGTATCACCTGAAACGATAGCGCAACCGGGTATTGACATCGTTAACCGTTCCGCTTCTTTCAAAAAACGGGTAAAGACCAAAATACCCTTCCGTTTTCCTCCGGCTTTGGGATTCATCAGCCTTTGGACGATATGAACGAGATAACCGTAGAAGCCTATCCGTTCATATTCTTTTTGAACTGACCTATCCGTATAGTCGGCACCAGTAGTATTTACTTTCAAGTTAAGTTCATTCCACCCTGAAGGATTCATTGAATAGTAATCCAACTTCGCCAAGTAGCCCATATCTAATAGGGTTGATACCTGTACATGATAAATGACCTCTGAAAAGACATGAGGTTTTGTCCGAGTGATAAATTTCAGCATGGAGCCGAAATCACGACTGGAGCTTAAACGGTATGGCATTGCTGTCAGCCCAAGAACCTTACACTTCACTGCATCAAAAAAATCCTTGTACATTCCCTCTTTGGGGTTTACAAGATGACATTCATCCACAATGATGTTCTTGAAGTGGGTAAACAGTTCGGGATGATTCTTCACACTGCCGATGGTGGCAAATGTTATCCGGCTTATCTCCTTTGAGTTAAAGGATGATGAATAGATACTGCAATCAAGAATACCGTATGAACAGAGTTTCTTGAAATTCTGTTCGAGTATTTCCTTCGAGGGCTGGAACACCAAGGTATGACCGTCAAGCCTTGCGGCTATATCTGCTATGATAAGCGACTTTCCGCTGCCCGTAGGTAACACCATAATGGCATTTGTTTTCTTCGCCTTGTTATTGAAGAAAGAAACGGCAGCATCAGAGGCTTTCTGTTGGTAATCTCTCAAACGGAATTGCATTTTCTCAATAAGTATTTGATTAATAATTCTTCATTTCTATTATTTCTCCTAAAGTTCTGCCATGCGGCTCCATAACTAAGATTATGCTTTTCGCAAAATTCAGAAAGAGAATACCGATTGCCATCAATATGTATATATACAGTATTAGTTCGGTTTCTAACCTGCTCTTTTCTGGTAGCCCATTTACAGTTTTCAGGAGAATAATTTCCGTTTACATCTTTTCTATCAATAGTAAGCCCTTTTTGATAACCACTATTCAAAGCCCAATTAACAAACGACTCAGGATTATTTTTCCATTCTTCACAGATACCTATTCCCCTGCCTCCATAATTTTTATAGCTTGAATGTTTAGGTGAATAGCATCGTTCTTTCATACATCTAAAAATCCTATAAATATCAGTTCTTGACAAACCGTGCCTATAATTATACTTAGTGATTCTATCTTTTGTTTTACACCCACAACTTTTTGATGTTCCATTTCGTAATCCATAAGCACTAACAGAATGAATAGAACCACAATCACATTGACAGATATAATAAGATTTAATTCCTTTATGGTCTAATCTATCCAAATCCTTATGCAATACAAGCCATCTACCGAACTTATGTCCTGACAAATCAGGCATCTTATTACATGATTTTTTATAACTCATAACCCTTTCTCCTTTCGTAATTTCTTATTGAGTGCTTTGTAATACTTAATTAGTTGCTCGTACTCAAAATCTGACATCTTAGAAGTACCAGCAGCTTTTACTTTCAGCAAGTCAAATTTCTGTTGTCCGATTTTGGCTATCAAATTCTCACGGTAGCCTTCAAGGTGGTCGGCACGGAACCTGTTGCAGTTGTGCATGGCATAGCCGTTAGCAATGAAAGTACGCGTATCCGTTTCCATCACGACAATCTCCTCTTTACCTATATATTTGATACCTTTCACTTTGGTATCATATTGAGATTTTAGTTTGCCAAGTTTTTCAATATCCACCTTTTCAATTTTATGCGGACGAACACGCATTAAAAATTGGAGCTTCTCTATGTTTGTACCTGTTATAAGAAATTGCCAAGATTGATACGTTTTTTTAAACGTGCCACGCCTATTTGAATCTTCCATCATCTGCCGACAAGTTTTATTATTTCCTGTGAACTTTTCAAGTAAGCGTTTTATTTCAGAGCAAATATCCATGTACTTCTCACATTGGGCTATACCGACACGAAAACCATAGCGTTTCGTCCCATCTGGATTAGAAATATTCTGTTGACAAATATGTCCGTCAGCATCAATCATTCCCGCAATCCATCCGCTTTCATAGGATTTTTCTTGTTGTATTACTTGAAATGGTTTACAGACAATGGTCGTAGTCCTATCTGTATGAGGCCCGGTCTTGTGCTTCCCATGAAGATTTACGCCATTAACCCACATTTCTTGTGTTTCAATCCATGTGTATGAAGTTCCTTGTCTTGCCCTTGCGAGCCATTTATGGTTAGCAGTTGTCTTCATTTTATCTCCATTCTCTAACTCTACCTCATACACATCTTGAATATCACGTTCTATGTGTGTAACCCTTCCAACCCTATATCTTCGTGAAGTTTTATAAATTACTTCTTCGTCAAAAGCAAATATTTCTTCACCAACACTAATTTCACCAAGCTGTTTCCATATAAAATCTTTCATTAAGACGAGAGAATCCGGTGTTAAACAGTGCCGGCATTCGGCATGGCAATTATTCTCATCAAACCGTGTTGCCAAATGTGTACGACTGAAATAGTGACCGCAATCGGCTTGCGCAAACGGCTTTATCTGCCCACAAGAGATACAGCGAAAACAACCGTTAGGCATACAATCACGAAGCCGGATGAAAAGGGAAAACTCCTTGTCGAGTTTAGCTTTTAAATCCGGCTTCTTCTTTATTGTTACCCCCGCTTTATCAAACAGAGGTAAAGGCTTGTCTTTCTTCTTAGCCTTTCGTTTTATATAGTACGGCATTCTACTATTGGTTTACACAATTCAACAACTCTTTTACAATCCTCCACATCAAACATCCCTATGTGGCAAACTTCACGTGGTATATTCAGTTGGTTAGAAAGCCACAGATAAGCCTTGTTTCTGTTTGATGTATTCGGGATATGTTTCTTCCAAATCTTATTGATAAGATTGGTTTTGGCTATCTGGTCGAAATAGAAATGGGCTTCTTTCTTGGCTTCCCTCAATTCCGCATTTGCCAAACGCCCTAATGCCAGGTCTGTACCCTTATGAACGCCTACATAAGCCCTGCAATCACGGCAGAGGTAAATCATGCCGTAGGAGTATCCGTAGATTACAGAACTATCCACGTATTCGGTAGGCTTGCCACAATAGGGACAAATCTTACCAGTTAATATTTCATTCATAGTTTTCCAATTAAAAGCCCCGAAGCGTATTCTCCGGGGCACAACCATTCTTTACTAACCCTTGCCATTTATGTGTGGCTCACATTTATGTGGAGATGGGGCGATTCGAACACCCAATTAAGGACTTATCCTTTTGCGCTACTTCTAAGGTTAATTACTCCTTATATCTCACGTACCGTACTTTCTACCATGTGCACCTCTCGAAAGTCAAAAGCACTCCACTGCGCACCCCCATTTTCGCCCGCCCCATCTTCACAGACCGGACAGGCAGGTTAACAAAGTTATTCCATATAAGCCATTGAAAACTCTTTCGGAATAAACCGCCCGACCGGGATAGGTTTGGCTGATTCAATGGCTGTATGTATTTCCCTCTTTCTGAACTCATGTCCCTTTTCTTTGGCTTGTATCTCACATTCTTCCTCTTTGTTTTTGAGATAGTGGGTAATAAGCATCATTGCTCTGTCAACGTTGAAGGTGTTCACGACAAAAGTCTGAACTCTCTCGTCTTCATTCTCCCCATCCGTGAATGTGATTTTCGTCTCAATCTGATAGAATTTCTTTTCATTGGGCTTGGAATCTCCCTCTTCTTCATCTTCTTCCGTTACAGAATCGTTTAAAAGGAATGTATCTTTTAATTCTTCGAGGGTGGCATCATCTACCTTGCGTTCTTTCAAATTATCAGTAAGAATCACACAAGAATCGAACTCCTTGACCATTGTCAAGGTGAATCCGAACATATAGTTTAGTTCGATGTAATCTTTCAAGATACTACAAGTATTCTCCAATCCGGTGGCATACAGCAGGAACTTATGTTTCTTGTCACCTATTTGCGCTTGAGCGATGTACGGATATAAAACACTGTTCTCGTTCTCGAATGCCAAGCGGTTCTGGTTGCTGACTTCCACTTCCTTAATGCCGTCAGCTTCCATACTGAAACGAATTTTCGCCAAAGTGTCTTGGTCTATCAGCG
>OODH01001680.1_pt1 | contig 12423 bp, 10 predicted proteins | sample 1671391 | NCBI WGS metagenome assembly OODH01 (sample SAMN06348152, study PRJEB24527) | human gut metagenome | biome: human gut; feature: ankylosing spondylitis patient; material: feces | host: Homo sapiens | place: China | collected 2015-10 | reverse complement strand
AGCTCAAGGATATCTTTTAGCATAGTCTGCTTTATAGGCAGCTTCTCATAAAGCACTACCTTGTCACAGCTTATGCCGTCTATACATGGCACACCCGGCACCGTGTCTGAGGATGTTTCCACCACAAAGCCATCCTTATCAAAATATGCATTCTCATTAATTCCCGGAATATATATGTATCCAAGCATTCCTTTTTCATAAACTGATATATGAAGAGTATGCGGACTATCCAGGCTTATGCTCATTGTATCAATAAACGGTATTTTTTTAGTATCCTTTACCTTATATTTCAGATAGACATACAGTGAGTTCCATGAGTACTTATCATTAAGCACCGCATCCTCTATAGTCTTTTGGTCGTAAAGCTCATTACCCTCGACAACTACCCTTTTTACCGTAAACAGCTTAAGTGCAATGAGAAACAGTATCGCGAGCACTGCTATCGTAATTAGCAGTCCCATAAAAAAATGCTTTAATCTCTTTTTATGTTTTCTTTTTTTCTTAATCATTATATTTCACGCCTTAATCTACACATTTTCAAGCCTGATGCCTCTTGACACAGACAAAACAAGCCCTATTTCCGCCATCAGGAATATGATTGACGTACCTCCATAGCTGATAAACGGCAGAATAACACCGGTATTTGGAAGTGAATTGGTAACTACCGCAATATTCAGTATCACCTGGATTGCAATATGACTCATCACACCAATCACTAAAAGTGAGCCATACAAATCTCTTGCATTGTTTGCAATGACCATCATACGCCATATAAGCAGTATAAAAAGTAAAATAAGGCAGATAGCTCCAAACAGTCCAAGCTCTTCACAAATAATTGTAAATATCATATCATTTTGTGACTCCGGCACATTGCCAAGCTTCTGTAAGCTCTCTCCAAGTCCTTTTCCAAACAATCCGCCCGAGCCTATCGCATAAAGTCCCATCATAGTCTGGAATACTGCGTCTGTTCCCGCAGTCTCCGGATGCAGCCATGCCTCAATACGTGTACTCCTATAGCCTGCCAGCATGACAAACGCCACTGCAAACACAACTACCGCCACTGCTACAATAATAAACTGCAGATACTTTGGGCTTGCGACAAACAACATACAGACCGAAATGCCTATGATGATAACTGCCGTACTCAGATTGCTGATTGCAACAACTATTATGAGCGGAATAAGCATAGCAAGCACCTTTACCAGACTTAAAAATTTATCAAACTGCTTGGGTATCTTGTCTATAATCATAGCCATAAACAGTATGACCGCAATTTTAGCCACTTCTGAAGGCTGGAACTGTATTGGTCCTATGCCAATCCATCTCGATGAACCATGTGAGCTTGAGCCTATTTTCGGCACAAACACAAGCACACACAGTATAAGCGATACTATATACGCAAAAAAGCCAAGCTTTTTCCAATATCTGTAGTCGACCTTTGCCAGAAATACCATAGGTATAAGTCCCAGTACAATATTTCGTATCTGAAGCTTAAGATAGTGCATGCTGTCATGATTTTTGATGGCCGATGTGTATGCACTCGAGCTATATAGCATAACAAGACCAAAGCAGAGCAGAAATATAACTATAAACAACAGGTTGTAGTCGAAATAAGGTATTCCTTTTTCTTTTTTTTCTTTATTCTTGCTACTTCTTCTACGCTTTCCTGCCAAAATATTTACTCCTTAAATCCTTTTACTATTTCCTTAAAGATACGTCCGCGCTCCTCATAGTTAGGAAACATGCCCCAGCTTGCACATGCAGGTGATAAGAGCACTGCATCACCTGAAACAGCATGCTCATAGCAATAATTTACCGCATCCTCAAACGTATCCTTCTTTACAGTATTCATGAATCCGTGTCTGTGTGCACACTCTTCGATTTTATCTGCAGTCTGACCGATAAGCACAAGCTCCTTTACTTTGCCGTCAAAGGCCTCTATCCACTCATCATACTCCGACTGCTTATCATATCCACCGCCAATGAGAAGTGTCGGTCTGTTCATGGCACGTATACCCTGAATGGCTGCATCAGGATTGGTGCCCTTTGAATCGTTGTAGAATCTGACTCCCCGCTTTTCGGTCACGTACTCTATCCTGTGCTCAACTGCCTTAAATACCTTAAGTACCTCGACAATCTTATCCATCGGTACCCCAAAGCTTATAGACATGGCACACGCTGCCATAACATTCTCAAAATTATGCTTTCCGAGGAGATTCAGCTCGTTTACATCAATTACCTCATCGCGTACACCGTCGTGTGCGTATATGATGATATCTCCGTCCAGATAAAAGCCCTCTGAAAGTTCAGACTTACTGCTGAAAAATATAACCTTAGCCGGGCACTCTGCTGCAAAATCTCTAAGCACCTCGTCCTCGTAGTTTAACACGCAGTAATCATCTGCTGTCTGATTTTTTGTGATATCCTCCTTTGCCCTGATGTAATTTTCCATAGTATGGTGTCGATTCAGGTGATCGGGTGTGATATTTAAAATTGCGCTTACATGTGGCTTAAAGGTATCTATTGTCTCGAGCTGGAAGCTTGATATCTCTGCAACCGTTACTGTCTCACCGGTGCTTCCTGTGACCATTGATGTATAAGGGATTCCGATATTTCCTACCACTCTCACATCCTTAAAGTAATTCTTCATTATCTCACCTGTCAGGGCTGTAGTGGTCGTCTTTCCGTTGGTTCCTGTAATAGCGATGATCTCACCTGCCCCAAATGTGTATGCAAGCTCTATCTCACCCCATATTTTAACGCCCCTGTCACGTAAGGAATTGACCATAGGAATGTCTGTTGGTACTCCCGGACTTAGCACAGCCACATCAAACTCATCAATCTGTTCATCTGTCAGGTCGCCTAAAATAAGCGGCACCTCCTTAAGCTTTGGTGCTTTCTCATAAAGTGTTTTTGAATCCAGTTCTTTATTTCCATCAAACAATACTGTATCGATGCCATTTGCGCACAAAAGCTCTGTCGCTGCAATGCCACTCTTTCCTGTTCCGACAACAAGTACCTTTTTTCCTTGTAAGCTCATTTTTATTCCTCCATCTTTTATTGCAGCCATCCGTATGGATATGTTTAACAAATCAATTTCTCCAAACGACTGCCTTAATCATTAAATTATAGTATACGTTATTTAGTTCTATTTCGCAAGAGCCCGTAAATCAGTTACACACTCCTATCTCCTGTGCATACGGTATGATTTCCCTAAATATTTCAGCTGCAACCGGTGCAGCGATTGTTCCGCCATAGTATGCACCGCCCTTTGGATTATTTATTTTCACAAGCACCATAAGTGCCGGATCATCAACCGGATAAAAACCAAGGAACGAGGCTATATATACATTGTCACTTCTCGGAAGTGTCTGCGATGTAGCAGTCTTTCCTCCTATCGCATAACCTTCAACCTTTGCATTTTTTCCTGAGCCCTCTGCTACCACGCCCTCCAAAAGCTTTCGCAGTGTATCAGAGGTTTCTTCACTGCATATACCTGACGTCTGTTCAAAGGATAGCACCTTTTTTACCGTGCCGTCAGTGGCATGAATTTCCTTACCAATATGAGGAGTGATTCTGTTACCACCATTTATAAGCGATGATACTGTTGTCATAAGCTCGATGGGTGTGAGCTGGAATGACTGTCCAAATGAAATTGTTGCAAGCTCCACCTGGCCTATCTTATCCGGCTGATGCATTATGGTGGCGGCCTCTCCCGGCAAATCAATACCTGTCTTATCAAGCAGACCAAACCTCTTGAAATCAGCATAATACCTCTCACTGCCTATTCTAAGGCCTAAATCAATAAAGACAGGATTGCATGAATTCTGTATTCCCTGCACAAAGGTCTCACTTCCATGTCCTGTTCTCTTATGGCAGTGTATGCGTCTGTCCTCCACAGTAATATATCCCGGGCAGTAAAAACTGTCATCAAGGCTCACCACATCCTCCTCCAGTGCGATTCCTGCCGTGATTATCTTGAATACGGAACCGGGCTCATATGTATCACTCACACAGCCGTTTCTCCAGGCTTCGTCATTGTTTTCGCATGAAAAAGGATCATTCAAATTATACTCCGGGTAGTCGGTCATGGCATATATACTCACACTGTCTGCCAGGTTTTGTGCATATGCCATCATTGCATTTTTCTCACATACTCTTTGTATATTTATGTCGAGTGTAGTGACAAGTGTGTCTCCTTTTTGGGGAGCTTCTCTTCTCTCCTTATAGCCCTTCACCTCCACACCTCTGCCATCACATACAGTGTATATCCGCCCGGGTGTGCCACGCAGAATTTCATCATATGTGGTCTCAAGCCCAACAACACCCTGACCATCTGCTCCTGCAAAGCCTATAACCTTTGAAAACAACTCATTAAGCGGATAGTACCTGACACTTGACTCGTCAACCTTTACCCCTGCCAAGCCATACGATAATATTTTATCGCCTGTTTTTTTAGAGACATTGTTCTTTATTTTTTCAATGGATGTAACCTTATCCACCTTACTGCGAATAGTCTTTTCGTCAATCGAAAGCTCACTGCTTAAAACAGAGATGACTGCTTCCTTGTCGGTTATCTGATTGTGTATAACGCTTATGTTATATGCAGTTTCATTTGTCGCTATTATCCTTTCATTTCTATCCACTATATCTCCGCGTATTCCTGCAATATCACGCTCTCTTTCCTGAAGCGCACTTGCCTTTTTACTGTAATAACCGCCTTTTACTATCATGAGATAAAACAGCCTGAAACACAAGGCGATAAGAACAGCTGTCAGTATACTGCAAAATACGCATATTTTTCTTCTGTAGCGCGTATTGTTAAGTATCATAAACAAAAATACCTCAATATTTTTACACTAATATATGCAAAAAATATTGAGGCTATTCTCTATTCGCCCTGCTCACCCTCCTGGGTGACCTTTTCTCCTGTCGGAGGATTTGCGCCTGTTATCGTAAGGTCAGCATTTATACCGGTCTGCTCCTCATCAGGGTATATATTCATATACGGAAGTACTTCCTTTAATATCTCTCTGGTCAGGTTCTGTGCATAGTTACTGTGAGGCTGATCCTGTACATTCGGCTGGTCGATTACAGTGTAAATAACAAGCTGCGGATCCTGCGCAGGCACACAGCCTATAAATGATACAAGATAGCAGCCCCTCTTTCTAAGGTGCGTTGTCTCATCATACATCTGCGCTGTTCCTGTCTTGCCTCCCATTGAGTATCCGTCAACCTTTGCCACCTTACCGGTTCCGTTTGCAACTACGTTCTGCAGGTAGTTTTTAAGTGTCGCACTTGTATTCTCTGACACTGTCTTTTTTAGCAGTGTAGGCTCAATTGTCTTTACTGTATTGCCGTTGTCATCTGCGATTTTCTTTACTACGTGCGGCTGATAATAATTGCCGCCATTCACCAGTGAAGAAAACGCACTGACCATCTCTATCATGGTACAGTTATAGTTCTGTCCGAATACGTTTGTCGCTAAATCGACAGGCTTTATATTGTCGAGTGTATACATGAGCGTTGATGTATTTGCCTCACCCGGCAGGTCAACACCTGTCTTTTGACCAAAGCCAAATACACTCTGATAATACAGAAAATTTTCTGCACCAATCTTATATGACATCTGCATGAGTGCATCATTACATGAATCCATGAGTGCCTTTTCAAGTGTCTCTATGCCATGTCCGCTACGGTTGACGCATGATACCTTTTCACCGCCAAACATCTCGTATCCATCACATAAAAATGTCATATCAGTAGTGAGCGTGCCTGTATCCAGTCCACATGCCACGGTAAAAGGCTTCTGTACAGACCCCGGCTCATATGTATGTGTAACACAGAAGTTCTGCCACAGCTTATTCAGAGTATTTAATGTATCATCATCACTCATTGCATCAAGCTGCTCTTGTGTATAGTAATTCTTCATATTCTTCGGATCGTTCAGATCAAAATTCGGATAATTCGCCATGGCCAGTATCTCACCATTTTTAGGATTTTCTATAACTACTGCAATATTTTCTGCGCCAAGTCCTTCTCTTGCATTATTTGCATAAGTATCTGAGAACAGTTTTATCTTATCCTCAACAATCGACTGGACATTTGCGTCTATAGTTGTGTACAGTGTATTTCCGTTTTGTGCAGCAATTACTGTTTTCTGGAAATCATTGTCTGCATTCAGATAGCCGTACTCCCTGCCATTTACACCATTTAAAGTGTCATTGTAATAGTTTTCAAGTCCGGTTGTACCTACATTTCCGGCGGAGGTAAAACCGATAACTGAGCTTGCCAGTGTTTTAAACGGATAATTTCTCTGATACTCTGTCTCAAACCACACACCCTTGATGTTTGGGTTCTTCAGATTGCCCTTTTCGTCTGTTGCATCCTGCAGCTGTACAAATGGCTGAATTGCATCATATGACAGCTTTTTTAACAGTACAATATATTTGTTATCCTTGCTGTTATTTGCATAATCCTCAATTGTTGCCCTGTCTAAATCCGGAAAGCACTGTGTCAGTGCATCTATCGTCGGAGTTATATACTCTTTCTTGCTGGTCATAACCGAGCAATCAAGTACAACATTATAAACAGCCACACTCGTAGCAAGCACTGTGCCGTTTGAATCTACAATATTTCCTCTCTGAAACGGTATTGTTTTGCTGTCATATGACTGTAATGATAGTACCTTTTTAGTATATGCGTCTCCGCTTGTATATTCAATAAACATCAGCCTGCCAATGAGTCCAAGCATGGCTACAACTATTAACATAAACAACGCAAACAGCTTTGTTTTCATTTTGCGTCCGATTTTTCTTACCGGTCTTTTTCTTGTCCTGGCTGCCAATATGATTCCTCCAATTTATTCAGGGATATCACTGTACTGATCCATATAGTTGTTCTTATCAATTGAGTAATAAACTATCTGATCCTGTGAAGCATATTTCATGCCAAGTCTGTTGATAGCTGCATCCTTGATTGCATTTAAATCGACAGATGTAGTAATCTGCTTGTATCTGGCATCATTATCAGCCTTCATATCATTTATCCGGCTCTCAAGTGCTGCAACCTCCTTCATCTGCTGTGTCACATTTGACCTTATCTGAATAAGTGAAACAGATACAAAGGCTGAAGCTGCCACACATGCTGTGAGAAAGGCTACAAATGCCCTGTTCATTGAGAGTGCTCTCTCCTGATTTCTTCTTGCAGATGTTCTTCTGTTTTTCTTTCTTCTTATTTCCTCAAGCTCTCTTGTCGATTTCTGTGGTCTTCTGACCGGTGCTGCCTCGTCAAGCTCTCTTACGGCATTCCCATTTATATAATAAGTAGTTTTATTCATTTAGCTGCTCCTTTTGCTGTCATTCTACAATTCATTCTTTTCAAACACACGAAGCTTTGCACTCTTCGAGCGTGAATTCTCTTCAAGTTCCTTTTCTGACGGAAGGATAGGTTTTCTTGTGATAACCGTTCCCTTCGATTTATTACCGCATACACATACCGGAAAACTCGGTGGACATGTACATGGATTTTCGTTTTTTTTGAAATTGGATTTTACTATTCTGTCCTCAAGCGAGTGGAATGTGATTATACATATCCTGCCGCCCGGATTAAGTAAATCTATCATGTCATCCAGGTTGTCCCTTAGCACATCAAGCTCATGATTCAGCTCAATTCTGATAGCCTGATATGTTCTCTTTGACGGGTGACCACCGGTAGCTCTGACCTTTTGGGGTATCGCTGCCTTTATTATCTCGTTGAGCTCTCCTGTTGTCGTTATCTCTTGCTTTTGTCTTGCTGCTACAATGTGCTTTGCAATATTCTTTGCAAACTTGTCCTCACCGTAATCCCTGATGATACGGTACAGATCATTTTCGCTGTAGGTATTTACTATATCCCTTGCAGTAAGGGAATTCCTGTCATCCATACGCATATCAAGCGGTGCATCCTCACTCCTGTAGGTAAAGCCTCTCTTTGGTGTATCAAGCTGGAAGGATGACACTCCAAGATCCAGCATAATACCATCCACCTTTTCAATTCCGAGTGAATGAAGCACATTCTTCATATCAGAATAATTGCTTCTGACTATCGTTACCCTGTCTCCAAACTCCGCAAGTCTCTCTCCTGCCGCCTTTATGGCATCTGCATCCTGATCTATGCCTATCAGCCTGCCCTTGTCCGAAAGTCTCTTTGCTATCTCATATGAGTGCCCGGCTCCTCCGAGAGTACCATCCACATATATCCCGTCAGGACGGATGTTTAAATTTTCAATTGTCTCGTCCTTTAAGACTGAATAATGCTTAAATTCCATGTGGTCTCTCCATTTAATATCAAATGCCTATACCAAGCTCTGCCATATGATCTGCTATCTCATCCATATCGTCAAAATCAGAGTTTTCAAGGTATCTGTCCTTGCTCCAGATTTCTACTCTGCTGTATACTCCGACAGATACTACTTCCTTATCTATACCTGCGTATTCTCTTAAGTTCGCCGGTAAGAGGATTCTGCCCTGCTTGTCCACCTCACAGGTGGCCGCTCCTGCAAAGAAGAATCTCATAAATTTTCTTGCTTCTCTTGATGTGAGTGGTTTGTCGCGAAGATTTTCCTCAATGCGATGCCATTCTTCGTTGGAATAGACGAACAGACAGCCATCTAAGCCCTTGGTAACTACAAACTCATTACCAAGCTGTTCACGGAACTTCGCCGGGACAATCATACGGCCCTTGGCGTCTATTGAATGATTATATTCGCCCATGAACATGGCATCCATCCTCCTTTTCCTCATTTTGAAGCTTTCCACCACTTCACTCCACTTATATGGTATTTCGCTCCACTTTCCACCACTTGTTTACAATATTACACCTAACAGCCTACAAAATCAAGGCTTTAAGCTAAATTCCCATAAAAAAGCAACAAAAAAAGACGCTCAGTCTTTTCGTGGACTTTGCGTCTTTTTTATAAAATACATATGAAATTTACTCTTTAGTGGTGGATTGTGGTGGAGTGTCCACCATTTTGCCCATTTTCATCTGCTTATATCTGACAATACCTATCCATATGGCTGATACTGCCACCAAAGTGGCGGCAAGTGCCATAGACACCGGATAATTGATATGCGGGATGAGAAGCTGGTCTGTACGCAGGCTTTCTATCCAGAATCTTCCTATACCATAGCCTAGTAAATATAGAAGAAACACCTCTCCGTCAAACTTTCTGTGCTTAAAATAAAGCATCAACAAAATAAATAAGCACAGGTTCCAAAAGGATTCATACAAAAATGTAGGATGCACCGAGATATACTCCACTCCGTCTATCACAGTTGTATGTGACATAAGCTTTTCAGTCAAATCCGATGTCCTGACAGCTGATACCGGAAGCTGCATGGCAAAAAGTCCGTCATAATAATCGCCAAATGCCTCCCTGTTGCAAAAGTTTCCCCATCTGCCAATCGCCTGTCCCAGTATCAGTCCAAGCCCCGCCGTATCACACAACAGTGGAAACGACAGCTTTCTGACCTTTGCAAAAACGAATGTGGTGATAATTGCTGCTATCACTCCTCCGTAAATTGCCAGTCCTCCCTGCCTGATATTGAATATGCTAAGCAGGTCATCCTTGTACAAATCCCACCTGAATACCACATAGTATATTCTTGCGCCTATCACCGAGCATATGATTGCCACAAGTGCCAGATCAAAGTATGTATCAGGATTTTGTCCTGATTTTTTAGCCGCATAGCAGGCCACGCCCAGCCCCGCAAGCATACCACATGCTATTATTATGCCATACATCGCAATATCAAAGCTTCCTATTGATATGCTCTTTATCACATGCTGCAGATATATATGAAGATGTGGGAAATTTATATTATAATCCATATTTTTCCTTTCCTGACTGTAATTGCTCTCTGTCACACCATAATATATACGGCAGCAATCACAAATTACGAAAATATATGTACCCGGAGCACCATAAACCTGATACTCCGGGCAACTGTCATTATGCGCTTCTTAGTCTACGCCTGACACTCAAAGCTTGCACACTCTGTACTGCACTTGTTTGGTGTACAATTTTTCTTGATGCCAATCTGATTGGCCATGCAGCTATTGTGGTCATTGTACTTACACTTTGCCGCATCACAGTGCACATCTGTCTCCTTGTGAATAGCTAACTCTGCAGATACCTCACAGTCACAGGCCTTATTTGAAAAGCTGCCACACTGTGTATCGCAGGCTTTCTTTGCCTTAGTTCCTTTCACATCGATTTCTCTGAGCTTACAGCAGTTATCTGCATTATACGCACATTTTTCAACATTACAATCAAGTCTTGTCATACTTTTGCCTCCTTTGCTTATGCATAGGCTAGTATGTCCTGATTGATTTTTTTTATACTTTTTAAACGATTATCTATGTTTTTCCTCTTCCGGAAGCTCCACTCTGATTTCCTTTGTACGGATTTCCTTGCAAATCTGGTCGATGAAATCTGAAAGTGGCTTAACACCCTCATTTCCTTCAAAACGGCTTCTTACCGATACTGTGCCGTCTGCCTCCTCGTCAGCTCCGACAACAAGCATATATGGAAGCTTATCCATACGAGCCTCTCTGATCTTATATCCGATCTTCTCAGCTCTGTTGTCAACTGTCACATCGACATCATTGCGCTTAAGCTCATCTGCTACCTTTTTAGCATAATCAGCATACTTCTCTGAGATAGGAAGCACTCTAACCTGCTCAGGGCAGAGCCATGTAGGGAACTTGCCTGCGTAGTGCTCGATAAGCCATGCAAGTGTACGCTCATAGCAGCCAAGTGATGTACGGTGGATGATGTATGGACGGATTTTATCGCCGTTTTGATCAATATAGTACAGATCAAAATTCTCAGCAATAGCACAGTCGAGCTGTATTGTTACCATGGTATCCTCTTTACCGTATACGTTCTTGGCCTGGATATCAATCTTTGGTCCGTAGAATGCAGCCTCGCCGTCGGCCTCAACAAAAGGAACATTTTCCTCAATAAGGATGTTACGAAGAACCTCCTGTGTTGAGTTCCAGTACTCATCATCTCCTAAATACTTTTCTGTGTTCTTTGGATCCCATTTTGAAAGACGGTATGTTACATCATTCTCGAGTCCCAGCACCTTAAGGACATATCTGTTAAGACTGAAGCATGCCTTGAGCTCCTCCTCACACTGGTCAGGACGGATAACATTGTGACCCTCTGAGATAGTAAACTGTCTGACACGTGTCAGTCCATGCATCTCACCGGAATCCTCGGAACGGAACAGTGTAGATGTCTCACTCATACGGTACGGGAGATCACGGTAGGACTTCTGCGTATTCTTATATACATAGTACTGGAATGGACAGGTCATCGGACGGAGTGCGAAAACCTCTTTATCTTTTTCTTCATCACCAAGAACGAACATTCCATCTTTATAATGATCCCAGTGTCCGGAAATCTTATACAGATCGGATTTTGCCATCAATGGTGTTCTTGTACGGACATAACCCCATTCTTTATCTTCCAGATCTTCAATCCATCTCTGCAGTTTCATGATCATTTTTGTTCCCTTTGGCGGGAATAACGGAAGTCCCTGTCCGATCACATCTACTGTTGTAAAGAGTTCCATCTCACGTCCCAGCTTATTGTGGTCACGACGCTTTGCATCTTCCATTTTTTCAAGATATGCATTCAGTTCTTCCTTTTTATTAAAAGCAGTTCCGTAAATTCTCTGAAGACGTGCTTTATCGGAATCTCCTCTCCAGTATGCCATGGATGAAGAAGTCAGCTTGAATGCTTTAATTCCTTTTGTCGTCATCAGATGAGGACCTGCACATAAATCAACAAATTCTCCCTGATCATAGAAAGAAATCTCTTCTCCTTCCGGAAGATCTTCGATCAATTCTACTTTGAAAGGCTCATTCTTTTCCTGCATGAATTTAATCGCTTCTTCTCTTGGAAGTGTATATCTCTTCAGCTCATGTCCTTCTTTGATGATTTTTTTCATTTCGGCTTCCAGCTTATCCAGAGCCTCTCTTGAAAATGGTTCTGCCTCAAAATCATAATAGAATCCGTCTTCAATTGCCGGTCCAATCGCAATCTTTGCATCCGGGAACAGTCTCTTTACTGCCTGTGCCAGTACATGGGAAGCAGTGTGGCGGATGGCTCTTAATTCGTCTTTTGCTTCTTCAACACTTCCGTCTGGTAAAATAATCTTCATGGTAAACTCCTTTCGCTTTAAAACGCGTTTTTAGATCTTTTGGATATGTCCTATAAGGTTTTCAGGTATTAAAAAACCCCTGGACACATCTCTATGTCCAAGGGTGCATATACACGGTTCCACCTTGATTTTCACTCATTCAGCCCTTAACGCGGGACACGGTGCCATTTCCCTCCCTGGTTCCTCCCGAATCACTGCGGTCCAATGA
>OODH01001676.1_pt1 | contig 12457 bp, 9 predicted proteins | sample 1671391 | NCBI WGS metagenome assembly OODH01 (sample SAMN06348152, study PRJEB24527) | human gut metagenome | biome: human gut; feature: ankylosing spondylitis patient; material: feces | host: Homo sapiens | place: China | collected 2015-10 | reverse complement strand
ATATTTTCTCACGTCCGATCGACGTTTCTAAATATATCTGTATTTATGGTGGTGCACAAAAGAATCTGGCTCCTGCTGGTGTTACATTCGTTATCGTTAAGAATGACGCATTGGGTAAGGTTTCCCGTTACATTCCAACGATGTTGAATTATCAGACTCATGTTGACAGTGGCTCTATGTTTAACACTCCTCCTGTTGTACCTATTTATGCAGCATTGCAGACGCTTCGCTGGATCAAAGCACAGGGTGGTGTGAAAGAAATGGAACGTCGTGCCATTGAAAAAGCGGATATGTTGTATGCTGAAATCGACCGTAACAAAATGTTCGTGGGTACTGCTGCCAAAGAAGACCGTTCACGTATGAACATCTGTTTCGTGATGGCTCCCGAATACAAAGACTTCGAAGCTGACTTCTTGAAGTTTGCTACTGAAAGAGGTATGGTAGGTATCAAGGGACACCGTTCTGTAGGTGGTTTCCGTGCATCTTGCTACAATGCTCTGCCGAAAGAAAGCGTACAAGCTTTGATTGATTGTATGCAGGAATTTGAAAAACTTCATTAATAATATTTTCACCACAGATTATACAGACGGACGCAGATTTTTTTTATTCTGTGAGAATCTGGGTAATCTGTGGTGAGTCTTTATAAACAGAATTAGATTATGAAAATACTTGTAGCTACTGATAAACCGTTTGCTAAAGTTGCAGTAGACGGTATCCGTAAAGAAATAGAAGCAGCCGGATACGAGTTTGCTTTACTTGAGAAATATACAGAAAAAGCCCAGTTACTGGATGCAGTGAAAGATGCTAATGCCATCATTATCCGTAGTGATATTGTTGATGCAGAGGTGCTTGATGCTGCTAAAGAATTGAAAATCGTAGTTCGCGCCGGTGCAGGATACGATAATGTGGACCTGGCTGCTGCCACAGCTCACAATGTATGCGTGATGAACACTCCGGGACAGAATTCTAATGCTGTTGCCGAACTTGCTTTGGGTATGATGGTATATGCTGTCCGTAATTTCTATAACGGAACTTCCGGTACAGAATTGATGGGCAAGAAATTGGGTATTCATGCTTATGGAAACGTAGGCCGCAATGTAGCTCGTGTTGCCAAAGGTTTCGGAATGGAAGTGTATGCTTATGATGCATTCTGCCCGAAAGAAGTAATCGAAAAAGATGGTGTGAAAGCACTTGATTCTGCAGAAGAATTGTACAAGACTTGCCAGGTGGTATCTCTTCATATTCCGGCAACTGCCGAAACAAAGAACTCTATCAATTATGCTCTGTTGAAAGATATGCCGAAAGGTGCTATGTTGGTAAACACTGCCCGTAAGGAAGTGATTAACGAAGCAGAACTAATCAAACTGATGGAAGAGCGTGCAGACTTCAAATATATCACAGATATTATGCCTGCTGCTAACGCAGAGTTTGCAGAAAAGTTTGCCGGACGTTATTTCTCAACTCCTAAGAAGATGGGTGCTCAAACTGCCGAAGCAAATATCAATGCCGGTATTGCTGCTGCTCAACAAATTGTGGGCTTCTTGAAAGATGGTTGCGAGAAATTTAGAGTAAACAAGTAAGATTCTGAATAAGTCTGCCGGATTTTTCAGGATAACTATGGTAGTATCTGAATAAAAACAATCCGTTGCAGAATGTCTTTTTTAGAAATAAGTAGTATATTTGAGCCACAGATTTTCAAGAAGTCTGTGGCTTTAATTTTTTACATATAAAATACTAATATCATGGCAATAATCAAACCTTTCAAGGGCATTCGTCCTCCGCAAAACCTCGTAGAACAGGTCGCTTCACGTCCTTATGATGTACTGAACTCTGAAGAAGCCCGCGCAGAAGCGGAAGGTAACGAAAAGTCTCTTTATCATATTATTAAACCGGAAATAGATTTCCCTGTTGGTATGGATGAACACGACGAACGGGTGTATGCTAAAGCTGCCGAGAATTTCCAACTGTTTCAGGACAAAGGCTGGTTGGTGCAGGATAATAAGGAAAACTATTATATCTATGCCCAGACGATGAACGGGAAAACGCAATACGGATTGGTGGTCGGTGCTTATGTTCCCGATTATATGAATGGTATTATCAAAAAGCATGAGCTTACCCGTCGTGACAAGGAAGAGGATCGTATGAAACATGTACGTGTGAACAACGCAAACATTGAGCCTGTTTTCTTTGCTTATCCTGATAATGAGAAGCTGGATGTTATTATAAAGAAATATACAGCAAACAAGCCGGTTTATGACTTTATCGCTCCGGGTGATGGCTTTGGACATACTTTCTGGATTGTCGACCAGGATGCAGATATTGCTACCATTACTGCCGAATTTGCTAAAATGCCTGCTCTTTATATTGCTGACGGGCATCACCGTTCTGCCGCTGCTGCATTGGTGGGAGCAGAGAAAGCAAAGCAAAATCCGAATCATCGTGGTGATGAAGAATATAATTACTTCATGGCTGTTTGCTTCCCTGCAAACCAGCTAACCATCATCGATTATAATCGTGTAGTGAAAGATCTCAATGGTTTGACTCCCGAGCAATTCCTGGCTGCACTTGATAAAAACTTTATAGTAGAAGAGAAGGGTGCGGATATCTATAAACCATCCGGCTTACATAATTTTTCACTCTATTTGGGTGGTAAATGGTACAGCTTGACTGCTAAGGCCGGTACGTATAATGATAACGACCCTATTGGTGTGCTTGATGTTACAATCTCTTCCAACTTGATTTTGGATGAAGTTTTAGGTATAAAGGATCTGCGTTCTGATAAACGTATTGATTTTGTCGGTGGTATCCGTGGATTGGGAGAGCTCAAGAAGCGTGTGGATAGCGGTGAAATGAAAGTGGCTTTGGCTCTCTATCCCGTATCTATGAAACAGTTGATGGATATTGCAGATACAGGCAATATTATGCCGCCGAAGACTACTTGGTTTGAACCGAAACTTCGTTCGGGACTGGTGATTCATAAGTTAGATTAAAAAATATCTGTAAGATGATGCGAAAATCATTGTTGATAGGGACTATATCAGTAGATGTGACGCTTGATTGATGTAGAAAAAATAGTGACGGGATATGCCCGGGATAGTGACGGTATCGTTGTGGTATACCGTCACTATTTTTATTGGATAGCGTCACTATTTTTAATTCCCCCAACTGCCTATCATCGATAAGTGGAACATTAATATTTCCAAATGATAGATTGACTTTTCTCATTAAAGCCGTATCTTTGCAACATGACTGCTGAAGATACTTATAAAACCATCATTGAGCCTTCCGAAGGTATTTATACGGAAAAACGAAGCAAGTTCATTGCTATAGCCCTTCCTGTGCGTACTCTCGATGAGATAAAGATGCATCTTGAAACGTATCAGAAAAAGTATTATGATGCACGGCATGTATGCTATGCTTATATGTTGGGAGCTGCGCGAAAGGATTTCCGTGCCAATGACAACGGAGAACCTTCCGGAACAGCGGGTAAACCTATTCTCGGACAGATAAACTCGAATGAACTGACGGATATACTGATTATAGTAGTTCGTTATTTTGGAGGAATCAAGTTGGGGACAAGTGGATTGATTGTTGCTTACAAGGCCGCTGCTGCCGAAGCGATTGCTGCCGCTACTATTATAGAAAAGACGGTAGATGAGGATGTGACGGTAATGTTTGAATATCCTTTTATGAATGATGTCATGCGCATTGTGAAAGAAGAGGAACCGGAGATTCTTAATCAGTCGTATGACATGGATTGTAGCATGACATTGCGGATTCGTCGTTCGATGATGCCTAAGTTGCGTGCACGTTTGGAGAAGGTGGAGACAGCGCGGATTCTTGATGATGAGAATATTTTGTAGGTAAAGTATTAGAAGTAGTAATAGAGATAGAGAGTGGATTGCATGATAAATAAATGTCACATAATTTTTAGTCTGTTTTTAAGTTCCTTTGTATGGATGAGCGTTCAGGCGCAAGCACAAATACAGGAAACTCAAAAACTGGCTCCTAATAATATTCCTGTTCCGTGGTATTCGCAGAAAATCGCGGGATGCCCTTACTCGCATTGCTCTCTGGCTTCTTCGTTAATGGTCTTTGATTATTTTAAGGGAATGACGGCTGATACACAACGTACAGCCCAGGATGCAGAAAAGAAACTGATTGAATATCAGCGGAACTACTTTCTGAAAAAACGTGCTCCTTTCCGTCGCCGTACTTCAATAGGGCAGGGAGGATATTATTCTTTTGAGATTGATTCGTTGACACGTTATTATGAAAACATGATAAGTGCCGAACATTTCCAGCAGAAAGATTATCGGATATTGAAAGATTATATTGATCGTGGCATTCCTGTGCTTGTAAATGTGAGATATACAGGTGCAGTTCGTGGTTTGCGTCCTGGTCCGAGAGGGCACTGGATGGTGCTTCGTGGCATTGATGATAAACATGTGTGGGTGAATGATCCCGGACGTTCGCCGGAGATGCGGACTAAAGGAGAAAACATCTGTTATCCCATTAAGAAACAGCCGGGTAACCCTTCCTATTTTGATGGTTGTTGGACGGGACGATTTATCATAGTCACTCCCAGAGAATGGATACGAAACTCCCTGTTTGCACAGGTAGGCAAGCTCCCTCCATTGGAGGAGGTGACTCATATAGTTCCTCCGGTTGTGTCGTCTGTAACCTTACCGCAGGTTATCAATCAGTAGAAGCAACTCATAGTTAGGAAAATTCAGTAGTAGAATTAAGATAGAACATTTGTAGTAAAATAAAGAAGAACAAAAATATATGGCATTTGAAGCAACCAAAAAAGAATGGTGCGAACTCTATTCTTTCTTTCGTCTCTTAGCAGATGGAAAAGTAGTGTTAGGCACAGCAGAAGCAAAGGCGGGAGATACATTTTGGCCTGTTGCAATGATTCAACGGGAAGAACATGATGGAACACGTCAATATTATATTGAAGAAGATACGATTCGTATAGAAGGAGAGAATGGGAGTAAGTCCATGCCTCGTGAAGATTTTGGTATTGTAGCTGATCTGATATTACAGGCTGTGAAATCTTCGTCGGAAAATGATGTTGTTTCTCCGGAAGGAGTAGAAGAGTTTTTAGACGAAGCTGCCATTTTCGATTTGGAAGCAAAAACAGAAGATCGCACAGATTTTTCCATTGCATTTTGGCATCCGAAAGCTCCGTTAAGAGGTTTCAATGTCCGTTCACGGTTGGGCGTAATGAATCCGTTGTTGGACGGAGGACGTGCAGCGAATCTTAAACTGGAACAGAGTGGAGTCAAATTTGCCACTCCAACAGTGAATAAAATCAATGCTTTGCCTGAATCTCCGAATGAAGTTGCCGAACGGATGATGATGATCGAACGTTTGGGGGGCGTACTTAAATACGCTGATGTAGCCGACCGCGTATTCCGCAGTAATCTTTTGATGATTGATCTGCATTTTCCACGTGTACTGACAGAAATGGTTCGTATCATGCATTTGGATGGTATCTCCCGTATTAGTGAGTTGACGGAAGTTATTAAACAAATGAATCCGTTGAAGATTAAAGATGAACTAATCAATAAGCATAAGTTCTATGAATTCAAGATGAAGCAGTTCTTGATGGCATTAGTATTGGGAATGCGTCCTGCAAAGATTTACAATGGATTGGATTCGGCAGTGGAAGGTATTCTATTGGTGGATGGAAATGGAGAAGTGCTCTGTTATCATAAATCGGAAAAGCAAATAATGGAGGATTTTTTGTTTTTAAATACCCGTTTAGAAAAAGGATCTTTAGAGAAAGACAAATACGGGTTCCTGGAGAGAGAGAATGGAGTCTATTATTTCAAACTGAATGCAAAGATTGGGCTGGTCAAACGGTAGAAAAGTATAATGTATTGATGCAGTTAAACTAATAATGATGGCATACTTATATAAAATACTTGTTATCCATGAAAACAAATGAAGTTTTAGAGAACATTAAAGCACGCCGTAGCGTACGGGCTTATACTGGCCAGCAAGTTTTAGAAGAGGATTTGCAGGCTATTTTGGAAGCTGCAACTTATGCACCGAGTGGAATGCATCTGGAAACATGGCATTTTACGGCTATTCAAAATATGGATAAGTTGACAGAACTGAATGAACGGATTAAAGGGGCTTTTGCAAAAAGCGACGATTCTCGTTTGCAGGAACGTGGACATAGTAAGACTTATTGTTGCTATTATCATGCTCCGACTTTAGTGATTGTATCTAATGAGCCTACTCAATGGTGGGCTGGTATGGATTGTGCTTGTGCCATAGAAAATATGTTCCTGGCTGCCCAGTCTTTAGGTATCGGCTCTTGTTGGATCAATCAGTTGGGGACAACATGTGATGATCCGGAGGTTCGTGAATTTATTACTGCTTTAGGTGTTCCTGCCAATCATAAAGTCTACGGTTGTGTAGCTTTGGGTTATCCTGATTCGAAGATTCCAATAAAAGAGAAAAAGGTAAAGGCTAATACAATAACTATCGTTAGATAGAATACAGCTTCTTGTCTGATAAAAATAATTCCGGGACTTAACGTATGTGAGTCCCGGAATTATTTTGTGAGGTGATTTTTTAAGAGACAGTGCTCTAGAAATCTCTTTGGATAGACCTCTTTTTACTCGAAAGTACCATAGCGAGTGGGTAGTAGCTTACGGTCTCCCAAGGTGTTATCTACGCGAGCTACATTTATCCAGAATTTATTATCACGTACACTTTCTATAGGATAAGCTGCTTTCTCGCGTGTATATGAGTGCTCCCAACGATCATTTATAATTTCATATTCCGGATGAGGAGCATTAATCAATACATTATCATCTTTATCCGCTTCGCCATTCTTCACTTCTTGAATTTCTTTCCAGATATTTAGCATGACATCTACGAAATTGTCTAGTTCTGCCAGACTTTCACTTTCTGTTGGTTCAATCATCAAGGTACCGTGGACAGGAAAGGAGAGGGTAGGAGCATGATAACCGTAATCCATCAGGCGTTTGGCAATATCATTCTCCGAGATGCCTGCTTCCTCATGTACTTTCCGGCATTCCAGAATCATTTCGTGTCCTACGAAACCGTTAGCTCCCCGATAAACAATTCCATACGTATCTTTCAGACAAGTAGCCAGATAATTAGCATTCAGGATCGCAATTTTAGTTGCCTGTGTCAGTCCTTCTGCACCCATCATACGGATATATCCGTATGTGATAGGCAAAATACCTGCACTGCCGAATGGAGCTGCTGATACTTGATTTTGTGAGTTGCCGAAGATTCCGTGTCCGGGAAGGAAAGGAACCAAATGTTCGGCTACGCAGATAGGACCGACTCCCGGACCTCCGCCACCATGAGGGGAAGCGAATGTTTTATGAAGATTCAAGTGACAGACATCTGCACCGATGAATCCCGGATTGGTTAATCCTACCTGTGCATTCATGTTGGCTCCGTCCATATATACTTGTGCACCACAGGCGTGAATGATGTCGCAAATCTCTTTTATCTCGGTCTCGAAGATACCATGTGTAGAAGGATAAGTAATCATCAGTGCAGCCAATTCATCTTTATTTTCTTCAGCTTTTGCACGTAGGTCAGCCATTTCTACATTCCCCTGCTCGTCGCATGCACAGGTAACAGTTACGAAGCCTGCCTGTATAGCAGACGCAGGATTTGTTCCGTGAGCCGAAGCTGGAATCAAGACTTTGTTACGGTGTCCCTGACCGATACTTTCGAGATAGGCGCGAATCACACGAAGGCCTGCATATTCTCCTGCAGCACCCGAATTGGGTTGTAGGCTGACCCCTGCAAACCCGGTGATAACTTTCAAATCTTCACTTAGGTTCTTGATTAATTCACGATAACCTTCTGCTTGGTCTTCCGGAACCAGCGGGTGCATACCCATAAACTCGGGACGGCTTAAAGGCAACATTTCTGCGGCTGCATTCAGCTTCATTGTACATGAACCGAGGGAAATCATGGATTGTGCAAGAGAAATATCTTTGCGGTCCAGACGTTTGATGTAACGCATCATCTCTGTTTCCGTGTGATACTTGCTGAATACTTCATGTGTCAGGAAAGGAGTTGTACGTTTTAAATCCTTGTCGATGTTGCTTCTTTCCGGAATGTCGTCTACTTTCTGGTAATCTTTTCCGGCGGCAATGGCAAAAATCGAGAGCAACACATTGGCAGCTGCCACATCTGTTGTTTCGTCAATGCTGAAACCAACATTGCCATTTTCATAATAGCGCAGATTAACTTCTTTGGTAAGTGCTATCGTGCGGATTTGCTGTGCCGAAACGTGTTCGGGCAATTCGAAACGTAAGGTGTCAAAGTATTGAGCGTTGACTTGTGTATATCCGCATTTCTTTAATTGCTTTTCAAGAAATACAGTAATGCTGTGTATACGTGATGCAATTGTAGTGATACCCTCCTGACCGTGATAAACGGCGTAAAAGCCTGCCATAGTAGCTAATAATGCTTGTGCGGTACAGATATTTGAAGTTGCTTTTTCCCGTTTGATATGTTGTTCACGTGTCTGTAAAGCCATTCGGTAGCAGAGTTTGCCATATTTGTCTTTAGACCATCCGATGATTCGTCCCGGCATATTCCGTTTGTATTCGTCTTTGGTAGCAAAGAAAGCAGCCGATGGACCGCCATAGAACATTGGGGTACCCAAGCGTTGTGTGGTTCCGAATACAATATCTGCTCCCCATTCTCCCGGAGGAGTTAGCAGGGCGAGACTTAAAATATCAGCGGCAACAGCTACTTTGCAGTCTGCGGCATGTGCTTTTTCGGTAAATTCAGAATAGTCCTCTACGTTTCCATGTGAGTTCGGATATTGCAGAATACAGGCAAACACTTCCGGTGAAGGTTCAAAATCTTTATATTTACCTACACGTAGTTCGATGCCTTGAGGTACGGCACGTGTAGTCATGACAGCTAATGTCTGCGGAAAAATATTCTCGTCTACGAAGACTACGTTCGCATTGGCTTTCTGTTGCGCGCGGGAGCGTAAGGCATACATCATGCTTACGGCTTCGGCGGCGGCAGTTGCTTCGTCCAGAAGTGAGCAGTTGGCGAGTGGCATGGCAGTAAGATCACATACGGCTGTCTGGAAATTCATCAATGCTTCCAGACGTCCTTGCGATACCTCTGTCTGGTACGGAGTGTAAGAAGTATACCATACCGGGTTTTCAAATACATTCCGCTGGATAACAGCCGGGGTGATCGTGTTGTACCATCCCAAACCGATATATGTGGTATATAGTTTGTTTTTAGCTGCCAGTTCAGCGATGTGTTTTCCAAATTCGTATTCCGTCAGCGGACTAGTCAATGCAAGCGGCTCTTTCAGCCGTATATTGGCGGGAATTGTCTGATTAATCAGTTCGTCCAGTGAGTTCACGCCAATTTTGCGGAGCATTATGGCTGTATCTTGTTCATTGATGCCGATGTGACGGCTAGCTAACAAATCGGTTTTCATAATAATCAAGTATTAAAGTATCGAGTATGAAGTATCAAGTATTAAGTATTACTGTAGTTAATGGGCGATTTGCCTTGTTAATACCTAATACTTGATGCTTGATACTTATTTTTTATTATCTAAAAAATGGGTTTTCAGCTTTCTCCATTCCGATAGTCGTGGGAGCTCCATGTCCCGGATAAACGACTGTTTCGTTGGGAAGAACAAATAAACGGCTGCAAATATGCTCTATCAGTTCATCGAAGTTGCCTCCTGTGAGATCAGCGCGGCCGATGCTACCTTGGAACAGAACGTCACCAGAGAACATGCAGTTGTCTTCTTTGCAATAGTACACCAAACTGCCGGGTGAATGTCCGGGTACGTGTATTGCTTCCAGTTTGGTATGTCCGAAAGTGATGATATCTCCGTCGTGCAGGTATTTGCCCAGTGGTACAGGTTCTTCCTGCAACTGAAAACCAAACATTCTGCTTTGTTTCGGTGCTTCGTCAATCCAGTACTCGTCTGCTTTGTTTGCTTCTGCCGATAACCCGAATTCTTTCAGCATGAACGGATTTCCGAAGATATGATCCAGGTGTAAATGAGTATTCAGCAGATGCTTTACATTCAGTTCATTGGTAAGAATGAACTTTTTCAGTGCCTGCTTTTCTTCTTCATAGAAACAGCCCGGATCAATTACGACTGCTTCTTTAGTGTCATCCCATAATACGTAGCAATTTACGGGAAACATATTAAATTCAAATCTTTTTATTTTCATGGTTTCTCTATGATTTATCATCTATCAGAACATATAGTCTTGTTTAAATCGGAACATATACCACTTTTTTTGTTTTAAAGAACTCTTCCTCGAAGTTGTCGCTCAAGCTATGAATGACCGTTTTATGTTTGAACGGCATTGTTTCATGCTCCAGTTCACCGCCTTTGAGACAGATAAGTCCGTTGGGCAATGCATTCTGTTGTTTCGAAGAGATATTCTTTTTAATAATCTTAATCAAATCCGCCAAAGGCATTACGGCACGGCTGACAACAAAGTCGAACGTTCGTTTCTCCTCTTCTGCACGGGCATGGCGGAAAGTCACATTTTTCAGTCCGATGGCATTTGCCACTTCGGTTGCTACACGTACTTTTTTGCCGATACTGTCTACGAGGTGGAATTTTACCTCGGGAAACAGGATTGCTAAAGGAATGCCAGGAAAACCTCCTCCTGTACCCAAGTCCATGATGCTGGTTCCGGGGCGGAATTGGATGACTTTGGCAATGCCTAATGAATGGAGCACGTGATGCTCATATAAATTCTCAATGTCCTTGCGGGAGATAACGTTGATTTTTGAATTCCAGTCAGTGTAGAGGTCGTATAGAGCTGCAAATTGTTTGCGCTGCTCTTCCGTCAGATCAGGAAAATATTTCAGTATGATTTCCACTGTTTGAATTTTGAATTATAAGTTTTGAATGATAGATGTGGATGAATATCCTATTCTGTCACATGGAAGTGATAACAACAGGATATTCATTGGTGTTCAGCTTTTTATGATTTTTAATTTTTTAGCTCTCCCAGAATCGGGTTACTGCCTAATAGATGTTCCATCATAGCAAATGGGATTGTTACCTTTACAGGTCCCATAGAATAAGGAGTGATATCGTATACATTATAATAGAAGGTGATTCCTTCTTTGCTTAGATAGAAATTTTCTGTCGGAGCGATGTCCCCGGTGGAAGCATATCCCATATCTTCCAATGCTTCGTGAGTGGTCACTTTGTTATCTGCCATGAGCTGATTCCAGATCAGGTCGGTCAATGCGTCTTTGTAGTCTCCGACAAAAATATCATCGAGGCGGAGCGGACGCATCAGGGTGAGGTCCATATTTAAATAAGTTGCCATGTAAATTCCATGTGCACCTCCGGTGTATTCGTTATAGTCGATGCGGTATACAAGTAGATCTTTATCATACAGTTGCACATGGCTTTCTATACCTTTATAATAAGAATACCAGGCACCGATGGAAGATTCGTCTTCCTTGTCTTTCTCGTCCTCGGCATACATCTGGTCGGCGTAGTCGTCGGCCTTGCGGCCCAGGCGCTTGAGAAAGGCGGACAGAATGCTCTCCGGCTGGGGGAATTCCACGATGCGGTCATCGCCGCCGTTGGGAGCAGGCTCCTCCTCGTCGGCTCCTTCGTCCTCAGGGTCGTCTTGGGCAGATTCGTCCGTCTCGTCCTCCGGCTGCTCCTCGTCCTCCGGGGCATCGTCAGACGCTTCGTCAGCATCCCCCTCTGGCCGTTTGCCAGTGTCTTCCTCCCCCGGCGTCTCCGGCTGTTCTTCCGCTTCGTCCGGCTCTTCTTCCGGCTCCGGCTGTTTGGCTGCGCCGGGGAAGGCGACTACCTTGTCCCGGCCGTCCCGGCTGTCCCGTTTTGGCCGGACGGGGATGCCCCCGGGCCGGGCGGAGGGGTTTCCGCCGAACTCGGCCAGGATATCGTCCAGGGAAAAGCCGCCGCTGTCCGCGTCGCCGATCAGCGATTTGATCTCCCGCAGGTCGCCGTTATTCAGTTTTTCGTCCTTGCGGTCACTCATGGATGTTCCTCGCTGGCCCCGTGGGGCGGTTTAGTTGCCGGTACGCTGGCGCACCGCCTCATACAGCAGCACAGCGGCGGCGGCAGAGGCGTTCAGGGAGTTGATCTTGCCGAACATGGGGATGGACACGGTGAAATCGCAGTTCTCCGCCACCAGACGGCTCATGCCGTCCCCCTCGCTGCCGATGACAATGGCGGCGGGGCCCTTTAAATCGGCCTTATACAGGCTGGTGTTCCCCTGGGCGGCGGTGCCGAAGACCCACACGCCCTCGTCCTTGAGCTGCTTGAGCAGGGCGGTGATGTTGGGTACCCGGGCCACGGGCACATGGGCCACGGCCCCGGCGGAGGTTTTGGCCACCACGGCGGTGAGTCCGGCGGAGCAGCGCTTGGGGATGATGACCCCGTGGGCCC
>OODH01001675.1_pt1 | contig 12458 bp, 10 predicted proteins | sample 1671391 | NCBI WGS metagenome assembly OODH01 (sample SAMN06348152, study PRJEB24527) | human gut metagenome | biome: human gut; feature: ankylosing spondylitis patient; material: feces | host: Homo sapiens | place: China | collected 2015-10 | reverse complement strand
ACTGGAGTTCAGACGTGTGCTCTTCCGATCTCCCTTTGGCCTATTGGGGCATTTTCAGCGTTGCGGAGCAATGCGGAAAGAAAATGCCCTAATAGGCTATGCCTTTTGTAAAAAGGCGCGGGCGCGAAGCGGCCGATGGGTGGGCGACGGTGCCGCCGTCATGTCCGTCAGCAGGGGAAGCCGATGAAAGCGAACCGACGGCCCGGAAGCCCGTGCCCCTGTGCGCCCGGAGGGATCCCCCGAAAATCCCATAGGGCGCACAAGGGCGTACGGGCTGTTACTCTGCCAGACGGTATTTGTCGCCGAGACGCTCGGTAAGCGCTGACATGTCGCGGCTTATCTTTTCATTGGTGATCTTCGCGTAGATTTGGGTGGTCTTGATGTTCGTATGCCCCAACAGGCAGCTGACGGTTTCGATAGGCATACCCTGCGAGAGCGTGATGGTTGTGGCGAAGGTATGCCGCGCCATGTGGAAGGTCAGTTTGTTTTTAATGCCGCATTGCTTGCCGATCTCGCGCAGGATGTCGTTGCAATGGCAGTTGCACGGCATATAAAAGACATGGTTGTCGAGCCGCTGATCCGCGTATTTCTCGATGATGCGTTTGGGAATATCCAGCAGGCGGATACGGCTTTCGGTATTGGTTTTCTTACGTCGCGTGATGATCCACAGGTTACCGTCGAACATAGTTTGAAGGTTGTCCGTGGTCAGCCCTTTCACGTCGGCATAAGCCAGCCCCGTGAAGATGGAGAAGACGAACAGATCGCGGATGCGGGCATGCGCCTTGTTGGCCGTTTTATAGTTCATCACGGCCTTGATCTCCTCTTGCGAGAGATAACCCCTGTCCACGCTTTCGGGAGAGTTGATATAGCCCGAAAACGGGTTGAACGGCAGGCGCCCGTCGTTGCGGGCAATGGCGACGATATGTTTCAAGACGATCATGTAGCCCCACACGGTATTGGTGCGGCATTTCTTCTCCGTGCGCAGGAAATACTCGAAATCGTTGATAAAGGTAAGGTTCAGTTCTTTCAGCGGGATGTCCTCCCGGTGGTAGGTATGGGCGAGGAACTCCCGCACGCGCTTACACACGCAGCAGTACTTTTTCCATGTGGCGACCTCACGGTTGAAACCCACCTTTTTCCGGTATTCGACATTGTGCTGTTCGAAGAGTTTCAACAGCGTTTCCTGCTTTACTCCGATACCGAGGTAGGCATCCCGCAGTTTGGCGGCCGTGACATAGCCGTCCGACTGCATCAACTCCTGATAGCGGCGGTTCACCTCGACGCGGATTTTATCGACGGCAAGATTGATTTGCATGGCCTCGACGCTCTTGCCCGTCGCCCGGCCGTTCTTGACATCCCATAAACGCGGAGGAACGTCCATTTTGCAACTGAATTGTTTGACCTCGCCATCTACTGTAAGACGGCACATCAAAGGCAGATCGCCGTTGGGGCGGGCGCTGCCTTTCTTCACGTAAAATAAGACCCGAAACGTGCTTCGCATAATAAACCCGATTTTTGGTTACAAAGTTAATACCTGTCGGGCCGTTTGTCAAGATGTAAAATTGTGCAAAACACAGAAAAAGAATGTGTTACGCTTCAATAGCGAAGTAAATTCCGCGTAATGATCTGGTAACGATTCTTTGTCGGCGATAGGCTGTAAAACCGTATCGAACCAATTTCCGCATAACGCAAATTAACGCGCTATTAATTACAAGCCAACACTTTACACCTCTCGTTGCGCTATCCTGCTAATCCGCTGAAAGTTTATTTTACGCTCAAGACTTTCCCTGCCAACCCGTGCCTCTTCCCGCCAGAAGGGGCGCGTTTGGTGTTATGAACTGAAAAAGGCTTTATCTTGCCGGCGGATTTTCACCATTCATTCGATTTATTCATTTAATTATCTGCATTATGGCAAGAGAACAGGAAAAGCTATCGAAGGACGTGCTGGCCGTCCTCGACAAAAAGACGAACGATCTGCGTCTGGTCAGCGAGATGAACGAGCAGACGGGAGAGTTCAACACCGTGAGCACGGCTCCGGGCGATCGGCGCAGAGCCCTTTCGTTCGACAGCCGAACGGTTTTGGGAACCTTTTTCGAGAACCTTCGCAACCAATACGGACGCCCGTCCGACCTGGGCTGAAGTTTCTTTCGGATCGGAATCGAAAAACTCGACCGAGCCCTCGACTCCATCATCCAAGTCCGCGAAGGCAAAGATCAGGACGGCTCCCTGGCCAAAGAGGTCTCCGACTACGAACTCAACAACGAGGGGCGTATCGCCAAGTTCGCCGACCGCTATAAGTTCGAGGAACGGGAACTTCCGTGGGATCAGATTCAGGCGTTGGGCCTGAACAAAGAAATCCTGCTGGAGAATCAAAGCATGGGTGACATCCTCAAGGGACGTATCCCCAACAAACTGGTACCGCTAAAACACAAGGTGGACGGCCGCTGGGTCGATTTGGGCCTCGGCACGATTTCGCCGATCCGCGACGATGCGGGCAATGTCCAACTCCGTATCTTCACACGTCTGGACGAGCCGCAGTACAAAATATCGCCGTATAAGGAGCTTTTCACAGACAAGGAGATCGAGCGTCTTGAAACCGACGGGCATCTGGGTTCCACCAAGAAAATGAAAGATTTTACCTCGGGGCGCGAGTGCGAGTGTTATGTCAGCGTCCATGAGGCGACGAACCGTCTGACGACGCTTCCGGTCGATGCGCTGACGCTCCCCACCCGAATTTACGGCAAAGAGATCGGCGACGACATCGAGGCGCTGCGCTCCGGCAAGGAGATCCTCGTCGAAGACATCCACCTCAAGGACGGCCGGGTCATCTCGGGCCATGCCCGCGTGGACGCCAACCGCGGAGACGTGGTGTTCCGCAACGACAATAATCCGCATCTGCGCATCCACGATACGGTTTTCGGAGTCAAGGTAAGTGCAGACATCCAGGCGAAGCTGGCCAACCACGAGGTCGTCTTCATTCCCGGTATGAAAGTCGGCAGCAAGACGATCAGCACCGACCTTCGTTACAGCGACACGGGCCGGCCCCTGTTCGGCAACAACGCCCGCAATTACCGTTCGCGTCTGGGCGAGGAGAATCCGCGTCCGCGCCAGCGTGTCCGCCGGCGTCTTCCGTCGCTTCCCGGCGCACAACCCAAAGGCATGAAAATCGGTTAGCCATTATGAAACGACATGTAGAAGAGAAAGAGTTGCCGTACTTCGCGGCAACTCTTACCGCTTATTTGCGCGAAAGCCATCCCGAACTGCTCTCCGACAAACACTTCATCGCCGAGCGGAGCGACCATGCGGCCCAAACCTATGAACGTGCCGTTCGCAACGGCAACAGCGTCTACGAGGCTCTGGAACTCTCGAACGCCGTTCTGTACCAAGACCTGCGTTTTTCGAAATACGATGCGATCTTCGAGGTCGTGTCAGAATGGTTCCCGGAGGTCGCAGCCCGGCAGCGCACCGCTTTCTGCCTGAAACTGCTTCCCGTCTGCGAAGAGGCATTCGAGATGTACGACCTGACCGACGACTTCGAGAGCAGCCCGTCCTATAAAAATCTTCTATTGGAACTTACCGGACTCATCCAAACTCACATCGAACTGCATGGCATACAATAAAAGGAAACATCTGGAGGCGAACATCGCCGCCCTGCGTATCGCTTTCGCTCCATCGACGGTACTTACCCCGCAGCAGCGTGAAGCCCTGGCTGCGTACAGCGGCTTCGGAGCGTTGAAATGCGTCTTGCAGCCGGCCGCTGCGGACGACGACCTCGCGCAGTGAAAGACCGACCGGGAACTCTTCCCACAGGTGAGGGAACTGCACGAACTGCTGCGCCATTATGCCGGCAGCGAACAGCGGTATAAAGACTTCGTGCAGAGCATGCGCAATTCTACGCTGACGGCATTCTACACACCGCCGGCCATCGTGCGTGCACTCGCCGAGGCGCTCCGGGATGCCGGCGTCGTTCCCCGGCGGTTGCTCGACCCCAGCGCCGGGGCCGGGATTTTCCCTTCGTCGTTCCGGGAGACCGCCGACGGCGAAGTCGAAATCCTCTCTTTCGAGAAAGACCTGCTGACCGGACAAGTGCTCTCTGCACTGGCCCGGGAACGAGAGCAGGTTGTCATCGACGGTTTCCAAACCATCGAATCGGCCTATGACAGTTATTTCGACGTGGTAACGTCCAATATTCCCTTCGGTGATACCCGGATTTTCGACGCATCCTTTCGGAAGAGCGACGACCCGGTTCGACGGCAAGCGCTCAAGGCCGTTCACAACTATTTCTTCATCAAGGGTCTGGATACGCTCCGCGAAGGCGGCATTCTGGCGTTCGTCACCTCGGCGGGCGTCATGGACGCTCCCGGCAACGAACCCGTCCGCCGCTATCTGATGGAGCATGCGCGGCTGGTTTAGGCCGTGCGGCTGCCGAACAACCTCTTTACGGAGTATGCCGGCACGGAAGTGGCCAGTGATCTTGTCGTCCTACAGAAACAGAGCGAAAAGCGGAAACTTACCCCCGACGAGCAACGCTTCGTCAATTCGTCCGAGATCGGCAACGGAATTTACCTGAACGACTACCACCGGGATTTCAAGCACGCGATCCATACGACGTTTTCGCATGAAAAAGGTCTCTATGGACAATCCGCTCTCGTCCTGCACTACGACGGAGGCCCGGAACGGATCGCCGAGCGGCTGCGCGGAATCCTCGCAAATGATTTCGCAGCCCGCCTCGACACCGAACGATATACGCAATATCTTCGTCCGCTCCATATTCCGCAGGCGCAAACCGTGCCGCCGATCGCCCGGAGGCAAAATCGGGTCGCGGCTCCGCAGCCCATGCTGACACCGGAGCAGGCATCCGTTGCACCGACTCCGGAAGTACCGGCTCCGGCCGCATCGCTTTTCGGCAGCGCTGCCGCCGTTCCGATCGCCCGCCGTCCGCTGGGACAGCGGCGGGCCGGGCGCAGAACGGATACGACCAGCATATCCGATCTCTTCACGCAGGGGAATCTGTTCGCACAACCGGCGGAGGCAGCGGAGGCTACGGATGCCCCGGCAGCAGTCGCTGCGCCGGCTTCGGAGAATAAAGATCCGCGGCCCTTTACCGGCACGATGCTTCCGCACTACAAAGAGCGGTCGTTGGTTCTGTTCGAAGGACAGGTCGGACGTCTGGTCGGCCTGACACGACAGGGCTGCACGTTCCATCCCGAAGAGCTGGGAACCTTGTCCCGATACCGGGCCGAACGCTATATCCCGTTGCGGGATACCTACCAGCTGCTCTACCGGCTCGAAATGCAGAACGAGATCGAATACAAGGGGCTACGGCGCAAACTCAACGGATGTTACGAGAACTTCACGGCTCTGTTGGGCGATCTGAACAAGAAGGAGAATGCCGCCTTCATCCTGAACGATCCCGGCGGGCGGGAGGTGCTGGGGCTCGAACGCTTCGTCGAAGGCCGAAAACAGCTCTCCGACATCTTCCGACGCCCCGTATCGTTCGATCCTTACGAGCTCAAGCACGTCGATACGGCGGCCGAAGCGCTGGCCGCCTCGCTCAACAAGTTCGGACGGGTGGAGTTTTCCTATATGGAGTCGCTCGCATCGCGCTCCCGGCAAGAGCTGATCGACGAGCTGGGCGATCTCATTTTCTATAATCCGATGGTCAAGGGGTATGAAATCCGCGAACGGCTCGCGGCAGGGAATGTCGTCGCCAAAGCCGAATGGATCGAAGATTACCTCAAAGAGAATCCCGACGACGATGCCAGCCGCCGCTCGCTCGCGCTGCTTCGTGAGGCCGCACCCAAACGCATCGAGTTCGAGGAGCTGGATTTCAACCTCGGCGAGCGATGGATACCGACCGATATTTACGAAGGCTTCTGCGAGCATTTCTTTCAGGTGCCCGTATCGGTAAGCTATTCGACGAAGATGGATGCCTTCGGCATCGAGAACCACGGGTACAGCCCTCTGATCTCCCAGAAATACGTCGTCAAAGGAGACTTCGAGGTCTACGACGGTATGGATCTGCTGCATCATGCCATGCTCAACACGCTGCCCAACATCAACAAGGACGGCGGCAAGGACGAACACGGCAAGACCATCCGGATTCCCGACTTCGAGGCCCGGCAGAAGGCCGACACGCTCATCACCGAAATCCGGCAGGCGTTCGTCGAATGGCTGCATGCGCAGCCCGACGATTTCAAGGAGCGGCTGACCGATCTCTACAACCGCAAATTCAACTGTTATGTCCGTCCACGCTACGACGGCAGCCACCAGCAGTTTCCGGGGCTCGACCTGCGGGGGCTGGGCATCGACGACTTGTATCCCAGCCAGAAGGATGCGATCTGGATGATCAAGCAGAACGGCGGCGGCATCTGCGACCACGAGGTCGGTACGGGCAAGACGCTTATCATGTGCGTCGCAGCGTATGAGATGCATCGTTTGGGACTGGCCCGCAAGCCGATGATCATCGGTATCAAGGCCAACATCCACGAGATCGCCCGAACCTTCCGCACGGCCTATCCCAATGCCCGTCTGCTCTATCCCGGCAAGGAGGACTTCACGCCGGAGAACCGCCTGCGGATCTTCAGCGACATCAAGAACAACAACTGGGACTGCATCATCCTTACGCACGAACAGTTCGGCAAGATACCCCAGTCGGCCGAGGTGCAGCGGCAGATTCTCCGGCAGGAGATGGACGACATAGATGAAAATCTGGCGTCCTACGAAAAACAGGGCGGACATGTGGACGGCTGGATTCTGCGCGGTCTGGAGAAGCGCAAAGAGAATCTGGATGCCAAGCTTCACGAGTTGCAGGAGACAATCGACGCGCAAAAGGAAGATACGGTAGATTTTCAGCAGATGGGAATAGACCATCTGTTCGTCGATGAATCGCACAACTTCAAGAATCTGATGTTCAACACCCGCCACAGCCGCGTGTCGGGACTGGGAAATACCGACGGCAGTAAGAAAGCCACGAACCTGCTGTACGCCATCCGCACCATTCAACAACGCACGGGGCGCGATCTCGGAGCGACGTTCCTTTCGGGAACGACCATCGCCAACTCCCTGACGGAGCTGTATCTGCTGTTCAAGTATCTGCGTCCCAAAGAGCTGGAGCGACAGGACATTCCCTGCTTCGATGCGTGGGCCGCGGTATTCGCGCAGAAAACATCGGAGTTCGAGTTTTCGGTGACCAACGAAGTGATCTCCAAAGAGCGTTTCCGCTATTTCATCAAGGTTCCGGAGCTGGCCATGTTCTACAACGAGATTACCGACTACCGCACGGCCGCAGACGTGGGAATAGACCGTCCCGAGCTGGACGAGGAGTTATGCCAGATACCTATGACCGACGATCAGCAGGCGTTTTTGGACAAACTGGTGCTCTTCGCCAAGACGGGCGATCCCGAACATATCGGACGCACCGACCTGAGCGACGGAGAGGTCAAAGCCCTGATGCTATTGGTGACGATGTACTCCAACAAGCTCTCGCTCGACATGCGGCTGATAAGTCCCGCGTATGCGGATTCACCGGGCAACAAGGCCAGCCGCAGTGCCGCCAACATCGCTGAATACTATCGGCGATACGAAGATCAGAAAGGCACGCAGATGGTTTTCTGCGATCTCTCGACCTATAAACCCGGCATCTGGAACGTCTATTCGGAGATCAAACGCAAACTGGTCGAAGACCACGGTATTCCGGCGCAGGAGATCCGCTTCGTACAGGAAGCCGCGAGCGACAAGGTGCGGCAGGCGATGTTCGACGCCATGAACGAAGGGAAAATCCGGGTGCTCTTCGGCTCGACGCAGAAACTCGGAACGGGAGTCAATGCCCAGCAACGGATCGTCTGCATGCACCACCTCGACATTCCGTGGCGGCCGATGGATCTGGAACAGCGCAATGGCCGCGGCGCACGGAAAGGCAACATAGTCGCCAAGGAGTATGCCGGCAATAAGGTCAAAGCCTATGTCTATGCCGTTCTACGCACGCTCGATGCCTACAAATTGAATCTGTTGCACAACAAACAGCAGTTCATCGACCAGCTCAAACGTAACCGATTAGGTGCGCGGCGGTTGGACGAGGGGGCCATCAGCGAGGATTCGGGGATGAACTTCGCGGAGTGGATGGCCGTGGTGTCGGGAAATACCGACCTGCTGCAAAAGGCCAAGCTCGAAGGCAGGATCGCGGCGCTGGAGAGCGAGCAGACAATCTTCATGCGCACCCGGCATGAGGCGCAGAGCCAACTGCAGCGCTACACGGCGGAGATCGGACGACGGGATGCGATGCTCGAACGTCTGAAACGCGACTGGGACTATATCAACGAGGTGGCGCCGCCGGACGCCAAAGGCAAGCGGGCCAATCCCCTGCGGATCGACGGCGTGGAATCCGCGGATATTGTCGCCCATGGCAAGCGCCTCGTGGAGATCGACCGCACCGTAAATACCGGCGACGATTACCAGAAAATCGGCACGCTGTTCGATTTCCGCATTCTCGTCCGCACCGAGCGAATGCAGAAAGACGGGCTGGCGCTCACGGTCAATAAATTCATGGTCGAAGGGTTGGACGGCATCAAGTACACGTTCAACAACGGGCATCTGGCTGCGGAGCCGAAAACCGCGGCGACGAACTTTATCCGGGCGCTCGACACGATACCGTCACTAATGGCGACCTACGAGAAAGAGAAAAAGCAATTCACCCGCGATATTCCGACCTTCGAGCAACAGATCGCAGCCGTATGGCCCAAAGAGGAGGAGTTGAAGCGGCTCAAGGCCGAGGCAGAGTCGCTGACTCGGAAGATTCAGCTCGACATCGCACAGAAGCAGCAGGAGATGCAGGCGAAAACAGCAGATAACGGCAATGGGCTGAAGATCGAAAACGCGGAGGTGGTGGACGAGGTCGTCAGACCGTCGAAGTCAGAGCCGCTTTCTGCGGCATCCGGGAACCAAGAAGAACCTCCGAAAGAACGGGAGCACGTCGTGCCTCCGCCCGAATCGGACTTTATTCGCAATCATATTCTTCTCGTGCGGCCCGCGACGAACATGAAGGCCAAAGGGCCGAAGTTATAAAAAAGCGAGGCTGTCTAAAATTTGTTAGGCAGCCTCGTTGAATTTGATTGGTTATTCCCGATCAATCGTAATCGCCGTATCCGGCACTGCCTGTTCCATTGTCTGATAGAAAATACGCTTACTCTCCTGCATGTCTTTCAGATTGATGAAATCCAGTACATTGTAGTATTGTTTGCCATCCTGATCCTCGACGGGACAGAGTTTCCCGCGACGTTTGTATTTCTCGACGAAATCCGGATCGAGTCGGATGAGCTCGCAGACTTCCTCCTGCGTCATCGAAAGAGAAATACGGCGCTCCCGGCAGACATGCTGCAATACGAGGAGCATGTTCGAGGCTTTCATGTGGCTGCGAACGAGCAGAGCGAATTTGCTTCGCTCGATAAGAATCATCTTTTTCATGACTTCTTTACTTTATTAGTTGATGTGGTGTTGGGTTCATTCCGGAGGGCTTCGAGAACGCGCGATCTGCTGTAATAGATTTTGCCGCCGTGCTTGACATAAGGGATCGTACCGTCGCTTCGACGACGGGAGAGGGTACGGTCGGACATCTGGGTAAGCATGCGGACTGCCGGAGTGTCGATCAGGTCATCGGGTAAAGGTCGAGAATTGTTTTGGATGAGTAGTTCGAGACGATTGAATCGTCGCAATACCAGACGTAACAAACGCAGAGTCGGATTACCTTTTAATGGCTTCATTACAGTGATCGTTGGTTAGACGATGCAATGATAGGAAACATCCCGATAGCAATAATTTAGTTAAAACAGGCAACTAAATAATCAACCCGCTCGGAGCACAAAAAAGCATATCCAAGTTGGATATGCTTAAATAGTACTTAATGCTTTTATATTCGTTAATTTGCTTATGTAGAATATTTTAACTATCTTTGTCGTGAGTTCTTGGATATATTGTATAAGGGTGCAACAAAATGTAAGACTTCCGTCACCAATTCGTAACCCTTGCTCTTTTCAATAAAAATACCGTTCTGATTTACAGAACGGTATCTCAAAAACAGTCAGCCCCAAGGAACGGGGATGTCTTCCACGGGACGTGCCGCTTCCGCTATTTGTCCAGATCGACCAACTCGTACTGCCGGCTGCCGATGCCGATGGCCTCGGCGTGTTCGAGCGTGTGGATGCCGTGGCGCGACTCCATGCGTTCGATCAGATGGACCTTGCCCTCGTCGGGCGAGGCGTACACCAGGTCGACGCACGCCTGGTCCAGCGCCACGGGGTCCAGCGAGGCGAGGATGCCGATGTCGCCCATCTTCGGCTCTTCGGGATGCGCGTCGCAGTCGCAGTCCACCGAGAGGTTGTTCATAACGCTGATGTAGAGAATCCGTTCGCCGCAATGGGCTGCGATCGCTTTGGCCGCTTCGGCCATCGACTCCAGAAAATCGTCCTGCGCGGGCAGGTTGCCCCACATCTGGGCGGCATTCTTGGTCTTCCCGGCCGAATGTATCCACGCCTTGCCCGCCGACGAGGCGATGCCGATCGAGATGTTCTTCACCGCACCGCCGAAGCCGCCCATGGCGTGCCCCTTGAAGTGCGAGAGCACCACCGTGAAATCATAGGCGGGGTAGTGCGACCCCACGAAGTTCTCCCTGAGGTGCCTGCCGCCCTTCACGGGCAAGCTTACCTCGCCTTCGGCATCCATGATGTCCACCGGGGCGATGGCCGTGAAGCCGTGGTCGGCGGCGGCCTTCAGGTGGTTTTCCGTGCTGGCGCGTCCGCCGCCGTAGGCGGTATTGCATTCGACGATCGTGTCGTCCACCTTCTGCACCAGATCCTTGATAAGCTCCGGCTTGAGGAAGTTGTGCCCGCCGGGTTCCCCTGTCGAGAGTTTCACGGCCACCTTGCCCGTCGCCGGACGCTCCAGCGCCTCGTACAGGCGCACCATATTCTCCGGCGTGATGTCCCGCACGAAATAGACCTTGGGTGCCTCGGGCGCTTCTCCGCCGCCCTGTGCTGATCCGCAGGCCGGGGCCGTGAAAGGCAGGATCGACAATAACGAAACCATATACATTTTTGTCATGTCTCGGGATTGTTAATTACGTAATAGGTACCTGAGCACCGCGTATCCTGCAAATACCTGTGCCAGCATACCGGGGAGCCCGATGCGGATGTCCTGCAGGGCGGCTTTCGCCGAGCCCGTCCAGGCCCATTCGCCCAGCGAGCCGAACAGCTGGTAAAAGAGGACGACGCCCGCCAGCAGGGGCAGCGTCACGCGCCCTGCCCGCCATGCAGCGAGGCTTGCGGCGACGGCCAGCAGCACCGATTTGAGCAGGATCACGGGCAGCATCGCCGCTGCGGGCATGCCGAACAGCGCCGAGTTCACCGCCGGCGAGAGCACGGCGGTCAGCAGGCCCACCCGCCAGCCGTATTTGTAGGCGCCGACGAGCGTGAAGAAGTAGATCGGCAGCCACCGCAGGCCGCCCTGCGGCACGAGGTGGCAGATTTGGGGCAGGACGATGTTGCCTGCCACGAAGAGCGCCGCCGCGAGGTAGGTCTTCGCCTCGCGGTAGCCCGTCGAATAGAGTTTTACAGCCGTTGTTTCCATATTGTCGTTATTGATTGTGTCAAAAATAGTGTTTTCCGCCCGTATTTAAAAATCCAGGCGTATGCCGCCGATGAAGGTCGCCCGCGGCATGGGGTATCCGGCGTTTATCTCGTAGCGCTGCGCCAGCAGGTTTTCGCCCCGGGCGAACAGCGTGAGGCAGCGGCTCACGCGCAGCGACGCCCGCAGGTTCCACAGCACGAAATCCTCGGTGTTCTCCGTGCCCCGGCCGTTGGCCTTTACCGAAGTGTAGAGCCCCGCGACGTACTGTACGCCCGTAGTCACCGACCAGCGGCCCCGGGCAAACCCGGCCTCGGTGTAGAGCTTGTGCTCCGGTGCGGCGATCACGGGGTTCTCCATGTGCAGGTAACTGTAATTGGCGGCGACCGACCAGGCCTCCGAAATGCGGTAGGCGGCCTGTGCCTCGACGCCGGCGTTGTCGATCTTCCCGGTGTTCATATTCAGCGGCGTCGTCCCCTCGCGCGGCACGGCGACGATCAGGTTTTCGCCGTCTATGTAGAAGAGGTTGATGCCGTAGGTGAGCCGCCCGCCGAGCAGCCGCTGCGAATAGGCCACCTCGTAGTTCCACATCCGCTCGGGTTTCAGGTCGGGGTTCTGCGGCGGGAACATATACATCTCGCGGATGGTGGGGTAGCGGAAACCCTTCGAGGCCGAAGCTTTCAGCTCGATGGTGTGCGGCAGGTGGAACGAAAGCCCCGCCTGCGGGATCCACTCCGTCCCGATGTGCGAATGGTGGTCGACGCGCAGCCCGGCGTCGAAGGTCAGCCAGCCAGATCGGAAGAGCGTCGTGTAGGGAAAGAGTGTAGATCTCGGTGGTCGCC
>OODH01001672.1_pt1 | contig 12461 bp, 7 predicted proteins | sample 1671391 | NCBI WGS metagenome assembly OODH01 (sample SAMN06348152, study PRJEB24527) | human gut metagenome | biome: human gut; feature: ankylosing spondylitis patient; material: feces | host: Homo sapiens | place: China | collected 2015-10 | reverse complement strand
CCATGCTGCGCAGCGACAAGGAGCGTTACCGCCACGAGATCATCCGCACGCTCTTCACCACGGCGTTCTACATCATCACCGAGATCAACCAGCGCGAGCAGCCCGGCGAGATGAAGCAGGGGCGCTGCGAGGTGCTGTTCGACGAGTTCATGTCGCTGCTGCAACAGTACAACAAACGCGAACGCAACGTCAGCTTCTACGCCAAGCAGCTCAATATCACGCCCAAATACCTCTCGTCCGTGGTGAAGGAGGTGAGCGGCAAGACCGCCGCGCGGTGGATCGACGAGTCGGTGATCCTCGAAGCCAAGGCCCTGCTCAAGTATTCCGGAATGAGCATTCAGGAGATCGCCTACCACCTCAATTTCTCGACGCAGTCCTTCTTCGGCAAGTATTTCAAACAGCACACCGGAACCTCGCCCTCGCGTTACAAGCGGAAAGGATAGTTTTCGATTTTACAGGGCCTCTTCCGTCCTGCCTTGTCCGGCCCGAACGGAAAATACGTTTGTATGTCCCGTCCGGGTCGAACTGTGTCAGGATAAAATCCGCTCCTCTAAAATCAAAAAACCGAACCTTGTTTTTCAGGTGGCGGCTCGCGGGTGTCCGCTATGACACGCCGCTATTTCAGCGCTTCGACCACGCGGCCGATCATCGCCGGGATGGCGTGCTCCTCCTGCGCGGTGAAGAAATTGCCGTCGATTTCGAACGGGGCGTCCGTCGCCACGGGGCCCGTCACGGCGGCCTTGGCCATCGGGTGCACGGCGACGCGCCGTCCGGCGGCGACGCCTGCGAATCCGAACATCATCCCTGCGGCGCAGTGGCCGATCATCGGTTTGCCCGTCTCCCCGAAGGTTTTCAGCACCTCCATCAGGTCCCTGTTCCAAGGCTCGCCGGCATGCTGCGCGAAGACCGGCACGGCGTCGCCGCAGGCGAACACCAGAGCGTCGTACTCCTCTTCGTGACCCTTGAGGTTGGCGATCACGTCGTCGGCCGTCAGGCCGATGCCCGAGTTGGTGCGGATCTCGCGGCTTTCGGCCACGGCGAACACGGTGCAGGGAATCTTGTTTTCGAAAAACGTTTCCAGATACTGGAACAGGCCCATCCCGTTCACGGGATTCACGGCCACGACAGCTGCTTTTTTTGCCATGATTGCAATTCGTTTAGTGATACAATGGTTATTTTCGGTAAGTTTGTTATCTTTGCGTACAAAGAACAGCCCGTAAAAACAATAACGCACTTAAAAATGAGATGGTTACATACGTGTAACCATTGCTGGATACCAAACGGATGGAGCCGGAGAAAAAATTGAAAAATTTCACGCCCACGGGTTCCTGCCCGGTCCGGGACGTGCTGTGCCGCCTGGGGGACAAGTGGTCGATGTTGGTGTTGCTGACGTTGAATGCCAACGGCGTGATGCGTTTCAGCGAGATCCACCGCACGCTGGGCGACATTTCGCACCGCATGCTGACCGTCACGCTGCGGATGCTCGAAACCGACGGAATGATCCGCCGCGAAGTCTACGCCGAGGTTCCGCCGCGGGTGGAATACCGTCTTACGGAGCGGGGCGGGAGTCTTCTGCCGCATATTTTCGGACTGGTGGAATGGGCCGAGGCGAACAAGGAGGCTATTCTGGACGGCCGCAGGAGGTCTTGAACGACATCCGCCGGGCGTCCGTGCCGTCGGGGTAGTAGCCGCGTAGCAGTTTTCCGGGGCGGAAGCCGTTGCGGGCGTAAAGCCTTATGGCAGAGTCGTTATCGGTGCGCACTTCGAGCGTCACTTCACGCAGTCCGAGCCGCCGGGCCAGCGCGATAGCGGCGTCCAGCAACGCCTGTCCGGCTCCGCAGCCGCGCGCCGCGGGGTCCACCGCCACGGAGTAGATGCGGAGGTTTTGCGCCGTGCGCCGCATCAGCAATGAAATGTAGCCGACGACCGCACCGTCGCGGGTGGCGGCGTAGGACGCTCCCTGCGCATGCGTCAGCAGGTAGCGCAGCTGCCGCCGCGTGAAGGCCTCCCCTTCCGGGAATGAACGCCGCTCGACGCACTCCACGGCGTCGAGGTCCCCGGCCGTCGCGGGACGTATTCCGACTGCGGGGTTCATTGCGCGTGGAGGCGGTTGAGGCAGTGGACGAAGTGGTTGAGGATGCGGTAGTAAAGTTCGTCGCCCAGCACGGCGTCCTCGACTTTGTGGTCGATCGACGGGTTGTCGTTGATCTCGATCACCACGGCCCTGCCGTTGATGAGTTTCAGGTCCACGCCGTACAATCCCTTGCCGATCAGCGCCGCGGCCTTTACGGCGGTGTCGAGCACTTTCTGCGGCGCCTTGTAGATGGGTACGGTCTCCCATGCGCCGCACAGGTTGCGGCCTGTGTCGTCGTGGGCGTGGTTGTAGATCTGCCAGTGGCCCTTGGCCATGTAGTATTTGCAGGCGAACAACGGTTCGCCGTCCAGGAGGCCGATCCGCCAGTCGAACTCCGTGGGGATGAACTCCTGGGCCAGCAGCACGGACGAGTGGCGGAACATCTCGTCGAGCGCCGCGCGCAGCTCTTCGTCGCTGGCCACCTTGTGCATGCCCACCGAGAACGATCCGTCGGGAATCTTGAGGATGAAGGGCCGGGATGCGGGCCTTTTCGAAAAGCTCGCAGAGGTAGACCTTGTTCGTGCAGCGGATGATCGACTCGGGATCGTCGATCACGGCGATGTCGTTCATCGCGGCACGCTGCGCGAGGCGGAAAGTGTAGTGGTTGAGCGCTGTGGTGGCGCGGATGAACAGCGCGTCGAACTCCATCAGCCGCGTGGCTTCCTCCTCGGTGATCAGCTCCGCGTGGATGTTCATTTTCCGGGCCACTTCGAGGAACTTGTTGAGGGCGTCCTTGTCGCTGGGCGGGAATTTTTCGTCCGGGTCGTAGAGGATGGCGAGGTTGTAGCGTGCGGGCTTGGCCGAGCGCGGCGAGCGCCATACCTTCTTGTTGAAGCAGTCGAGCGCATTGGCGAAATCGTCCTGCCCGCTCTCCGAGAGCTGGCGCAGCGAAAGGGCCTGCACCGACTCGATCTGGTTGCGGGCGTGGTTGTTCATCGTCACGCGCAGGATCGGGCAGGGGTAGTGGTCGAAGATGAACCGCGCGATCTTCTCCAGACCCTTCTCGCGGCAGGTTCCGAAGTAGATGTTCAGCTGCCAGGTTTCGTCGGTGATGCGGTTGCGTTCGATCCACTGTTGGCAGAGCTGTTGCAGGTTGCGGTTCATGCGGATTCCGGCGCCCGATTCGAGCTTGTTGAGCGTCTCGACGCCCGGCAGCACCCGGTGTCCCCGGGCCTGGGCCAGCAGCGAGCAGTAGTAGCCTTCGGAGTTGTAGCCGTATTCGTCGCTCAAGTTGATGACCAGCTTGGGCGTCCGCTCCCCGTAACGGTGTTCGAGGTAGTCGGTGACGGTCATCAGCGAATCGGTTTCGCAGTAGGGTTTCCAGTCGTTGAGGCTGTTCAGCAGGATGAAGACGCTATTCATGCATGTGTGTTTTCGATGCGCCAAATGTAAGCAAATAAAGCATCCGTTGTACATGCCGCGCGCCGTTTTGCGAAATAAAAAAACGGGCCTCCGCAGAGACCCGTTTTCTGGTTGTCCGTCGGGGCGTCAGGCCCGTTTTTTCGCCGCCTTGGCAGCCACCGCCTTGTCCAGCTCGATGATGAAGTCCGAGAGGACGTTCATGTAGTTGATGAAGGCGTCGTAGGCCGAATCGTAGGGGTTGAAGTAGGAGTGCACGTCGCCGTCCGACAGCCACTTGGTGGCCATGTAGTAGAAATGGTCGGAGGTCTGCATGAAACTCCACACATAGTCGAAGTCGGGGCTTTTCAGTGCCGCGATCTTCTCCTTCTGGGCGTAAAGCTTCGAGAACGCTTCGTTCTGCAACTCGTTGCCGAGCCATGCCGTCACGTCGCGCTCCTCGTCGGCCCACGACATCACGTGCGGACAGTGGAGCACGGCGACGGGCTGGTGCTTCTTCGCGGCCTCGGTCACCGTGGCGAACTCCAGGCCGTTCTTCCTGGCGAGGATCGCCTTGGGCAGCGCGCGCATGAATTCGAAGATGCCCGTGTCGGCGTTCTGATGCTCGCCGAAGGTCTCGTAATCCATGAACAGGTTGATGACCTCGCCCGGCGTCTCGTCCGAGGCGAGCCACTGCACGTACTTGTCGGCTGTCAGGGGCCACTGGTCCCAGCTCTTGTTCGAGAAGCGGAAAGCGATGTCGTCCGAGAGTTTGTAGTTGCGCAGCAGCAGGCGCAGTTTCTGGTCGATGGCGTTGGCGTAGACGTAGTTGGGCGATTTCCACCCCAGCACGTGCTTGGCTCCTTCGGCCAGCATCGTGCGGAAGCCCATGCCGGCGACCATCGCGCCGATCTCGTCCGAATAGATCAGCTCCGTGTTGCGGAAAGCGGTGGGTTTCATCCCGAACTCCTTTTTGATAAGGTTCGTGTGCAGTTTGACCTGCTCCGTGAAATCCTCCTTCGAAGCCAGCGAGGCCAGCGAGTGGGAGTAAGTCTCGGCGAGGAACTCTACGCAACCCGTGGCGGCCAGTTCCTTGAACGATTCGAGGACTTCGGGCGCATAGGTGCGGAACTGTTCGATGGCGATGCCCGTGATCGAGAACGAGCAGCGGAACTTACCCTTGTTTTCCCGGATGAGCTTCAGCAACAGGGCGTTCATCGGCAGGTAGCATTGCCGGGCGACTTTCTGCATGATGGAGCGGTTCAGCAGGTCGTCCAGATAGTTGTGATCCTTGCCCATGTTGAAGAAGCGGTACTTCTTCAGTCGCCAGGGCTGGTGTACCTGAAAATATAAGCAGACGGTTTTCATAGGGTAGCTATTTTATTGTTTTTTATTCTCTTCGATCACCGCTTCGTATACGGTTTTGATTTTGGCTGCGGCATCGTTCCATTTCAGGTTCGTGACCTCTTCCAGGCCTTTCGAGGCGAACATCCCCGCAAGCGCCGGGTACTGGATCAGCCCGTAGATGGCATCGGCCAGGGCATCGACATCCCAGTAGTCGACCTTCACGGCATAGTCGAGTACTTCGGCCACGCCGCTCTGCTTGGAGATGATCACCGGGACGTTCGAGCGCATCGCCTCCAGCGGCGAGATGCCGAAAGGCTCCGAGACGGAGGGCATCACGTAGACGTCCGACAGCTGGAACATCTTGTGTACGTCCTCGCCGCGCAGGAACCCCGTGAAGTGGAAGCGGTCGGCGATGCCCAGCCGCGCCACGCGGCGGATGACGTGGTTCATCATGTCGCCCGAGCCGGCCATTACGAAACGTACGTTGGGGACTTTCTTCAGCACCTTGGCCGCGGCCTCGACGAAATAGTCGGGGCCTTTCTGGTAGGTGATACGCCCCAGGAACGTGACGATCTTGTCGTCCACGCCCCGTTCGGGCATTTTGCACTGGCCTGCGGCGAACCGCACGGCATTGTGTACCGTCACGACCTTGTCGGCCGGGACGCCGTAGCGGTTGATGACGATGTTGCGCGTGAGGTTCGAAACGGCGATCACGCGGTCGGCGGCGTGCATGCCGGCCCGCTCGATGGCGTAGACCTGCGTGTTGACGTTCTCGCCCGAGCGGTCGTACTCCGTGGCGTGCATGTGCACCACCAGCGGCTTCCCGGAGACGCGTTTGGCGGCGATGCCCGCGTAGTAGGTGAGCCAGTCGTGGGCGTGGATCACGTCGAACTGTCCTTCGAGGTCCCTGGCCACCTGCGCGGCGACCACGGCGTAGCGCGCCACCTCCTCCATGAGGTTGGCGCCGTACTTGCCCGAGAAGGTGTAGCGCTGTTTCCAGGCATCGGTCGTCGACCAGGTCTTCCGCCCCGACTTGACGTACTGCTCGTGGTAGGACTCGTACTCCTCGGGGGAGATATAGGGGACCATGTTCGAGTCGATGTGGATGAACGACATCTTCTCCAGAATGTCGTCCGCGCCGCTGCCCGTCGAACCGTACAAGGCCTCCACGTCGCTGGCGTTCACGACGTGCGTGAAACGCTGGTCCTCGTCGCCGTAGGCGTGCGGGACGATGAAAGTGACGTCTACGCCGTTGCGCGCCAGTCCGCGGGTCATTCCGTAGCAGGCCGTTCCCAGCCCGCCTGCAATGTGGGGCGGAAACTCCCATCCGAACATTAAAACTCTCATACCTTATCTTTTTGTTGTTTCATTTTGCCGCCTGTGCGCTTCCTCTCCGCATCCCTTCACGGCGCCCGGCCGTGTCCGTAAGTCAGATTCCGCTTCGAACCCCTCCCCTCGGAAGGAGCCTCGCCATCCGGCACAACTCTCTTTCACATTGTGCGCCCGGGCCGTATTCGTTATTTCGTTTTTTCCGTCGTTTTCTTCTTCGTTGTCTTTTTGGCGGCCGTCCTCTTCGCGGCGGCCTTTGCCGCGGGTTTCACGGCCTTCGCGGCCTTCGCGGCAACCTTCTCCTTACCAACGTTTTTTGCGGCCTTCGCAGTCTTCGGATTCGCTTTTTTTGTGGGTTTTTCCGACTTTCCGGGCGTCTCTTTCGGTTTGCGTGCGAGGATCATGCCGTAGATGTCCAGCACGGCCGCGACGCTCCACGCCTGCGAAATGGCTCCGCGCGGCGCGAACGGAGGATCGGCGTCGAACAGTTCGCCGATCGAACCGATGCCGTAGGTCTGGATGTCCTCCTCGAATCCGGCGAGAATCTCCTCGGCCTGCGGCAGAAAGGCGTCGCCGTCGATGTCGAAGCAGGCGCTGACGTAGAACGACAGCAGCCACGGCCATACCGACCCGTTCTTGCCCGCGAAGTCGCGTTCGGCGGGCGTACCCTCCTGCGAACCCTTGTAAAGCGGGTTGCGGGGCGAGAGCGAGCGCAGGCCCTTCGGCGTGAGGAGGTGCTGCCGCACTGTGCGGATCACCTCCAGCTGGGTCTGCTCGTCGAGCATCTTGTAGGGCAGCCCGCAGGCGACGATCATGTTCGGGCGGATGTCCGTGTTGGCGCCGTCGCAGCCCACGCAGTCGGCCAGGTAGCCTTTGGGCAGGCGGAAGAGTTCGTTGAACGACGCCGCGGTGCGTTCGGGCAGTTTCTCCCACGCCTTCACGAACTTCGTGTCGCCCGCCTCGCCGGCCAGCCGGAGAGCGTAGCGGACGGCGTTGTACCACAAGGCGTTGACCTCCACCTGATAGCCGTTGCGCGGGGTGACGGAACGGCCGTCGATCACGGAGTTCATCCACGTGAGGGGAACCTCGTCGGACGAGGCCCACACCAGCCCGTTGTCGTTGAGCGCGACACGGCCCGCGACGCCCCGTTTGTACGACTCGAGCACCTGCTTCATGGCCTCGCCGTAGTGTTTCCAGATCTTTTTCGCGCCGATCTGCGCTTCGAGCCGCTGAAGGGTCCAGAAGAACCACAGCGGGGCGTCCGCGGCCGCTGCCGCCGAAGCGTTCCCGGCGAACATGCCGTCCTGCATGCCGCGCACCTGCGTGTCGAGGGCGTCGATGCAGTCCTCCTTGTGGTTCTGCCACAGGGTGATGCCCGGCAGCGAGACGAAGGTCTGGCGGCCCGAAACCCCGTGCCACGGATAGCCCGAGACCACCTCCGTCCGGTTGCCCGGGCGGCGGATCACGAACTGCCGCGCCGAGTGTTCGAGGCAGCTGATGAAGTCGATCTTGTGCGTGCGGCGCGCGATGGAGCCGCCGAAGACCTCCTCGATGGTTTTCGTCGAGCCCATTTCGTCGAGCGACGCCGAGAAGATGATGCTCTCGCCCTTCTTCAGCTCGGTTTCGAAATAGCCCGTGGTCATCAGGTCCTCGTAGCCGTCGTAGCCGCGGGCGATGTCCTGCCGGTATTCGAAATTGTAGTACCAGTCGGGCGCGGGCACGAATTCCGCACCGGGCTTGCTGGTCTGCAGGTAGAGCCACGGGAACGACCCGTAGAGGCGGCATTTCACACCGTTGACTGCCGGGTAGGAGTGCCCGTCGGCCTCCATGTTGGCATGCGTCAGCGCATGCTTGTCGCGGAAGGCGAGGAACGGGCGCAGCCGGAGGCGCGTTTCCGAATGGGCGTCGACGAGCGTGTAGCGGATCATCAGTTGCGTGCGCTTGTGAATCCAGAGCATCTCCTTCTTGAGGATCACGCCGCCTACGCGATAGGTGATCGTTGGGGTCGGAGTGTACTCGAAATCGGTGATGTACTTGTGGCCGCGCGGCTCGTAGGTCCCCTGGAAACGGTGCAGCGCCAGGTTGAACGTCTGGTCGTGCTGGATGATCGTTTCGTCGAGCGCCGGAAGGACGTAGTTGTTCTCGTCCCGGTCGTCCTTCGGGCAGACCATCAGTCCGTGGTACTTGCGCGTATTGCAGCAGACGATCGTCGTACTCATGTAGCCGCCGATACGGTCCGTCGAGAGCATTTCGCGCTGGAGGGAGTACTCCAGATTGCCCAATTCGCTTTTGTCGAAAGTAAGTGCTGACATATCGCTAAAAAATACGGTTCGTCCTTTAAAGATATTGAAATTTTCGAACAGTTACAACTTGTTATTGTTAATTATTCAAATTTAATACCTTCTATTGGCATTAGGCCCACTTCACCAGCGCGAAGTCCATGCGGTGGGGCAGGAGCGGGTTCGAGGGGTAGATGCGCAGCGCCACGTCGAACGTGCCGGCTTCGTCGGGCGTGTAGTCGAGCGAGTAGGTGACCCGGCTTCCGTCGGCCTTCGTGCGTTCCAGCTGGATCGTGCGGGTGACGTTGACGGACTGTCCGCCGACGATCTGCCGCGCGACGACCATCTCCACGCCGATGTCCTCGGGCCGGAGGTTGGCGATGTCGAGCGTCACGGCGAACTGGTACTTCTCGCCGACGCAGACGGCCTCCTTGTCGATCTTCACGCGCTGCACGTCGACGATGCGCACCTGGTCCCATGCGGCGGAGACCTTGCGCTTCCAGGCCGCGATCTCGCGGGCCATGCGGTAGGCCTCGGCGCTCATCTCGCGTTTGCGCGCGGCGAGCTTGTCGTAGAACCGGTTCTCGTAGTCGGTCAGCATGCGGTTGGTCGTGAAGTTCGAGGCGATGTCCGCCACGCACCTCTTCACCGACGAAACCCACTCGTGCGGGATGCCGTCCGTGTCGCGGGCGTAGTATTTCGGGGCGATCTGCTCCTCGATGGTGTTGTAGATCATCTCGGCGTCGAGTTCGTCCTGGTAGTGCTGGTCGGCGAAGGTGCGCTCCATCGGAAGCATCCATCCGGCGCCCTCCTTGTAGCCCTCGACCCACCAGCCGTCGAGCACGGAGAATTGCAGCACGCCGTTCATCACGCACTTCTCGCCCGAGGTGCCCGAGGCTTCGAGCGGCCGCGTGGGCGTGTTCAGCCATACGTCGACACCCTGCACCATGCGGCGGGCGAGTTCCATGTCGTAGTTTTGCAGGAAGAGGATCTTGCCCACGAACTGCGGCATGGCGGCCACCTCGACGATGCGCCGGATCAGGTCCTGTCCCGGCTTGTCGTTGGGGTGCGCCTTGCCCGCGAAGATGAACTGCACGGGACGCTCCTTGTTGTTGACGATCGCCGCCAGACGGTCGAGGTTCGTGAACAGCAGGTAGGCGCGCTTGTAGGTGGCGAAGCGGCGTGCGAAACCGATGGTCAGCACGTCGGGCTTGATGCCCTCGATGACCTGAAGCATCTGGCGCGGCGAGTCGAGCCGCACCTGGCTGGGGTCGCTGTAACGCTTGCGGATATGCTTGATGAGCTTGTTCTTGAGCTTCATGCGCTCCTCCCACAGCTCCGCGTCGGGGATGTCGTGAACCTTCTGCCAGGCCGGGATGTCGTAGACATGGCCTTCGAATCCGTCGCCGAAGTAACGGGCGTAGAGGCGGCGCAGCGACGAGGCGATCCACGTCGGGAAGTGCACGCCGTTGGTGACGTAGCCGATGTGCAGCTCGTTCTTGAAGTAGCCCGGCCACATGTTGCCCAGGATCTCCTTCGAGACCTCGCCGTGGAGCCACGAAACGCCGTTGACCTCCTGCGAGAGGTTGCAGGCCAGCACCGACATCGAGAACTTCTCGTTGGGGTCGTTGGGGTTGGTCTTGCCCAGGTTGATGTACTGCTCCCAGGTGATGCCCAGCACGTCGGGGTAGTGCGACATGTACTGGCGGATCATCGACTCGGGGAAGGCGTCGTGCCCGGCGGGCACGGGGGTGTGCGTCGTGAAGAGCGACGACGAGCGGATCACCTCCAGCGCCTCCGAGAAGGAGAGCTTCTTGTGGTTCACCAGGTCGCGGATGCGCTCGACGCCGATGAATGCGGCGTGGCCCTCGTTGCAGTGGAACACGTCGTGCTTGATGCCCAGCTGACGCAGCGCGCGGATGCCGCCGATGCCCAGTAGGATCTCCTGCTTGAGACGGTTCTCCCAATCGCCTCCGTAGAGGTAGTGGGTGATCTGGCGGTCCTCCTCGAGGTTGGCCTCGAAATCCGTGTCGAGCAGGTAGAGATCCGTGCGGCCGACCTGGCATTTCCAGACGCGCGCCGAAAGCGTACGCCCCGGGAAGGCGATGGTGACCGTCACCCAGCCTCCGGCCTCGTCGCGCACGGGCGAGATCGGGAGTTTATAGAAATTCTGTGCCTCGTAGGTCGCCTCCTGCGCCCCCTGTGCCGAAAGGCGCTGCGTGAAGTAGCCGTACCGGTAAAGCAGGCCCACGGCTGCCATCGGGACGTTCTTGTCCGAGGCCTCCTTGAGGTAGTCTCCCGCGAGTATGCCCAGGCCGCCCGAGTAGATCTTCAGCGACGAGTGCAGGCCGTATTCCATCGAGAAGTACGAAACCGTCGTCGCCTTCGGGTCGGGCTTCTCGTTCATGTAGTCGCGGAACTGCGTGTGCACGGCGTCGAGCTGCGCCAGGAAGTTCGTGTCTTTCTCCAGTTCCTTCATCCGCTCGACGCTCATCTTGTCGAGGAAGGCGATCGGGTTGCGGTCCGATTCGGCCCACAGCGCGGGGTCGATGCCTTCGAACAGGTCGCGGGCGCCGGGGTTCCAGCACCACCAGAGGTTGCGCGAAAGCTCTTCGAGGGCGTGCAGCCGCTTGGGCAGCGTCTTGTCGACCATCATGCGGTTCCAGACGGGTTTCTCGACGAAAAGCTGCTGGCGCACGAAGTTGATCTGCTCGGTTTTCGTACCGCCGTCGAGCACGGCGCGGTTGGTGCGGACGATCGAACTCTCGACCGCCTCGGAGTAGGCCTGTTCGTAGGCCGCGAAGAGGTGCTCCCAGAGCGCCGTCAGCGAGATTTCATAGGCCGAGGTGTGCTGTTCGTTGACGTGTTTTTCGTCCAGCAGGCTGAAACGCAGCAGCGTATCGGCGATCTTCGCCTCGACCTCCTTGTCGTTGTAGTCGTCGCGGCGGATGACCTCCACGCCGGCGTGCTCGCGCTGCTTGTCGACCCAGATGCCGAACCCGGCCAGCGTCGTGGTGACCGTCGGGATGGAGAAGGCCACCGACTCCAGCGGGGTGTAGCCCCACGGCTCGTAGTAGGAGGGGAAAACCGTGATGTCCATGCCCACGAGCAGTTCGTAGTAATCCTTGTGGAAGATGCCGTCGGCCTTGTTGAGGTACGTGGGGACGAAGATCACCTTCACCTTCGATCCGGGATCGGTGAGGTTGCTGTTCTTCAGCGCGTTCACGATGGGGTCCCACGTCGCGTTTTCAAGGTAGTGGGTCGAATGTCTGTACTGGCCTGCGTCGATGGGCTTCGACGGGTCGGCCAGATGAGCCTGCAAATCGAGGCGCGGGCCGCGGTTGCCGGCCGGCACGGTGATGTAGGCCAGCACCTCGCGCCGGAGACGGTCCGAGGCGGCGAGCTGCTTGAGCGACTCGATGAAGACGTCGATGCCCTTGTTGCGGAATTCGTAGCGGCCGCTGGTTCCGACGATCAGCGGGTCGCCCGTGAATTTTTCGCCCAGGCAGGCCTCGGCCACCGAGATCATCGCCCGGCGGGCTTCGTCGCGTTTGGCGTAGTACTCCTCGCCGGCCCATACGAAGTCGTTCTCGAAGCCGTTGGGCGTCACGCCGTCCGGTTCGCGCCCCAGCAGGTATTTGCATTCGTTGGCCGTGATGTCGCTCACCGTCAGGAATGCGTCGTGGTAGGCGGCGGCCATCTTCTCGATCGAGTGTTTGGCCGTGACGTTGAACTGGCGCGCCAGCTCGTCGGCGTTGAATTTCGGGAGGTCGTTGTAGAGCGGCAGGCGGTTGCCGGCGATGCAGCGGCCCATGACCGTGGCGTGGGTGGTGAACACCGTGGCGATGTAGGGGGCGTGTTTGCGCAGGTACAGCCCGCCCGCGGCGGTCATCCACTCGTGGAAATGCGCGACAGCCTTCTCGGTCGGCGTGCCGAAGGTCTCGACGTAGGAGGCGATCACGACGCCTGCGGCCCATCCGAACAGCACCGGCTCGATGTAGTCCCACTGGCCCGAGATCGAGTCCACGTGGTAC